>Ga0310811_10007967_pt1 | contig 13591 bp, 11 predicted proteins | sample YCmetagenome_FD_207642 | JGI IMG/M metagenome (GOLD analysis project Ga0310811, IMG submission 207642) | Soil microbial communities from experimental microcosm in Duke University, North Carolina, United States - YC | ecosystem: Engineered > Artificial ecosystem > Soil microcosm > Unclassified ... | reverse complement strand
GTGGCCAATCGCGCCATAGCGGCCGGCCTGATTGGACGCTGGGGTGCGCTGGACCCCACTGACGGCGGCAAATCCGGACGCTACGCGATGAGTGCGGCGTGGAACCGCGCGGATACACACCTACTGGTCTATGGCCTCTATTACGATCTCGACCTCAAATCTGACTTCACTTACTTCCTCGACGATCCCGTTCATGGCGATCAGTTCGAGCAGCAGGATGCACGCTGGCAGTTCGGCGCCAAGGCGCGCCACGACTGGTTGCATGACCTGCTGGGCGCCAAATCCACCACTACTGTCGGGCTGGACATCCGCAACGATGATATTGAAAACGGACTGTTCCACACCGAAAGGCGGATGCGGCTTTCCACCACCACGCTGGCCCACACCTTGGAAACCAGCCTCTCGCCCTATGTCCAGAATGAAACCAGCTGGACGCGCTGGCTGCGCACCATCGCGGGCGCGCGTGCGGACGCCTTCTGGTTCGACGTTTCCGACAAGACCGGCTCTGGCGCATCCGGTAAGGTCTCCGCCGCCCAGTTCAGCCCAAAATTCAGCCTCGTCCTGGGCCCCTGGGCACAGACCGAGCTTTACCTGAACTATGGCTACGGCTTTCACAGCAACGATGCGCGCGGCGTGGTGGCCTGCTGCGATCCCGCCACTCCATTGGCCCGCGCGGTAGGAGCCGAAAGCGGCGTCCGCACCACGATCATTCCCGGCTTGCAGTCCTCGCTGAGCTTGTGGATTCTCAACATCCAGTCCGAGCTGACCTGGGCGGGCGATGCGGGCACCACCGAACCCAGCGGGCGCACGCGCCGCTATGGCATCGAATTCGCGAATTATTATTCGCCCACGCCCTGGCTGACCATGGACCTGGACTATGCCTGGAGCCATGCGCGCTACATCGATCCCGATCCGGCGGGCCAATACATTCCCGAGGCGCTGGCCGGGACCTTCGACGGCGGCATCGCGCTGCACGGCCTGGACGGTTGGGTGCGGGATTTTTCCGCCGGCTTGCGGCTGCGCTATTTCGGGCCGCGCTCCCTGACACAGGACAATCTGGTGCGGTCTAAGGCGACAACGTTGCTTTACGCCAACCTAGGCTATGACATAGCGCCGGGCCTTCGGCTGGGCCTAGATATCTTCAACCTGCTGGATGCACGAAACAGTGACATCGACTATTTCTACACCTCGCGCCTGAAAGGCGAGGTGCCCGGAGGCGTAGATGATATCCACACTCATCCTGCGGAGCCAAGAGAATTTCGTCTTTCTCTAACTACGCGATTTTAGTCTAGGCGAACAAGTCATGGCCGAACCCATCTGCGCCGCTGACAAGAGTGTGAGGATACTAAGGGAAACTACCTTCACGGGATCGTCCGCGAAAAGGAGCGAATGGCGCGCCGTGCCGTTTTCGACTGACTAGGGAATGCGTCAGTCTTGGGTTGGTTTAGCTGCGCTCCGCCAGCGCGCGCACCGCCAAGGCTGCGGCTGTGGCCCGGTTCTCGACCCCAAGCTTCACGAATACCTGTTCCAGGTGCTTGTTAACGGTGCGGGGACTGATACTGAGAATTTGGCTGATATCACGATTGGATTTTCCGGCCGCGATCCATACCAGCACCTCGGCCTCACGGCTGGTGAGCAGGAATTTCTCCCGCAGGATCGCTTCGCGGGCTCCTGACTGTTCCTCTACCAGTCGATAAAGGAATTCGTTAGGCCCCACGCGGCTCAAGTAGATGAAGGATGCGCGCCGCGCGGCGAAATCGAAGACGAAGGCATTCGTGCTTGGCTTGAGATCGCTTCTCAGCTGTTCCAATTTTTCGATGAGGGTCGGGGGCAGGTCGTTCTGCCGCTTTTCGCCTGTGGCGAAGATTTCCGCCAACAGGCTTTCGGCTTGCGGTGTCGACCACAGCACTCGACCGGTTTCGTCGATGGCCAGCAGGCTTCGCCCCGTCGCGTCCAGTGCAGTGCGCGCGCCGTAGACAAGGCGCGCATTGGTCAGATGAACCCGCAGGCGCGCCAGCATGACTTCCAGAACGATAGGCTTGGCGATGTAGTCGACGGCGCCAGCGCCCAGGCCCTGGACGACATGCTTGGTGTCCGTGAGTCCTGTCATGAAGATCACGGGCAGGTGGGCGGTCGCGATGTTTTCTCGCAGGCGGCGGGTCGTCTCGAACCCATCCATTCCCGGCATGACGCCATCCATCAACACCAGGTCCGGGATGATCTGCTGCGTCAGGCTCAATGCGGCTTCGCCGCTTGTGGCGACCAGCGCGGTGATGCCTTCAGCCTCCAGGGCATCGGCAATGAAGCTCAGCGTATCCGCGGAATCATCCACGATAAGCACGCGATCCCTACGTCCATGTTCGTCCTTGTTCACGCGCAATACGCCTTTAAAAACCGCAAATAGTCGTCAAACTGGAACTGCTGCACATAAAGCCTGGCTTGGCTGGTCATTGGCTTGTAGGCCGCGTTCTCCGCATCCAGTTCTGCCAGCTTGGCGTAGATGCCATGCACATAGCCGATCTGGCCGAGATGAATGAGCTGCTCCACATGATAGCGCGTGCCCGATGGCATCGCTTGCGCCGGTACCTGCTGCGCGACTTCGTTCGCCTGTCGCGCCGGCGCCTCATAGATCCATTCCCGCTTGCATAGCAGTTGCACGCTTTCCAGCAGGCTCTGGATCGTGAAGGGCTTGATCAGGAACGCATCGTGGATGGAGCCCTCCCGGTCCACAGCCTGAAAGTCGTGAGCGTTGCCTGAAACCATCATGACCTTCATCTTCGGCCGCATCAGGCGCAGTTGCGCGGCCACTTCCCAGCCCGTCAGGCCGGGCATGGAAATGTCCAACAGTGCGATATCGGGAAGACTTTCGGCCGCCTTGGCTACGGCTTCTACGCCATCCTGGGCGATGCGTACGGCAAAACCCAGAGGTGACAGCGTGCGATGAATTAGATCGAGATGCGAAGGATTGTCGTCCGCAATCAGGATCGACAGCCGCTCGCCGATATAGCCGCATATGTTGCGGCCCAAGCTTTCGTCCCTGGGCTCGGGCATTGCTGCGAAAAGTAGCATGCGCACCGTAAAGCAGCTGCCTTCCCCGGGTGTGCTGGTAACGGTCAACTCCCCGCCCATCGCTTTGGTCAGAAGCCGGGTGATCGTCAGACCGAGGCCGGTCCCGGGAATGGCGCGCGCGTGCGCCATGCCGCCACGTTCAAAGGGATGAAAAATCGTTTCCATATCTTCGGGTAGGATTCCCATGCCGGAATCGAAAATCACGAATTCGGTGAGATGGTTGCGGCGACGTACTTCCAACGCAGCGTGACCCTGTTTTGTATATTTGATCGCGTTGGACAGAAGGTTGATGAGAATCTGCCGCAAGCGCTTGTCGTCGGCGACCACATATTGGGGAATGCTGGGATCGCAGCGGTAGCGGAATTCGATGCCGCGCGCCGAAGCCTGGATGCGAAACATGTCTGCCATCTGCTCCAGCAGGTCGGGCAGGCAGAACTTGGTCTGGTTGAGGTGCAGTGTTCCGGTTTCGACGCGCGAAATGTCGAGCAGGCCGTCCACGAGATTAGAGAGGTGTTCGGCGCTGCGCCGTATGACCCGCACCGGATTTTCGCGCGCCAGGTCCGGTTCGCGTTCCAGAAGCTGAGCGTAGCCGAATATCGAATTCAACGGGGTGCGGAATTCATGGCTCAGACCCACGATGTAACGGCTCTTGGCGAAATTTGCGGCTTCCGCAGATTCCTTGGCCTTCTGCAACGCCGCGTCTGTGCGCTTATGAGCTGCGATTTCCTCCATGAGGGTCGCGGTCTGGCGTTCGGACTCCTGTTCCGCCGTCCGCCGGCTTTCATGCGCCAGCACCAGCAGCCAGGCGGCAATTCCCGAGAGAACTAGGAAGGTCAGAAAGACGATCCACAAGGTGTTTCCCACGACTTGGCGCAGGGTGGGCGCCATGTCGCCGCCGTACAATACATATACAAGAGCGAAAAGCCCGCCAGCGACGCCGGCAAATATCACGAAGAGGGCGCTGAACTGGCCCAGTCGTGTTGCCGAGAAGGCTGCGAAGCGGCCGGGCAATAGCTTGTCAAGCGCGGACGAGACCTGGTCGGCAACCCGGCTTTTTGTCTTGCACTGGTCGCGGCAGCGCGCTTCCAGCGAGCAGCACAGGGAGCAGATCGGCAGGCCATAGGCACTGCAAAAAGCCATGTCGTTTCGCTCGAACGTGTTTTCGCACACGGAACAGCGGGAGATATTTTCCGTCAGCTCATGCGATTGGCGGGCGATGTAATATTTTCCTTTCGTCGCCCAGGCGATCGCTGGCGCGGCGGCGAGGGCAACCGCCAAGCCGATGAAGGCGCTTAGGGCCTGGGCGACGGGGCCAAAGAAGCCTACGAACGCGTAGGTCGAGACGAGAATGGAAATGCCCATCGCGCCGACTCCCACGGGGTTGATGTCGTAGAGATGGGCGCGCTTGAATTCGACATGCGAGGGGCTGAGGCCCAGTGGTTTGTTGATCACCAGGTCCGCCGTCAACGCGCCCAGCCAGCCTACCGCAAAGTTGGCATAAAGGCCCAGGATACTACCGATCGCCCGGAAGATGTTGATTTCCATCAGCATCAGCGCCACGAGAACGTTGAAAACCAGCCAGACCACCCGGCCCGGATGGCTGTGGGTCAGGCGCGAAAAGAAATTCGACCAGGCGATGGAGCCGGCATAGGCGTTGGTGACATTGATTTTCAGTTGGCAGACGATGACGAATATTCCGGTCAGCGCCAACGCTACGGCAGGCGAATGAAACAGCTCCAGAAACGCGAAATGGTATAATTCGGCCGGCTGGGCCGCGCGTTCGCCGTCGAGGCCCTCCCTGAGCGCGAGATAGGTGAGAAACGATCCCGCAAAGAGCTTGAAGCTGCCCATGCCCACCCAGCCGGGACCGGTTGAAACCAGCGCCCACCACCAGGCGCGACGGTTCTCGGCGGTGCGCACCGGCAGGAAGCGCAGATAGTCCACCTGCTCGCAAACCTGAGGCAGCAGCGAGAGCAGGATAGAGGCGGCTGCGCCAAATAGCGGCAGGCTGATGGAGCCGTCCTTGTTACCGAGCGCGCCGGTGAAGTGGGTCCAGTCGCCCAGATGGGATCCGCCGCGTAGCGCGATATAAGCAAGAGGGGCGATCTGCAGCACCAGCCAGATGGGCTGGGTGGCCAGCTGCATGCGGCTGATATAACGAATGCCGTAGGCGGCGATGGGAATAACCACCATCGAACTGATGATATGGGCGATGGGCAAGGGAATTCCGAACACCATCTTCAGCGCCATGGACATGATACTGGCCTCGATGGCGAAAAGGACGAAGGTGAAGGAAGCGTAGATCAGGGAGGTGATCGTCGATCCAAGATAGCCGAAGCCGGCGCCGCGGGTCAGGAGATCGACGTCCACGCCCGCGCGCGCAGCATGGAATGCGATCGGCAGCCCTAACAGGAAACTCAGCACGCCAGCAGCCATGATCGCAGCCGCGACATTGGAGAATCCGTACGTCAGCGTGATCGAGCCGCCGATCGCCTCGCAGGCAAGGAAGGAAATCGCGCCCAATGCCGTGTTGGCGATGCGGAACGAGCCTTGGCGTGCCTTGGTGGCAGTAAACCTCAGCGCATAATCCTCTAGCGTCTGGTTCGCGACCCATTGATTGTAGGCGCGACGTTCCAGGACAATGCGTTGCGGTTGCGCCACTGGGCGTCAGGCTCCCGCAATAAGGCCGACGCCGGCGATCGCGATGGCCACGCCCGCAAACCGCGTGACAAGGTCGAGGCGCAAGCGCCGGAAGTTCGTCGCGGCCACGACTCCCATCGCATGCAGGGTGGCCGTGGCAAGGGCGAAGCCTGCCACGAAATCCAGCCCATGCACGGTATGCGGCATCTCGATGCCGTGTGCATACCCATGCGCCATACCGAAGACGGCGATCACCAGCCCACCAAGAACTGTCGGAACCCGCAGGCTGGCGGCTATGGCGAGGCCAAGCACCATGACCGACGCCAGGATGGCTGGTTCGACGGACAGATCCACCGTTGCGAACATGCCGATAAGGCTGCCTGCGATCATGCTGGTGACGAATGTCGCGGGCCATAGCCATTCGCGGCGACCGCCGCAAAGTCCGGCCCACAGACCAACCGCGATCATCGCGAGCAGATGGTCCATGCCGGACAAGGGATGCTGAACGCCTGCGGCAAAGCCCGACATGGGCACGTGACCGGGATGCGCTGTGGCCGGCAGTGCCGCGGCCAGCAGCATGGCCAGCGTCCATCCGGCCAGATTCAGAAGACGCTTCCGCTTCACTGTGATGATCGCAATCATGTTTCTCTCCCGGTAAGGCCGCCAGCGGTCTCGATGAACTGCGCAACTTGATCAGCACCTTCGGATCGCACGCGCGCGAAGACGAATGGCCGGTCGCCGCGCATTTTTCGGGCGTCGCGGTCCATCACTTCCAGACTGGCGCCGACATGAGGCGCCAAGTCGGTCTTATTTATTACCAGTAGATCCGACCGTGTGATGCCGGGTCCGCCTTTCCTGGGAATTTTATCGCCCGCCGAAACGTCGATGACGTAGATCGTCAGGTCAGCAAGGTCTGGGCTGTAGGTCGCGGCCAGATTGTCGCCACCGGATTCGATCAGGACCAGATCCAGATCTGGAAAGCGATTCTGCATCTCCGCGATGGCCGCCAAGTTGAGAGAGGCGTCTTCGCGAATGGCGGTGTGGGGGCACCCGCCGGTTTCCACGCCCATGATGCGTTCAGGCGGCAGCGATGCCGCACGGGTCAAAAACTCGGCGTCTTCCTTGGTGTATATATCGTTAGTGATCGCGGCGATCTCGTAGCGCTCACGGAAGCTACGGCACAGCGCGTCCATCAGTGCGGTCTTGCCGGACCCGACCGGCCCGCCGATGCCCACGCGCAACGGGCCTCTCTCTAGAGTTTGCCGCATCCTCATGTCCGGAAGAGCCTTGTATATTGAGTTTCGTGCAGGATCGAGGCGAGGTCCGCCAGCAGGGATGCGCCGCCCAGCGCCTCGAACGGCTCGCCATCGTTCAGAGCCACGGCGCGGTCGACGGTTGCCAGAACCGCCGGGCGTAATCCTTCGACAGTGATCTGGGTATCTTTCTGGCCCAATGGCACAAGGCGCTGGGCCGCCGACACCAAATTGCCGGCCGCGGCATGCAGGGTGGCGGTCAGGGCCGACCGCAGAGCGATGCCGTGGCCCGCAGCCATGACAGCAACGGCTATGGGATAGGGGGCTTCGCCGTCCGGTATGAAGAAGGCGGGCGCGGCGCCGCTTTCCAGCGCAATGCGGCGGAAAGCGGCACCTTGCGAAAGCTGCTCCAGGCGCCGCTCCGACGAGGGGTGCGCTACGGCGGCCAGCGCAGTCACCGCCTTTAGGTGTTCACGTGATTGCGCGGTCGCGGCGCGATACGCATGCACGAATAATACGGCATCGTTCCAGCCACTCCCGTGTTCCAGCCAGGTCTCCACCCAACTCTTGATGGAAGCGCGGTCTGTCACCCATCGCGCTTCGACCGCCCATTCCAGCCCGCTGGAATGGCAGAAGGCGCCAATCGGATAGGCGGGCGACAGCCAGGTCATAAGCCGATAGAGCGCGTCACCTTCCATGTGCGTGCCCGTCCTCATGTGCGTGATGGCGGTGATGCACGGAAGACCCGGCATAGGCGCCGCCTTCTGGATCGAAGGGGGCGGCGACATGAAGCACTATTCCGCCCAATAGGCGGATCATGTCCTCCAAGACGTGATCCTCCCGTGTGCGCAGCGCGCCCTCCAGAAGCTGGGTTGGCAGATGGCGATTGCCCAGGTGCCAGGCGATCCGGACCAACGATGCCGTATCGTTCGCTGTAATGTGGAGCAGGGGTTCATCCACGGCTTCCACATCCAGCACGGCGCCATCGTCCAGCAAGAGCTTGTCACCGCTGCGCAGATGCACCGCGGTAGGAAGATCGAGCAGGATGGTCTCGCCTTCCTCGGTCTTCAAGGTCAGCCGCCGACGATGACGATGATGATGATCCAGTCGTAAACGCCCGGCCGGCTTTTGATCACGGGGTTCGCCCGGCTTCAGAACATTGGTAGCGCGGCGCATCGTCGGGTTCCTAGAAAAGAAAATAGCGTTGGGCCATGGGCAGCTCTGCCACCGGCTGGCAGGTCATCAGCTCTCCGTCGGCCCGAACTTCATAGGTTTCGGGATCGACCTCTATGACCGGCAGCGCGTCATTCAGCTTCATATCTCTCTTGCCGATGCTGCGCGTGCGCTGGACCGGCGCGATCATGCGGCGCAGGCCCAGTGCCGCGGGGACATCGGCGTCGATCGCAGCCTGCGACAGGAAGGTGATGCAGCTGGCGGGCAATGCGAGGCCATAAGAAGCGAACATCGATCGCTGGTGGACGGGCTGCGGCGTAGGGATCGAGGCGTTGGGATCGCCCATCAGGGCATGGATGATGCTGCCGGCCTTGATGACCAGGTCCGGTTTGACGCCGAAAAAGGCCGGCGACCACAGAACCAGGTCAGCTAGCTTACCTTCCTCGATGGAGCCGACCAAGTGGCTGACGCCATGCGCGATCGCGGGGTTAATTGTGTACTTGGCGACATAGCGGCGAATGCGCAGATTGTCGTTGTCGTCTGCATCGCCGGCCAGTGCGCCCCGCTGCAGCTTCATCTTGTGCGCTGTCTGCCAGGTGCGGGTGATGACCTCGCCGATTCGCCCCATCGCCTGGCTGTCGGAGGAGATGATGGAAAGCGCGCCCAGGTCGTGCAAAACGTCTTCCGCAGCGATAGTCTCGCGGCGAATGCGGCTCTCAGCAAAAGCGATATCTTCCGGGGTGCTCGGGTCCAGGTGGTGGCAGACCATCAGCATGTCCAGATGCTCTTCGATGGTATTGGTTGTGAAAGGCCGGGTTGGATTGGTAGATGACGGGATGACGTTGGCGAGTCCTGCGACCCTGATAATGTCGGGCGCATGGCCGCCGCCTGCGCCTTCCGTGTGAAAGGCATGGATCGTGCGGCCCCCGATCGCAGCGATGGTATCCTCCACGAAGCCGGATTCGTTCAGTGTATCGCTGTGGATCATCACTTGGATGTCCTGAGCATCCGCCACCGACAGGCAGCAATCGATCGCCGCTGGCGTCGAACCCCAGTCTTCGTGCAGCTTGAGCGCGCCGGCGCCGGCACGGATCTGTTCGACCAGCGCATCTGGGCGGCTGGCGTTACCCTTGCCTGCGAACAGCAGGTTCACCGGCAGGCCCTCTGCCGCCTGGAGCATCCGGCTAATATGCCAGGGACCTGGCGTGCAGGTGGTGGCGTTGGTGCCGGTTGCCGGGCCCGTGCCGCCGCCGATCATGGTGGTGATGCCGCTGGCAAGGGCTTCCTCCACCTGCTGCGGACAGATGAAGTGGATATGGGCATCGATGCCGCCCGCGGTCAGGATCTTGCCTTCGCCAGCGATGACCTCGGTGCCGGGTCCGATAACGATGTCGACGCCGCTCTGAATGTCGGGGTTACCCGCCTTGCCGACTTTCGTGATACGCCCGCCTGTCAGGCCGACATCGGCTTTCAGGATGCCCCAATGGTCGATGATCACGGCATTGGTGATGACAGTGTCGACGGCGCCTTGCGCGCGCGAGGCCTGGGATTGGCCCATGCCGTCGCGGATCACCTTGCCGCCGCCGAATTTCACCTCTTCGCCATAGGTCGCCCGATCTTGCTCGACCTTCAGCACTAGGGCGGTGTCGGCCAACCGCAAACGGTCCCCAACCGTGGGTCCAAACACGTGGGCATAGGCGCTTCGGCTAACGTGGGTGCTCATGAGGTGGGTTCGCCGTCTAGCGGGCCCATGAACAGGCCCCGGAAGCCTACCACGCGCCGCTTGCCGCCAAGCGGTATGAGCGTCGCCTCGCGCGTTTGCCCGGGTTCGAAGCGCACGGCGCTGCCAGCCATGATGTCCAGCCGGAACCCCTGTGCGCGGCTCCGGTCGAATTTCAGGGCCGCGTTGGTTTCGGCAAAATGATAGTGGCTGCCGACCTGGATCGGCCGGTCGCCGGTGTTGGCGACGGTCAGCGTCCGCCTTTCGGCGCCTTCGTTCAGCAGGATGTCGCCATCACCAGGCAGCAGCTCCCCGGGAATCATGACGGTTCACCGAATAGGGTCATGGATCGTGACCAGCTTGGTGCCGTCGGGGAACGTCGCCTCGACCTGCACGTCGGCAATCATTTCGGCGATGCCGTCCATAACCTGCTCGCGGGTCAGCACGCGCGCCCCCGAATCCATCAGGCTTGCCACGCTCTCCCCGCTGCGTGCGCCCTCGGTGACGAAGTCGCTGATCAGCGCCACAGATTCGGGATAATTGAGCTTGATGCCCCGTTCCAACCGCTTCCGTGCGACCATTGCCGCCATGGCAATCAGCAACTTGTCTTTCTCTCGCGGACTAAGATTCATGACGCAATTCACATTTGCCAGACACGCGGCAGGGCAAGGTTGCCACGAATGGCACCGAGCGCCCGTGCTACGGCTTGCCGCAGTGTCGCGCCGTCGCGCGCGACCAGGCGTATGGACAGCATTCCGTTCCACGCACTGGCGCCGCAAACGCACCCGTTATCGGCCAAAAAGTCGCGAATGTGCTGTAATTCTGCTTCGGCCCGTGGACCAATATGAACAAGGTTAGCGAAGGCGAGGTGGCCTTGCAGAGTTGGCGCGCGAGCGAGCAATTCGCTCACGTCGCCGCCCAAATTAAAGGCATCTGCATATATTAGCTTATCACCGCGCCAGATGCGCCAGCCGTCACGCAGCCAGACTCTTTGCACTCTTTCTCCCATCTCCGTACGGCCCAGCAGGATGCTTTCCACTCCAGTGAAGGTTGCCCCAACCGCAAGCCGCACCTGCAGGTCGCGCTTGACCATTGCGCGGTCAAAGACAATTGTTTCCTGCGGCAACCATTCCGCGCTGGCGCCTTCCGCAACGCTCAACGTCGTTTGAACCGTCGCTGTGCGGGAAGCCGTGCGATACAATTTCTCGCAGGCCAGGGTGGTTACGGTCGCATGCGTGGCGGGCCCCCACTGGACATCCTGAAAAAGGCTGTCGCCTCCCACAAGCCCGCCCGAGGTATTGAGCAAAACCGCTTCCGTGCAATGCTGGGGTTCGGGTTTGAACAAGCGCGCCCTCAGACAGCCGGATTGATAAAGCCGGTCCAAGACGGTCGCGTCGCCGCGCCGCTTGAGCCCTAGCCGGAGAATGCCGCCGCTGTGCAGCGGATGCGGCGCTACGGCCGGCCTTTCGCCACCGTCAATCTCGCCATGCACATATGTTTCGGCCCGAGACAACGCTTTTCCACCCTCTGGAGAAGGCTACAGGCTGGTGGCAAGCCCTCTCATGGGGCGTTTGACGTATTCCACCTCGGGCGCAAAAAAACGCAGGCCACGCGATAGGCGCGGCCGGTGAGGCGTCACGGCGATAAAATCGCGCGCATCAGCCAACCGAACCATACGCAATTTGACGTATTCGGCGCTGCGGTTGTGTGCCGATAGCGTTTGGGTATCGCTGACCAACAGCGAAGGGGCTTGATAAACTATGGCATTTTTTCCGTGCGCGGGATCCAGCCGCCGGTTGATGGCCACTACCTCGGCAATTGCACTGATCCTGACGGGTACTGCTCTGACCCAGTCCACTGTCATCTTTGCACAGACGCCAGCCGAGACGGTCATTCATAACGGGCTTATCATCAACGCCACCGGCAAGATGGCGGCCGACATCCGCATCCAGGGCGAAAAGATCGTCGAGATCGCGCCGCACATCACGGCTCCGCCGGGTGCGAAGAAGATCGACGCCTCCGGCATGCTCCTGATGCCCGGCATCATCGATACCCACACCCATCTGGAGTTGGAGCCTGCCGACTCCATCCCGGCGGCCGATCGAAACACCCAGCCAGGCGCAGTCGACGACCTTACAAGCGGCTCCCGGGCCGCGCTGGCTGGCGGCATCACGACGATTACAGACTTCGTTGTGATGAAGAACGACGAAGATCCCAATGCCTTCGCGGATCGCGTCATTGGAGCGATCAATAAATATTCCATCGCCGACGTTTTCATCCGGGCGCTGGTGCGTCCCATGAGCGTCCCCAAAGGACGTCCCCCAGATCCGCTAACGCAGAAAAAGACCTACGACGCCTTGGTCGCGCGGGGTATTGCGAGCACTGGCGAGGACCGGCTTTCAACCGAGCAATTCGACCAGAACTCGCTGGCCTGGATGATGAAATTCCGCGCGTCGGCGGAGGCCGGCGTGGTCAGTTCTCTTCATGCCGAGGACTATTCAATCCTAGCGGAAGCGCAGGAACATCTTCTCAGCGAGAACGGTGGTGCCGGAAGCACCCTTCACAACTTCGCGCAGGCTATGCCGATTATTGGTGAGGTGATTGCCGTGGAACGCGGCGTGGCGATTTCCGAGGCTACCGGCGCACCTATCATCATTGATCACGTATCGTCAGGTCGGGCCCTAAAGGTTGTCGAGGAGGCGGAGCGCCGCGGACTTCCAGTCTATGCGGAAGGGCGCCCGGAATATCTTCATGCGACCGCTCAGAAATACAACCAGCCTGACGTCAACATTTGGCTCGGCGGTCCGCCGATACGTGACCTGTGGGATCAGAACATGATCTGGGATGGCATCCGAAGAGGCGTGATACACACGATGGGGACGGATCACACCGGCTTCACCAAGGCCTCGAAGCAGGATCCGACCCAGACTATCGTCAATCGGCGAATGGGAATTCCCAATTTACAGGAATATCCGCCGATGATGTTCTCGGCGGGAGTTCTGAAGGAGCGCATTACGCTGGAGCAGTTCGTGGCGGTAACGGCCACCAACGCGGCCAAGATCTTTGGCTTTTATCCTCGCAAGGGCGTGATTGCTGTGGGATCGGACGCTGACATCGTAATTTGGGACCCGTCGAAGAAGAAGATATTGAAGGATGCGGACCAACTGTCGCGCGCGGGGTTCACGGCCTATGCCGGGACCGAAGTCACGGGTTTTCCCAGGACGACCATCCGTCGCGGACAGGTTGTGTACGATGATGGCAAGATAGTCGCTCGACCAGGCTCGGGGCGATTTATCGCCGCCGCGAAATTTCAGCGACCTACGCTTCGCCCTATCAGTGATTAGCGATGAATTGCAACGGCGCCTTCGACCGGCGCAGCTCTTTATGTTGTCGTGATTACGTAGCGCGTACTGTTGCCGCCTCTGCCGTACGAAGCCTTATACGCAGTTTGACGTATGTTGCACCGCAGTATGTGCGACTAGCGTTTTTTGCAGCCACTCAATCTCCGTAGTGAAAGGGAGAATTTAGTCATGGGGAATTTTCTACGAGCACGACCGGGCCGCAGATCACCTGCCACCGCCGCGACCTGTTCTGTCGTCGTGTTAAGCATGTTGACTGCCATGATGATGCAGTCCACCGCGACCCATGCACAGCAGGCTGCTGAACTGGTCATTCATAATGGGTTGATCATCAATGCCACCGGCAAGATGGCCGCCGATATCCGTGTCCAGGGTGA
>Ga0310811_10007966_pt1 | contig 13593 bp, 9 predicted proteins | sample YCmetagenome_FD_207642 | JGI IMG/M metagenome (GOLD analysis project Ga0310811, IMG submission 207642) | Soil microbial communities from experimental microcosm in Duke University, North Carolina, United States - YC | ecosystem: Engineered > Artificial ecosystem > Soil microcosm > Unclassified ... | reverse complement strand
GCGGACGCACTGAACGCGTCTGATCGCCGTTGCGAAGCCTCAACTGCACAAGCACGGCTGCGGTTCCGATCAGCGCCATCACCACTACGGCAGCAGGGCTGCGAAACGCCGACGGACTGGTAAACAGGACAACCAGAATCAGCGCGCAGCAAAGCAACCCGGAAGCGACCACAGTCCTACGATGCCCGGAGACGGTCATGGCTCGACTGACATTGTAAGTCAGAACCGTGACCGCCAGCGATCATCTCCAATGTCGCGAATGCGCTACGCGGTCGCCGCCCACGCAGACGCTTGTGGAACGCCGTGATGAAATGCATAGAGCACGAGTTCCACACGGTTAGAAATGCCGAGCTTGTCGAATATCCTGAACAGATATTTCTTGACGGTATGCTCACTCAACCCCAGTTCAGCCGCGACGTCACGGTTACTCAGGCCGTCCGCGACCAGCGCGACCACCTGCTCTTCTCGATAGGTCAGTAGGTTTTGCCCGCCTGCCCCTAGCACCCGCATGGCCGGAATCTGGCAGATCGATTCGAGTAGATAATTGAGGTGCTGGGTGCTGGCTGAAATATCACCACCGTGCACCCTTCGGATGCACTCGCACAGCAACTGGAAGGAAGAGGCCGCCAGGCAGAGAATTCCCCGCGCTCCCGAGCGAAATGCCTGCACCACGATTTCGCGATCGTCAGTTTCGATGAGTGCAATTTTGGGAACTTGAGGATTTGCAGTCTGTAACATCCGGAGCGTGGCCATCTCGGCCGGGCCGGAATTTCCTCCGCTACAGCTGACAAGGATTACATCAATTGAAGAGCTTTGCAGTGTGCTCAGGATCGAGTCCGGATCGGCGTCACTTGAAACCACCTCAAACCCATGGTGCCGCAGAGCCCCGGCCAGAAGCTGATTTTCTATTGGTTTTGAATCCGCCAGAAATAGCCGGACTCGCGATGACGGAACGGCGCAATCGTTGTTCATAAACCTGCCCATGCGAAGAATAGTTGCCAGATGAGAATGAATTTAACGTGGGCGGACTGAATACTTCTGTGACCGCAGAACACAAAAGAACTCTGGCCTGTGGAAAATTCCATAATGGAACTGACTGTTTGGTAAATCGAAATTAATGGGAACCAGGTTGCATCGCATATTTGCTCCTTTCGACCGGAAAACGCGCCTTCGTTGCAGCGACTTGTGAAGTATTTACAACAGAAGTTGTAGTCACCAGCGCCGGAAACTTTCGTCCACCCAACTTTTACTCACTTGTTGTCTGTCGCGTCCAGCGTTAGTTTTCGCCTGCGGCACAGAGTTCGCCGCACTGGTCTTATGCGAGGAGCGACACTAATCTTCGTGCTTGCGGCGGGATTTTCAGTTCTCCCCCCCTGTCTTGCTCAAGTGCGAGATATCTCTCCCGCAACGGCCCCGGCTTCCAGTATCGCGGACGGCAATGAAAAACATCTCATTGAGAATCCAGCCCTGACGGGGGTACGCCGTCCGCTTTACCGGTTGCGAAAGAGCGATGTTGTCGAAATCCACTTCACGCTTTCCCCGGAGTTCGATCAGACTCTGACCATTCAACCGGACGGCTATATTGCCCTCAAGCATGCAGGCGATTTGTTTGCCGAAGGGCTTACCATGCCGGACCTGCGCCAATCGGTGGTCGCCCTATACGGCGTGTTCCTGCACGATCCCGAAGTCAGCATCATCCTGAAGGATTTTGAAAAACCATTTTTTCTTGCAGGCGGGCAAGTCGCCCGTCCCGGCAAGTATGAATTGCGATCGCCTACCACGGTGGCTGAAGCTGTAGCCATCGCGGGTGGGTTCACTGAGCAGGCGAAGCACTCCCAGGTGGTGCTGTTTCGCAAGCTGCTGGACGGAGTCGTGGAGACTCATGTGCTGAACGTTAAGTCCATGCTGGCCTCGCGGAATCTTGAAGAAGATGTGGACCTCAAACCTGGAGACATGCTGTTCGTGCCGCAAAATCGAATTTCGAAGATTAGAAAATACCTGCCTGCCTCCAGCCTGAGCACCTTTTTCACGCCAGCGCAATTTTGACTATATGAGTGAACCTTTGCAGCTCGGGCTTGAACGCGAAAACGATCCCAGTCTTCGTGATCTCGCGGCGGTTTTCTTTCGGCACATCTGGCTATTAAAGGTGTCATTCCTGTTGGTGTTCGCGGCGGGGATGGTCTATTCGATTATCTCGCCCTCGTACGAGGCGAAAATGAAAGTTCTAGTCCAGCGAGGACGGATCGACCCTGTCATAACTTCCACCCAATCGGTAACGCCCTTGGTGCAACAAGAGGTTTCGGAAGAAGAATTGAATTCGCAGGTGGAACTGCTTCATGACGACGACGTCCTCAGGAAAGTAGTTATTGACGCCGGCCTTGCAGATCGAACTTCATGGGTCGCCTGGCTGACTGGTGAGGGCCACGACGAGAGAGTTGCTCGCGCCGTAAAGCGCCTTGCGGGCAAACTTGATGTCGTGCCCATCCGGAAATCTCAGATCATTTCGATCTCATACAAATCATCCGAACCGCGTCTTAGCGCAATTGTCTTGCGCTCACTGGCTGACGCTTACCTGACAAAACAGGTGGAGATCAGGCGTCGAACCGGTCAGCAAACATTTTTTGATGAACAAATGAATCAGTCTCGCACCGGATTAGATGCAGCCCAGCAATCGCTATTGCAATTTTTGCAAACTCATCAGGTCGCCTCGGCGCCACTGGAGCGCGACCTCGCTTTGCAACGCCTGAGCGAAGCAGAGACCGCGGACATGGGGTTGCGCGGGGCCATCGCAGAATCGGCCGAAAGAGTACGCTCGCTGGAAGGCAAGCTCCAGGAGCTTCCCGAACGACGGGTGGCCCAAACCAGGAGCTCCGACAACCCTCAATTGCAGGAGAAGCTCAAGTCGAAGTTGCTCGAGCTGGAGCTGAAGCGAACGGAGTTACTCACCAAATTTCAGCCATCATACCGGCTGGTTACTGAGATCGAGGAGCAGATTGCACAGGCGAAGTCTGCAATTCATGCCGAGGAGACTCGTCCCTTGCGCGATGAAACTACCCAGGAAGACCCTGATCACGAATGGGCAAATTCGGAACGCATCAAGAATCTTGTAGAGATGCAGGGGTTGTTGACACGGCAGACAGTGACCGAACAGGAGATCATTCAAAACCGGCGTGCTGCTCAAACCCTCGCGCAGAACGTGGTCCAGCAAGGTGAGCTCGAACGACAGGTCAAGGCCGCCGAAGACAAATACCTGCTCTATGCCAACAAGCACGAGGAAGCACGCATAAGTGACGCACTCGATCAGAGCGGAATAGTGAACGTGATAGTCGCTGATCAGCCCCGAGTTCCTGCTCTGCCGGCCTCGCCGCTCTGGCTGACATCCTGCCTTTCGCTGGCGGCCGCGTGCGTCGCCAGCACCGGTCTTGTTTTTGTCGCCGATTACATTGATCCCTCAATCAGGACGCCCGGTGAGGCCGTCAGGGTATTGGGAACTCCGGTGCTGGTTTCATTTCCCGCTAAGCTCCAAACGCCTCCATCGTTAAAGGGGAATGCATGAACACTGTCGTGGAAAACTGGAAGCACACTACGAAAACCGTGCGTGCCCGAGTCGCGCCCCAGCGGGCCACTGCTGGCGAAGTCCCTTTCGAAATTTCCCACGCTGCTCTTTCCCTCGCACGACAGGTCTTTTCTGCGGGAAGTGCGGTCAAACGCCGTCGAGTTCTGCTCGTGAGTGCCGATGCCGAGACGAAGGCTTCGGCCTTGGGAGAAGACCTAGCCAGGGCAGTTGCCGCGATGCAAGTGACTGTTGCACTCGTCGATTCTCAAATCCCCCAATCGCCTCCCGTGACGCTCAAGAAGCCCGCCGGCTCGGTCCGCGGAACTGATTCGTGGTCGAGTTTTCAGATATCAGAACGGTTGTGGAATATACCGTTGGCGAACTTTCTGGAAATTGACCATCCGGTTGCACGAGACGCAGCCGACTTCTCCGCGCCGTTTGATTGCGTCGTATTCACAAGCGTAATCAGCGACAGTGCGACGCCTCTGTTCTGCGGCTTATGCGATGCGGCCGTATTGCTGCTCACCGCCGGGCGAACCCGCCGGAATGTGGCCTTGCGCGCAAAGCAGATTCTGGAGCGGGTCGATGTCAAACTGCTGGGAACAGTGCTGGTCGATCGGACGTTTCCCATTCCTGAGTCTGTCTATCGGCGACTTTGAGCGCACATGGACCAGCGCATTAACATCTTCGGGCTCGGCGAATTGCGACAGGTGCCCAGTCGAAATGTGCCAGCACCTCATGAGCGTTCAGTCGAAACAGCGCGACAGGTGCCGGGCAGCCACGCTGGAGCTTCCCGTTTGGTAAAAAGAGATGCGCGACCGATCGGATCAAATGACTTCTTTTCTAAAGTGGCGAGTCAGTTAGTCACGAAATCATTCCCGTTGCTGCCGGAGTTGCTAAAGAATCTTGAGCCGGTGATGATGCTGGTCCTGGCCGCAGACCTGGCCTGGATGAGCTCTCTGTTTTTTACCGGATCTCAAATCATCGGACATTCGCTGAATTGGACAACGCTAGCGTTCTACTTTTTGGTTTTCTTACTCTGCGCTGACCATGCAAACTTATATGGCCACCGCAGGCCGCATGATCCGGGGCCGCAAGTCCTGTTAGCCAAGGTTCTGTTTGGGACGACCCTGCTGGTCGCAATTGCTCTCAAGTGCACAACCCAAAACGTGAGTCTGCTGCCGCTGTTTGCCTGGAGCATTGCGAACTGGCTGGTACTTTCCGCTCGCCGACAAATACGCCGATACTTTGTCAGCACGGGGTCCGGCTGGCGGCGCAACGTGATGATCATTGGCAATGCATCATTTGGCGTGCCAGTGGCCGAAGCGCTCCGCCGCGACACCAATTCGCCTCGTGCCGTTCGGGAATTCATTCTGGACCGCTCGCTTCGGGAGCCGCTTGGCGCCGCCATGTTGGCGCGGGTGGCCAGACGGGAATGCATTGATGAAATCGTAATTGCCACGAGCGATTCGAAGGCCGTTCAAATTGCCGTGCGTGAGGCGCAACGGAATCAATGGGACGTACTTCTGGTGCCCGACCTGCACGGGGCATCGGCTTTTGAGTTCGACAGCGTTGGTGGTCTCCCCGTATTGAAGCTTCGTGAACAGAGCTTTCCAGAATACGCGCTCGCGCTAAAGCGGGTCGTAGATTTAATTTTGTCATCCGTCGGATTGATCGCACTCGGACCACTGCTGCTATTAATTGCAGCCCTTATCAAGCTGGAGTCGCCCGGGCCGGCACTGTACCGCGCCGCCCGGATCGGGCGCAGGGCCACTCGGTTCAATTGTTACAAGTTCCGAACCATGGTCCCGCAGGCCGATCAGATGAAGAATGAACTCCGATCGCGCAACCAGCGAGTAGGCGCATTCTTCAAGATTCAAGACGACCCGCGCGTCACGCGCTTTGGACGTTTCCTGCGGCGCTACAGCCTGGATGAGTTACCGCAGCTGTGGAACGTTTTGGTTGGCGACATGAGTCTGGTGGGGCCCCGTCCTCACCCCGTAGATGATGTGGACAATTACAGCGTAGAGGATTTGCGGCGTCTCGACTTTGTCCCCGGCATGACCGGGCTTTGGCAGGTAACCGCGCGCCAGGACCCATCGTTCAAACGCTGCGTTGAACTGGACATTGAATACATCACCCATTGGAATGTAATGCTCGACATAAAAATCCTGTGTCGAACCATTACTGCCGTTTTGCAGGGGAGCGGCGCATGAGCGCCGCTGCCAACGGTTTGCCGATCACGAATAACCAAATTACTTCCAACGCGGCGGTATTAACGCTGAAGGTTTTGCACGCCGTCATCAAGTTTCCGGAAGTCGTTTTCCTGGGCACACTGACGGCCATGCTGTTTCGACCGCCAGACCTGAAAGCCCTCCCGATAGACCGGGTCGTTTTTATTTTGCTTCTTGGATCAATGGTTCTTCGTCAGGTCACTACCCGCGATCGTATGCGCACCTACCCGGCGACATGGCCTATGCTTGCCCTGTTGCTGCTGTCATTGCGGGGAGTTCTCGCGCAATCCTATCAAGCTCAAGCCTGGAGCCTGTTCGCAGCAAAATGGCTGGTGCCGTTTGCGCTTTTCCACGCCGCCGGGACGGCATTCAGAAGCCAAAGGTCCTTACGAAAATTAGAGACATTCTCAATCGTTGTGCTCCTCTATCTGGTAGCGGTGTCAGTCCTGTTTTTCTTCGACTTCAAGCCTCTTATCTTTCCGAAGTTCATTCTCGATGAAGGCATCGGCATCCATACCGATCGCGCCCGCGGACCTTTTTTGCAGGCAGTTGCAAATGGGGTAAGCATCACCGTACTCGGATTGCTCGCCCTGCACTCGTTCGAAAGGGGTCGCTTACGCCGCGTTTTTGCGACTGCGCTGTTTGTGTGTACGCCCCTGGCCCTGCTTGCAACTCGGACGCGCGCGGTTTGGTTTGCAGCCGCCGTTTCGGTCGTACTCCTCACGTTCTTTGGTAGCAGTCGGAGTTTGCGCCGGGCCGGCATGGCATTCAGCGTTCTTACTGGGATTGGGCTCTGTCTAATGGTGATGAATCGCGCTGATTCGGACGCATTCAGTGAACGGCTGCAAGATCGCTCTCCGGTGGACTTTCGTCTCGACATGTATCAGGCCGGGTGGCAAATGTTCACTGAAAAGCCGCTCAAAGGCTGGGGAAGTGAAGGCCGAATTCAGCCGGAGATCGCGCGCCGTATCAGTAACTTTCATCCCGAGTACTTCTTGTTTCACAACACTTATCTCGAACTGGCGGTCGAGCGCGGAATCGTGGGGTTATTTTTTTACGCTTGGCTGATGGTCTGTCTTTTTCGATTGGCGAGATCTCCCGCGCTTGAGTATGAAGGCGAGCGGGATTTCCTGGGTCGAGGTTTTCGGAAAATCTGGCCGCTACTTCTGATTGTCTATTTTCTGAACGCGAGCGCGGTGGTCATGAATTACCAGTTCGTGAACGGATTCTTGTTCACACTGGCTGGAATTCTCTCGGCCCAGAATTACCGAGCGCTACGCAACCTCCAGCAGCATGCTGCGTAGTTCGGGAACGGAGCTATCGATGGCGATCCTTTATCTGACAAATAGTTTTCCCGAGGCGGTGGAATCGTACGTCTGGGAAGAGATTCGGGAGCTGCGCAGCCACGGTGCGACCGTCATTTCTTGTAGCATTCGCCAGCCGGCACATCCACCCTGTGAGGGTGCGAACTTCGCGCGCGAGACCCGATACATATTTCCATTGGAGCCATGGATCTGCCTGAAGGCGACCGGGGTTCTGTTAAGCCGCCTATGGGGAATTCGAGACCTGATCAGGCACGCAATTCTAGGGCCTGAATCGTGGTCGCGGAAAATTCGGACACTGGTGCATACCTGGTTTGGAGCTTATCTCGCAGTCCTCCTTACCGGAAGAAATGTCGAGCACATTCATGTTCACCATGGATATTTTTCTTCATGGATTGGAATGATCGCGGCGCGTATTCGTGGCGCGAGCTTCAGCATAACCTTGCACGGCTCAGATCTGCTGGTACGAGGCGACTATATAGACGTCAAGTTGGCCGAATGCTGTTTCTGCTTCACCATCTCTGATTTCAACCGGCGATACATTCTGTCCCACTATCAATCGGTTGCTTCGTCAAAAGTGCTGGTGCAGCATTTGGGAATCGATGCCGCGTTCTGGAGAAATGAACGACCATGCGCGAGCCAGGAAGCGTTCTCAATTTTGAGCGTCGGGCGGTTGCACGCAGTTAAAAATCATGGATTTCTGCTCCTGGCGTGCCACGCTCTCAAGAACGCCGGCGTGCAGTTTCGGTGTGCGATCGCGGGAGATGGCGAGGAGCGCGGTCAACTTCAGCAGCTTATAACAACTTTAGGGCTCGAAGAGAATGTCACTCTACTTGGGCACGTTCCGCGTCGCCACCTTCCGGACCTTTACGCTTCAGCAGATGTCGTCGTGCTGACCAGCCACAGCGAAGGTGTGCCGGTCACCTTGATGGAGGCCATGGCGATGGAGCGGCTCGTCATAGCTCCAAATATCTCCGGGGTTCCCGAAGTGGTCACCAATGGCGCGAATGGGTTTTTATATGACCCAAATTCCATGGACGATTTTCTGGACAAGCTGCAAATGGTAATGCGCGGCGGCCCTTCGATGAACAAAGTTCGACTTGCCGCCCGGCGGCGGATTATATCTCGCTTCAACTCCACCACCAATCTGGCAGATTTCGCTTCGAGATTCCTGGAAGTTCTTGCAACACCGCAAACGGCGAAAAACCACACAGAAACCGATCTCCATGAGAATCCTGTACTGCAACAAATATAACTACCGGTTCAGCGGCACCGAGTCTTACTTGTTTGACGCAATGGAAGGCATGCGAGCCTGCGGGCATCAAGTCGTGCTGTTCTCGATGTCTGATCCAAGAGGTCCAGCGACTGAGTACGACCAGCACCTGGTGCCGCCGACAAATTTCAAATCTGCGCGTGGCGTAATTACAAAGGCCCGGCTCGCTGCCCAAGCCATTTACTCGGTTACCGCTCGAACGAAGATGCGCGCGATGATCAAGGAATTTCGTCCCGATGTTGCCCATGTGCGCAACATCTACCACCATCTTTCACCGTCAATTCTGTGGGAACTAAAGGCCCATGGCGTCCCCATTCTTCTCCACGTCAACGATTTCAAGATCTTATGCCCGACCTACAACATGGTGAATGCCTCTGGCGAGGCTTGTGAGCGTTGCGCCGGGGGAAACTTCAAGAGCGCAGTTATTGACGGGTGCTATTTCGGAGGACGTGCGGCAGGTTCCGTGCTGGCCGTCGAAGCCTATCTGCACCGGTGGTTCAAGACGTATGAGAAATGCGTGGATATGCTACTGGCGCCAAGTCAGTTTGTGATGAACAAATTTGTTCAAAGCGGTTGGCATCCATCAAGGATTCAAGTCTTACAACACTTTCAGGATCTGCCCGCCCGGATGCAAACCCATCCCGGCCGACGTGCGCCCATACTTTATCTCGGGCGGCTTTCACCGGAGAAGGGCGTGAGCGATCTGGTCTCGGCGATGGCACAACTCCCTCACGTGCAGCTTGTAATAGCCGGCGAAGGGCCTCAGAGGCGGGATCTTGAGCGCGTGGCTTCTTCGAGCGGTTTGCGAAATATCACCTTTGCCGGTCAACTCTCCGGAGAGGAATTGCAGCGCCTGATAGCCACTTCGCAATTCACAGTTTTCCCCTCACGCGCGTACGAAACCTTCGGAAAAAGTATTTTGGAATCCTATGCGCAAGCACGCGCGGTGGTCGCGTCCGACATGGGCTCACGCAGAGAACTGGTGCGCGAGGCCGAGACCGGCATTCTATACAAACCCGGAAATGTGGACGAACTTGCCGCAACCATCCGCCTCTTGCATGACCGCCCTGAACTTTCAAAGCGCATGGGCGAGGCCGGATGGGAACTGGTTCGGGATGAACACTCTCAGGTAAAACACTTTCTGGCGCTACAGCAGATTTACCAGCACCTCACCGAGAAATCCCCCTCTAAAGCGATGCCGCGCACAAAACCGCTGCGTGTTGCCTTCATTGGCGGACGCGGTGTCGTCAGCAAATATAGTGGGGTTGAAACCTGCAACGAACAGACCGGCGCCCGGTTAGCCGCCAAAGGTCACGAAATCACCGTTTACTGCCGAAGTTATTTCACGCCCAGGATGACTGAGCACAATGCGATGCGAATTGTTCGTCTGACCACGATTCGAACCAAACATCTGGATACTTTTGTGCACACATTACTCAGTACAGCTCATGTGTGCTTCAGTGACTGCGAGATCGTGCACTATCAGACCCTCGGGCCTTCATTGTTCTCATTTGTTCCGCGATTGTTTGGGAAAAAAACCGTGGTGACAGTCCAAGGCCTCGATTGGCAAAGGAAGAAATGGTCGTGGCCCGCACGATTGCTGCTGAAACTCGGCGAATGGGCGGCCGCCCGGTTGCCCGACGAAACGATTGTCGTGTCGCGGGTGCTGGAAGAGCATTTTCATTTGCGCCACAATAAGAAAACTGTGTACATACCCAACGGAACCGATCTTCGGGAACGCTTGTCCGGGACTTATTTGGAGCAATTTGGCCTCGCCCAAGGAGGATATGTGCTCTTCGCCGGGCGGCTTTCACCGGAAAAGAACTGCGATCTCCTGATCGATGCATTCGAAACTCTCGACACAGAAATGAAACTCGTCTTTGCGGGTGGTTCAAGCCATCCGGATGCCTACGCAGCCGGGCTGCGCAACCGGCAAAGCGATCGGATCGTGTTCCTGGATTGGCTCGCTGGGAATGCGCTGACAGAAGTGCTGACCAACGCCGCTATCTTTGTTATGCCTTCAGATATCGAAGGTATGTCACTTGCGGTACTGGAGGCGATGGGCGCGGGGGTGTGCGTCCTGGCCAGCGATATTCCAGAAAACCGTGAGGTGATTGGCGATGCGGGATTTGTTTTCCGTCGTGCCGACCGGCTGGACCTGCAACGGATGCTCGTGCTCCTGTTATCGGACTGGAGACTCCGGGCGTTATCCGGAGTGAGAGGGAAGCAGCGAGCGCGAGAAAATTATCTTTGGGACGATGTCACAGAGCGCATGGAGAAGGTCTATCGGGGCCTGAACGGCGGAGCCGCTGTCGAGGCCGGTTCGGTACCCCGAGTTGCCGCGGGAACCAAGATCGCGTAACTTCGAGGACCTATGCGGGTTCTAATCGCGCGGTGAAGTGCCGAAGAAACGGCGCCTGATATAGCAAGTTTAACCCGCGAATTGAATTACGATTTTTCCAGACCTCCAAAATCACTTCTACCACATAGTCAATGTGGCTTTGGGTGTAGACGCGGCGCGGAATCGCCAGCCTCACCAGATCCATTTTCGCTGCCGCGCCGAACATCAGCGTGCCGATCTCAACCGACCGAATTCCTCCCGCGAGGTAGAGTTCGGCTGCGAGGGCAACGCCGGGAAACTGCTCCGAAGGAATGTGAGATAAAAACGCTCGCGCATCAATGTAGATCGCGTGCCCACCGGGCGGCTGCACAATCGGTACGCCTTCGGCCGCAATGTGATTTCCCAAATAGCCGGTCGAAGCAATCCGATATCGCAGGTAATCTTCTTCGAGCGCCTCCTGCAGGCCTACTGCAATGGCCTCGAGGTCTCGTCCAGCCAAGCCGCCGTATGTCGGATATCCCTCAGTTAGAATCAGGAGGTCTTTTTCCTGTTGGGCGAGCAGATCGTCATTAGTGCACAGAAAACCGCCGATGTTTGCCATACCATCTTTCTTCGCGGACATGGTGCAGCCATCGCCATGCGCGAACATCTCCTGCGCAATCTGCTTCGGAGATTTTGACTCGAATCCCGGCTCACGCATCTTGATGAAATAGGCGTTCTCGGCAAAGCGGCAGGCGTCGAAGTAAAGCGGGATCTTGTGCCTCCGGCAAATCGCGCTGACCTGGCGGATATTTTCCATTGAAACCGGTTGGCCGCCACCGGAGTTGTTAGTGACCGTCAGCATCACCAGTGGAATACGCTCGCGCCCGACCCGCTGAATCAGATCTTCGAGGGACTGTACGTCCATGTTGCCCTTGAAAGGATGAAACGCGCCCGGGTCTCGGCCCTCAGGAATAACCAAATCCAGAGCTTCGGCGCCCGTGAACTCAACATTGGCGCGAGTTGTGTCGAAGTGCGTGTTGTTCGGGATGACATCTCCCTTCTTGCAGGTGACGCCAAACAGAATTCGCTCCGCTGCCCGGCCTTGATGAGCGGGAATCACATGGCTATACCCGAAGATGTCCTGTACCGATTCGCGGAAGCGATCAAAGCTCTTGCTGCCCGCGTAGCTCTCATCGCCTTCCATAACTGCCGCCCATTGATGGGTGGACATCGCGCCGGTGCCGGAGTCGGTGAGCAAATCGATCAACACGTCGGCGGCGGGCAGTAGAAAAAGATTGTAGTGGGCGGCGCGAAGGAGCTTTTCGCGATCTGCCCGCGTGGTCCAACGGATGGGTTCGACGCTTTTAATCCGGAACGGCTCAATAATTGTGCGCGGCAATTCTGCTCCTGAGTGTTCTTACGGCACGTGCACAGATTCTTCTTGTTCTTCGTACGTTACTGCCGCCGTTCTCTCGAGCTTGTCCCACGCGAACGGCTCACCAGTTAGAGCGCGCTTGACGGTTTTGAATAAGACCAGCGAGAACAATTGCCGGTAAGCGAATCGTTGCAGCCAAACCTGGCTGAGCAGCCATGAATCTTCACGAGTGTCAGGAGTGCTGCGCTCCAGAGCAAAAGCAATTGCAGAGGTGATGAAATCTATGATCAGAAATGCGGCGAAGAAAATCACCAGCCGCTGGAAGCTGGCCGGGTCAGTAGATTCGGGATGGTAGTGCTTTTGTGCGAAGTACCACAAGGCACCCCAGGCGAACATGATATCGATGAAAGGAGAAACCAAGGGCAGCAGAATCTGGAAAACCACGACGTTCGGAAGCGCGACCCAGCCTAGTACTCCTTTTCGGGCGAAAACCTGGCGATGCTTAAATACCGCCTGCAAGATTCCAAAGGACCAGCGGAAACGTTGGCGCATCAGGCCGTTGGCATTGACCGGGGCTTCCGTGTAGGCGAGCGCCATGTCTTCATATTCAACGCGATATCCGTTCCGCAATAGCGCCATGGTTAAATCTGCGTCTTCGGCGACGGTGTCAGTGTGGAAGCCTCCCGCTTCATGAACGGCTGAAACTCGCCACGCGCCGATCGCTCCCGGCACTACGCTGACAGCGCCCAAGGTATTCAACGCGCGTCGCTCAAAGTTCTGGCTGGTGATGTATTCGAGCGCCTGCCAGCGGGTCCAAAGATTTACTCGGTTGCCGACTTTGGCGTTACCCGCAACGGCGCCGACCTTAGTATTAAGAAAATGCGGGACCAGTAAAGCGACTGCATCGCGGGCGATAACAGTGTCGGCGTCGATGCCTATGAAAATCTCTTCGTCTTGACGCAAATGTTGCAAACCAAAGTTCAAGGCTTCGGCCTTGCCTGAGTTTGGTTTCGTAAGGATCAACACGCGACCTGCGGCTTCCTCGCGGCTGAAACAATCCTTCGCGACTGCCAGCGTTTTGTCCTTCGAACCGTCGTCAATGACGATGACCCTTAGATTTCTGTAGCTGGAGCGCAGGGCAGCGCGGATCGTCCGCTCGATGACCTTCTCTTCGTTATAGGCAGGAATCAGCACTGCAACCTTGTGATTGAAGCCGCTGTCCAAATCCGGCGTTTTCGCAAAATGTTTTGCGTGGACCCGATCATAGAGGGCAAAGGCGCCGATGAAGATCAGTCGGCCAGTCATCAGCAAATCGCCGACGAAGAAGACTACGACAATGAATTTTTGTCCAGCACTGTATACCCAAAACCCGATCAGGCTCAGCCAAGCGGCCCACAATTCACTCGCAGGAATGGCCGGCATGACCTCGGATCGAGTCTTGTGCATAAGCTCGCTGACCGGAACAATCTGCAGGCCTTTGGCACGGACTCCCTCAATAATTTTGGGCAGT
>Ga0310811_10007965_pt1 | contig 13594 bp, 6 predicted proteins | sample YCmetagenome_FD_207642 | JGI IMG/M metagenome (GOLD analysis project Ga0310811, IMG submission 207642) | Soil microbial communities from experimental microcosm in Duke University, North Carolina, United States - YC | ecosystem: Engineered > Artificial ecosystem > Soil microcosm > Unclassified ... | reverse complement strand
AACACATGCTTCATTCATCCTCAATCCTCATCTTTGGATTGCGTTGTTTACTACTTTCCTCACGCTCATGACCATCATTGTGCCAATCTCCTATTATGGCGGAGCTCTTCACAACAGCGGTGACATCTTTTCTCGTTATGTTCACGCTGCTTTCTGGCTCTGGTTCTTCGCTTTCTACTTTAACCTCATCTGGAATGTGTTGTACTGGTCTGTATACAACTACCGCGGTGTGCCTCATCCAGAAGCTCCAAGCAATCCTGATATGGAAAGAACTGAACTTTTAGTCGGTGGTGTTGCTCACATTACCTTTTCATGGTGGTATTGGATGATCTTTCTCATCGCCATTACCTTCACTCTTCTCGGCGGCCTCGCAAACCATCCTACCGATCACCTCTACTAAGGTTAAGCGGTGTTCAATTTTTAATTCCTTTAAACTACATTTTTCAAAAATGAAATAAAAAATAAAGCGCTATGCAAAGACCAGAAGGCATTTCCTTGATCGACGAAGAAAACTACGCGACCAAGCTGAAGGTCTATGATGATAAGCAAAGGAGCAACATCAGCATCTTCGCATCAAACAAAAACTATGATTACAGATATTACCTGAGGTTCCACAAATACATTGAAAATCCAGGTCATCCAAGCGATGTCTACGTGTACTCTTTCACACCGTTTGTAGAAGGCATATTGTCCATCTCTGTCGGTGGCTATTTCACCTACATTGGCATCGCGTTCATTGTGGTGATTTTGATGAACATCTTGTGGTCTCTTCTATTCACCATCAAAGGTGCCGATGCGTTCTTCAATCAAAACAACTTTACCAGCCTTTTCGAAGTGCCGGTGTTCGTGGCATCGCTTTTATACGTGGAAATATGGTCTTTTTACCGAGATGTTTCTGTGCGTCCTCTAAAGATCTATCTGGAAACGATCGAATGGATCAAAAAGATCAACGATTCTTTCCATTATGCTTTCCTTTACGAGATGATGAGTGTCAAGAATTTCGCAAAAAATAACATCAATTCCATGTCGACAGAGACACTTGCTGCATGGTACAAACAATTCTCAGACACAGTAAAAACGCTGACGGATTATGAATTTGCACTGGCTGTCTACACGCTTCGTGTTCATGTGCCGTATGACTATGATTTCGAATATCTCAAGACACCATCTTTGAGCAAAGAGAAACTAGAGAAACTATACAATGAAGCGAACAAAAGAAAGATCAACGAGAAGATGCTGACACCGGAATTCATCATTTCGTTTGTGACACGGAAGATCAAAGAGATCATTTTTCTCATGCCTGTTCAAAGAACGTCCGAAAAACTGCCTAAATTATCGCTTGCTGTTCAGAATGAAGTCATGGCTTCTCTTACCGGACTGGAGAGAAACATCATAGATAGCGCTGTCAACAAGAGCATACCAGAGCAATCATTGTATACATGGACAAGAAATGGATTCATGCTTTTCTGGATCATGGTGATCATTCCGTTCATTGCATGGAATTCTGTACAAGGATTTTTGCCTTTGTTTGGAACAATCATCCAGATGATGCTTCTCTTTCCTTTGATCAATGCATGGTATGTTGGCAAGCCGTTTGTCCATTCTAGTCATTATTCCGGTCCGAATTATTTCAAGTGGCGGAGAGATGTCTACAAGATCTTGGAGATTGACAAAAAAGAGCGAGAGGAAAAGCTGAAAGAAATAAGAGATTGGATGAATCAACTCATCATTGAATTTAATCGGAGATCTATTCAAGCAGCGTGATTTTTTATCGCGTTCTCTATCATCATTAAAAATAAAAAACCTTTTAATAGGAAAGATGCGTGACGTCAATTACGATGCGCTTTGTTTGTTTACTTTATTGACGCGCTTGATTGTGACCAAATTCTGCAATCCTGATCTTTTCAAAATATTCGAGCACGTCATCCACAAGTGTTGTGATGAATCGAATGGATTGTATCGATTTCGCGAATCATTGATCATCTTTCAAACAGGTCCAGTCAACGAGAATGTTGATAAGAGTCGTTCATACACGCGTAAAGAGATTGACATGATCATCAAGAGCAAGATTTCCATCCATTTGAAGGATTACGAATTCAAATACTCTCTTTTCAACAACAAACTCCGTGATTGTGTACGGATTCTAGGAAAATGGGAAGATTTTGACATCAAAGAAGAGCTGATGTCCATGTTTCCTGATACCAGAATGATCAATCATACAAAGCACCTGAATGCATTTGAAAGACGAGAGACTGATATCTTTAAGGATCCTCATGACATCTCTTTGCACAAATCATCCGCTATCATGATGTGGTCAAACGTTTTTGAGGTGATCATCTTTGAGGCTTGTTTGTTCACAATGACAGCGCATCAGTGGAGAACAATCCATGAACGATACGGATATCTATTCAATTGTATCCTATCCAATTTCGAAGTGAACATCTTTGTCTACCTCTGCATGATGAAATTCGATGCGTGTCTTTTCATGTACAATCTGGATCGTGGCACCAATCCTATTGACATGTTGAAATATGGTGTCCGTAATGATGCCGTTGACGATACTTTGATCACTCCTCGATTCGCTTTCTTTTTGTATGCACATTACGCCTCGTATTTCGTTTCTGATTCATATTCAGTCACTGATGTGATGGAACATGTTTCTTCAAAACGACATCATTGCGAATGCCTTCTCTGCTTTGATGTCCGCTTTTTGGAGAACGATTCGTTCAAAAAGACACTTGCTATTGGCATCGACAGTGTTGACACCTTTTTCGGCGTTGTAAGTAGAACATTCTATTTTATCCGCGAATTGTACGGAAAGCATGCCATAGATCTCATCGAACAGATCTGCATTGGCGATGTCGACAACGCGAATGTCAAGAACATCTTGGAAGGATATCAATTCAACGGTGTCATTTTCTTCGATATCGGCTTGATTCTTGATCAGAACGGGCGAGAAATCAACCTTCAACATAAGAGGAATTTTGACACATTTCTCACCTCTCCTGTCATCTGCCTCGACAATCTCGATCATTTTGATGAAGGATCACCAATGTTATTGGATATGAATGCAGTGTTTTGTGAGATACCTGCGCTCTCTCTTGTCAATGACATGCCTAACTTCTATGCCTATCTTTTTGCATATTACAATCTCAGCTTTATCAAGCGCAAGTCACGACCTCGAGTCAGAAAATGGCCGTTTCATGTGAAAGAAAGAGACGAGATGTTGATCTTTCAGCATGGCACTCCGTCTCGGACACACACTGGTATTTATTTTAAATCCGGACTCCTTTTTGACGCTTTTTTCAGAGCTTATAATGATGCCATTGTTTTTTCTGAATGCAATGTCGAGATGAACAACACGCCTGTGATGAAGCTAGCCGACATGGCATCGTCACTTGCGATGAGCATGACAACGCATTTCGATCAAACACATGACAAAGTGTGCATATCAAAGACACAGAATCGATGTGCCATCATCTCTCTCAACAACATCATCAAGAACTTTGACAAGATGATGTTTGCAGAAAATGATTACGAACGATCGTTTGTGTTTGCTCACATCATCAACAAACTTACTCCAGAGCGATTATGGTTTAATATCATTCTGCCATACGTAAATCATCAAGATTGCATTGTCGATTCGTCTACTTTTGAAGTAGCGCGTTTTTCCAATGTTGGTGTCAATTTTGTCGCCTCCATTCGCTGCTTTTTTGCCAATCCGATCGAATGTGAAAAGGCAATGATTCGATACGATGCTGTCCAACTCATCGAAGAAAAGTTGATTGATCAACAATACATTGTCCTATTCGTCGATGTCGTCCAGAAGAAGAAGAAAACGCGTCAAACGGACATCTTGTCCATGATGCCAGTCACCAAACGATTTCTTGATCAATCAAATCGCTATCACCTGCAGCATCCTAACGAAGACTACATTCCACTCACTGGTTTCGATGTGTCAACATATGAGCTCTTGAAGATGATTTATGCATTGTGTTGCATGGATGAAATCTTTACAAACGAAGAATCTATGCATATCTTCATCTGTCTCCGTCTCAACGAACAAACATCGGTGCTGCCAAAGAAACTCTTGTATCGAAAGCATATTCACGTTTTGGATGACTCTCCTCATCTATGCTTCTTGCTTCTCCACGAATTTCACCATTCCATCGAAAGCCATATTGATGTCATGCTCGTCATTAAACATCGATGAGCTTGAAGCAAGCAGCATTCATCACAACGGTGATCATTACGTTGTCCATGGATTCATGCAAGCCATATCATCTGTGACGTATGCACAACAGGCATCAGAAAAACATCACATTTATATTGGCGCGGCACACGATCCATCACGATCATTGTGCAAACCTGCGAAGACGTCGTCATCACTCTACCACTTTCCGCTGCCAATCTTTGTGCCAAAAAACGCGAATTTAGCCTTGCCATCTATGCTATCCGATCACATTCCTCGGTTGAGAAACGAAGAGGCACTGCCGTATTCTGTGTTTGAAAAAAAAGAATTCTGTCAATACAAGATTCCGGAATGTGCTCTAAGCTTTTTAAACCGCATTGAAAACTGCAATAAACTCTTTTTTTCTGTCTGAAGATGGAAGCTGCACATGATCTTGACGTTTTCATGGAGAAGCTTAGAGAGTTGAAGAGCTCGTTATCACAGCATCAAGCACAATGTGTCACTGACAATTACAGCACCGATGACGACGATCCAAATCAACCGCATTCATTCTCTATCTTTCTCGATGAGATATCAAAAATAGAGGCGCTGATTGAAAACAAACATCCTCTCGAATCGCAAATCTATAAATTCATCGAATCGATCACATCATTGATGCCAGGATTTCCAGGAGGCGGACGTTCTTTCGTGGCCATTCCTATCAATGCCACCATGTTCGAGATAGGACACATTGTGATCAAGATCAGAGAGGTGCTGAATGTCTTCAAGAAGAATTTCAGGTTTGGACAGATGACGCGCGACTACCAAAAACACGTCAATCAAGCCTCCGGATGCATCGAAAATCCAGAGATCTTGACATGTCTTCCTGAAAACGGTGGTGCGCCTTCCATCGACATCGCCATCAAATACATATGCAATTCGATCGTGCTCTTCATCATCGTCGATTCGTATTGGCAGCCTGCTATAGATTTGTTCAAAAAGACGTACAATACAGCTTTCAGTTATTGCTTCAATATGGAGAGCAAGGCATCAACGTCGCAACAAAACTCCTCTGTCGAATCGCAAAAGAGAAAGTGTTATTTAGACGCACGTGAGACTATAACGAACAAAAAGAATGGATTGTCCACGTATTTGATATCATCATCACAACCATCTTCTTCTCATGGAGAACCAGGTGTCATGACCTTCACGTCTGCTAACTTTTCTTATGCCGAATACATGAGCTTTCTCCATCGAAATGCGATCATCACAACGTTGATCCACATGCTTTCCAAGATCAAGAACACCACCAGAAATGAACGCATCATTCCGAAAGATTACAAGAAAACGATCCTCTCATCGAAACTCCAAATTCCTTCATTGACAGAAGAGATGGCATCCATGTTGAGAGACGATGCTGTTTTTGTCGGAACATCTCCAATCTTTGTGCGTCTCATCGATCCAGCACACATCCATAATGCTGTTCATTCTACGATTAGGTTTGTCGATCGCGAAAGATTTGGTCTGTCTGTGTTCTTGTCGAGAAAAGAATTTATTCGTTCAGATGTGTTCACTGGCAATGCCATCATCTTTTACGGAGATAACGATGGCGTTTTCATCATCAATGATGTCAAGACCAACGTTGATTTCACTTTTTTCGCGGACACCGATCCGGTCAAATTCACGACAAAAATCAAAGAAAAGAACATCGCACTCCAAGATTTATGCATCACTTCAGTCGACACTTTCTCCGCCGATCACCTTTATATCTCTAGAGCACTCAATGAAGTTATTTTTCCAGAGGATCTCATGTGGCCATCAATCTACAAGAGCAGGTGGATGTCTTATCAAGGCGTTCCTAAAGGACGCAATCTGTACGGCCTCACATTTCTCGGAGAAGATGACACGATGAAATTGGAGACTGTCTTCAAAGAAGTTGTTCCTTTTCAGCCATACTGCGACGACATCGGTGTCAAGATATACTATCGCAGAATCAAAGAGCAATACCTCATCGAAATGGCGGTGCACGAATTCATCAAGAAGAGCAACGCAGAATTTGATCTTGCCGTCTATGATAAATCAAAGATCACGCTCATGCCAGTGGTTCTCACACTGCAATGTGTCCGTTCCATCGACAAAATGAGCGTGGAAGAATTGGTCATGATGCAGATCAGACAGAATACCATCGAAAGGCGTCCAAACCGCATCATTGTGCCTCATGACATCTCTAACAAACAGCTCGATGATTTTCTACGCAGTCATCGTGACCTCGGCATCTCTCGATTCAGCTCTCATTTCGTCGATAAAGACTACTATCCGACACCTGACGAAGAGACATCTCATGATATGAAAAAATACTACATGGTGGAATACACGTGTCAATAAACACATCAACCTTTCTTTTCTTTATTCTTCTTTCCTGATTTGGCATTGCTCGTTTGTTTGTGGTGCGAGCTCATGCTGCGTTTTGTGTTTGATTCAGATGCTTTGACATTGCCAGCTTTGATCTTGTCTTTTCTCTCTTTCTCGCCGTCTTTCTTCCGGCCTCTTCCTTCGGCACCACTGGAAGTTGCAGATTTTAGAGAATCTTCCATCAAGCTGGACATGACAGATTTGGTGACTTTCTTTGTCATATCTTTGAGGAATGACTTATCGACGCCACTGCTGCTTGCCGACGGTTTCTTAGCAGGTTTCTTACTACCACCGCCACTCTTGGACGAAGATGATGCGCCTGGTTTACTGCCCGCAGCTGGTTTTTGCTCGAGTAATTCGCGCTCTTTTTTCTGCTTGTGTAGCTCCTTGAGGTTCTTGTCATCAGCAGAATAGCCGATCTGTTGGCGCATGGCAATCCAGTATTCATCATCGGTGATGGCGCCTTGCATGTACTCGAACGTCAATAGATCGATTGAAGAAGCGGATTTGAGTGCAAGAGAAACTTCAACAGGCTTGTTTTCGCTGCTGTGTTCAAGAGGATTGATGCCACCTTTCTTGTTCTCGGTCATGTTATTGTTGACTTTCGATTGAATGTCATAATCGAACGGATGCGGCCTGTTTTGTTTTTTCTCGACGGTGTCAGACGATTCTTCACGAGATCGTTTATTAGGCCTCTTTTCAGACTCTTGTTCTGAATCCTCGTCCAAATTCACATCGATGATATTTTGTTCATCTTCTATCTGTCTGCGCGTCATGTTACCGCCGGTTTCGTTCCATTCTTCGATGATATCCTCTTCAATCCTCGCAGCCATGTCACTAGCGATCTGCTTTCGTTCAAGGATAGATGTGATGCGGTAATGGCTGTCCGTCTGCCCGTAGATGCTGTTGTACAAGAACGTCAACAACTGTTTGAAGATATCTGCCCATGACATGATCGTCTTTTGGAGAAATTCAGCCTGAACAGCCGTGTTTTGGCTGTGAGTGCCGCTGTTTTGCAAGAGATCTCTCGGAATACCATACGATGAACAAATATCACTGCGTTTGGTATCATCGAGATCGAAGAATCGCTGACCGAGTGTCACATCTTTCTTCTGGCCAGCAGGCAACACATATCCTGGAGGAAGAGGCAAAACTTGCACAGGAGGCACTCTATCTTTCGTGAATATGGAAGACAAGGTGTTCGAGCCGGCAATACGATTTCTCATCTCGCCATGAACGCCTTCGACGGTGTTCAAGAAGAACTCTTGCATCTCTCCATAATAGGCAGCTGACAAGACACTCAGTGCTTGTAATCTCCGCTCTTCCTCCAAACGTTTTGTGTCCTTGTGTTTGTTGGCGGCAGATTCGAAAGAAATACTATCTCTCAAGCTCTGTTGATCAGGCTGCTCCATGTTTTGGATAAATATCGGAGCAGCAAGTGAATCCATTTGATTCTTCGTCATGAATGTCGAATGGAGCGATGTCATGTCTCTCAAATCAAGAACACTTTGCAATGGCGTCGTCAGATGACCGAACATATTAGGATCCCATCCAAATCCGCGCAGTACGATCGCGCATTGATCCAGTACCCAACCACCTGGAATTTCACTTTTCATGAGGTCACCTCCTGCACTGCCATATTTTTTGTTCATGTAATGGAAACCTGATTTCTGGAGCGTGTTTCCATAAGCAAAAATATCAAAATGGTCCATGAAGGTAGCGCTCATGCCACTGAAAGCAGCTTGATATCGACTGGCGCTCTGCTGCTGATAATCATCTCCGATCGTTGTGCTCTCTTCAATGTTGAGAAATCGTCTACTCGGACGGAGGATGCGGTAGACGTAATCATCGATTTCGATGATGTATGCCAGTTGTATGCGTACAGAATGGAAATCAAGAACGCGAGGCACAAACTCGATCTCATCTATCGTAGACCGCCTGAATTCGACTGGACACAAGCCGGTGGTGAATATCCAGTCATACGCATCGACGATGAATTTAGACCATTCCTTGTCCACAATTTGCTTAAAATTGCCTTTTGGATATATCGGACCACTGCTTTGTTTGAACATCAGCTCTTTTCCGAGGAAATTAAGCATGTATCGTCTGCATTGTACTGCTGTGGTATCACTTCGTTTGTGCATGTCAAAGATGACATCTGCAGTCGCGTGATCGAGATCAGTCCATACAATGGTGTCATCTGATTTGGTTCTTTCTCTGTGGTAAGCTTCTCCACTGATGTTTCGTGCAATCGCATTTCTGGAGAAAAAGATCTCCTTCTTTCCTACTTTTTGCGCCATGTCGATTTTATTTAAATGTTGAAGATCGGATCATATATGCTACTGAAATTATTTTTACCTGATTTCCATTCGTTGTAGTGTTGAAAGATCAGTGCCCAAACCACGACTGCTTCCACGATCGTGTCACAGTGGATGTTGGTGTCTTGACCTCCTACTGCAACGATATAAGTAGCACCAACCTTCAAGATATAAGGTGTCTTTGTCTGTGAAAGATCATTGATCACGATGTCACCGTCGTCTCTGACATTCTCTAGCCGCGTGAAGAACTTGTGGATGAATCCCATGTCATTGTTGCCTTCTTTTTTAGAGATGATCTCGAAAGCATAAAGCGTGGAGATCTCGCGCATGTCAATGAGTTCTTTTGCTAGATCTGATTCCAAAATGAATTCTTTCTTCTGGCTTTTGAGGAACGAATCGAGCCACAAACACATGCCAGTTGGAGCCACATTCCTCGATTTGGCATGATAATTGTTGTCATCGTCGTTTGCCATGCCGAATACATCTGTTCTTCGTACCATCAGATCGATGCCGATCAATGATACGCATAATGAAGAGGCTAATTGTTCTTGAATCTGACCTGAATTCAACAACTCACATGTCTTATCTTCCAACATTGTCGACATGTGTAAATGCATCGAATGATAATGACGGAACGCTTCCGATCGTGTGATCATCTGATCGATGGTTCGATGTGCTTTCATCGGACAAAGCATGTTCATCATTACTAGACAGTTCTGCAGTTTGGTGATGATCTTTGAACACGTCAGAATGAGATTGTCCAACCAACTTCCTTTTGACACAATGGATGACATGCCGCAATTGGTTTCTGGTGTGCAGATGATCTTACCAGTGAATTTTGCAGAGAGCACTCCTTCATCCACGATCGATGCCGCTGTCTGCAATTCTGGAGAAAAGATGCCATAGTGAATCAACACGTATGATCGATATTGTATTTGCATCAGGAGTTTCCATAATCCAGATCTAAAATGCGTATCACTGACGATATTTTTCAGATGATTCCATCGTTGAGAGATCAATCGCATCTGCAGCATGATCATCCTGGAACTCCATTGATGGATTGGTGTCTCGACATGAACCAATAATCTTCTATCTTTGTGGATCAATGCAGCGATCTCTTTTCTCGTCAATTGCTCTTTATCGAGCATTTTCTTTTTGGTATGATAGTTGAGATGGAAAAAGATGTTCGCTTCCATGATATAAATGCGATCGATGGCTGTCCATCCATGTGCATGGCCAGCACAGCACTTGACCATTGAAGGTGATCCGATGAAACATCCATCTGCCCATCTCCATGCGTTATATTGTTTGAGGCCATCTTTCAGAAGCTCTTTCATTTTGATGGTGATGTAAACAAGCCGATAAATGCGTGGATGAGGAGGTATAGTCGACGTTCTTTTTGAGTTTAAATAGAGAATGTGATCATCGCACAGGTTTTTGATCTTGAATATCTCCTTCCAGAATACGTTGTGCAGGATAATCAATTCATGGATTTGCTGTGTGTGTGTCATCATCGCTTCTCTTTCTTCAAACCTGTATTTCCGTGTCGCCACTGTTTCCAACACTTTCGGTATTTGTGGCAATAATGATGCCTTGTTTCCATGGAATGCGGAATCATTCCTCTGCGCCTTTGGTCCAGGATCGCTGCTGGAAGAAGGTAGCGATCGTTTATTTGATTTTTTCATCTTGATTATATATTAACTTTTTTTCGGGTGCTAATATTAAAGTTGTTTTATTTTTCTGTGTCATCATGTCTGGTAAACGCACAAAAAGAAGCGGTAAACAGCCGAAAGAGCCAAAGTTCAAGTTCCAAAGACAGAGTGATATCGACAACTATCCGCTACCTACAAACTTCAAAATCATCGTCAGAGACAAACTAAGGCCTCTTCTGAGCAACGCTTCTCGTGGAAGAGAGCTCAGTGATGAAGAAAAGCAATATAAATTCAATATTGCTTTTGATTTCGTCGATTCGGAAGAAGTGCAGGCCGAAAAGATGAAAAAGATGTCACAACAAGCAAGAAAGTTTTATCTCTCTGAAGGTTGCATTCTTGTTGTCAAATACCAAGGACTTGTCGATGACATTTGGAATGAAATGCTTCAAGAAACGCATGCTGAAACACAGATGATGCCAATCAAACAAGAGATGCCATCTGCAGTTCAGATCACAAGGAACACAACGCTCGAAGAATATTATCCACACGATGATACCATTTTCGATGAATTAAACACCGAACACAACAACAGTGTGAAACTGAAAGAAGATCGTCCTACCACATCTAAACCAGATAGCGCTGGTGATCTCATCGTCACTGATGAAGTAGAGCCCGTCGGATGCATGGGAGTGTATATCAATGGTTTTAAAGGTCTACCTCTCGAAATCCAAGAGATCAAAAGCAAGGAATTTGAACGACAAGAACGCAACGGCTTCGTCAAACCTGACCTCGGTTTCGTCACTGCCAATGACAAAGACACAGAATGTCCTGAATTCGGCCAGTGTAAGATATGCTATTGGTGTAGTAGAGGATTCCTTGGCATGAGCCTGAAAACCATTAAGAAGCTGAATCTGAATGACAATGATTTCAACAGCGCCATCAACAAGGACGTGAGCAAAGCAGCCATGATCGGTGCATCTCGTTTCCGATCTAAATACTATGAATTGAAGGACAACTTCAGTCCTGAATATGCATGCAAGGTGCTCGCCGAGATATGGAACAATAGGATCAATTACATGCGCCAGAAATACTCTGAAGAGATGACATTCGCGCAGCACACGCAATCGATCGATGATTTTGTCATGATGATGGATGATTTCAAGACGTCTTCTATGCATGACAAGAGCATCTTTGCTTTCACCAGATCGATGACAAAGAGCACTAAAGAAAAAGATCGTGAAGAAGAAGATGAAGATGATCTAGAAGAGATTGTCATTGATGAGCGCCGCATCTATCGATTTCTTCCGCCGACAGTCGATGTGGATGACTTTTTGTATCACTTTAAAAAATGCATCAAGACTGATATCCGAGAGATCGTGCTAGATCAGCTCCATGATACCAAAACTAAGGTTGAGTTCATTGGCAACAACTGTGTCTTCAAACGCATTGGCTCAGGTCCAATCGATGATGAACAATCCGCTCCTTCTACATCTCTTTCTGAAACGGTCGAACTTGATCACAAATCTGCCTGGATATGGCTTAATGGCATCGATCGTGTCTGCAAGCTTGCCACTACATATCGGCAGCTGGAACAAGACGATCGACAAGGCAACATCCTCTACCAGAATCTCGGATTGTTCAAAGAATCGATTCCTGGATTCAGTGGTGTCGATTCCATGCGTGCTCTCAAATACGCCGGTAACAACAAGAGAACGACCAAGAAAGGCCAATATTACAACGGCGAAACTATGGGAATATAAAATGATCAGAACATCTTTTTTTACCAACGCATATTTACAGTTCATAGATAAGGAATTAAAACTAACATCACCAAAGAAAACGCCATGAATTTCATTCCAGGAGAACCAAATCGTCAGCTCATCGTCGGCGGTGGCAAAGAGCACACCAGAGGCATGGGTCCTCACATCACGCCGCTTTCGGTGGACATGTCACCCATGTCATTCAAGAGCAGGAGCATGTTCAGTCCAAAAGCAACCAGAGCAACCGATATCACACGAAACGAAGACGATGTTCTTGATCTGTCAGAAGTCAATCCTCAGATTCCGTTCAAGGTGCCACAACAAATCGATTCGTTTACCTTTACTCAATCCGATTTCATGTTTGTTGTCGATCCTAACAACACCATCAAAGGATCTTCCAGCGCATTTTACGATGTCAGAGGTCCTGCTTTTCTCAATGACTATCTCAGACGCATCCATCATGAAGGATACGCCAGACGACTCGTCAAATCTGACGTTTCGTTCACCGCACATGCTGAAGCAACCGATCCAAACATCTCTCTCACAGGCGGACCATTCGTCAAAGAGCCTCTGAACATGAGCTTCATGAACATCAACACCATCGCCGAGAAGATCTTCTTCATCGGTTTCGCCAAATCCGTCTACACACAAGGCAGAACCGATGGCGCCATGATCACCAAGAACGCCGGTGGATCTTTGGCCGCTTATGTCGCTGAAGGCAGAATTGAAGCACCAAACGTGTGGAACAATGTCACAGTCGGCAGTCACGTCGGCTTTGCACTCACAAAATACGATCCGATCGACAAGACAGATCCTTTCAAAGAACGGCCACACCAAATCATTCCTGTCACCTGCTCCAACGGTATTGGTTTTGGATTGTATCCTCAATTCGGTGTCGAAGTCTATGACACTTCTTCATTCAGCACGACAAAAAAACGCGCTCGAATGGACTCTCAGATCATGCTCGGTGCCGGCATGAAGAGAGAAAACACGGATGCATGGGTCGGCTCTTATTCATCTCAATTGCAGGCCGGCAAGTATCATCCGAACTCTCTTATTATCAATGCCGACAAATACCGCCACAAGACCGTTGATGGCACCGTTTTTTCGCTCGACCGTCACGAAGCCGCCTCCAGGATCGTGAAAGTAGCTGGCATTCCTAACGCACGTAGTGTGCCAGACGTGTTTCTCGACTGGTCAAACACCAAATTCGACATCAAGCACACCAATCCTGACACGACCGGATCTTCACAGACAAAAGACGTCTATGGTGCCAACATC
>Ga0310811_10007964_pt1 | contig 13595 bp, 13 predicted proteins | sample YCmetagenome_FD_207642 | JGI IMG/M metagenome (GOLD analysis project Ga0310811, IMG submission 207642) | Soil microbial communities from experimental microcosm in Duke University, North Carolina, United States - YC | ecosystem: Engineered > Artificial ecosystem > Soil microcosm > Unclassified ... | reverse complement strand
GCGCGACATCGCATACAGCGATCCTGTCGCTCTCTAACAGCACAGCAACAATCGACGCGAGTACACGCGCCCGTTCACGCCAGTGACGACGGTCGTTAGATGACATTGCTGTGTTCCGTTACCCACGTGCGGCTCATACCAACGCAGGCAGCAACTCGCATTCCCGGTTGCCATCAAAATTGCCGGGCACATTGCTAAGGCGGCGCAGGTCGTCCGTTCTGGCAGGCCAGCCACGTGCGAATACCTCGGGCTTATCGCGAGCGGAAGAACACGAACCAGACGATGAGAAAACCGGCAAACACCGCGACCCATGTACTTGGCGTCGCGTGCCCCACGGAGTACTCCACACGATCGAGTATCTCGGCGATGCCTGATCCTCCACCGCCCGTCAACGCGCCGTATTCGCCGAGTCCTTGCGCAATCAGCATGACGGCCGCTCCCTGTTGAGAATGGGGGCGCTCAGTGTACTTCGCTGCGTTCCGGTATTGGCGGGAGAGATGGATCGAGATGCGAGACGTTGAAGCGCTGTGAAACGACCGCCGCCGCGACGGCGCGTGCGATCGATTCGAAGTCGAACGGCTTGACGAGATATGCAACGACTCCCGGACTCAGCGTGACAGCAGGGTCCATGGCAGTCAGCCCGGTGGCAATGACGATCGCGGTGCTGCCGAACGAACGTTGAATCTCGTTGATCAACCAGATGCCATCGCGACCGGGCATCATGATATCCACGAGCGCGACATGAATCGGCCGCGCGCGAAGTACGGTAAGCGCGCTTTCCGCACCGTCAGCGATATACGCCTGATGCCCGAGGAGGTGAATCCAGTCCGTGAGAAGCGCACGCACACCGGGATCGTCGTCAATAATGAGAATTGACCGCCGGTGATCGGTGTCCGTGACAGGTGTCAGACGCTGGGCCATGTGGCGAATCTTCGATGAACTCGCCGTCCGGCGGGCAACGTTCAGGCCACCTCGCAGATCGCCGTATATCCTTCCGTCCTGGAAAGACTTAGCGAATTGCAAGAAGAGAGCAGCCGGAGCTGCTCTTCACGTTTTCAGCGGCGCGATTACACGCCTGTCGGATTCAACCGGCGCGAGTCGTCGGGCTGGAGCAGCAACCGAACGAGGTTCGCATCGGTCGGCCAAAGCAGCGTTCGATGATCGACTTCGACCTTCGGTTCGTTCCAGACGACCACGTGATCGATTGCGGTCGGCTGCACCCTGGGAGCGTTCGCTTCGGCCATGAACAGGATCGTGCTGGCCTCTCGAACGAGCTCGTAGAGTTCGTGCGGAGGTTTCGCCGTCTTCCACATCAACAATGTGCGCGTCACCGAGCCGACCTCCTACGTCACTTGCGCAGCGCAACAGCTATGCCGTAATTCCGGAGCAAACCGCCGGCGGGAATCGAACCTCGTTTACGCCGCAATCACACGAGCGTCAAAAGTTGTCACGTCCACGCGAGCTACAGCTGAGTTCTGCCGCCATGCGCGATTTGGGCCGTCTGACTTACTCGCTGTAGGACTGCCCCGTAAACAGTCGGAACTTCGGAACGCCTTCCGTGGGGCCAGGCGGCAGTACCGGGGACGGAGCGACCGGCAACACCGAAATGCCGCTGGAAGAATTCGATCCCTGCAGAGGGGTGCACCCCGAGGCGAAGAGCGTGGTCGCCACAACCACACCAACCCTGACGAATGCGCCGAGCGCCATTCGCCCCCAGAGGGCAAGACGAGCGCCACACCGATTCCGGCGAGGAACGGGAAAAGCGGCGAATATCGATAGATCTCGTAGTCAGACATTCGCCAGAGCATTCAACAAAATTCTGCTCGGGAGAAGCATTCGAGCCGCGGCTGAAACGCATAATGCCCGCGATCCGCGGATAGTCTGCGACTTTCGTATACCCCAGACTTTGGTCTGGCCCTTGCGATTGGCAGAGCTGCGGCGCATCGTGCGATGCGCCTTGTCAGGAGAACTCGATGAGGGTGAAGGCCGCAGCAACGGTCACCGCGGCGGTGTTCGGGATCGCACTCTGGATTCCGGCAACCGCGGCCGCCGACGACATCGTGTGGAATCCGTTCCTGTTCATTCCGTACTGCTCGACGTGTGGCCCGCTCGTTCCGCTTACGACGGAGCAGGCCGACGCTCGTGACATCCTTCCGGCCGGCGTCCTGTCGGGCGTTCCTCCCATCTCCGATCCTGGTCCGATCGACGACGGCGTCGTGTCGATTCCAGTTCCACCGCCGCCGGTGGACCCTGGCGGCTCTTCCAACGGTGGCGCTCCACCTGTGCAGATTCAGATTCCATCGTCCGGTGGCAACGGCAACAACGGCGGGGGCAACGGCGGTGGGGGTAACAGCGGTGGTGGCAACAGCGGTGGTGGCAACAGCGGGGGTGGTGGCGGCAACGGTGGCGGCATCGATTACACCATCACGGTAACTCCTCCCGGGCCGAATGGCGGACCCGGTGATGGCAACGGGAACCCACCTACCTTTGGCATTGGCGATGGTCCCGGAGGCGGCGGCATCGATCTGCCTCCCTCGAACCCGTCCGACGGTGGGCATGAGGGCCAGACTCTCGTTCCCGAGCCGACGACGCTTCTGCTTCTGGGGTCAGGACTCTCGGCCGCCGCGCTCCGTCGCCGGCGAGCAAAGCGTATCGAGAAGTAGTCTGTCGATTCTCGGGGTCAACCTTCGACTACCTGTCGGAGGGGAGAACGACCCATGGCGACACACACCGTTACGTCGAAAGACGGGACGACCATTGCCTACGAGCGTTCCGGCAGCGGCCCGGCGCTGATTCTCATTGACGGCGCGTTGTGCAGCCGCGCGTTCGGCCCATCGGCGAAGCTTGCGTCGATGCTGGCACAACACTTCACGGTCTACAGATACGACCGACGTGGCCGCGGCGAGAGCGGCAACACCCTGCCATATTCGAGCGCACGCGAAATCGAGGACATCGGCGCCCTGATCGATGTCGCCGGAAGTACCGCATCGCTGCTCGGACTCTCCTCGGGTGCGGCGCTCGCACTCGAAGCAGCTGCGACCGGGCTGGCGGTGGCGAGTGTCATCGCCTACGAGCCGCCGTATGTCGACGAAGCCGGGGGCAGTAAGGGCGAGGCGCATGAACGCGAGCTCGCGCGCCTCATCGCCAGCGGCAATCGCGGCGGCGCTGTTACTTACTTCATGCGGGACATGGTCGATGCGCCGCGCCCGGTGCTGGTGATGCTGCGGCTGATGCCCTGGATCTGGCGAAAGCTGAAAGCGGTCGCCCACACCCTGCCGCATGACGCCGCGGTGATGAGCGGATTCCGCGTTCCGCGCGCGCGGCTCGCCGCCGTTCACACCCCGGTGCTCGTCATGCACGGCTCGAAGACCGATGCGCGTTTGAAGCACGCCGCGCACGCGGTAGCGAACGCTGTTCCAGGCGCACAGCATCGCGAGCTCGCGGGCCAGACGCACAACGTGCGGCCGGATGTTCTGACGCCGGCCACCGTCCAGTTCCTGACGACGCCTGCCTGAGCTATTTCGTTGACAATCCGATGGAGCGGACGATAATCCCCTCCACTATGCGGATGCATGTGCTCGTCGGCATCGTCGCCATCGGTCTGTTCACCGCGTACACCTTCGTCGCCGGCCAGGAGGCGGTGCCCAACCTCTCCACCGACAAGACGATGTTCTGGAGCGCCGCCGACCTGCAGGCGCGCTGGACAGACAACGAGCGCCTCAAACGCATCAACTCGCGCATCTACAACGGGCCGACCAACATCAGCGCGAACGTGCGCATCGTGCTGCCCGGCGACGAGCCGCAGACGCACGACACCACGGCCGATCTGTGGATCGTCACCGAAGGCACTGCTACGGCGGAAACCGATGGCAGCATGGCGAAAGCGAACGGCATCACGACCATCAACAACGGCGTGCGGCGGCCGGTGCATCCCGGCGATGTGCTGTACGTGCCGCCTGGCGTGCCGCATCACTTCACCGACGTGCAGGGATTCCGCGCGTGGCTGATCCGCTTCGACACCGTTGGCCTCGTACGCACCAAGCCGGCGCCGCAGACCACGGCCATGCCCGATGTCGCGACCGACAAGACCACCTTCTGGAGCGCCGCGGACATCAACGCGCGTTGGAAGGAAAACGAGGAAAAGAAACGGATCAACTCGCGCATCTTCAACGGGCCCGCCAACATCAGCGCGAACGTCCGCATCGTGCTGCCGGGCGACGAACCGCAAACGCACATGGAAACCGCCGACCTGTGGCTGGTGATGGCGGGCGATGCGGTCGCTCGGACCGACGGTCAGATCGTCGACGAAAACGGTAAGAAGTCGATTCGCAACGCGGTTGCTCGCAACGTACACGCAGGCGACGTGCTTTACGTGCCGCCAGGGATCCCGCATCACTTCACCGACATGAAGGGGTTCCGGGCGTGGCTGATCCGCTTCGACGTGGACGGATGGGGACAACAAACCAAATAGCCGTCCGCTCCCCTCTTGACGGCCCTTTCAGGCAAAGGCCCAAGCCGCGGCATCCCAATTGCACACCTCGGCTGCGCCACCCTCGCTGCTTCCCGCGGCGTCGGCGGCGGACAGCCTGCCGGGGAGGTGCTCATGGTCCGGACGTTCTGCAAGAGCGGTGAAAACGAGGCGATTAAGGGCGCCGTCCATGCGCTCGGCGGCGTGATTGCGGCGACGATGGCGGCCTACAACATGACGGCGTGGTGGTATCGCCGTGAACGACACCTCGGCATCAATTCGATCGTCTACACACTGGCGATTCTGTGGGAGATCAAGCAGACGGCGCACCACTGGGAGCGATGCGTGGAAGCCACATCCGCGGACACCGAGGCGGCCTGAGTCAGATACAGGAGGGCTGAGTAGAATCAGGGGGTGAAACCCCTCGACAACCTCTTCGTCGTCGATCTTTCGCGCATTCTTTCCGGACCCTTCTGCACCATGATGCTCGGCGACATGGGCGCCACCGTGGTGAAGGTGGAGGCCCCGCCGCGCGGCGACGACACGCGACTCTGGGGGCCGCCGTTTGTCAACGGCATCAGCACCTATTTCCTCTCGATCAACCGCAACAAGCGCAGCATCGGCCTGAACCTCAAGTCACTCCAAGGTCAGGAGGTGCTCTGGAAGCTCATCGATCGCGCCGACGTGCTGGTCGAGAACTTCCGGCCCGGCGTGCTCGAGAAGCTCGGCTTCGGCTACGACGCCGTCTCCGAACGGAATCGACGCATCGTCTACGCGTCGATTTCCGGCTACGGACAAACCGGCCCGTACCGCAACCGGCCCGGCTATGACGTGGTGGCGCAGGGCGAATCGGGAGTGGTCGATCTCACGGGCGAGCCCGATCGGCAGCCGGTAAAGGTCGGCGCGTCGATCGCCGACATCGTCGCCGGTCTCTATGCGTACCAAGGGATTCTGCTGGCGCTGCTCGCGCGGCATCGGATCGGCACGGGCCAGCACGTCGACATCGCGCTACTCGACGGGATGATTTCGACGCTCACCTATCAGGCCATGAGCTACCTCGCGACCGGCAAATCACCGAGGCGGCTCGGCACGCGCCACCCGTCGATCGTGCCGTACGAGACCTTCGAAACGAAGGACGGGTTCGTCAACGTGGGGGCGGCAAACGAGAAGCAGTGGCAGAACTTCTGCCGTGCGCTCGGCTTTCCAGATCTGGCGTTTGACGCGCGGTTCAACACGATGGCGGGTCGAATCAAGAACTATGACGAGCTGCGGGCGATCCTCGGCGCCGAGATGAAGAAGTACACCCGCGCGGAAGCATCCGAACTGCTGTCGAAGTACGAGCTGCCGGTCGGTCCGATCAACACGGTAGGCGAGGTACTGGAGGATCCCCACATCCATGCGCGCGACATGGTGAAGGAGCTCACGCATCCGGAGTACGGGCCGCTGCGCTATGTCGGCATCCCGGTGAAGTTGTCGGAGACGCCTGGCGATCTGCAGGGTCCGCCGCCGCGCTTCGGCGAGCACAACCGCAGCGTGCTCGAAGAGCTCGGTTACGACGAAAAGTCGATTGACGAATTGGAGATGACGAGCGTTATTGCGTCTGCCGAACCGGCTCTGGGTGCAAGGGAATCGCCGGCCCGGGCTTAGGGCCGGTGTAGCGCAGGATGTAAATCCCCGCGTGCCGATCTGAGAGATAGATGTAGCCACGCGTGTCGACGAGCACGTCGGCAGAGTCGGTGACCCATTTCGCCGGCGGCGGCGGCGCGTCCTTCACGCGCGGCGGATCGGGCGGAATGAAATAGCCGATCTCCTTCGGTTGCCGCGCATCGGCGATGTCATAGACGTGCAGTCCCGCATTCACCCACGTCATGTAGACGATCGTGTCGGAGTGATCCACGAACGGATTGTGGAACAGCATGTTCACGTTGTGTGCGCCGAAGCCGTTGCTCTTGTCGCAGAAATGCTTGTAGGGCGCGCCGGGCGGCGGCACCGGCGGCGGGAAGTAGGACACGACCGCGGGGTTTTTCGGATCCGCGACGTCGATGAGCGACGCCTGGCTCGGGCCCTCCGCGCAGTTCGCCTCTGAGTTTGTTTCGACCAGCTTCCGTGACGGAAACGGCAGCGCGGTGTGCACCGCGAACAATCCGCGGAACGGTGGATCGAACGTCAGCTCGCTGATCTCCTTCGGATGCTTGATGTCGCTGATGTCGAGCATCACGAACTTGGTCCCGAACGGCAGATATGCGGTGTTGCCGACGACGACCGGCGGACCGTGCAGGCCGTGGCCGTGCGGATACGCGGTGTTCTGCGCGTTCGGATCCTTCAGCTTCAACTCCGGCAGTCCCCATCGCGACACTTCGACCGGATGCGCGGGATCCGAGATGTCGACAATCACATAAATCTGTCCGAAGTAGCCGCGCACGGCTGCGGCCGTGTGCACGTAGCGGCCCCCGTAGTAGCCGTTGCGATGCGTGCCGAGGCCGCCGGTCTTCCACTGTCCCAGCCGCATCGGGTGTACGGGATCCTTCAGACTCCAGATGACGATGCCATCGTCCCAGGACGCCTTCGGATCGGTGTCGCCACCCATCTGCGAGCGCTCGAAGGCGGTGATGAGTTTCCCGTCCGCAATGTCGAGCTCGCCCGTGCGTGTGTTCTTCGGCCCCGGAATCCAGTTGAGAATTTTCGCCGTCGCCGGATCGGTGACGTCGAGGATGGTCCAGCCGCGATCGTTCTGCGAGCCTGCGTACATGTACCAGCGGCCGTTCACCTGCTGGATGTCGATCTTGAACGGGAGATGACCGTTCAGATCCGTGAAGCCGACGTACTCGACATTCTGTGCGTACGCGCCTTTGGGGATCGGCTTGGGCTGCGGCCGCGACTGAGCCGAAGCGAACACCACACACAGACACAGGCCACAGAGGCTCAGAGACACCGAAAAACGTCTTCTACTTCTTTTGCTCTGTGCTTCTGTGTCGCGGTGGCGCGTAATCATCAGTTGATCAAGCGCCGCGTCGTGGGCCTCGCGAATTTTGCGGCATCGATCGCGACATTAGGCCGGATATCTTTGAAGACCATCGTGACCTGGTTGCGCGTGGAGGTCTTCACCACCTTGAACGGCCGCTTCACGCCGCCGACGTCTCGATAGTCCGCATAGTCGTACGACGTCGCCACCGGGCCGACGAGCGTCTCGTTCCAGCGCTGCAGGCGCACGAGCAGACCTGCGTTGTCGAAGTAGAAGTTGACGGGCTGCTGGCCGGGATTGGTACCGCGCAGAATCTGCACCGGCTTGTCGTCGATCAGGCCTTTGGTGATTTCCCACTTCGCGAACGCCTGCTTCAGCCGCGACGGCGTCAACGCCACAATCGCGTCCAGCTTCGCGCCCTCGAGGTTGCCCTTGGTCAGCGGAATGGTCGACGGCAGCGCCGCGTTGATGCTTACCTCCCAGGCGCTCTGTCCGTCGTATGTCCAGATGCTGTCACCCTCCGTGCGATGCGCCACCGTCGTGTACTGCTGGGGCGCCTTCGCAAAAACCTCCACGGGCACGTCCGACAGTCCCGTGTCCCACCCCGAATATGTTCCGGTGGCCATGAAGCTGGTCACGCCGTTCAGCCGCTGCGCGCCGCCGAGCGCATCGACGTATTTCGCGAACACACCGTCGATCTGCGCCGGGTCGCTTCCCTTGGCGACGATGAACTCCTGCGAGTTCGGGTTCTCCACCGGCTCGCCGTACTGAATCGCCATGTTCGGCACGTTCTGCGGCACCGACGTGTTGATGTGGCACGTCGCGCAGGTCACGCGCTTCTGATTGCCGAAGTAGTTGCGGTTGATGGCGTTCATCATGCCCACCATGAAGCGCGCCTTCTGAATCATCGGCGTCTCGATGGCAAACGACTCGGCCTTGCCATCCAGAATCTGCGGCGAATGGCAGCCGGTGCAGTCTTTCGCCGTCGCCGCGGCGAACATGCCCATGGTGTCGATGAATTCGTCTACCGGAATTCCTTTGAGGACGCGGATGTCCTTGAAGAAGGTCTCGGACATCTGCGGGCTGTCGGCTGTGGCGGCCTGACGTGCAGCGAGGGTGATGCTGGTGGCGCTGGCGATCAGCGCCACCAGAAGAACCAGGTTACGGCTTTTCACCGCTGCCGTCGCCGTAGTCGTGCCAGAAGTCCATCTTCGTGCCGTCCGGCAGCGTCCACGTCATCACGTAGCCGCCGTTGGAACCGTCGCGCGCGGGCGCGATCATGGCGGTGTAGGTCTTGCCGATCGGGAAGACGCCGGTTGCCGAGACGCCATTCGCCTTGTAGACGCCGGGGCCAGAGCCCTGCAGCATCCAGGTCTCGACCTCGCCGGTCTTCTCGTTCTTCACGTCGATGTACCAGCGCACGTGCGGATTGGTCCACTGCACGCGCGTCAGCACGCCGGAGATGGTCTTGGGTGAGTTCTTGTCGAACTCCGCCTGGCTCGCATGGTGCGCGAGCGCCGGGACAGCCGCCGCGATGCACGCCACGGCGATGAATGTGACCAGTGAATTGCGCATATCTATCAACCTCGCTCCCGGCTGACCATCGGCCGGGTATTCATGATGCACGGCGGGTCCTCGTTGTATGGGCCGTTCGTGGTGTTCAGCTGGATGGGACGTGGTCCCACCACCCACGGCTCCGACAGGACGTCGGGATCATACACGGTGTAGCCGTAATACAGCGTGTTGCCGTCGCGCCGGAATGTCTCGACCACGCGCATGTCCGTGGTGTGAAACCAGCCCGGCGCGGTCGCGACGTTGGCGAGCCACGTATCGTCGTTGAAGCCGACCGCCTCGACCACGAGCGTGTCACCGTCCCAGTGTCCCACCGAGTCGCCCATGTAGGTCTGATCCCGATCGTCTTCCTTGCCGTGCGGACGGCCATCGGTGGGCACCACTCGCCACGTGTTGCGATTGTTGTAGAGAAACACGACTTCCGTCGGCGACTGGATGATGCGAATCGGGGCGCCGATGCGCGGCAGCCCGACAGGCGCGCAGAGAAAGGCGGTGTCGAGATAGTTGCCGTGCATATCGAGATACTGGACGCGATCCCAGAACTCCGGCTTGTACAGCGGCGGGTTCATGTTGTCCCGGTAGCGATCGGTCATTCCCTGATCGCGCTCCGAGTAGGTCGGGTTGGCGTGGCGCGCCGTGTAGTTGCGCGCGAAGATCTTCGTCGCCTTCGCCTTCGCTTCCTCGAGCGTCGCGAACGTGACGCGATTGCCGCTCTTGTCGAGACCCTGAATACTCGCCGTTCCGACCGCGCCGCCGCCGCCGCCGCCCCATCGACCATTGAGATCAGGATGTCCATCCGCCGTGCGTGGTGTCTGCACTCTGGCGGCGGCCGCTGCCCCGCCCGGTCCGGCGCCGCCGCCTCTCCCGCCGCCGCCCGCCGGGATTGCCGGCGGAACCGCGGTCGCCGCTGACGCGGGGAACGCCGCCTTCACGTTGGCCGGCACGGGCATCACGACGTACGGGTTGTAGGTGTTGGTACGCTGCGTCGTGATGTCCGCCACCACCATGCCGTTGCGCTTCTCGACGATGTGGCGCGGAAACATCACTTCGCTGCGGTAGTCGGGTTCGTTCAGCTCCGCGTAATCGGAGTACGTGAGCTCTTCGACCGTGTTGCCGACGCGCAGCTCGACACGATCGACCCAGTAGCCCAGTTGATATTTCTCCCCGCTGTCCATCGTCAGCTGGATAGCGTCGGTGGTGTTGAGCGCCACGCGCGCAGTGCCGTTCAGCGGCGCCGGCAGCGGATAGGAGAGATACAGCACGCCGCCTTCGAGCGTCGTCTTTGCCTTGTCGCCAGCGATCATCGCGGCCTTATAGATGGATTGTGGGAGCGCCCACAGACGCATCAGGCGATCGGTGACGGCGTTCGGCATCGGCGTGGCCGCGCCTCCGGGTGTCAGTTCGTCCCACGCCATCGCGTTGGCGATCACCTGCACGTGGCGCTCGCCGGCCTTGCCGTCCGGCTGTGCGCACGCGAAGTCGAGGCGCATGGCCGGCACGCTGTAGCGCAGCTGACCGCGGAAGTTTGCCAGCGTGCACGATTGACCGGCGACGTTCAGCGTTCCCGTCGCTTTGAAATCGAGCGTCAGGATCGTGTCGCGCTCCTCGATGTCGCGCAGCATGCCGAGCCCGTCGCCGATGCGGTAGAGCGTGTCCTTCACCGGCGTCGCGGCGGTCAGCGGCGGATTCTTAATCGGCTCGCGCTTCTTCGCCGCCTCGAGGCTTGGCTGAAACGTTTTCGGAATGGGCATGTACTGCGCCTCGGCCAGGCCGGTCGTCAGGCCGAGCAGAAGTACGGTGGCTGTTGCAATTGCCCGCATGCGAATGCCTCCTAGAAATGGTACTGCGCGGTGATCCTGAACAACCGCGCCTGCATGATGCTCGTCGGACGATCGAGCGTTGGACCGTAGGTCATGTTCTGCGTCTCGACCCACGACGAATTCAGTGCGTTGAAGATATCGAGCCGCAGCCGCACGCTCTGTCCATTGCCGCGGCGGAAGGACTTGCCGACGGCGAAATCGAGCTCGTTCTGCTGCTTCAGGAACTTCGTTCCGGGCGCGACGAGCGGCAGCGTCACCGACGCCTGCGTCAGCGTCGTCCGGCCGCCAGTCAGTTGCGTCAGCAGCGCGCGGTTCACGATGTAGTCAACTTTCTGTTCGGCGCCCGGAAAACTCATGAACGATCCGCTCAGCTCGATGCCCGCCAGCGGCAGCGGGTAAAACCCCGAGGCCTTGAACATCTTGCGGAACGGGATGTCGAGCTTCGTCTGGTCGCAGAACCGGTTCAGATTCGGATCGTCGATGTTGCAGTTCCGGTAGACCGTCCGGTCCGACGTGAGGCCGCCATACAACTTGCCGTTGCCTGGTGTCCGCACCTGGAATGTCGTCTCCAGCCCGTTGTACCACTGCGTGTAGCCCTTCGGGTTGCGATCGACGGTATCGACCAGGCCAAGCTTGGCCGGATTGAGATTGTAGAGAGTCATCGACGTTCCGTCGAGTGGGCTCGTCAGCTGCACCGGCGTGTAATCCTCCGGCCCGATGAGGATGTTGTCGGGAAGGAACGGCTGCGAGCGGTCGAAGAGTCCGGTGGGGAACGTGCGCCGGTAATAACTGAAGCCCACCGAGATGCTCTGCGTCAGCTGGTGATCGATGCCGGCGTTGTACTCGATGTTGTAGGGGCGCTTCAGATTCTTGTCCGGCCGCGTCGTCTGCGCGATGCCGAAACGGAGGTTCTGCGGCGGGCCAAACTCGTTCTCCTGCGCGATGTCGTCCTTGTTCGCGTCGTTCCACGTGCGCGTGTCGCTGTCGGGTGAGTTCGGGTTATAGCGAATCGAGAAGTCGGGTGCCATGCGCTCGACGTACTTGTTGATGCCGCCGTGCAGCGCGGTCTTGCCGTTGCCGAACAGGTCGTAGGCAACGCCCAGACGCGGCGACAGATCGTGGAACGTCGGGATCGGCACAGCGGCGAACTGGCGCGCGGGAACGAAGCGGCCTGCCGGCGACGACTGCGCCGGGCTCGTCGTATTGAAGTAGTCGTAGCGCAGCCCCGGTGTGATCGTCACGTGATGCAGCGTCCACGAATCCTGAACGTAAATGCCGAGGTCGGCCTTCAACGGATTCGTGGCGATGTTCGGGGTGTTGTAAAGGACGACGGAGTCGACCGCGCCATTGAGGTAGCGCTGCGTCAGATCCGCGTTGGCGAACCGTTCGTTGCGGCGCGCGCCGTAGCTCCACTGCAATCCGGTCTTGAACGAATGCGATCCAGTGACGTAGGTCGCCGATGACGCGATCACCTGTCGCACGCCGAGCGTCAACGTCGGCGGCGCACCGGCAACCCACAATGCACCGTTGCTGCGATCCTGATGTGAAGCCGTCGAGAACCATTCCGGCGTGCCGCGCTGCTTCTCGACTCCGGGACGATAGTCGACATTCCACGTGATGTCGCTCAGCGACCAGCCGGCGTCGATCATCAGCCGCGGGCTCACAGTGGAGGTCCACTTGGCCTGCGCGACGTGGTACTGGTGCTGGCCGCGCCGCATGTTCGCCGCTTCCTCGGCGATGAACGGGCCAGAGCTCTCGTGACCCTTCGTCTTCTTCGTATCCTCGAAGTAGAACGTGAACTTGTTCTTCGCCTGCGGCTGCCACGTCAAACGACCGGAGAAGGTCTTCGCCTTGTTGTCCTCCGGATATTTCACGTCCTGCGCCTGCGTGTCGCCCTGCTGGTAGCGCACCGATGTGAAGAACCAGAGGAGATCGCGCCGCACGGGACCGCCAAGCGAGAAGCTGTAATCGTGCAGCCGCAGCACCTTGTTGGGCGTATTGACGCCGAGCGAACGGAGCTTCGACGTCATGTTGTTGCCCTGGAAGCTGTCGTTCGGAATCGTGCGCGCGTCGACGTCGCCTTTGAACTGGTTGCCGCCCTGCTGCGGAATGAGGTTGAGGAGGATGCCGCCGGTCTGGCTCTCCGCGCCGAGGTTGCTCGTCTGGAACGCCATCTCCTGGATGGCCGCATCGTTCCAGTACTGTGACGACTGCGCCCAGCCGTGCATGCTGTTGGTCTCCATGCCGTCAAGGTTCGTCGTCGTGTCGCTGATCGTCGCGCCGTGGGCTGACATGCGCGTCTGCTGAATGCCGCCCGCGCCGCCGACATCGGAGCGCCCCACCTGCACGACGCCGGGAAGCGTGAAGCCGACCTGCCACACTTGGCCGCCGGTCGGCACCGTGTCGAGCATCTCGCGGCTGACGACCTGCGATCGCGCGGCGTTCTGCACATCGACGAGCGGCGCCTCACCGGTGACGGTGATGCTCTCCTCGATCGACCCCACCTTCATCTCGCCGTTCACCGTCGCGGTCGCGTTCGCCACGAGCGTGATTCCTTCGCGGCGATAGGTGCTGAACCCCTGCAGCGTGAACGAGACGGAGTACACGCCGGGACGAAGGTCCACGATCTTGAACTGGCCGCTCGCGTCGGAGACGACCGAACGCGTCTTCTCGATCAGTGCCGGGCTCGCCGCTTCCACGGTCACGCCGGGCAGCACTGCGCCGGTGTCGTCCTTCACCACGCCTGCAATCGAACTCTGCGCCAACGCGACAG
>Ga0310811_10007962_pt1 | contig 13597 bp, 9 predicted proteins | sample YCmetagenome_FD_207642 | JGI IMG/M metagenome (GOLD analysis project Ga0310811, IMG submission 207642) | Soil microbial communities from experimental microcosm in Duke University, North Carolina, United States - YC | ecosystem: Engineered > Artificial ecosystem > Soil microcosm > Unclassified ... | reverse complement strand
TGACTTCGGCCAATCCGACAGCTACTTCGCCGCGTCGATCGACGCCTTCCGGGCGGCCAACTACGAAGTCGGCCTGGCGGTGGCGCTCACCAACTCCGCCAAGGCGGCGCTCGATCGTGGCGATGCGGAACGCGCCCTCCAGGTTGGCGAAGAGGCGGTCGGACTGGCTCGTCGGTTGAACGCGCTCGACGTTCTTCTGACCGCGGTCCGGAACCAAGCGGAGGCCTTCGTCGCGCTCGGAAACCTCGACTCCGCAGAATCGCTGCTGACCGAAGCGCTCGGGCACTTCACGAGCGCCCGCAACCGCATCGGCCAGGCGGAGTGCCTCGAGGTCATGGGCCGAATGAACGAGCGGCGACCCGACAACTCCTCGACTGCGCGGCGCTGCTACGAGAGAGCGCTCGAGCTCGCGCTCGATGTCGGAGAGGCGCCATTGGCCGAGCGGCTGACCCAGCGCATCGCCGCGCTCAGTCCCTCACGTGGCATCGAGGAGAGCGGTGCCACGTGAGGTCTACGTGGCTACGGACGGCTGGTCGAAGGGATCGAGGCGCTCTGGCCGCCCGGATCGGGGGCGCAGTAGGGATGCCCTTCCTCATCATAGGCGACCAGATACCCACTCCTGCACGTCAGGTCGAACGATGGGCGTTCCGACGGAGCCCTTGTCGGTGACGACGGCGCGGTCGAGACGTCAGAACAAGCGGCCATCATCACCGCGCCACCAAGAATGCCTAGGAGTTTTTTCACGGGTCCCCCGCGGATCGATCCGCTCTCCGGCCTCTGCGTTATTGTAGGCTTGCTCGACGCAGATCTCTGTTCAGGCTGCAGCAGGATCTGGCCGGCACCGGGCTCTGGTTAAGCAGTTTCCGTGCTCAGCCTGCGTCGAGCCGCTCGTTCAGCTCGCCAGGAGGGGCGCGACTCGTTTGCACGATGTACTTTCATGCCAACCTTGGCCGAGGGTCCGACCGACATGGCACGTCAGGGACGACGAGTGCGACCGTCCAGTAGAAAGAAGCAGCAGCCGGCGAAATCCGACTACTTCACCCAGCCCGGTAAACGCGGCGCTGTCATTGTCTTACGCAAGCCGATCGGCAATCGTGCCACCGCCAAGGTCTGTGGCGTGATGCCGACGCGGGTGCACGCCAAGATGCTCATCAATCAGCTCGAGCGGGCGGAGTCGGTGGTCAAGGATCTCTTCATGGAAGCGACCGACGACGGCATCGAGGCACTCGAGGCCGTGCTCGCTGCGTGCTGCCGAGAGGTCATGGAGAAGGGGCCGAAGGTGCGGCCAGAGGGCGAAGGTGAGGCTGCAGAGTCCGGTAAACCGCGAGGCGGAGACATCTAATCGATTGGTGAAACGAAATGGCCGGAAGAAACGGAAACTGCCTGATCCGGCATTTCCGTTTCTTCCGGCCGCTTCGTTTTACCCAGCTCGGAGCCGTTAGCTGAAGCCGTTAGCCGCGGCCTTCTGCCGTCAGCCGACAGCCGAGGCCTTCATCATTTCGACTGGGAATCTCTGCGCGGCGGCGCGTAGCCCGAGAAGAGTCCCGTGTGGTGCCAGGTCGACGTCGCCGACCAGTCCTCTGTCGCGGGCTCGGTCTCACTGAGCTTGCGGACGTCGATACTGACGACTCCCTCGTCGTCCATCGGATTGTAGATGTTGACGAACTTGTGGCCGTAAACCACCTCGGCGGCTTTATATGACGACCGCGCGTGGACCGTTTGCGAGAACGTCTCATCCGTTCCAGCGAGCAGGATCATGAACTCCGCATCCCGGCTGACGAGGTCGTCGTGCGTCATGCCGAACATGGGGCTCTTCTCGTCGATCGGATGGACGATCGTCCAGCTCAGCGGAAAGAAGACGACGCGCGTTCGTTCGAGCGAAAGCTGGTAGTACCTGCGCGAGGGACCATCGATATAGCTGAAGAGAACCTTCGCCTCGAGCTCCACCAGTTGGTTGCTTCGCGCGTTCGTGATGCGGAACATGAACGCCGTCAGGCCGCGATACGGCGATACCACGGCGCGATCGCTGAACATCACCGCGGCGGTCGGCCGCGAGAAGCGCGCGAACAGGATTCCCGTTCCCAACGCGAAAGACAGTAGGCCGACCAGGGATTCGGCCGTCATGACGAAGTGCGCGGGCATGCCGTTCGGCGAGATGTTGCCATAGCCGATCGTCGCCAGCGTTTCGACGCTGAAGAAGAAGGCACGCCAGAAGGCGTTTCCGACCGCCCCCGCCGTGACACCGACGAGAGAATTCACGCCGCATGCGAGGTAGGCGAGCGCGAACAGCGCATTCGTCAGGACGTATCCTGCGACCGCCATCGCGAAAAACCGCGGCCAGGTGATCGTGAGGAAATAGTGATAGAAGCTGAGCGACGTGAGGATCGGGAATCCGCGTCGGCGCGAATTGAACGTGCCGTCGCGATTGAGAAGCCGCTTCTCGTTGACGCCGCCGACGACGCTGCCGAAGCCGAGATCTTTCGGCTCTTCCGTCTGATTCTGCTGCAGGACCGATGAAGACATGGAATTGGATGCTAGGCGCTAGGCACTCGAGGCTGGGCGCTAGGCGCCAGGTACTAGGCGCTAGAAACTCGGAACTTCCGAATCTCTAGCGCCCGGCGGCTGCCGTTTTCAAATCAATATTTCTTCCGAATCCCTAGTGCCCAGTGTCTAGTGTCTAGTGCCCAGTGTCTAGTGCCTAGCGCCTGTAGTTCGGAGTTATGGCACAATCGTCGGGCCCGCCTGCTGCGCTTTGAGCTCCTTCCAGTAATCATCCATCTTCAGGCGCGGAATGCCCTTCGTCATCCAGTCGGGCGCAGGCGTACCCTTGAGGTAGTGGTCGAACCAGTCCTTCTGGCGCATCGCGTAGTCCTTCTGATTGATCGGGCGCGCGAGGCCGTGATTCTCGCCGACGTATTCCAGGAGGATGACGTTCTTGTCCATCTGGCGGAGCGTATTGAAGTACGTAATGCCCTGGTTGAAGTCGACCGCGCCGTCCTTGTCGTCATGCAGGATGATGAGCGGCGTCTTCACGTTCTTCGCGTGGAAGACCGGCGAATTTCGAATGTACGCCTCGTAGTTGTCGGTGAAATTCCCCTTGAACCGGCCCTGGCTGGATTCAAAGATCGCCTGGTTCGTCCCGCCGGAATTCCAGTAGATCGAGCTGTACATGCTCACCATGTCGGTGAGCGGCGCGCCGGCGATCGCCGACTTGAAGATGTTCGTCTGCGTGACGAGGAACGCGGTCTGATAGCCGCCCCATGAGTGGCCCCAGAGTCCGACGTTCGCCGAATCGACGATGCCTGACGCGATCGCTGCTTTCACAGCGGGCACAACGCACCACACCGCGGACATGCCCGGATCGTTGATCTTGTAGACGATGTCCGGATCGAACACCGCGTAGCCCTTGCTCGTGTAAATGGCGCGATTCGGGGTGCTCGTCTCGTTCGGCGTCACGTACGTGTGCGCGAGCTGCGACCGCTTCTCGTAGATCGTGACCAGCATCGGATACTTCTTGCCCGGCTCGTAGTTCGCCGGCAGGTACAGCGCGCCCTGCAGTTTGTCGCCCTTCGCGCTGGTGTAGTTGATCAGCTTCACACCGCTCGTCCACGCGAACTCCTTCTGCTGTGGATTGGCGTCGGTGATCTGACGGCCGCCTTTAAAGTCGGCGTTCGCGACGTAGTAGTTCGGGTAGTCGATCGCCGTCTGCTTCGTGTAGACGTAGACGTCGGCGTCCTTCGCCTTCTGGAACGCGAACTTCGCGTCCTCCCAGACCAGAGACTGCGCACCAGGCTTGCTCGGATCGACTTTGGCCAAGCCTTCCTTCTTCGTCCGCTCGCCGTACGTACCGAAGTACATCGGCTGCGACAGGTCGATTCCATTCGCAAACGCACCGCCCCGTCCGCCACGGCCGCCACGTCCGCCGCCAGCCGCGGCCGGCGTGCTCGCCTCGAACGAGTAGAGGCGCTGATAGCGTACACCGCTCTTCTTGCCGTCGACGGTGAGGTTCGTCGCCGTTCCACCGTTCACCGGCACCTTCCACACGTCGAATCCATCGGAGAGCAGCACGGCGCTACCGTCCTTGGTCCAGCCGAGCGCCTGCGTCGGCGGCGGGACGAGCATGTTGTGATCGTCCGAGGTATCGGTGAACACGGCCGGCACGCCCTTGGTGATGCTGTGCTTGTCACCGCTGGCGAGGTCGAGCACCCACCACTGCGCATCCTCGCCCCAATAGACCACCCGCTTGCCGTTCGGCTCGGGAAGGGTGACGGTGGCCGGCTTCTTCTTCATGAGCAGCTTTCGCTGGCCGGTCGCCAGATCGACGCTATACAAATCCTCATAGCGGCGACCGCTGTAGCTCGCCGGCTGGTCGTACTCGCGGGTGTCGACGCCGTACGCGGCACGATCGTGGCCAACCACGTTCACCGAGCGGAGCGCGTCGTCCGACAACCGAACGAACTTGTTGTCGACCGTGCGGTATTCGGACAGATAGTTGAACGCGCGGTCCTGCGCCTCCTGCACGATCTGCTGCGACTGTAGGCGCGGATCCTTGGCGTGCCAGAGAATGAGCGACGGATTTTCTTCCGTCGCCTCGTTGACGCGAGGCTGATTGACCGTGCCGCCCATGCCGGGCGCGCCCGCCTGAATCACGCTGCTGCCGCGACCGGCAACCTGTCCAGCAGGCAGCGCCTTTTTCGCTTCCGCGATGCCGAAGTAGATCGTCGAGAAGTCGTCGGAGAAGCGCGGCGCGCGCGTGCCGGCCACCTTCATCCCGGCGGGGAAATCGCTGCGGCCGGCCGGGTCGAACACGACTTTCTTCGGCGACGGAACGCTGACGTTGTTGAAGCTCACGACCGCAAAGAGCGTGTCGTGCGTGAGCGTGTCGAGCTTTCCACGCAGCACCGCGAGGGCGTAGCCGCTGTCCGACCAGACGAGCGATCGGTACATCGCGCGATCGGAATCGACGGCGCGCACGACGTCGGTGCGCATGTTGCGGAGCTGGACTCCGTTTCCGATCTGGTCGCGCGCATCGATCGCATACGCGAGCCAATCGCCCGAATCGTCAAACCCGAACTCGGCGACGTTCCCCACGTTCACCGCGTCGACTGACGCGAGGTTGTAGAGCACCAGATCGGTTCCGCTGGCAGCGCCACCTGCCGCCGCCCCGGCACCGCCGGCCGGGGCACCACCCCGTCCGCCCGCCGCATTCGCTGCACCGGCGCCGCCGGCAGCGGCTTCCGGATAACCGTGCATCGCGACCCAGGTCGGCTTGTCGCCGTTGAAGGCGAAACGTCGAACCTTGTCGAACTCCTTCTTCTCACCCGTGGCGAGATTGAACAGTCCCATCTTGTTCTGCGTCGGGGCCGTGGGCGTGGCCGCCGCGCCCGCGCCACCGCGGCCCGCACCGCGCCCGCCCGCGCCACGACCGGCAGTCGATGGCGGCGAGATGGTGTACGCGACCCAGCGCGAGTCGCCGCTCACACTGAACGTCCCGCCAGCCTGGCCCGGATCGCCGATCGGGAGCTTCGTCTCCTTCGCGTCGGTGCCGGTCGAGCGCACGACGAGATTCGCGTCGCCCTCGTTCGGCGCGAGCACGTAGACGAGCCACCTACCGTCATTCGACAGTACCGTCTGGCGGATGTTCTTCCACGCCTTGAGATCGGCGGGCGACATCTGCTTGGTCGGGCCTTTGGAGGCGGCCGCCTGCGCGAGCACCACAGGTGCGGAGGCAATGAGCAGGGCGGCAGGGACGGCGGCGAAATAGGTGCGCCGGAGGGATGCTGTCAGCATACGAAGTCTCCCCGTCAGTTAGTGACGGTGGACGAAGTGGGGATGAAGGCAAGAAGCTACGGTAGCGTCAGTTACCTGTCCACGGCGGTAGAATCCTCGCCCTCGAACCTCGCCCTCTCATCCCTGCCCTCTTGCCGACTACATCCGCGACGGATATAGTCGGGCATGCCCCAGCGCGACCCCGACCCGCGGACGCAACTCCCGCTCACACCCGTCGTTCTGCACATCCTCCTCGCCCTCACCGACGGTGAGCGGCACGGGTACGCGATCGCGCAGACCGTCGAGCAAGCGACCGACTCGCAGGTCAAGATGGGACCCGGGACACTGTACGGATCGATTCAGCGAATGCTCGGCGCATCGCTCATCGAAGAAGCGCCCCACCGGCAACGCGCTGCGGACGACGAGCGCCGGCGCTACTACCGGATGACGACCTTCGGCCGGCGTACACTCGAGCTCGAGCTCCAGCGGCTCGCCAGCGTCGTCCGCCTCGCGCAGAGCAAGGACCTCCTCAGCGGTCCGGGCGTGGCATGACCGCCAATCGTTCGCGCTTCGAGCGCGCCTATCGGGCGGCGCTGCTGATTTTTCCGCCAGACTTTCGCGCGCGCTTCGGCGACGAGATGGTCGACTATGCGCGCTCGGCGATCGACGACGCAGGACGACGCGGCGCGATCGCGCACGCTCGAATCGCCACGGCGCTCTTCGTCGACGCGATCGCGAACGCACCACGGCAGTGGATCATCGAACACCGCGAACGACGAGCCGCGCGAGCGGCGGCGATCGCGGCCGGCGTTCTACCGAGAGACAACATGGACATCATTCTCCAGGACATCCGCTTCGGCGCGCGTGCACTGCTTCGCCGCCCCGCGTTCACTGCGGTCGCCGCGCTCACCCTGGCGCTCGGCATCGGCGCGAACACGGCAATCTTCTCGGTGTTGAACGCGGTCCTCATTCGACCGCTCGACTACCCGAACGCCGATCGCATCGTCGCGATCTGGGGCGTGCAGGGCACGACTGGACAGAATGGAGTCGTCTTCCCCGACTATCTCGAATGGCGGGCGCAGAATCGCTCCTTCGAGGACATGGGCGTGTATCGCGGGCAGAGCGTCAACCTCACCGGCGGCGATACGCCGCAGCGCGTCACCGGTTCATTCGTCTCGGCGAGCTACCTGCGCCTGACCGGAGCAACCGCCGCTCAGGGACGAATCTTCACCGACGCGGAGACGGAGATCGCGACGAAAGCGCCGGTTGCCGTCGTCGTGTACGAAGCGTGGCAGTCGCGCTTTGCTGGCGACCCCGCAATCCTCGGAAGGACGCTCGTGCTCAACGGGCAGGCGCACACGGTGATCGGCGTGACGCCGCCGAACATCCAAGCGCCGTTTGGGCGCCCCGACGTCTTCATTCCGATTCCCTACTATCCCAACGCAAACGGTCTGCAGCGCGGAACACGCGGCATGCTCGCACTCGGCACGCTCAAACCTGGCGTAACGATCGAGAACGCCGAACGCGAGCTCAAGGCGTTGGCGAAAAACCAGGAAGCGGCGTATCCGACGACGAACAAGGGCATGGGCGTCGAGCTGCAGCCGCTCAAGGAGCAGTTGGTAGGTCAGACGCGCGCGCCGATCTACATCGTCTTCACCGCCGTCGCAGTCGTATTGCTCATCGCGTGCGCCAACGTCGCCAACCTGCAGCTCGCACGTGGCGCCGCGCGCTTTCGTGAGCTCTCGGTCCGCGCGGCGCTCGGCGCCGGGCGGGGACGGATCGCGCAGCAGCTCCTGACGGAAAGTGTCCTGCTGTCGCTCGTTGGCGGCATCGCCGGAATTCTGCTTGCCGTCGTCGGCACGAGATGGCTGAGCACAACGCTCGCCAACGCGCTTCCAATTCCCGCCGCGATCAAGGTCGACGGTGTCGCTCTCGCCTTCGCGGCAATCATCTCGATCGTGTCGGGAATCCTGTTCGGCGTCGCGCCGGCGTGGAACGCGTCGCGTACGAATGTCCACGACATGCTGCGCACGCGCTCGGGCGCGCCGGGGCTCGGACACGCCGCGACGCGCAACGCACTCGTCATCGTCCAGCTCGCGCTCTCGCTCGCGCTCCTCGCCTGCGCCGGGCTGCTCGCGCGATCGCTCATGGAGCTGCAGCGCGTCAAACCAGGCTTCGATCCGAGCAACCTCGTCACGATGCAGTTCCGACTCCCCGCCGCGAAGTACGACACGCCAGCGAAGATCTGGTCGATGTTCGAGCAGACGGTCGCCGAGATCCGCGCGGTGCCTGGCGTACAGTCGGCGGCACTTGTCAGGGCCTTTCCGCTCACGGGTAACGGCGAGTCGGCTCCGGTGACGATCGAAGGGCGTGCTCCCGTCGCCGCTGGCGATGCGCCGCAAGTTCAAATCAACACGATCACCGATCAGTACTTCGCGACGATGCACATTCCTCGGCTCGTCGGTCGCGACATTCTTCCTTCGGACACCAGAGATGCGACGCCGGTCGTCGTGATCAACGACGAGATGGCGAACAAGACGTGGCCGGGCGAATCGGCGCTCGGCAAGCGCGTGCAGTTCACCGGCGACGACCGATGGTGGACCGTCGTCGGTGTCGTCGGCGCGGCCAAGCATTTCACGCTCAACGAAAAGCCGTTGTTGCAGGCGTACGTCGCGCATGCGCAGCGACCACAGATCTTCACGACGCTCGCGGTGCGAACGACGGGCGATCCGTTGCGCATCGTCAACGATCTGCGTAAAGCGGTGTGGCGCGTCGACAAGGATCAGCCGGTGTGGGGCGTGCAGTCGATGGACCAGCTCCTCGACAGCGCCGTCGGCTCACCGCGCCTGATCGTTCGATTGACGATGGGCTTCGCCATCGTCGCGCTGCTGCTCGGCGCCATCGGGATCTATGGGGTGTTGAGCTATACGATGTCGCAGCGCACGCACGAAGTCGGCATTCGCATCGCGCTTGGCGCAGATTCGCGGCAGGTCGTGTGGATGGTCGTTGGCGAGGGCATGAGAATCGTCGCCCTCGCCGTCGTCATCGGCCTGGCCGGCGCGTTCGGCGCCACGCGCCTGCTGCGCAGTCAGCTGTTCGGTGTCGGCCCAACCGACGTAATCACGTTCACCGCCGTGACGGTGCTGCTCAGCGGCGTGGCGATTCTCGCGTGCTATCTGCCGGCGCGCCGCGCGAGTCGCGTCGATCCGATGGTCGCGCTGCGCACCGATTGACGACGTCTACTTCTTCGTAGAAGCGAGCTGCGGACGGACAGTTAGGATCAGCGCGCGCGAGCCGGCACTGTCCCCCGCCGCCGTGGTTCCGAGGACGACGGTCTGCCCCATCGGGACCGTGACGCCGGTGCTGAGAATTCTCGGATTGATCGCCGCTCGTCCTGGAACGGTCGGACTGGCCGTGCGCCACAACTCGACGTCGAGGTGCACGCTGGCGTCCGTGCCGCCGACGCGCAGGTCCGAGATCTCGACGGTGAGGCTATACGGATCGCGATCGGTCGACAGGCTCTGCGACACTCGGCTTCGGTCGCTCGCGTTGGCAACGGAAGATCCGAGCAACCGATAGCCGGAGAACTTGAGCACACCTCGCAACAGCGAATCGAGTCCGGCCACTGCCGGATCACGCGTGCCGCTGTTGTCGGAAGCGATGAGCTGAAAGTTGAGCGTCACGTTCGCCGCATCGCGATCGTAGCGCGCGAGCACCGCCATCATCTCGTCGAATACGGCCTGCGTCTCCCGAATCGTCACGGCGCGCATTGAGGGAGACACGTCGTACACACCGCCTCCAGGCGACCGCGCGTACGGAGCCAGCAGCTTCACCGCTTCCGCCGAGGTGAGATGATGAAGATCTACGGTCTTCACCACGAAGCCCGCCGCCGGCTTTTCGACGTGCACTTGGCTCTGCTGCTGAGCCGCGACGTTCTGTGCGAACACGGCAACGATGGCGAGGCATGCGAGGCGCGCGATCTTCATTGTCCCACTCCTGGAGTCAGCCAAACGATGGTAACCGTCGAGTCTGCGGTCTTGAGTACGGTGGTCTGCTGCCCAGGCGTGACATCGACAGACACGTTGCGCACCACAGGACGCGACGAGCTCGCGGCCTCGCGAACAACCGCCGGCCGCTGACGAGCCGTCAACGCCACCGCGATGATCAACCCAGCCGCGATCGGCAGTGACGCGATGAACACGAACCGACGAACCGGCCGAACACGATTTGTATCGACGCGACGCCGGACGAGAGCCGCAACACCCGCCGTCTGATTCGCGATGCTTGCCGCCCGACGGCGACATACCGCGCACTCGGCGAGGTGCGCCGACAACGGTGTCGACGTCTCTCGAGATCGTAGCTCCGCGAGCTCGGCAACCAGCATCGCGTCCCGCGCTTGATTGCAGTTCATGAGGTGTACTCCTTCAGCAATCGTTCGTGATGCTCGAGCATCTGCTCGCGAATCGCCTTGCGCGCACGAAACAGGTGCGCGCGTACCGTGACCTGTTGCATTCCGAGCTCGCGTGCGATTTCGGCGGGTGACCAGCCGCGCACGTCGGAGAGCTCGAAGATCTGGCGTTGGCGTCGCGGCAGTGCATCGAAGTACGTGAGCACGAGTGCCGCGAGGCGCGCGGCATCGGGATCGTCCGTCGCCTCGGCCGCGTGATCCGTTTCCAGTTCGCCCTGGAGTGCCAGAAGCTCCGCGCGCCGCTGGTCTCGACGGCGGTGTGAGAGCGCGACGTTGCGCGTGACCGCGAACAACCAGGTGGAGAACCGACTCCTTCCGTTGAAGCGTCGAACGCGCCGCTCGAGGCCGATCAGCACGACCTGGGTCACGTCGTCCGCGGTGTCTGCATCGTTCGTGAAGCGCGCGGCCCAGGCGTGTACCTGGGCGCGAACGCGGGCGGCGAGCCGCTCCACAGCGGCGGGCCGGCCCGCACGAACGCCATCTACAAGACCCGGAAGGTCTTCGTCGTCGCCGTTCCCGGCGATCACCGCAGAGCGCGTGAACACGTCCATCAGACGCCGCCTCCGCCCGAAGCGTTTACACGCCTCCGAGCTACCCCTCCGTTCCGATCAGCCGAACTCCACCTGATGGCGTTCGCGTCCGAGCCACGCCACTATGGCTCCCAGGGTGAACACGGTCACGGCCGTCACAGCCATGGCATGTGCGTAGGTCATACGATCGGCGAATACCGCTTCGATGTAGGCGACCGAGCCTGCGACGGCGACGCCGCACTGATACGCGAACCCCGGCAGGAAGCCGCGCACGGAGTCGGGCGCCAGCTCGTTGATGTGCACCGGAATCACGCCCCAAGCACCCTGCACCATGAACTGCATGGAGAAACCACCCACGACGAGCAGCGGAAGCGACGGTGAAAACGCCCACAGCGGAATTGCGCACACGGCAAGGACGAGCGCCGTGACGATCGTTCGCCGCCGCCCGATCTTGTCGGAGAAATGGCCGAACAGCAGTCCGCCGAGGATGGCGCCCGTGTTCGCGATCATATTGACGATCGCAACGCGCTGCGGGGCGAAGTGCCAGTCGCGCTTGAGGAACGTCGGATACATGTCCTGCGTTCCGTGCGAGATGAAGTTCATCAGCGCCATGAACACGAAGAGGTAGGCGAACAGCTTCCAGTGCGACGCAACCTCCCGCGCATACTGGGAGAAGTTGCGCTGCTGGCGTCGCTCCCATACCTCCGATTCGGTCACGTACATGCGCACGAAGAGTGCGAGCAGCGCCGGAATGCCGCCGACGAAGAACATCGCGCGCCAACCGAAGTGCGGGAACACGAAGAAGTACGCCGCCGCCGCGAGGAGGTTGCCTGCAGCATAGCCTTCCTGCAGCAGCCCCGAGAAAATGCCCCGGCGGTGCGTCGGCGCCTTTTCCATCGCGAGCGACGACCCGACGCCCCACTCACCGCCCATCCCGATTCCGAAGATCGCGCGCCAGAAGAGGAACGTGACGTAGTTGTGTGTGAACCCGGTCGCGACCTCCGCCGCCGAGAAGAAGAGGAGATTCGCCATCAACGCCTTCTTCCGGCCTATCCGATCCGCGAGGAGACCGAACAGCAGCGCACCGACGGGGCGGAACATCAGCGTCAACGTGAGCGAGAAGACGATCGCCTTGTCGGCGACGCCAAACTCGGCCGCGATGGTCGTCAGCGTATACGTGACGAGAAAGAAATCGAACGCGTCGAGCGTCCAGCCGAGGAAGCTCGCGGCGACGGCAGCTCGGTGACCTTTGGCTGCCGGCGGCGCATAGGTCGACTGTTCTCGTTGAATGACAGGAGCAGACACAGAGAAGCGGGGGACGGGGGACGGGCGACGGGCGCGGGAGGGCGCAAACAAACAAACGGTGGCGCCCAAGATGTCAGATGGACGCCACCGCGGCTAGAACCTGAGGGCGATTTCCCTCGACCCTGTCGTTACTTCATCACCATGAAGTTCCCGACGTGCACGTCGAGATTGTGGTTCACTCGGATGCCGGCGTTCCCGCTCGCATCGGTGATCTCCTTGCGCGAGATCGCATGCACCTGGGTGTTGTTGACGACAAAGCGCACCGAGTCGGAGCCAACTTTGATCGCCAGATCGTTCGCGGCGTTGGGCATGTCATCGAACTTGTGGATCGCGGGGTTCGCGGTCCAATCGACGATCTTGTGGACTTCCGTGCCCGCACGGTGGTTGATCAGGAACATGCCGTCCTGACGGACGAGGAAGTAGAAGTAGGTCTGCTTCGACTGATCGTCCAGGTCACGTCCACCGGCGAAGAGGCCGAATGCTTCGCCGTGATCGCCGTGACCGACGTTCTTCTTGGTCTGGCGGAAATTCGCCATGACCGTGTAGTTGTTGATCTTCTGCGCGTCCTTGGCGTTGTAATAGATCGCCGCGCCGCCGGACGTCACGTGAAAGCCCTGACCCATCGTGACGAACTTTGCGGTCATCGACGCCGCCTGCGGATCGAGCTTCATCGACCAGCCCTCGGGCAGCGGCGCCGCGGCGACGGCGGTGGTCGGATCCTTCGCCGTCTGCTGTTGAGCGGCTAGCGGCGCTACGATCGCGAGCGCGGCAAGCACGGAAAGCGTCTTTCGCATGGAATCTCCCTCTGTCTGGTGCGGTGAGACGGGGAATATGGGTCGCCGCACCGTGACTCGCTACGGGAGCTTGAGCTGCTGTCCCACTCTGAGGCGAGTCGTGCCCAAATGGTTGAGCGATCGTATCTCGTCTGTCGTCGTGTTGAGACGTTGAGCAATCGTCCACAGGTTGTCGCCCGCGCGAACGCGATACGTGGAGCCCCTGGTGGGCCCGGCAACCTCGCCGGCCGCCGTCTGCGCGGGCGGCGCGGGCGGCGCGGGCGGCCCACCGCCAACCTTTGACGGCGTCGGAATCGTTGCGCTCGCCAGCTGGGTAGCCGGACGGCGCTCCGGCAACTGATTGAGCACGGCGACGTGAAAGTGCGGCGGATGGCGCTCCTCGGTCGCCTCGATGACATGTCGGTCCTCGAGCGCCAGCAGATTCGTGCGAAGCCACGTCAGGCACGCACCAGTCGGCTTGTGGATGTCCACGGCCATTCCCGTCGGGTGGACCGATAGCGGCGACGCATTGTGCGGCTGCAGGTCCGTCGGACGCGCACCGCTCGTGATCACGAGCCGTTCTCCGCACCCGGCATGGTACGCGGCAGCCAACGAGTCGACAAAGCGCTTGGTGTTCGGAAGGACGAACGGAAACACCACCCGCTCTAGTGTCATATCATTGGTCACTCCGAGCAGGCGGAGCTCGCCAAGCCGTGCCGCTTCGTAGAGGTCGGCCGGCGTCTGAAGAAAAG
>Ga0310811_10007961_pt1 | contig 13599 bp, 7 predicted proteins | sample YCmetagenome_FD_207642 | JGI IMG/M metagenome (GOLD analysis project Ga0310811, IMG submission 207642) | Soil microbial communities from experimental microcosm in Duke University, North Carolina, United States - YC | ecosystem: Engineered > Artificial ecosystem > Soil microcosm > Unclassified ... | reverse complement strand
TGTTGCCTTAGTTGGGTCTCGGGCTAACGGCTCATCGCACCTGCGCCGGAGCGGGCGACGCTGGTGATGTCCCGGCCGCCGCGGATGGTCGCTGCGCGGCGGGTGCGGCAGCGCCGGAGGCGACCGCCTGGATGCGCGCGCGGACCAACGCGATGTGATTGCGCAATTGATACAGGAAGGGTGCGAAAGCGAAGGGAAGCTGCAGACGATTCGCGCGCTCCTCGAGCCGTTGCAGCTGCGTCAACAGGTCGGCGGCGGGGATTGCGCGCGCATTCTCCAGCTCGGTCTCGATGTACTTGAGCTCACCGTAGAGCCGAAAGATCCGTCGCCGCATGCTCCAGCCGTAAAGCGCCGGAGCCATGCGCAGCAACGGGTACGCCACGCCGATCACCGGGATCAGAAGCAAGAGCAGCCTGCTCGCGAGTACCGCAAGACCATAAGGCAGATAGCGCTGCAGAAACGGGGACCCTGACTTGTAGAACTGCCGCGCGTCCTTGGAGATAGGCAAGTCGACCGGCGCTGGTGCCGGGAATTCCCCTGCTTTACGAAACAGCCCGGCGTCTGAGTGGATTTCCGTTGCGGCTTCCAGCAGCAAGTACTGCACGGCCGGATGCAGGTCCTTTCGGACTATCAGGCTGGCTTGTGTCGCCACCAGAGTGACGTCGTTCGGCGGCCGATTACTGGCGAGGTCGCCGACCCCGGTGGGGAGCACGAGTTTGGTCAGGTAGGGATCCAGCGCGACGTAGGCGTCCGCACGGGGAGCTCCGACAATATTGATATCTGGCGAGGCGAGCAGACGGTGCACGATGGGCGTATCCCATGATGCCACCATGGCCGCGGCATCGATCTCGCCGCGCGTGAGGGCTTCCCCGGCCTCGGTCGCAGGCAGTGGCACTATTTGCAAGGTGCTCTCATCGATGCCATTCAGCGCGAGAAACTTCTTCGCCATGACCTGCGTGCCGCTGCCATCCGGTCCGGCAGCCACCCGCTTGCCGCGCAGATCTTCGGGCCGCGCCAGGGAAATCCCGCGGCGCACGAACAGCCAGAAGGGTTGATAAAACACCGTCCCGAGGGACTCGAGATCGGGTGACTTCGCTTCGGTTGTGAGCCCGCCCTGCGCAAAAGCGACGGCAACGCCTGAACGTGGATCATTCAGCCGCGCGAGATTTTCCACCGAGCCGGCGGAGGGCACGAGGCGCAGCTGCACGCCTGCACGTTTGAGGATCGCCTGGTACTCGCGGCCGAACTGATCGAAATCGCTGCCGGCAGTCCCCGTGCTCATGGTAACCACTTTGGGAGGGAGCGGTCCAAGCCAGGCAATGGTGGCGACGACCGCGATCAGGATCAGCGCGCCGGCCACTACATAGAGCCACACGGCTTGCCGGACATTGAACCCCAGTTTGCCATTCATACTGCCGCCAGACTTTGGTTTTTCATCCAACCGCATACTCTCGCGGCACTATGGTACTGCCGCGCCTCGAGAATGAAACTGCTAAGAGGTCGCGAGTACTGTGCCCAGTTGCCGCGTCCGTTTGATCGCGTGCCCGCCATTCACGCTCGCAGTCGCAGATTCTCAGGATCGTAAAGCGGTTCGCGTCCGACCCGTGCCGGGCGGCGCTCCCCCAGGATTTCCACCTCGAGCTCGGTACCGGGTCGCGCCAGGTCGGCGCGCACGTAGGCAAGCGCGATGCTGCGATTCAACCGGTAGCCGTAACCGCCGGAGGTGACCAGGCCAACCCGTTCGCTGCCACGATATACGATGGAAACCGCAGCCGCATCCGCATCGCGGGCCTCGACCAGGAGCGGCACGAAGCGCTCCTTGGGTCCCGCAGCTGCCTCCCGGCGCAGCGCGTCCCTGCCGATGAAGTCCGTTTGCTTGTCGAGGCGGACGAAACGCTCGAGCGAGGCCATGAGCGGGGTGTACTCGGTCGTCAGGTCGGCCTTCCAGCTGCGGTAGCACTTCTCGAGTCTCAGGCTCTCCATCGCGTACAGCCCGAAGTGCACGAGCTCGAGCTCCTCTCTGGCGTCCACTAACAGTTGATGCACGCTCAACAGGTGTTCGCTCGGCACGTGCAACTCCCAGCCGAGCTCGCCCACGTAGTTGACCCGCAGGGCGAGGGCCTCGGTGTACCCGATCGGTACGGTGCGCACCGTGAGCCATGGAAAGGCCTCGTTCGTCAGATCCGCGTCCGCGATGCGTGCGAGCAGCGTGCGCGAATGCGGACCGACCACGATGAGCGAGCCGTAGCGGCAGGTGAGGTTGGCGAGACTGACGGGACCGAAGCGTTGCGAGAGGTGGCTCCTGAGCCAGTGCTCATCGTGCCGTTCGCCGGCCGCAGCGGAGATGAGCCAGAAGCGGTCTTCTCCGAGCCGCGACACGGTCATCTCGCTCACGATGCCCCCGCGCGGTGAGCAGAAATAGCTCAATGTGCTTCGACCGGGTCGCGGCAGCGCGCCGGCCACGAGGTAATCGAGCCAGGCGGGGGCGCCGGCGCCCGTCACCTCGAACTTGGTAAAGCCGGGCAACTCCAGCAACGCAACGCCGCCAGCGACCGCTGCGCACTCGCGCGTGATGGCACGATGCCACTGTGGCCGGCGGAATGAGCACTCCGGGCCAGCGGGATCTTCCGATTTCGCGTAGTACAGGGCGCGCTCCCATCCGCCTCGCGCACCGAACACCGCACCGATCGCGCGCAGGCGATCGTAAAGCGGAGAGGTTTTTGCCGGCCGGCCCGCGGGGCGCTCCTCCTGTGGATAGGCGACGCCATACTCGTGCTCGTAGGTCTCGAGAGCCTTCGCGAGCGTGTAGCTCCTGTTGGCGAATGGCAGGTAGCGGCGATGATCGAGCGGCCAGACATCCCAGTCCGGCTCGCCGTTGACCAGCCATTCCGCAATGATTCGCCCCGCGCCACCTGCCTGCACGATGCCGAAGGTAAAGGCGCAACAGTGGAAGAAGTTGCGCCCCACGGCGGCGGGACCCATGAGGGGATTCCCGTCGGGCGCGTACGGAATGGGCCCATTGATGACCCGCTTGACCCCGACCGAGCCCAGGATCGGCATGCGTGCGCATGCCGCCTCGATGTAGCTCTCGATCCGCCCGAGATCGTCCGCGAACAGCTGGTGTGCGAACTCGTGTGGCAGATCGTCCAGCCAGTGAGCCCGGCCGCGCGATTCATAGGGACCGAGCAGGAGTCCATGCCGCTCCTGTCGTAGGTAGTAGCTGACATCCGGATCTCGCACCAGCGGTAGCCGCGCCGCGCCGCGCTCGCGGAGAGCCTGAATATCCTCCGTGAGAAGGTACTGATGAGACAGCGTCACCATCGGCAGGTACTCGCCGATCATTGCCGCCACTTCACCGCCCCGGTAACCCGCCGCGTTGATGACGTACTCTGCATCGATCGCGCCTGCGGTCGTCTCGATGCGCCAGCCGCCCGAGGCGAGCTCACGGATGCCGGTCACGCCGGTGTGGCGATAGACCGAAGCGCCCCGATCGCGTGCGCCCTTGGCGAGTGCCTGGGTTAGCTGCGCGGGGTCGATATCGCCATCGCCCGGGTCCCAGAGTCCCAGCCGGATGTCATCGAGCTCGAGAAACGGATGCCGCTCCTTTATTTGCGCCGGCGCGAGCAGCTCGAATTCCGTCTGCTGCGCACGCGCCTGTGCGAGAACGTGACGGAACTCATCCACCCGGTCGGCGGTGTGCGCGAGGCGAATGCTGCCGGTCAGATGGTAGTTGATGTCGTAACCGGTCTCGTGCGCGAGGCGCGCATAGAGCGCGGTGGAATAGCGCTGCAGCTTGAGGATGCTCCAGGAGGTCGAGAAGTTCGGGCAGTTGCCGGCGGCATGCCAGGTGGATCCCGCGGTGAGCTCATCGCGCTCGAGCAACACCGCATCGGTCCAGCCGAGCTGAGTCAGGTGGTACAGCGCGCTGCAGCCAACAGCCCCTCCGCCGATCACCACGACCCGGGCCTGGCTCTTCATCGACGCGCCCCATGGTGGGCTGCTCGACACCTCAGCGCGGTGCGCCCCCGAGCGGCCGCGAGACTCACTGCTTCACCCGTTCGCTTGCCGGATCGTAGAAAGGCCGCAACGACACTCGCGCGGGAATGCGCTCGTCGGCGACCTCGATCTCGTAGCGGCCCGCGCCGATCCACTCGGGCGTCACCGGCTCGCCACGATTGGAGAGGTAACCGAGACCGAGCGGGGCACCGAGCGTGTGGCCAAACATCGCCGAGGACACTCGCCCGACCAGCTCGCCGTTCCGCCAGATCGGCTCATTGTGGTAGAGCATGCGATCGTCGCGCTCGAGGGCAAGCGCCACGAGGCGGCGTCGAAGTCCGGCCACCCGCTGCCGCTCGAGCGCGTCGCGACCGACGAAGCTGCCGGCTTTGCTCCAGGCGACTGCGAACTGCAGGCCGGCCTCGAGAGGTGAGTCCTCATCGGAGATGTCGTGACCCCAATGGCGGTATGCTTTCTCCATGCGCAGGCTGTTGAGTGCATGGTAGCCGGCGAGGCGCAGCCCGAAGGGCTTTCCCGCCGCCACGATCTCGTCGTAGACCGACTGCACGAACTCGGTGGGAATGTACAGCTCGTACCCGAGCTCGCCCACGTATGTGATACGGCTCGCGCGCACGCGCGCGTAGCCCACATCGATGAGCTGCGAGGTAGCGAACGGAAAGGCAGCGCTATCGAGCCCGCCATCGGTGAGCGTGGCAAGCAGATCGCGGCTACAGGGTCCCATGAGGCCGAGCACCGCGTACGCCGAGGACACATCCAGCGCCACTGCGCGCGCGCCTTGCGGAATGCTTCGAGCAAGCCAATGAAAATCGCGCGCCTGCGTCGCGCACGAGGTGACGATCAGATAGGAGTCGACGGCCTCCCGCGTCACGGTGAGATCGGCCTCGATGCCGCCGCGCTCATTCAACCATTGGGTGTAGACCACTTTTCCGGGCGGCACGTCGACCTCGTTGGCGCACATCCGTCCGAGCACTGCTGCGGCGTCCGGGCCCCTGAGCACGAACTTGCCGAAGGAGGACTGATCGAAGAGTCCCACCCGCTCGCGCACGGCGCGGTGCTCGGCGGCGGAGTACTCGAACCAGTTCTGACGGCCGTAACTGTATTCGTAGCGCGGCTCGACACCGGTTGGAGCAAACCAATTGGCGCGCTCATAGCCGGCGACCTCGCCGAAGCAGGCACCCGCTGATGCCAGGCGATCGTGCAGCGGGGACTTGCGGACGCCACGGGCCGTCTCGGCCTGTCGAAAGGGCCAGTGCATCGCGTACAGCAAGCCGAGGCTTTCGACCGTGCGGTCGCGCAGGTAGCGCGTGTTGCGCTGAAACGGCGCGCAACGGCGGATATCGACGTCCCACAGATCGAAGGGCGGGTGTCCATCGAGAATCCAATCCGCCAACACCTTCCCGGCACCGCCCGCGGATTGAATACCGATGGAGTTGAAGCCGGCCGCTACGTACAGGCCGCGCAGCTCGGGGACTTCGCCGAGAAGATAACGGTCATCGGGCGTGAAGCTCTCGGGTCCATTGAAGAAAACCTGCACGCCCGCCGACTCGAGCACCGGCACGCGTTGCACGGCCTGCGCGATGAGCGGCTCGATGTGGTTCACGTCCGCCGGCAGCTGATCGAAAGCGAAACTCTCGGGAATGCCGTCCGTGCCCCAGGGCTTCGCGCGCGGCTCGAACCACCCCACGAGCAGCTTCCCGGTGTCCTCCTTGAAATAAGAGCAGGCGTCTGCGTCGCGCAGGATCGGCAGCTCGGACGGCAGCCCCGCGATCGGCTGCGTCACGATGTAGAAGTGCTCCGCCGCATGCAGCGGCACACTGACGTCTGCCCATTCGCCGACCTCGCGCGCCCACATGCCGGCGCAGTTCACCACGATATCCGCACGAACATCCCCCGCATCAGTCGCCACACCGCTGACGCGTCCGTTTGATTTGTGGATACCGGTGACCTTGAGGTCCTCGACGATGCGAACGCCGCCGCGGCGCGCGCCACGGGCGAGTGCCTGCGTCGTGTCGACCGGATTCGTGCGGCCGTCTTTGGGCAGAAATACCGCACCCGCCAGCCCATCGGTCGAGAGCAGCGGCCAACGCTCCCGGGCCGCGCCCGGAGAGAGCACCTGCACCTCGAGCCCGAAGCAGCGCGCCATGGATGCGCCGCGTTTCAGCTCTTCGAACCGCGCCTCACTCGCTGCCACTGCAACCGAGCCGACCTGCCGGAAGCCGGTCGCTTGCCCGGTCTCGCGCTCGAGACCCTCGTACAGCTGCGTCGTGTATTGGGCGAGTCGGGTCAGGTTCTGTGTGGCCCGCAGCTGTCCGACGAGGCCTGCGGCGTGCCAGGTCGTGCCGCAGGTCAGTTTCCTGCGCTCGAGCAGGAGCACATCCGCACAGCCCCGCTTGGCAAGATGATAGGCAAGGCTGCAGCCGACGATGCCGCCGCCGATGATCACGACGCTCGCGTGCGACGGGATGTCTGGCACCGGTGTCTCTGGGTCAACCCGCGGCTGCGCGCATGTCCTCCCGCGGTAGCCTCACGGGAAACTGCGCGCGGATCTGCGCATCGAGTGCCTCCGGCACGTGGGCCGGAAAGTGCGTCGCGAGTATCTCGGCGACTTTCTTGGCGGCGCGCTCGGCGGCATCGAGCGCGCCCTGTTCCGTCCATTCATTGGGGCTCTTGCGATCGCCGATGGTGGGATAGAGATAGGCCGACTGCATGAGCTGCAGCGTCTGCTCGGAGCCGAGGTAATGGCCCGGACCCTTGAGACACACTTCGCGGATGGTATCGAATGACAGGCTGGCCTCATCGACCTCGATGCCGCGGATCGTCCGTTGTGTCGCGCCGATGATGTCGTTGTCTATCACCAGACTCTCCAGCGAGAAACCGAGGAGACTCGCATGCATCCCGGCGGACTCGTAGATGAGATTCGCACCGGCATTGCCGACCAGCGCGTGGCTGTAGGCTTTCTCCGCGCCCGACTGGGCATCGGGAAGCTTCGAGTCCGTCATGCCCGACGCCGTACCACCGGTCAGATCGTAGTAATGCGCCATCTGTGCGGCTGCTGCCGATAGCAGTGCCTGCTCGGGGCTGCCACCGGACATGGCCCCGGTGCGCAGGTCCGAGACGAAGCACCAGGTTCCGAAGATCGCCGGTGCCGCGGGCTTGACTGCATTCACGTACACGAGTCCCGCCAGTACTTCGGCCACTTCCTGCGCGAGCGCGCCGGCGAGCGCTGCGGGAGCCGTCGCGCCCGCCTGACCGGCCGAGAGCAGCAGCACCGGCATGCCACCGAGCGTCGCCACCTCCAGGCAGCGACAGGCATCGGTGGCGAACTTCATCGGCGGAACCACGAAGCAGTTCGACTGGCTGACGAAGGGCCGCGCGCGCCACTTGTCCTCACCGCCCGCGAGCTGGTGCAGCATCTCGAGTGAGCGGGCGACATGCAGAGGTTGAACCCAACTCGTACCCACGTGCTTGGTGGTCGCCGACACCGAGGCGTAGCAGGTGTTGAAGTCCATCTCGTACGGATCGGAGATGTCGCGCGGCACGACGGTACGCTGAAAGAAGTGGATGTGCTCCAGGGCATCGACGATGCGCCCGCAGTCGTACAGGTCGCGAATCCTCGACTCGCGGTAACTGCCGGTCCTGGAGTCGACCATGTTGACGGCAGCCCCCGCGGTCCCGAAATACACCTTGCGTCCCCAGGGCTCCATGTCGTGCCGCGGATCCTGGCCGTGCAGCATGAAGTGACGCGCGGCCCGCGCCACGGTGTCCTCAACCAGCGCAGCGGGAAAGAGAAGGCGTCCGTGCTCACTCAACGTGCAGCCCGCACGCGTCAGATACTCAACTCCGGAGGGTGGTGCGTCGGCGAGGCCAACTTCCGCGAGCAGCCGCAACGCCGTATGGTGGATTTTCAGCACCTCCGCCTCATTGAGCGGTCGATAACGGCCGCTGGGCATGCCTGGGTGCACCGGCTTGAGATTGTCCGGAAGCGGGGCCGCGCGCATTGCCCGGCGGCTATCGCGACTCGGCCCTGGGCGTCGGCAGGCTCGATTGGCTTCGGTCATGGCGTTCGGTCCGTAATCGCGCGCCAGCGACGATCGATGAGTGCTCGCCTGCGCTCGCTCTAGCTGGCCAGTATTGCAGCGCCCGTGCAACCGCACCAGTGGGCCGGAAAGGAGCGCCTTCACCTGTCTCGCCATGCGGCCGGTCTGAGCGGCATCCGCTCCGTGCCGCGCGGCCGCATCGCGGTCCGCCCCCGTACGGGCCCGCTGCTCGAGCTCGCGTAACAGAATCCCGTGCTCCTCGAGTGGCGGGCTCGAGCGCGCGTACGTCCGTTTGCGGAGTCTCGCTCTCGAGCGCGATGCGATTTTCGAATTCCAGGTTGCGGTCCGACATGGTCCCCTCCACCGCTGGCCAACGCCGGGCGTCGGTTGGGTGGTGCCTTTCTCGATGAGGATCTCTAGGCGGCGCTGCGCATCGCGCACACCAACATCGACGGGACGATTTGTCTCATTCATCGAGTCGGCAATGAGATGCGCGCCCGCGCGCGCGGCCGCATTCTGATCACGGGTTCTATCGCCGGTCTCATGCCGGGCAGTTATCAGGCGGTCTATAACGGCAGCAAGGCGTCTCTCGGTGGCGCTGAACGCGGCGCTGCAAGACTCCGGCGTCACTTCTTATGCCCGGCGCGACGATCGCAGGACGCCGGATTCGGCCGGCACATGATGGATGTGGACGCCCTGCGCGCCGTGTTAGCCAGCTGTTGAGGCGCGGCGCGCCCGGTGGTCTCGCACCGGGCGCTTTGCCGCGCGAATCGAGCCTCGGCGCCCTCTTGCCGTAGGGCGCACGATGCCTTACTGCACCGTGTAACCCCGCTGTTGCAGGCAGGCGGTCCGCACGCGGTCGTAGGTGTTTTCCTGTTCGCTCGACTGCGCGGTCGGCGGGCCGGGCTTGGGGTGCAGCGGATCGAAACCGCTCTGCCCGAGGGCGGCGCGGTAACAATCATAGCGGTCACGGGCCTGCTGCTCCGGTGTCTGGCCGTTGTTCGGGGTGAGCGAGACCATCTGTCGCGGGGCAGGGGGGAACTGCCCCACCGTGGCCGGCGCCACCAGGACACCCGGCGCGGTGCCCATGGAGGCCGAGGCAGGAGTCGCCAACGCGCCCGGGTTTCCCGCCGTTGCGGCCATGGCCGCCGCCGGCGCCGCCACCATCGCAGCCCCGGCGGCCGGTGCCGCATAGCCACCCGCCGATGCGGCCGGTGCCGCATACGCCGAGACCGGCGCAGCTGCTGCCGGCACGTATGCCGGGGGCGGCGCCGCGTTACCCGCGGAGCCCGACGCCGCTGATGCCGAGTCCACCGGATCGTTCACCACCTCATACCCACCGAGATCCGGCCGCGGCCGGTAGTAGGTGTCGTTGGCGTAGAAATAGAGTCCCCCGCTTCCGGTTACCGCCGTGGCAAACGCGGGAAGGGCGGTCACTACGAGACCGATCGGCGGCTCGATGACCGTGTAGGCCGCACCGTGCGGCTCGAACCAGACCCCCTCCGCAAACCAGTAGGACTGGCCGCCGAAGTTGACCACGCTCGCTCCCGCCGGGAGGTTGTGCACCACCGTGCCGCGGTCCGGGTACACGTGATTGTGATTGTGGCGCGCGTCCTGGTGCTTGTGATGGGGGTCGATCTGCTCTTCGGTCACGGCCTGTGCTGGCGCGGTGTTGAGTGCAGGTGAGTAGCCGGCGGGCTGCTGTTGATAGTTCTGTGGCGGCGGATAGTAAGCCGGTGCACCCTGGGTCTGCGGGTAGTTCGTCGAGGGCGGAGCCGCATAGCCGGCCGCTCCAGCTGCCGGGTAATTAGTTGGCGGCTGTGACGGATACCCACCCGATGCGGGCGGATAGCCGGTCGAGGAGGGCTGCGGCGCGTAGCTGCCTGGCTGCTGCGGCCGGCTACCGGCCGGCGCCGCCTGATATCCCGCTTGCGGCTGATAGCCCGATGGTTGTTGATAATTGGCCGGTGCCTGTTGCGTCGGCGGCGCGGACTGCGGCGCCTGGTAACTCACCGAAGGCTGCTGATAACCCGCAGCCTGCGGCGCCTGATAATTGGACGGCGGTGGCTGCTGATAAGTGTGCTGCTGCGGCGGTTGCTGATAATTGCCGGAACTCTGCGGCGGGTAACTGGCAGCCGGCGGCGCCTGATACGCGCCGGGCTGGGTGGCCTGTGGGTAGCTTGCGGGTGGCTGCTGATAACCCGCTGGAGCCTGCGGCTGTTGATAGCCCGGCGGCGCCTGATACGTCGGCTGCTGCTGGGAAATTGCGGATGTCGACACTGCAAGGGGCGCCAACGCGAGCGCCCACAAAACTTTTGTAGCCATACCGTCGCTCCCGACTCGGTGGAGCACCCCCATGGCACCCCCTTTGTCGCCGAGCGCTGGCGCGCCCAGGCACGCCAGCCCCCTGCGGTAACAAAAGTTAACGCAGCACGAGGATTGATGCTTACCGGGTTGTGAGAGTTCCTGTTCCGAAGCGAGCGGTGCACAAAAATTATGCGCGCTGCGTTACCGCAGAGATCAAGACGCGGCTTGCCGGTCTCCCGCAGCGGTCCCGCTGCTGGTGGCTGTGTGTTCAACTCTCGCCGGCACCCACCTCTACCCAGGTCGGCGCGTGATCGCTCGCTCTTTCCCAGCCCCGTACATCGCGGTCGACCCCTGCCTGCTCCAGCCGCGGGGCGAGTGCAGGGTTCAGCAGCAGGTGGTCGATCCGCAGTCCGGCGTCCCGCTGATAGGCGTTACGGAAATAGTCCCAGAACGTGTAGATCTGCTCCTCCGGGTGCAGTGCCCGAATGGCATCCGTCCAGCCTTGCTGCAGAATCCGGGCGTAGGCGTCGCGTGTCTCGACCCGAAAAAGCGCGTCATCGACCCAGCGCTCGGGCTTGTACACGTCCCGTTCGCTCGGGATGACGTTGTAGTCGCCAGCGAGCACCACCGGGGAAGCGCTCGCGATGAGCTCGGCAGCATGACGCGTCAGCCGCTCGAGCCAGCGCAGCTTGTAGTCGAATCTGGGACCGGGAGCGGGATTTCCATTCGGGAGATACAGGCACCCGATGATGATGTTCCGCACCTTCGCCTCGATGTAGCGGCTATGTGCATCCTCCGGGTCCCCGGGCAGCACGCGGCGGATTTCACTCGGATCGCTGCCGCGCGCCAGGATCGCCACCCCATTCCAGCTTTTCTGCCCGTGCCAGATGACTCCATATCCCGCGGCGCGGATGGCCAACTCCGGGAACTTCTCCTGCGGCGCCTTCAGCTCCTGAAGACAGACGACATCGGGAGCTCGCTCATCGAGCCAGCGCAGCAGATTCGGCAGCCGTGCGCCGATGCCGTTGACGTTGTAGGTGGCGATGCGCATCGCCCGGCTATGGTAGCGAAGCGGCCACAGACGGAGCGATCAGCGCAGCTGCACCTCACGAGCCAGCGGATGGACAGCTGAATTCCTTCGACCCGGTGTCCTTCGTTTTCGGCTCGACCTTCTTCCAGCCGGCAGGAATCTCGAACTTATCCGCCGGCACTGGCGAGGCATCGATCGAGGTCGTTTCGACGGTGATTTGCGCCGCCTGGACCACGCCCGGTGGGAGCCCGTTATCCGGCGCGCTGTTTGCGGCGGGTGCGGCTGCGTCCGCCTTCTTCTTGAAGAGGCCGCTGGTGAGCTTGCTGCCGAAGGTGCTGGCTGCAGAGCTGAAGATCGAACCGCCGGCGGAGTTCTTGGCCATGTTGCCCGCGGCGGCGCCGGCTGCCGAGCCTGCGGCGCCGGCGGCGGAAGCGGCTGCGGCATCGCCCGCGGCCTGGCTGGCATCGGTCACTGCGTTGCCCCCGCCGGCACCCGACGACTGCTTCTTCGCGCTCGAGCAATGCTCACCGCCGAAGGCAATGCGCACCACGGTCTTCAGCGGATAGCCCTTGAGCTCGCTCGACTTGGCGGAGAGCTGTTTCAGCACGTCAGCGTACGGAGCCAGAAACTGACGCATCTGGTCCTGCATCGCCGGGTCGTGCACATCGACCCCGAGTTTCGCCATATACGCCTGGGCGAACGCCTTCTGATCCGCAAGTCCCGCGATCTGGTCCTGCGTGAGCCAGCTGTCGAGCGCTATCACGAAGTCGCAGACTTCCCCGGTCGTCTTGTTGGTGCAGCTGTTGGTGAGCGCCAGCTGCGTCAGCTGCGCATCGTGTCCGGCGAGGGTGGCATGCGTGCCGGGCTGCTTCACCTCCACACGCGGTGGCGACATCTCACACTGTGAGGTATCCGGCGCCGGTGCGCTGTGCTGCGCCATGGCCGGGCACTGCTTCACCTTTTCCATCATCGCCTGCGCTTCCTGGCGCGCAGCAGCCATCTGTGCGGCAGTCGGCAATGGCCTTTCCCGATATTCCATTTTCTTCGGTTCCAGCGTCCATTCGACACTGCGGTCGAGGCGGACGATCTCCCCGCTCTGGGTATTGCCGCAGAACATCGACATGAACCCCTCGCAGTGCATGTCCGAGTCGGTGCGGCGCTTGTCGCTCGCGGTGAGCTCGGTGTGGGTGCCGTGTGCCTTGATGATCGCGAAGTCGTATTGGGTCTGCTGTTGGATGGTCACATCCGCATGGCCGCTGCGCGGCACGGTGAGCAACACGGCAGCAAGGCTTACGAATGCGGTGAATGGGACTGTGCACCTGGCGCGCATGGTGTGCTTCCTCTTTTTGGAGGTTCGTATTGGCGCGCCTGAGGGCAGGCACCTCGGCCGCGCGGCTCACTGAAGTCTATGCTTCCGGGCGCCCTCAGGGCGAGCACTCCCTGCGGCCAAGTCCACGGGAATCCCGCGAGCCTTCCGCTTGCGGGTTGCGCCGACCCGCGCCAACATCCGCCGCGGAAGCCGTACCGAGCGGCGCATAAGTCACAACGGAGAGCCCATGTGCGACCGGCATACAGTTGAGGACACGATCGAGTATCAGCTGCGCTGCGGTCTGTCGCGGCGGCAGTTCGGCGCTCTCACTCTCGGGGCGGGGCTCACCACCATGCTGACGCCGGTGGCGCAGGGCGATGAGCTCCCCGTCACCGAATCGGAAGTCGACATCCGCACGCCCGATGGCACTACCGATGCCTATTTCGTCCATCCCGCGAAGGGCGCGCATCCGGGCGTCCTAATGTGGCCCGATATCTTTGGACTGCGGCCCGCGTTCCGGCAGATGGGCAAGCGACTAGCGGGGGCCGGTTATGCGGTGCTGGTCGTCAATCCCTACTACCGCACGCAGCGGGCCCCCACGGCGCCCGAGCATGCGAACTTCGACGACCCGACGACGCAGGCGGCGCTGATGAAGCTCAGGGGCACGCTGTCCGCGGCCACGACGCAGACCGATGCGGTGGCCTTCGTGCAATGGCTCGATGGACAGGCGGCGGTCGACCGGCACAAGCGCATCGGAACCAGCGGCTATTGCATGACCGGGCCATTCACCATGCGGACCGCGGCGGCTCTGCCCGAGCGCGTCGGCGCCGGAGCTTCGTTTCACGGTGGGGGCCTCGTGACCGACCAGCCCGACAGTCCGCATCTGCTGATACCGAAGA
>Ga0310811_10007960_pt1 | contig 13599 bp, 15 predicted proteins | sample YCmetagenome_FD_207642 | JGI IMG/M metagenome (GOLD analysis project Ga0310811, IMG submission 207642) | Soil microbial communities from experimental microcosm in Duke University, North Carolina, United States - YC | ecosystem: Engineered > Artificial ecosystem > Soil microcosm > Unclassified ... | reverse complement strand
GCTTCCGTGACGGCACGCACCACCGCCGCGCAGCCGACGCCGGTCGCCAGCACGTCAGGCAGCACCTGCAGGTCGATCCCGCCGATCGCCACCAGCGGCACGACGCCGTCGAGCAATCGCACGTAGCGGGCCAGACGCTTGAGGCCCTGCGGCGCGGTCGGCATGATCTTGGTCGTGGTCGGGAACACTGCGCCCAATGCAATGTAGCTCGGCCGGAAATGCAGCGCCTTCAGAATCTCGTAGAAACCGTGCGTTGACAGGCCGAGCCGGACGCCGGCTGCGGCCAGCGCGGACAGGTCGGCGGTATGCACGTCTTCCTGGCCGAGGTGCACGCCGTACGCGCCCGCTTCGAGGGCGGCCTGCCAGTGGTCGTTGATGAACACCTGGGCCTCGTGCGCGCGGCCGGCGGCCACGCAGCGGGCGATTTCGCGCTTCAGTTCGTCGGCGGGTTCAGCCGATTTGCGGCGCAGTTGCACCGTCTTCACGCCGAAGCCCACTACCCGTTCGACCCATTCCGCGGTCGGCAGCACCGGATACAGGCCAAGCCGCTCCGGGCAGCGCGCGAACGCCTGCGCCGGCGCGGCCGGCAAACCGGCGAGATGCGGAAAACGGGCGAGATCGGCCGGAAAGGCGTCGTCGGCGCGGGTTTCGTCGCCGTCGCGCCACGCGAGCGCCAGCACCAGCGCGTCATGCGGATCGAACCCGCAGTCGAGGAAAGCGGCCAGCGCGGCGATCCAGTCTTCCGCCAGATGGCCTTCGAGTCGGTACTTCTCGCCGCCCAGATGCAACGTGGCCTTGTTCTCCGCCGCCTCGATCACGCCAGCGCCCCGCACCAGCCAGCGGGCGACCTGCTCGCCATGCTGCTGCGCCTCCGCGATCACGATCAGGTCGCCGCCGTTGGGCTCGTCCGGCGCGGTCAGGCAGAGGCGCCACGGCGCATGCGTCGGGGGCCAGTCGCCGAGGCGCGCGCGGATCCGCTCGGTGGCTTCGGTGAGTTCGTCGGCGGGCGGCCAGAACAGGTCGCGATCCTTCAATGCCAGTGTTTGCGTCATGCGGCGCTCCCGTCTTGATGCCAGAACGGCATGCCGACCACCGGCGTGCTCGCGTGCGCGCTTTCGCGCTCGGCCATCGGCCCCGCCAGATAGGCCTCGCGCCCCGCCTCGACGCCCAGCGCGAAGGCGCGCGCCATCGCGTCGGGGTGCGTCGCCTGCGACACCGCGGTGTTCAGCAACACGCCGTCGAAGCCCCACTCCATGACCTGCGCCGCATGCGACGGCACGCCGAGCCCGGCGTCGACGATCAAGGGCACGTCCGGCAGCCGCTCGCGCAGCACGCGCAGCCCGTACGGATTGATCACGCCCTTGCCCGTGCCGATCGGCGCGCCCCACGGCATCAGCGCTTCACAGCCCGCGTCCAGCAGACGGCGGCCGATCACCAGATCCTCGGTGCAATACGGCAGCACCTTGAAGCCGTCCTGGACGAGCCGCGCGGCCGCTTCGATCAGCCCGACCGGATCGGGCTGCAGCGTGTAGTCGTCGCCGATCAGTTCCAGCTTGATCCAGTCGGTTTCGAAGATCTCGCGTGCCATGTGCGCGGTGTTCACCGCCTCGCCGACGGTCAGGCAACCCGCCGTGTTCGGCAGCAGCGGCACGCCATGGCGCTTGAGCAGATCGAAGAAGCCGGCTTCGGCGCCGCCTTCGTTCATCTGCCGGCGCAGTGCCACCGTCACCATGCCGGGCCGCGCCGCGTCGATCGAGTCCGACAGCGACTGCAGGGATGGATAGCGCGAGGTGCCGAGCAGCACGCGGCTCGCGAAGGTCTGGCCGTACAGCGTGAGCGCGTCGGCGGTCTGGGGGGAAGTCATTTGCATCATCTGGTCTCCGGCAATGCGTGGCGGGGCGGCGCTTAGCCGCCGGCCACGGGTTGCACGACATCGAGCCGGTCGCCCGGCTGCAGCGCGCGCGCGGCATGCTGGGTGCGCGCGACGAAATCGCCGTTCAGCGCGACCGCGAACGGCGGCCGCGCGCCGTACGCGGCGAGCGCATCGGCGACGGTCGCGCCTTCGGGCAGCGACAACGGCTTCTGATTGATATGAATGTCCATGGCGTTCGAATACGGTTCAATCGACGGCGAAAGTGGCATGGCGCGCAACGCTCATGCCGGCTCCCGCGTGCAATCCAGTTGGAAAAGCTCGCTCCAGCGCGCGTCGTGGCGCCAGTCGGCGAACGCGTCGGCATCGGCGATGCGGCCGTCGAGCAGCGCCGACGCGAAGCGCACGGCTTCGTCGGCGACCTCGGGCACGATCATGTAGCCGTGTCGATACAAGCCGTTCACGCGCAGCGTCTGCGCGCCGTCCCACATGAGCGCCGGACGGTGGTCCGGCAAGGTTGGGCGGCACTGCGAATTCAGTTCGAGGATGCGCGCCTCGCCGAAGCCGGGATGCACGGAAAACGCCGCGCTCAGCAGTTCGAGCGCCGAGCGCACGCTGACCGGTGACATGTCCTCGCCTTCGACTTCGGTTGCGCCGATCACGTAGAGGTCGTTCTGCTTCGGCGCGATATAGAGCGGATAGCGCGGATGCAGCAGCCGCACCGGGCGCGTCAGGTTGATACCGGGCGCATGCACGCGCGCGACTTCGCCGCGAATGCCGCGCAGCGTGGGCAGCACGGGTTTCGCGCCGAGGCCCCGGCAGTCGATCGTGACGCGCGCGGACGGCAGCGCGTGATCGTCGACAGGCGTGTTCCAGTGGGTTTCGACGCCGCGCTGCGCAAGGCCCGCGGCGAGCGCGGCCAGCACCTGGCGGTTGTCCAGCTGGCCCTCACGCGGCAGCAGCCAGCCATGATTGAAGCGGCCTGCCAACGCAGGCTCAGCTGCGCCGATCTGCGCGCCCGCCAGCGTCACGAAACCGCCGTCGAGCAATTCGGCCGGCGCGTTCGAGCGCACCCGGCGCTCGAACAGCGGCGCTTCGGTGCGGTCGGCGTGATGCCAGACGACCAGCGTGCCATTGCGTTGGAAGAACACCGGCTCGGGCAGCTCGGCCAGCACTTGCGGCCAGCTATCGAGCGAACTCGCGCCGAGCCGTGTAATCAGCAACTCGGCGCTGGCGGCTTCGGCCAGCGGCGCCAGCATCGCCGCGGCCACCCACGCGGCGGCCTGCGAACCGGCGGCGTCGCCGCGCTCGTAAAGCGCCACGCGATGCCCTTGCCCCGCCAGCCGCCACGCGACCAGCCGGCCGCAGAGTCCGCCACCGAGGACGGCGAAATCAGGTTGTGCGGGACGGTTCATCGCGCGCGCTCCCATTCCGATTCGGGGCGGCAAGCAAGGCTAAAGCACGACGCGCCGACGGCGCCGTGGCGAAGAGCAAAACACATATCTGAAGAATAGGCGGTCATCGAGTCCTTTCCGTACGGCCAAAAAAAGGCACGTACCCAGGACGAAACCGGCGGGTAAAGCCGGCCGGACAATACGCACGTACCGATGTACGGACGCCGCCCGGCGGGGAATGGAAGACTGACTGCTTCCGGAAACTTCCCGCGCCGGTATTACCCGGATCGGGTGCAAAGGGTCTCTCTCAGCCTCGCCGCCGCGGCGTGAAAATCATGCCGCCTGTGGGCGAAGCACCCCTGTTTCGTCGCAGGTCATTAGACCATAAAAGGCGCGGCGCCCGCAAACCAGGCACTTCCCCGCCGGGCCGGAGTTTGATCCGGCACCTTGTTTCTGCGCACCGATGCGAGTCGACTCGGCGCTCTGGCACAATGCCAACACCGGATGCCGCAACAAGCGTGACGTGGACGGCTCGCAAGGCCGCACTCGCGAGGAGCGGCATCGACGCGGGGGCCGGCGGCGAAAATTAATTTTCGCTTAAGGGCCTCACGCCAGAATCGGGCGCTCGCCCGGACGCACATTCGCCGAATACGACGTCCGGCAAGTACCGCACCCCCGTCGCAGGGCGGCCCGAGGATGGGCCAGTTCTCGGCGGGACAGCCCGACATGGGCCGGCCCGCATGGGCGGCCCGAGATGGGCCAACGCTTCGGATCAGCACTTCGGGCCAGCACTTCATCAGGACGCTCATGACACCAAACACCTCTGCCAGCCCCGCGCTGCCGGCCGACGAAAAAGTCTCCGCCTGGAGCCTCATCAAACCTTATTGGGTCTCCGAAGAACGCAAGACGGCGTGGGGTCTGCTCATCGCGATCATCGTGATGAACCTGCTCGTCGTGTGGATCAACGTGCGGCTGAACCGCTGGAGCGCCGACTTCTACAACGCGCTGCAAACCAAGAACGTGCGCGATTTCCCGCACCTGCTGATGGTGTTCTCGGGGCTTGCGTTCGGCTTCATCATCCTCGCGGTGTATGGGCGGTATTTACGCCAGATGCTCGGCTTCCGCTGGCGCCAGTGGCTGACCACGCGCTATCTGAACGAGTGGCTGCACGACAGCGCCTTCTACCGCATCGAACGCGACCGCCTCGCCGATAACCCCGACCAGCGGATCAGCGACGACCTGCAATCGTTCGCTACCACCACACTGTCGCTGACGCTGGACCTGCTGTCGACGGTCGTCACGCTGGTGTCGTTCATCACCATCCTGTGGTCGCTGGCCGGCGCGCTGTCCATCTCGCTCGGCGGCATGCCGCTGCAGATTCCCGGCTACATGGTGTGGGCCGCGGCGCTGTACGCCGTGGTCGGATCGCTCGTGATCCAGAAGGTCGGCCATCCGCTCGTTTCGATCAACTATCAGGCGCAGAAAGTCGAGGCGGATTTCCGTTTCGGTCTGATCCGTCTGCGTGAGAACGCCGAGCAGATCGCGTTCTACAACGGCATGGACACCGAGAAGACGAACGCCCACTCGCTGTTCGGCCGCATCCGCGACAACTGGTGGCAGGTCATGAAGTACACCAAGCGGCTCACCTTCGTGCTGAGCTTCTACGGCCAGATCGCGATCATCTTTCCGCTGGTGGTCGCCGCGCCGCGATACTTTGCCGGCGCGTTCACGTTCGGTGTGCTGATGCAGATCTCGAGTGCGTTCGGCACCGTCAGCGATTCGTTCTCGTGGTTCATCAATAGTTACGCGAGCCTCGTCGAATGGCGTGCCACCGTGAACCGGTTGCGCGAATTCCGGCGCGTCGTCCATGCGCCGCGCCTGAAGGAATCGGTCTCGCCGGCCACCGAGCATGGCGGCATCAATCTGCATTTTGTCGACTCCGATCAGTTGTCCACCGACAGCCTCAAACTCGCGTTGCCGAACGGCAACCCGCTGTCCCGGATCCGCGATATCGCGATTCAGCCGGGCTCGCGCTGGCTGGTGCGCGGTCCGTCCGGCTCGGGCAAGAGCACGTTGATGCGCGCGCTCGCCGGGCTGTGGCCGTTCGGCGACGGCTCGATCGACGCGCCGGTCAACGCGCGCATGATGTTCATCCCGCAGGTCAGCTACATGCCGATCGGCACGCTCAAGGCGGCGCTCGCCTATCCGTCCGCGGCCAACGCGTACACCGACGACGAGTGCCGCGAAGCGCTCATTACCTGCCACCTGTCGGAGTACGCCGACCGTCTGCAGGAATCGGGACACTGGACACGCATTCTGTCGCCGGGCGAACAGCAGCGCCTCGCTGCCGCGCGCGTGCTGCTGCACAAGCCCGACTATCTGTTCCTCGATGAGGCCACCAGCGCGCTCGATGCGGAAAACGAAGCGCGTCTTTATCGCATGTTCACGGAGCGGCTGCCGAAGGCGGCGATTGTCAGCGTCGCGCATCGTGAATCGCTGGCTGCGTTCCACGACGAAACGCTCGAGGTCGAACGCTCGGGCGAAGCGGTCGCGGCCTGAGCGCCCTGAGGATGAGCGTGGGCGATTCAAGTAACGCAAGCGGCGCCGGCTCCGAGCGCGTCGTGCTGATCACCGGCGCGGGCTCCGGGATCGGCGCGGCGCTCGCCCGGCGCGTCGCCGCGCCGGACACAGCACTGATGCTGCACGCACGTGGCGCCGACGACGCCGCTCGCCAACGTCTCTCCCAGGTCGCCGCCGAGTGCGATGCAAAAGGCGCAAGCTGCGCGACGGTATTCGGCGATCTCGCCGAACGCGGCGCCGCCGAACATGTTGTTCACCAGACCCTCGCGAGCTTCGGCGCGCTCGATCAACTGGTCGCCAACGCCGGGCATGCGCAGCGTCAGACGTTCGCCGCGCTCGACCCCGACACGCTCGGCGCAGCGTTCGCCGCGATGCCGGCCGCGTTCGCCGCGCTCGTCAAACGCGCCACACCTGCATTGGAAACGTCGAAACGCGGCCGCGTGATCGCACTGAGTTCGTTCGTCGCGCACCGCTATCGCGCGGACGCGCCGTTTGCCGCAACGGCGGCGGCGAAAGCCGCGCTCGAATCGCTGGCGAAAGCCGCCGCCGCCGAACTCGCGCCGCACGGCGTGACCGTCAATTGCGTGGCGCCTGGCTACACCCGTAAAGATCGCGGCCCGAGTGCCGACAACGCGTTGGTGTGGACACGCGCCGCCGAAGCGACGCCGCTCGGCCACGTCGCCGAGCCTGCGGATGTTGCCGCGCTGATCGCATTCCTGCTTTCCGACGAAGCGCGCCACATCACCGGCCAGGTGATTCACGTCGACGGCGGGCTGACGCTCGGCTGAGCGGAGCCCGGGCTCGCAGCGAGCCATCCCGCGCGACGTCGCGGCGAGCCTCACGCGCGCCGATACAATGCGCGAAACGCCGAAACGACAATCGTCGCAAGGCGCCCCGACGCGCGACACACCCGCGCACTCATCACCCGCCACACGACAACACAACGCAAGCTCCTGAAACACGCGAGAAGAATTCGCAAGCATTTGCGAAGCGGCCAAGCTGTTCCGCCCTTTGAAAATGCCTGCCGGCAGCGACGATAGTCGTGCGGGCCGTACCACGTGTTGGCCCCAATGTCATTCACCGCTACTGGACTCTCCGCCCATGTCATTCGATCGCCGCTCCCATCCTTTGACCCAGCGCGCTGCGCTCACTCTCGGCGCAGTCTTGCTGCTCGCGAGCGCCGCGCACGCAGCGCAAGCCACCTCGCCGGCCGAACCTGCGGACGTTTGCCCCGCGCTCACGCACATCGTCGGCGCCGCCGATTTCAAGCAGTTGCGCACGCAACCCGCCGCGCAATTGCCGGGCCTCTCGAACGCCGACGACTGCCGCGCCAACACGCACGCATACGATTGCCACTGGCGCGCGCACTGGCAAGCCGACGGCGTGGTCAACGATCCGCTCGAAGAGTTCGGCGCCGACATCGCGGCGTGCTTCCCGAACATCGTGCACGACGTCAACACGCCGACGCGTCAGCATTTCATCGTGACCACCGCCGACCGGCGCATCAGCGTCACGGCAAGCGTGCAAGGGCAAAACGAATTGCGCCTGCGCATCACGCGCTGAGCGTGGGATTCACCGCCGCTGCCCGTTACGAGCCGCCGCATCCCCTGACCGCCACCAGGCACCGTCTCATGACCTTCACGCCGAGCATGCACGGTTACGCTTTCACGCGAGCCCCTCGGGCCGCGTGGGTCAGATTGCGGCGGCCCTGCGCGTGGCTGGCCGTCGCCGCATCACTGGCGTTCGGCCTGAGCGGCTGTGCGTGGACGCTGATTCAGGCGGCCGACGCCACCGGTTCGGTGATTCAGGCCGGCTACGCGATCGCGGCGAACTATTCGTCGCCGACCTTCGTCAACGGCCGGCCAGTTGACCTGCACCACGTCTGCATCGAAGTGAACCAGATGGTGTCGGTCGGCGATTTCGTGCCCGCGCTGCAACTCGCGCTCGACCGGCGCGGCATTCGTTCGGACGTCTACAATCCGGGCACCTCGCCCGCCGGCTGCGAGGCGCGGCTCGTGTACAACGCCGCGATCGACTACGGCCGCCGTTCGTTCAGCGACGAATCGATCCAGTACCTGTCGATCATCGATCTGACGCTGATCCAAAACGGCCGGATTCTCGTCACGGCCCGCTATCAGACCGGCGGCCTCAACACCGACCGCTTCTCTTCCGCGTCGACCAAGCTCAGCGGTCTGATCGACCGGATGGTGGTCGATCAGACCGACTTCGGGCGGCAGCCGATGCAGACGATTCAAACGTCGCAGGCGAATTGAGCGCGCGCTACTTGCGCCGTTGCTTGCGCCGTCTTACACGGGAAAGAATTCGAAAGCCTCCCGCGCTTTTCGGCGCCCGCGCGGATCACTAAGATGACCTGAATGAACCAAACCATTCTTGTCGTCGACGACGACCCCGTCGTCCGTGAGCTCGTCAGCGAATATCTGCAGGGGCGTGGCTTCAAAGTCGCCACGCTCGAACACGGCATGGCGCTGCAGCGCAAATTGCAGGAAGAGCGTCCCGCGCTGATCGTGCTCGACATCATGATGCCGGAGCTCGACGGCATCAGCGCGCTGCGCGCGTTGCGCGTCGCCGGCGACGATATTCCCGTGATCCTGCTGACCGCGCGCGCCGATCCGATCGACCGTGTGATTGGCCTCGAACTCGGCGCCGACGATTATCTCGGCAAGCCGTTCGAACCGAGCGAGCTGGTCGCGCGGATTCGCACGGTTCTGCGCCGGCGCGGCGCGATTGCGCCGGGCGCGCCGGAGCAGCGCGCGCCGTACCACTTCGGGCGTTTCGAAGTGAATTTCCCGGCGCGCGAATTGCGCCGCGACGGCGAGCGCATCCCGCTGCGTTCGAGCGAATTCGCCATGCTCAAGGTGTTCGTCACCCACGCGATGACCGTGCTCACGCGCGCGCAGTTGCTGGAGAAATTGCACGGCAATAGCGAGGCGCATCGCAATCGCAGTCTGGACGTGTCGATCTGGCGCCTGCGCCGGCTGATTGAAGTAGACCCGTCCGAGCCGCGCTATGTGCAAACGGTATGGGGACGCGGCTATGTGTTCGTGCCTGACGGCGAGATCGGCGCGGCCGAGCGCAGCGCGTCGCTGAGCTAACGCGGCGTGTGCGACGAGCGACGAGCGATGCAGGCGGTACGTTGCATCGCGCGCCGCCCGGCCTCAGAACGTCAGCACGCTGAGGAACATTCTCTGCAGCCAGCCCATGGTGGTGGAGTCGGACACCATGCCCACGCCGGCCTGCTCGATGCGCGCGTTCGCGACCTTGCTCGACGCCACGAAGTTGCCCGCTTCGATATCCTTAGGATTGACGATACCCGACAACCGCAAGCGGTCGCGGTTGCCGCTCATCGCGATCACCTTCTCGCCCGACACCACCAGGTTGCCAGTCGACATCGTGCCGATCACGGTTACGGCCAGCGTGCCGCTCATGCCGCTGACGTCGGTGAGACTGCCCTGCCCTTTGTATTCCGTGCTCGCCGAGCCGATGTTGAACAGCCTCGCGAGGCGCGCGGCGGCGTTGCTCGAGTGATCGGCGGCGTCGGCGGTGATGCTGCTCGCGCGGCTCGCCGCGGCGGTCGAGCTGTTGTTGCCGCTATACGACTCCGCGAGGCGAATCGTCAGCACATCGCCGATATGCTGGGCGCGCGGCGTTTCGTAAAGCAGCAGCGGCGTGCCCGCCTGATAGATCGCGCCTTGCGTGTTGACGTTCAGCGGCGCCGAGGCGAGCGGCGGCGCCATCGGCGTATCGACGATCGAATTCTGCTGATAGCTCGCGCAAGCCGCGAGGCAAACCGTGGCGACTAGCGCGACAGTCGGACGTAGCGCGCTCATGCGTGCTCCTTGGCGGGATAGACCTGATCGGCCGGGTTCGAAATGGGCTTTGCGGGCGTCGTGCGCCAATCATCAGGTTTGCTCATCACCCCGCCTCCGCGCCGCTCGCCTGCCATTGCCGCACGACCGACTTCACCCACGCGTCCGAGCCCTTCAGCAGATAGGTGAGCGTGCCGTTGCGGCTGCCCGGCAGAAAACACAACGTGATCGAACTGACCGCGTTTTCCCACACATACATCGGCAACGCGCCCGGCGACGACACGTTCCGCGTCGCGAGGCGCGGCGGTCCGTACCGGTCCGCGAGCGCGTCGCGCAAGTCCTCGGCGGTGATCTCGTCGATCACGAACGAAATCTCGTACAGATGCAGCGCGCTCTGCGCGTCGGTGCGCGCGAAACGCAGCACGTGCTCCAGCGCGGGCGCGCCGTCGACCACCGCTTGCGAGATCGCCCAGCGGTCGTCCTCGCGATGCGCCCAGCGGCAGGCGACTGTCAGGCTGTCGCGCGATTTCAGCCGCATGCCGAGCGCGCCCGCCTGCACGTCGGTCTCGCAAACCGGCACGCTGCCGAGCGGCGTCGCGCGCACGGTCGAGCCGGCGCGGAATTCGTCGAGCGTGATGCCGAGTGTGATACCGCGGAAAGCGAACGGCGCGTCCGGCGAGCGCCGGTGCGCGTCGCCGGACGCGTTGTTCGACACGGCGCTGGACGCCTTCGCGTCGCGCGCGACGGGCTGCGCGTGAGCGGCCACCGGAACGACGCCGCCCAGCAGCGCCAACACGCAGACAATCCGTATGAGAGTCATGATTCAGTCGATGGCGGAGGCACACATATCGAATGGCATGGACGCGGCATGGCCGACGACCGGGATGATTTTCAGCGTCGCCGAGGTCAGCCGGCACGGCAGCGCGGCGACGGCACAGCCGCCGAGCGGCAGCAGCGCCGCGCCGAGCGTCAACCACGCAGCGACACGGATGAAGCGGTCAGGATTTCTCGAGGTTGACACACGGGCCTCGCCGGATCAGGCGGTCGTATTGACGTGATGGCCGACGAGCCCGGTCGGCAGCGACGGCCGCTCTGCAGTGGCGCCCTCCTGCGGCTGAGCGATGCCGCCCGGCTTGCTGGCGGTCGCGGGTCTTTCCGCTGCCGGTGTGGACGCGAGCGAAGAGAATGGAGTGGAGCTGAGGTTGCCTGAAATGGTCATGATGAGCCTCGTGTGGCGGTGGGTTTCGGTTTCACGCCGCCGGCCGTGGCCCGACGCATCGAGGCGGTCTCCGGCATGCGGCGCAACGTACTGCACGACGAATCATCCCGCCGCACCCGGGCCAGTAATGCACGAAGCAAAGCGCGCTTTCCGGCGGTGCTTACGACCCGTTCCGAGCGGTTGCCACCGCTTTCCATTGCGCGCCAAATATTTTTCCGAAAAGCACTCCGGCGATGCGGCACGAATTCCGCGCGGTGGAGCGCGTGGCCCAAGGTGGCCGTGCTGAAATATGCCGTGAGCCTTCAATGGCGGGCCTGAGCCGGGAGTCGGCCGAAGCGGCTCGGCGCATCGTAAGCATTGGTAAGAAAAGACTCGGCCGCGCGTCACGCGTGCCAGTCTAGAATTTCGCCATGAATCCACAGGTCCTTATCGTCGACGACGATCCGGTCGTACGCGATCTGCTATGCAAGTTTCTGCAATCGAACGGCTTCGACGCGTCCGTGCTGCACGACGGCACCCATCTCCAGCGTCGGCTAGAGCGTGAACGGCCGTCGGTCGTCGTGCTCGACATCATGATGCCGAACACCGATGGCCTGCGCGCGCTCACCGCGCTGCGCGCCGCTGGCGACGACATCCCCGTGATTTTCGTGACCGCGCGCGGCACGGTGGCCGATCGCATCGTCGGCCTGTCGCTCGGCGCGGACGACTATCTGACCAAGCCGTTCGACCCGCGCGAACTGCTCGCGCGCATCCACACCGTGTTGCGCCGTCGCGGCCCGTGCACCACCAGTGCGCCGGAAGCCCGCAAGCGTTATCGGTTCGGCCCGTTCGAGCTCGACTTCGCGACCCGTTCGTTGTCGCGCGACGACGCGAAGCTGCCGTTGCGCGACAGTGAATTCGCGCTCCTGAAGATATTCGTCAACAACCCGTACAAGGTGTTGTCGCGCGTGCTGATTCACGACCTCGTGCATCGCGACAATCTCGCCTTCCGTGACCGCAGTCTCGACGTGCCGATCTGGCGCCTGCGCCGCGTGATCGAAGACGATCCGTCCAATCCCTGCTACGTGCAGACGGTGCGCGGCAAGGGCTACGTGTTCGTGCCCGACGCCGACGGCACCCCCTTCTCCGGCGAGGCCACGCCAGGAGCATGAAAAATCCGCTGAACACGCTGTTCGGCAGAATGGCGTTGCTGTCGGCGGCGGTGCTGTTCGCGATTCAGGCCAGCTGGTTCGTGCTGGTGGTGATGCAGCCGCCGCGCCATGAGATCGACGGCTTCGCACGCGGCCTGCTGCTGGTGCTGCAAGCCATCAACGGCGAGCCGATGAAGGGCGCCGCGCTCGCGCCCGCGATGCGCGTGCATCTCGTCCCCACCTGGAACATGCCGGCGAGCGTGCATCTGCGCACGCCCACGGCGCGGCCGCTGGTCGAACTGAGCCGGCATTTGCGCGAGAACCTGCCGCCCGGCACGCAGATCGCCGTCGACGACCTGCACCCGCCACAGCTTTGGGTGCTGTTCCCCGGCAAGTCGAATTGGGTGGTCGTGCCGGTCGACGTGCCGCCGCGTCCGCGTTTTGTCGTCGAAGGCGCATCGATGCTGCTCGCCGCGCTGATCCTGTCGCTGTTCGCGGTGTGGCAGATGCAGCGCCCGCTGTCGCGCGTCGCCGACGCCGCGCGCGCGTTCGGCTCGGGCGGGCGGCCGGACCCGGTGACCGTGCAGGGCCCGCGCGAACTGCGCGATCTGATCGGTTCGTTCAACGACATGATGCGGCGCCTGAACGAAGCCGGCGATGACCAGGCGGTGATGCTGGCCGGCGTCGCGCACGATCTGAAAGCGCCGCTCACGCGCCTGAAGTTGCGCGCGAGCGTCCTGGTGGCGGAGAACGAGCGCGCGGGTCTGATCCGCGATGTCGATTCGCTGACCAACATCGTCCAGCAGTTCCTCGAATTTGCTGGACAGTCCGCCGATGCCGGGTCGCCGGTCGAAGTCGACGCGTTTTTGCAGGAGCAGTTTTCCTCGGGCGACAGCGCCGAAACGCCGCTGTTCACGCTCGATCTGCGCGCTGGGCCAACGTTCGCGCTGCCGCGCACGCTGCTCGACCGGCTCGTGACGAACCTCGTCGACAACGCGCTCGAACACGGCACGCCGCCGGTGGACATCGGCACCGCGCGCACCGACCGGCATTGGATCATCAGCGTGCGCGATCACGGCAACGGCATTCCCGACGACCGCATTGCGGCCGCGATGAAGCCGTTCGTGCGGCTCGACGCCGCGCGCGGCGGCGAAGGCCATTGCGGCCTCGGCCTCGCGATCGTCGCGCGACTCGCACACGATCGCGGCGGACGTTGTCAGGTGCGCAATCACGCGCAAGGTGGACTGGAAGTGCGGATCGAATTGCCAGTCGACGCGACGCCGGCGTAGTGGAAAGCGGATCGGCCAACGAGGGGCGCTTACCTGCCCTTACGGGATGGACTAGCGCAATGTCTGCGGACTTATAGTCACGCCCGGCAACCTCGATGCCACCCTTCTCCGTCCGCCCGGTTACTTGGGGCGGACTTTTTTTTGCCTTGGGCTTGGGCTTGGGCTTGGGCTTGGGCTTGGGCTTGGGCTTGGGCTTGGGCTTGGGCTTGGGCTTGGGCTTGGGCTTGGGCTGCGGCGCGCTTCAGCTCACGAGCCGGCTGCGCAACGTGTCGATCGTCGTTTGAGACATG
>Ga0310811_10007959_pt1 | contig 13600 bp, 13 predicted proteins | sample YCmetagenome_FD_207642 | JGI IMG/M metagenome (GOLD analysis project Ga0310811, IMG submission 207642) | Soil microbial communities from experimental microcosm in Duke University, North Carolina, United States - YC | ecosystem: Engineered > Artificial ecosystem > Soil microcosm > Unclassified ... | reverse complement strand
GGATCCGTGAGCGCACGCTCCGGCACACCGGGCGCCGCGCCCGCCGGCTCCGGCGCCACGTGCACCGGCTCCTGCTCCAGGCCGTACGCCGGCGGCGCGGTGACAGCGTGTGCCGGCGGCGCGGTGACGGCGTGCGCGGGCGGTGACGGTGCGTCGGCGATGCGCTGCTGCCACACGGCGAGCCCGATGCCGACCAGGCCGAGCACGCCGACCGCGGGCCAGGCCAGCCACGACACGGAGCCGAGCCGGCCGGGCAGCGTCCCACCTGTGGCGACGTTCACAGCGACCGCCAGCAGCACCGAGAACAGCCCGGACGTCACCGCGAGCAGCATGCCGATCTGACCGCGTCGCACGCGCGTCAGCGTATCGACGCCGGCCACATCGGTGTGCAACGTATCGGGGCGCCGACGCGTCTGCACAATGGCAAGCGGTCGCCCGGGACCATCGCGAACCGGGACAATACGTGGGAAGGTGCGTAGTGGCGCGCGAGCGCCCGCGCACCAGCCGGCAGCCGAGGAACCGCGGAGGAACGTTGAACAGCCTGTCCCGCCGCCGCCTCATCCAGGCCGGGATCGCCGTGACCGGCGCCGCCCTGATCGCCGGGGACTCGGCGGACCGCGCCCAGCCACCGGTCTCGGCGGCCCTGGCGCCGCCCGGCCTGGCGCCGGGGTCGCCGTCGCCGAGCGCGGCGCCCAGCCTCAGCCCGTCGCCGAGCCCGATGGAGCCGCTGGCGCGGCCGGTGTTCACGCTGTCCGACTACCGCAAGATCGTGCCCGGGCCGGCGTTCCCCGACAACGCGGTGGCGCTGACCATCGACGACGGCCCGCACCCGGCCTGGACGCCGCAGGTGCTGCGGCTGCTGGAGCGCTACAACGTCCCGGCGCTGTTCTGCCTCATCGGCAACCAGGTGCTCGGCCACGAGAACGTCGCGCGCAGCATCGTCGAGGCCGGGCACCAGGTCGCCAACCACACGTGGAGCCACCCGGCGGCGATCGCCGGCCTGCCGGCGGACCGGGTGCAGCAGGAGATCGACCGCGCGCAGGAGAAGATCCACGACACCACGGGGCATACGCCGAGCATCTTCCGCTCGCCGGGCGGCGCCGTCTCGCCGACCGTGTTCGCGGCCGCCGCGAAGGCGCGGATGATCCCGATGAACTGGAGCGACGACCCGCGGGACTGGACCCGCCCCGGCGTGCAGGCCATCACCAACCGGCTGCTGGCCGCCCGCCCGGGGCAGATCCTGTTGTGCCACGACGGCGGCGGCGACCGTTCGCAGACGTGCACGGCCCTGCGCACCGTGCTCCCGGCCCTGCAGGCGCGCGGTCTGCAGTTCGTCGCCCTGGCCGGGTGACATTTGTACCGGCCGATTGCGTACACACGAAGCTACGGCCGGTCACCGTGTGAGAGCACGCTGCGGGTATGCGAAAACACGCCGTTGCGCTGTTCTTCCTCTCGCCGCTGATCGCGGAGTTCCTGCTCGGCGACTTCGGCCTCAACGCGCTCTACGCGCTGATCATCCTCGCCCCGATGTACGGCGGCGGGGCGATCCTGGTGCGCGAGCTGTCCCGCCGGTCCGGCCGCGGCTGGCCGGCGATGCTGACCCTCGCGCTCGCCTACGGCGTGATCGAGGAGGGCCTCGTCACGCAGTCGCTGTTCAACCCGAACTACGCCGGGCTGCACCTGCTGCAGCACTGGTTCGTGCCGGCGCTGGGCATCTCGGTGCCGTGGACGCTCACCGTGCTGGCCATCCACACCGTGTGGAGCATCGGCGTGCCGATCGCGCTGATGGAGAACCTGGCGCCGGCCGCGGCCAGGACCGCGCCGTGGCTGCGCACGCCGGGGCTCGTCGTCGCCGCGGTGCTGTACGTGCTCGGCTCGCTGCTCACCGTCGCCGGCACCCTGAGCAGCGATCACTTCGTGGCGCCGTGGCCGCGGCTGGCCGGCGCCGCCGTCATCGCCGTCGCGCTCATCGTGCTCGCGTTCCGGTGGCCGCGCCGGGCCCGGCAGCTGCCCGGCCGCGTGCCGGCGCCGTCGCTGGTCCTGGTGCTCACGCTCGTCGCCGGCGGCCTGCTGCGCCTGCCCGACGCCGTGCCGACCTGGATCAACGTGGGGCTGATGGTGGCGGTGTTCGCCGCGACGACGGTCGCGGTGCTGCACTGGTCGCGGCGGGCGGAGTGGGGCGCCGGGCACCGCCTGGCGCTGGCTGCCGGTGCGACGCTGACGTACGCCTGGCACTCGTTCTTCATGAAGCCGTTCGCGGGCGACGGCCCCGTCATCACGCCCGTGAGCCACGTGGTGTTCGCGTTGCTCGCGCTGCTGCTGCTGTACGTCGAGATGCGCAGCCTGCGCACCAAGGCGCCCGAGGCTGCGCATCCCGGCGAGGCACTCGCCGACCTCCGCAGTCGATAGGGCGGTACGGGGGCCGGCAGCCTCGACCTTCGTGGTTGCCGGGCCCCCGCCTGTTCAAACCTGGTTCACCCGGGGCGGTAAGGATCGGGCACATGACTGAAGACCCGATCGACGAACTGCGGCTGCTCTTCGAGGGCGAGGGCGCGCGCGACTACCTCGGCGAGCCGGTCACGCAGGCCCAGCACATGCTGCAGGCCGCCGCCCTCGCCGCAGCGGCGGGCGCGCCCGACGCGCTGGTCGCCGCCGCGCTGCTGCACGACATCGGGCACTTCCACGGCGTCGTCAGCGGCGCCGAGCTCATGCGGGGCACCGACAACCGCCACAGCGACACCGGTGCCGATTGGCTCGCACGGTGGTTCGGCCCGGCGGTCTGCGAACCGGTCCGGCTGCACGTCGCCGCCAAGCGCTACCTGTGCGCGGTCGAGCCCGGCTACCACGACCGGCTCTCCGAGGCCTCCCGCTACACGCTGGGCGTGCAGGGCGGGCCGATGTCGCCGGAGCAGGCCGGCCGGTTCGCCGCGCGTCCCTATGCCGCCGACGCCGTGGCCCTGCGCCGCTGGGACGAGCAGGCCAAGGATCCTTCGGCGGACGTGCCGGGCTTCCCGCGGTACCACAGCCTGCTCTCGGGTCTGCTCCAGAGCGCAGTGTCGGATTGACGATCCGTTTCCGGGCCGACACGCCGGGTCGACCTGCATGAGACTGGCGAGATGGCCGACGATGTCGCAGGCAACCCCTACGCCGATCTGATCACGGCCAACCCCGAGATCCAGCGGGTCCGCGAGGTCGCCTTCGCCGCCCTGCACCTCGAGCCCGGGCAGCGGATCCTCGACGCCGGCGCGGGCGGCGGCGAGGTCGCCCGGCTGCTGGCCGCCCGGCTCGGCGGCACCGGCGAGGTCATCGCGCTGGACTACCGCGAGGGCGACGTGACGGCCCTGGGTTTCCCCGACGGGTACTTCGACGCGGTGCGCTGCGAACGCGTCCTGCAGCACCTCGGCGAGCCCGACGCCGCCGTCGCGGAGCTGACCCGCGTGACCCGCCCCGGCGGGCGGGTGTGCCTGGTCGACACCGACTGGGAGTCGGTCGCCGTCGACGGCCTGCCCGGGCACCTCGTCGCCGCCGAGCGCCGCCACCTGCTCGCCACGGTCGTGCGCCGGCACCTCGACATGGGCCGCACACTGCGCCGCCGACTCGTGCACGCCGGCCTGCGCGAGGTCACCGCGGTGCCGGTGGCGCTGTACTTCGCCGACCCCGTCTCCGCCGCGGCGGTGCTGCCGATGATGAACGCCGCGGTGCCGCCCGAGGCCGGCCTCATCCCGCCGGACCTGCGCGAGCAGTGGTTCGCCGCGCTGCGCGAGGCCGGCGAGCGCGGCGACTTCCTCGCCACGCTCACGATGTGGGTCGCCGCCGCGACCGTCTGACCGGGCACACCGCCGCAGGTCTCGAGGGGGTCCGGGTGGAGCGGAGCTCCACCGGGGCAAGCACAGTGGGCCGGCCTATTCAGTGGCGGCGAGCAGCTCGCGCAGCAGCGTGGAGAGGCGGCGGCGGGACGCCTCGGGCAGGCGCTCGAGGACCTCGCGCTGCGCGTCCAGCCCGGCGCCGACGGCCTCGTCGACCAGCTCGCGGCCGTGCTCGGTCAGCGTGATGACCAGGCCGCGGCGGTCGCCGGGGTCGGGCGAGCGGGTCACCAGGCCGGCCCGCTCGAGGCGGTCGAGGCGGCCGGTCATCCCGCCCGTGGTCAGCATGAGCGACGCGCTGAGCGCCTTCGGCGAGAGCTGGAACGGCGCGCCTGCGCGGCGCAGCGTCGCGAGGACGTCGAACTCGCCGCGGTTGATGCCGAGCGCGCCGTACACCTTCTCCTGCCGGTCGCCGAGGATCCGGGCCAGGCGGTAGATCCGGCCGAACACGGCCATCGCCTCGGTCTGCAGCTCCGGGCGCTCGCGGGCCCACTGCTCCACGATCCGGTCGACGTCGTCCACGATCCGATCCTATCATTCGCTTGCCAATAAGTAGCTTAGTGCTAAGCTACTTAACCATGAGGAACCTTACGGCGATCGCCCCCATGCTGTGGGGGACCACGTACCTGGTCACCACCGAGTTCCTGCCGTCCGACCGGCCGCTGCTGGCCGGGACGATGCGCGCGCTGCCGGCCGGGCTGGTGCTCGTCGCGGCCGCGCGGGCGCTGCCCCGGGGCGCCTGGTGGTGGCGCGCGGCGGTGCTCGGCACGCTCAACATCGGGCTGTTCTTCGCGCTGCTGTTCGTCGCCGCCTACCGCCTGCCCGGCGGGGTGGCCGCCGTGCTCGGCGCGCTCGGGCCGTTCGTCGTCGCGGCGCTCGCCTTCGGCCTGCTGGGCCAGCGCCCGTCGAGCCGGGTGCTCCTGGCCGGCACGGCCGGGGTCGCCGGCGTCGCGCTGCTCGTGCTGCGCTCCGCCACCGCATTGGACCCGATCGGGCTGGCCGCGGCCGCCGGCGGCATGGTGTCGATGTCGCTGGGCACCGTGCTCGGCCGCCGCTGGGGCGTGCCCGAGGGCAACGCCTCGCGCCGCACCGCCCTGCTCGCACTGACCGGCTGGCAGCTCACCGTCGGCGGGCTGCTGCTCGCGCCGGCCGCGCTGCTCGTCGAGGGGCTGCCGCCGGCCCTGGACGCCGCCAACGTCGCCGGGTTCGCATATCTGTCGCTGGTCGGCACCGCCGGGGCGTACCTGCTGTGGTTCCGCGGCGTCACCACGCTGCCGCCGGCCCAGGTGACGCTGCTCGGGCTGCTCAGCCCGGTCGTGGCCGCCGTGCTCGGCTGGGCCGCGCTCGGCCAGTCCCTGTCGGGCGGCCAGCTCGCCGGCGCCGCCCTGGTCCTGGCCGCCGTCGTGGCCGGCGCGCACGGCTCCGGGCGGGAGCGCGGCAGCGCGCCCGAGGTCGGCAAGTCGACACTGCTGAAGGCGGCCACCGCGCCGTAGCCTTGGTCCACATGGCGTCGCTGAGCCCCCGGACCCGCCGGGCCGGGATCGCCGCGCTCGTCGTCGCGGTGGTTGCCGGCCTCGCGGTCGTTGCGGCGCCGGACGATCCCCAACGGCGGGGCCGCACGCTCACCCGCACCTCCTCGGCCCAGGTGCTCGCCGGCGTCGGCTGGACGCGCCGCTGGACCGCGGCGCCCGCCACCGTCACCGACACCGCCGGCAACGAGTGGGAGGCCGACGCCGCCGTGGTGCAGGGCGGCGCCGCGCCGAAGGCGGCCGCGGCCGGCAACGCGGCTCCCTACCGCTACACCCGTGCCGGGACGCCCGCCTTCGCCCTGCCGGTGCCCGAACCCGGCACCTTCGCGGTCATCCTGTCCCTCGCCGCGCCCGAGCGCGGCCCGGCGCCCGACGCCTCGGTGACGGTGACGGTCGACGGCGGGGCCGTGCAGCGGGTGCGGCTGGCGTCCACCGGCTCGGGGCGGGTGCGCCACGCGATCGTCCTCGTGCCCGTCACCGGCGACGCCGCCCGGTTCACCGTTACCGCCACCGAGCACCTCGCCGGCGTCAGCGCCGTCACGCTCGTCATGGCGCGCCGCGAGACCGAGCCGCTGCGGACCGAGCTCGACGAGGGCTTCGACGGGCCGGCCGGCACGGCGCTGCTGCCGGGCTGGCGGCACGACACGGGCGGCGGCGGGTGGGGCAACGGTGAGCTGCAGGAGTACACCCAGCTGCCCGGGAACGGCGCGCTGACCGGCGACGGGAAGCTCGCCATCACCGCGCGGTCGGACGGCGCGAAGTACACCTCGGCCCGGCTGCGCACCGCCTACGAGGGCCTCTACGGCCGCATCGAGGGCGAGATGCAGGTGCCCTCCGGCCGGGGCCTGCTGCCGGCGTTCTGGATGCTCGGCGCCGACGTCGAGCGCACCGGCTGGCCGCAGGCCGGCGAGATCGACCTGATGGAGTCCCTCGGCGCCGCCGAGCCCGGCCTGGTGCACGGGACCGTGCACGGCCCCGACGGCTCCGCGCGGGGCTGGGAGCGGGCCTTCACCGCCCGTCCCGCCGGCGGCCCGGACACGGGCATGCACCGCTACGGCCTGGAGTGGTGGCCCGGCGTCCTGCAGTGGACGGTCGACGGCGTGGTGCAGGCGACCCTGCGCCAGGAGGACCTCGGCGCGCGGCAGCAGTGGGTGTTCGACCGGCCCGCGTTCCTGCTGCTGGACGTGGCCGTCGGCGGGCGCTGGCCCGGCAGACCGCCGTCCGCGACGGTGTTCCCGCAGACGATGTACGTCGAGTCGGTGCGCTGGTCGCGTTAGGGTCTTGGCCATGACCTTCGATGCGATCGTGGTCGGTGCGCGCGTCGCCGGCTCCCCCACCGCCATGCTGCTCGCGCGCCGCGGACACCGGGTGCTCGTCCTGGACCGGGCGACGTTCCCCAGCGACGTGCTCTCGACGCACCTGATCCACGTGCCCGGGATGGCCATGCTGGGGCGCTGGGGGCTGCGCGAGGCGGTCGAGGGCGCGGGCGCGCCGCCGCACGAGCGCTTCACGATGGACTTCGGCCCGTTCGCCATCTCCGGCCCGCCGCCGGCCGTCGACGGCGCCGCACACCCCTACTGCGTGCGCCGCACGGTGCTGGACACGATCCTCGTCGGTGCGGCCCGCGACGCCGGCGCCGAGGTGCGCGAGGGCGTCACCGTCGAGGGCCTGCTGCGCGACGACGACGGCCGGGTCGTCGGCGTGCGGGGCGCCGGGTTCGCCGAGCGGGCCCGCGTCGTCATCGGCGCCGACGGGCTGCGCTCCGTCGTGGCGCGCGAGACCGGCGCCGAGACCTACGACGACGGGCCGGCGCTGACGGCGTGCTACTACGCGTACTATCGCGGCCTGGAAAGCCCCGACGGGGTGGTCGGCGCCGAGATCTATCAGCGCGGCGACCGCGCGATCGTGCTGTTCCCGACCAACGACGGGCTCACCTGCGTCTTCGTCGCGTGCCCGATCGCGCAGATGCACGACTTCCGCACCGACGTGGAGGGCAACTACCTGGAGGCGATCGGGCGCGCGCCGGGGCTCGCCGAGCGGATCGACCGGGCCGAGCGCGCCGAGCGCATCCTGGCCACCGCCGACGTGCCCAACTTCTTCCGCCGCTCGGCCGGCCCGGGCTGGGCCCTCGTCGGCGACTCCGGCTACTACAAGGACCCGTGCCAGGCCTCGGGCATCACCGACGCCTTCGTCTGCGCCCAGCTGCTCGCCGACGCCGTCCACGCCGGGCTGTCCGGCGAGCGCGGCCTCGACGAGGCGGTCGCGGCCTACGCCGCCGAGCGCGACGAGCGCTTCACGCCCGCACTGCACCTGACCCGCCAGCTCGCCTCGATGGAGCCGCCGGACCCGCAGACCGCGGCCCTGTTCGCCACGATCGCCAAGAGCCCGGCGGAGACGACCCGCTTCTTCGGCGTGCTGCAGGGCAGCACGCCGATCCCGCAGTACTTCTCCCCCGACAACGTCGGGCGCATCATGTCGGGCGCGTAGGTCAGGCCGCCCCGCCGTAGCGCAGCAGTATGTCGCGCATCGAACCCATGCCGTAGCGGTCCTCGTCGCTGGACAGCTCGGCGACCTCGCGCAGGATCGGGGCCGGGTCGATGCCGGCGGCGCGGGCCCGGGCGCACAGGTCCCGCAGGGCCAGGATCTCGTCGCGGGTGTCGGCGCCCTGGTTGCAGGCGCTCAGGTGCAGCAGCCGGTCGCGCAGCTCGCCGGCGCCTGCCCAGTCCCGCGGCAGGTGCGCCGCCCACCGGAACGCGGTGTAGCGGTCGAACAGGGCCCGGATCGCGGCGCGGCCGGGGCCGTCGGCGCTCGCATAGGCCGCGATGACCTCGCGCAACAGCGCCTCGGCCTCGGCGGCGACGCGGGGGCCGGGCGCCGGGGCCGTGCCGTCGGCGTAGGGGCGGTAGGCGGCGTCCAGGCGGGCCATGCCGTCAAGGTCCACCGCCCGAGGCTACTTGAGCTGGCCGGCGGTGAGGCCGGACTGGACCTGGCGCTGGAAGACGATGTACAGCAGCAGCACCGGCAGCATCGCGATCGTCATGCCGGCGAAGAGGCCGCCGAAGTCGCCCGCGTAGCCCTCGTTGACGGCGAGCGCGGTCAGGCCCTGCGCAAGCACCCAGCGCTTCTCGCTGCCCTCGCCCTGCAGCAGCACGATCGGGAAGATGTACTGGTTCCACTGCGTCAGGAAGTTGAAGATGCCCACGCTGATCAGGCCCGGGCGGGCCATCGGCAGCATGATGCGGAAGAACAGGCTCCAGTGCGAGCAGCCGTCCACCATCGCCGCCTCGGCCACCGCCGTCGGCAGGGTGCGGAAGAACGCGGTGAGGAAGAAGACCGTGAACGGCAGCGAATAGGCGGTGTACACCAGGATCAGGCCCGGCAGCGTGCCCAGCAGCCCGAGGTTCTTCACGACGAAGAACAGCGGGACGAGCGCCAGGAACACCGGGAAGACCATGCCGCCGACGAAGGCGTAGTACACCAGCCGCAGGCCGCGCATCTGATAGCGGGCCAGCACGTAGGCGGCCATCGCCCCGATGAGCATCGTCAGGGCCAGGGCGCCGGCGACCACGATGCCGCTGTTGAGGAAGTACCGGCCGATGTGCGCCTCGTTCCAGGCCCGCACCCAGTTGGAGAAGCGCAGCTTCGAGGGCAGCCCCCAGGCGTCACTGAGGATCTCGTCGTCGCTCTTGAACGAGCTGACGACCGCCCACAGCAGCGGGAACGTGGTGAGCAGCGCCCAGCCGACGAGGAAGGTGTGCGAGAAGGCGTTGCCGATGCGCAGGCGCGGGCGCGGGCGGGTCATGAGGCGCAGTCCCCCGGGGCTCAGTATTCGAGGCGTTCGCGCCGGGACAGCCGCAGGAAGGCGATCGCGACGGACAGGGTGACGAAGAACATCGCGACGCCGATCGCCGAGGCGTAGCCGAACTTCGCGTCGGCGAAGGCGGTGTTGTACAGCCGCAGCCCGATGACGTCGGTGCTGAACGCGGGCCCGCCGTTGGTGATGATCTGCACGAGCGCGAAACCGTCGAGGGCGATGATCGCGAGGTACACCCACGCGACCTGGATGGTGTCCCACAGCAGCGGCACCGTGATCCGCCACAGGGTGGTGAAGCGGCTCGCGCCGTCCAGCAGGACCGCCTCGTAGATCTCGCGCGGGATCGACTGCATCGCGGCGCCGAAGAGCACCACGTAGAAGCCGACGTTGCTCCAGATCATCACGAACAGCACGGCCCAGAACGCGACGTCGGGGTCGCCCAGCCACGGCCGGGCCAGAGCACCGAGGCCGACCGCGCGCAGGAAGCCGTTGACGAGCCCGCCGTTCGGCGCGTACATCTCCCGCCACAGGATGCCGATGATGGCCACCGACAGCACCTGCGGGAAGAAGTACACGATGCGGTAGAAGCCGCTGCCGGGGATGCCGCGCACGCCGGCCCGCCCGCCGTGGCCGCCGACGCTGAGCATCGAGGCGAAGAACAGCCCGAGCGCGATGGTCGCGACCGGCAGCACGGCGAGCAGGATGGCGTTGTGTTGCAGGGCGTTCCAGAAGTACTCGTCGGACAGCAGGTTGCGGAAGTTGGCCGTGCCGACGTAGTCCCACTTCGGGCTCAGCCCCCGCCAGTTCGTGGCGGAGATCTGGAACGCCTGCAGGTAGGGTGAGATCACGAACACGGCATAGACCGCCACCGCGGGCACCAGGAACGTGATGGCGAACAGGCGCCGGCCGTGCCGCATTCGATCAGCTCCGCTTGTACTTCTTGATGGTGTCGTCCTTGGCGATCGAGTCGGCGCCCTTCTGGCACTGCTCGACGAACTGCTTGGCGTTGATCTGCTTGGTGAACAACTGCCCGCAGGCCGCGTCGACGAGCTCGCGCTCGAGCTTGCGGTAGTAGGAGTTGTACACCCAGTTGAAGCCCTTGTCGCCCGAGGCCTTGAGCGCCTTGGTCACCGACGTGAGGCCCGGCGGCAGGTTGCTGCCCACGTCCACGCCGGACACGCAGGTAAGGCTCGCGGTCTTGCCGGTGAAGTCGGCGGCGCCCTTCTTCGACAGCATGATGCGCAGGTACTCCAGGCCGCCGTTGAGGTTCTTGGCCTTGGCCGGCACGATGAACGGCTCGCCGGAGGTGCCGCGCAGCGCCTCGAACGGCAGCTTGTCACCCGAGGTCAGGCTCGGCGTCGGCGCGACCGTCATCCCGAAGTCGGCCGGGGTGACCGCCTTCTGCTCGCTCTCCAGCCACGAGCCGCAGGAGATGAAGACGGCCTTGCCCTTGCACCACTCGGTCTGCGACTGGATGTGGTCCAGGCCCTCGGAGCCGGGCATGATGTAGCCGTCGACGGCCAGCTGCGAGTAGGCCTCCGCGGCGGCGAGGATCGCCTCGTGCTTCCAGGCGTTGGGCTCGAGGTTGTCGATGGCGATGAGCACGTCCTGGCCCGCCATCTTGGCCGCGGCCGAGAGGATGGGCCAGCTCATGTAGCGCGGGTGCTTGCCCTGGTAGGTCCACGGCGAGACGCCCGCCGCCTTGATGGTCTTGCACAGGGCGATCATCTCGTCCCAGGTCTTCGGGTAGGCCCAGCCCTTGTCGGCCATGAGCTTGGCGGAGTACCACAGGCCGTAGACGGTGTAGGTGTAGTTGAGCGCCATGGTCTTGCCGTCGTAGGTGCCCGGCAGCAGCGAGCCCGGCAGCAGGGTGTCGCGCACCTTCTTGCCCGGGTCGTCGATGCTCGGCGCGTCCAGCATCGGCGCCAGGTCGGCCAGGGCGCCCTGCGAGACGAGGCCGTTGAAGTCGATCTGGCCGGCGCCGGAGTTGTCGATGACGTCCGGCGGGCTGCCGTCGACGAAGCGCGGCTGCAGGGTCGTGCCGATCTGCTGGGTCGCCGAGTGCTTGATCTGGGCCTTGGGGTACTTCTCGGTGTACATCCCCTCGTGCGCCTTGGCGTAGTCCTCGCCGAAGCCGCCGTTGAAGATGACGATCTCCAGCGGTGCGTCCTCCTTGACCCCCAAGGGGTTGGTGGAATTCTTCGCGCCCTGCGCGGAGTCGTTCGGTTTGTCGTCGTCGCCCCCGCCCAGCGCGCACGCGCCGAGAGCGGCAGTGGTGGCGGCCAGCACACCGGAGCCGGCCGCCGACTTCAGGAGGCTCCTGCGGGTATAGGTGTTCATCGCTGCTCCTTCGTCCTTCGGCCGAGGGACGCTCGTCGATAGATGGCGCGGTACGCTCGTCGATGAGGATGAAGGTTTCCAACGTAACTTGCAAGACCCGGAAGATTGTTACCGAGTTCACCCAGCGCTCGCGGCGGTGAGCCGCGCGTGCGCCGCCGGGTCGGCGAAACCGCCGTTGAGCTGCAAGATCGCCATCCAGGCGGCCCCGGCGGCGCCGTCGCGGGCCTGCGCCGGGTTGGTACCGAAACGTTGCCTCACGCCCGCCCGGACCAGGTCGCCGACCGGCCCCGGCGAGAGCAGGACCGACCCGGCGAGCACGACCGATGTCCCCGGGGCGTCTCCACGGCCCGCCCGGGCGGCGACCGTGGCGAGGGTATGCAACAGGAGCCGGGCCGCCTCCTCGGCGAGGGCGCGGGCGACCGGATCGCCGCCGGCAGCGAGGTCGCTCACGAGCGGTGCGAGGGTGCCCAGCTCCGCGGGTCGCAGCCGGAACCCGGCCCGTAGCACCGCCTGGGCACGCGCCTCCGGATCCTCGCCGGCGGTCAGGCCGAGCGCCTCGATCGCCGCGTCGGTCAGGGCCGTGGCCGGGCCGCGGCCGTCGAGGGCGCGCAGGACCGCGCGCAGCGCCTCCCGGCCGAGCCAGACCGCCGAGCCCTCGTCGCCGAGCAGCCAGCCGTAGCCGTCGCAGCGGTGGGTGAGCGCGCCGCCGGCGAACGCGGCGCCGACCGCGCCGGTCCCGGCGAGCAGCAGCAGCCCGTCCGGCGCCGGGGTGCCGGCGGCGAAGCCGACCTCGAGGTCGGTCACGGCGGCGACCCGGCCGCCGAGGCCCGCGCCCGCCCACGCCTCCCGGGCGGCCGCTGCGGCCGCCTCCCGCCCCGCCGCGCCGGCGCCGGCCGCGCCGATCACGCCGAAGCCGACCCGCGCGGGGTCGGCGCGGGCGTCGGCGAGCGCCTCGGACAGGGCGCGGCGCAGCGCCTCGCCGGGCGGCGCGCCGCTCGAGTTCTGGTTGGCCCCGCCCGCCGCGCCGCGCCCGAGAATGTTTCCATTGAGGTCACTGACCACACAGCGGCTCGTCGTGGCGCCCGCATCGACGCCGATGACCAGGGGGTCGTGCATTCCGCTCACCGTACTCCATTGACGAAATCGACATCGCAACGGAAACTTTTCCACATGAAGGGCAAGGAGACCCCCGAGGACAACCGCGCGATCTCGACGGCGGTGAAGATCCGCGGGCTCCTACCCTCGCTGTCGCGCGCCGAGCAGCGGGTCGGAAAGATCATCATCGATCAGGCCGCCACCGCCGCGGCCATGACGATCACCGAGCTCGCCAAGCGCGCGAACACCTCCGAGACGACGGTCATCCGATTCTGCCGTGCGATCGGCGTCTCCGGCTATCCCGAACTGCGCCTGCGCCTGGCCGCCGAGGCCGGCCGGGTCCAGGACGACGGCGGCCAGGAGGCGGTCGGCAGCGACATCAGCCTCTCCGACGACCTCGGCCAGGTGGTCAAGACCATCGCCTACGCCGACGCCCGGGCCGTGGAGGACACCGCCGCGCAGCTCGACCTCGACGCGCTCGGCCGGGTCGTCGCCGCGATCGCCGAGGCGCGCCGCATCGACGTCTACGGCGTCGGGGCGAGCGCGTTCGTCGCGCAGGACTTCCAGCAGAAGCTGCACCGCATCGGCCTGGTGGCCTATGCCTGGTCGGACATCCACCTCGCGCTGACCAGCGCCGCGCTGCTGCGCGAGGGCGACGTCGCGGTCGGCATCTCGCACACCGGCACCACCGTGGACACCATCGAGGCCTTCGCCGAGGCGGGCCGCCGCGGCGCCACGACGGTGGCCCTGACCAACTTCCCGAAGTCGCCGATCACCCGGGTCGCCGACCTGGTGCTGACGACCGCCGCCCGGGAGACCACCTTCCGCTCCGGGGCGATGGCCAGCCGCCTGGCGCAGCTCACCGTCGTGGACTGCGTCTTCGTCGGCGTCGCGCAGCGCACCTACGAGCGCACGAAGCCGGCGTTGGAGGCGACCCGCGACGCGGTGCGAAGCCGCCG
>Ga0310811_10007958_pt1 | contig 13600 bp, 13 predicted proteins | sample YCmetagenome_FD_207642 | JGI IMG/M metagenome (GOLD analysis project Ga0310811, IMG submission 207642) | Soil microbial communities from experimental microcosm in Duke University, North Carolina, United States - YC | ecosystem: Engineered > Artificial ecosystem > Soil microcosm > Unclassified ... | reverse complement strand
GCCGGATCGGCTCGGGCGTCGGGGCGAGGCGAGCTAAGGTAGTTGACCCCGCTCATGTCGAGCAGAACGCTGCGCTGTCCATCGCGCAACAACCGATCCAGCGTGTCCGAGAACTGCTCTCCTGATTCGCCGTCCAGACGACCGGCAAGGCGTACGACGGCGCAGCCGCCGTCGTACGCGCTCGAAATCCTCATTGAGGCTTCGCCGCGCCTCCCTTGGAGCTGTCGGCGAGCTGAGTCTTCGTCGTCTGCAGGCGATAGAAGGGGATCTTGGCCGGGCTCTCACCCTTGAGGATGCGGGCGATCATCTTGCCGGCGACCACTCCCCCCTCTTGGAAGTCGGGGTAAAGCGCGGCCGTCGCGCCCTTCATGATCTCGAACGGCGAGGGCGAGAACACGGGAATCTTCTTTTCCTTCGCGGTCTTGATGATGCTATCGAACCCGCTGTGCGCGGCATTCCCGTAGATCTCGATCGCGTCGATCTTCTTCCCGATCAGCGTGTTGACGGCCTCGGTCGCATCGCCGGGGGTATTCATCGGCACCGCTTCCACCTGGATGCCGACCTTCTTGGCAGCGGTAGTGAGTCGGTTCTTCAAGTCCACCGAGAGCTGCTCTCCGGGACTGAACAGCACGCCTATCCGCTTGACCTTGGGCACGAGCTGCTTGATCAGCTGGATCCGCCGTTCCTGTTCGGGATCGCCAAACCCTGGTGAATACACGCCGGTCACATTCGGCAGGTGGACGGAGTCGCTGGTACCCGCGCCGGCGGCAAAGGGGTCCGAGAGAATGTGAAAGACGATCGGAGTGTCCTTGACCCGCTTCACCGCCACCTGAAGCGTCGCATCCTGCAGCGTCACGATGACCTTCACCTTCTGATCGAGGGCGGCATCGACCAGGTTCGGCAACGTCGCAAGGTCTCCCTGCGCGCTGGATGACTTGAAGACGAAGTCCCGGTCCGGCTCGAGCCCCTCCTCTTGCAGGCCAACCTTCAGGGCATCTTCGCTCCACTCGCTGCCGATCCAGTCCGCCGCGCGGATCAGGGCAATGTTCGCAGGCGCTGCCGAAGCTGCCGGGGCCGAGCTGGCGGCCGCCGCCGCCTTGTCGGCGGAGGTGTCCTTGTTGCAAGCGAGGGCGATCCCCAGGGCCGCGGCGAGGGCCGTGTGCCGAACGAAGGACCGCCAAGCGGACCCACGCTGCCGGGTCATGCGACTGCCTCCCAGGTGACGGTAAACATCACGGAGCGAAGGGTGTGATTCTATTCACGGCCCGGAGATTCCGCAAAGAACCGCTCTTCCATCCAGCGCTCCAGGTCCGCCAGTACCCGGTCATGATCCAGGTCGGCCAGCAAGGCGTGAAAGGCACCTGGGTACTCTATGTAGCGCTTGTCAGCCTCTCTGACCGCAGCGAAGAAAGCCCGGCTGCCTTCCGGAAAGACCATGCGGTCCTGGGCGCCGTGAAGCAGCAGCAGTGGCACCGAAAAACGGGCCGCGTTGAGCCGCAGGTCACGAGCCGTGTCGAGAACCTCAGAGGCTAAACGGGCCGATCCCTTTCGGTGGAACAGCGGGTCCGACACGATCGTCTCACAAACCTTGGGGTCGCGGGAGAGGCCGGACAGATCGAGCCCGGTCTCCAGCGTGAACCCGGGCCAGACGTGGGACATGAAACGGCCGAGGGTCAGGAGCCAGGCCGGCGTTCCTATGCGACCCAGCGGCGCCGCGACTGCGATGACGCCGTTCAGTCCGTTGGCATGGTGAAGGGCGTAGTCGAGGACTACGAGCCCGCCGAGGCTGTTGCCCAGCAGAAACAGCGGGCGGCCCCGCTCTTCGGCTCGGACCACGTTGAGGAAACGGTCCAGATCATCCCGCAGCCGGGACCAGCGATCGATATGGCCCCGCTTTCCGGGCGAGTGGCCGTTCCCGCGGAGGTCGAAGGCATGAACCACCCAGCCGCGCGGGACGAAGTGTTCCGGCAGCATCGGGTAAAGACCGCTGTGGTCGCCGATTCCGTGTACGTTGATCAGCACTGCACGGGTGGCCGCCTCGGGACCCCAGCGTTGGCGGAACAACTCGAGCCCGTCAGCAGTCCGAAAGGTCGCTTCGGAATGCACCACAGCAGTCTGGGGTTGAGTCATCGTCGCACGCTCGCTTGACACGGCCGGTTCCGCGATCAAACATAGCGGCAGGCTTCGCAGGCCTCGTCCCACCCCGGAGATTGACGTCATGATGCTCAAGCGCGAGACAGTCGCGGCGATGGTGCTCGCCGCGGCGGTGCTGTCGGTCGGTACCGCACCGGTGCAGGCCCAGTTCACGAAGCGACTGACGCAGGCGATGCAAAGCGGCGCGGAAAACCGCGCGATCCAAGAGGTGGTCAATCAGGAAAACAAGGCGATCGACGCTGCGCTCTCGGGCAGCCTGTCTTCCGGCGACAAATCGGCCGCCGAAACGCTCTACGGCACGCTCAAGACCGACGGCCGGGCCCCAGCCACCGGCATCGGGTTCAAGGAGAACACAGCGACCATGACGGACTCGTCGGCCTCATCGCTCAAGGCCATTGGCGCGATGCTGGAAGCCCACAGCGATCTCAAGTTGCGGATCGAGGCGTACGCCGAGGACAAGAACGTCGCGGTCGCGCGTGCGCAGGCCGTCCGGGACGCCTTGGTCAAGGCATACAAGATCGATGCGGGACGTCTGCAGACCGAGGGATACAAGAAGGCGGGAACGCAGTCGGTCGATCTGGTTCAGCTCTAGGTCTAGCGGGTCACTGTCGTCAAACGATCCTCGACCAGCCAGCTGCCGGGCTGGGCGCGCACATCCGCGGTCGTGAGCGTGGCGGATGAGGTAGGTCCGCGGGTCTTCAGAGAGTCCTTGCCGAACCGCAGCAGATAAGCCGTCGCCCCAGCATTGCGCGCATGCTCGGCCACGAACCCCGCCAACGCCGCTTGCCACGCATCCGGCGATGCACGCCGGGACCCCGCCGCTTCACGGTGCGCGTCAAGTCCGGCGATGACCTGACTTCGATCGTATCCGGCGGCGAAGAAGCGGGTTCGCAGGGGCCGCTCGGAATCGCGAGCCTCGCCGTCGCGTGACATCAGCAGGTCGCAGGAACATTGCCCGATCAAAAGCCGCGCGCAGGTTTGGGCCGGCGGATGAAGATTGCGCAACGCCTGCTGCTCCGCAGGAGGAAGCAGGTCCGCCGTGATACCGGCCGGGAGCATGGCCCGGACCTCGGACAGGGTGAGGGGGCTCGCGAGATAGAGGAAGTAGCACATGACTGCAGTGAACGGTAAACGATGAACGGGAGCGCCGTGCTCGGACGCCCCCGTTCACTGTTCACGCAGTTCTAGATGGGCAGATCGTCCCGGACCAGGACCAGGATCGCGGCCTGGGGAACCACGAGATACTTCTTGTCCTCGAAGGTGATCTCGACGGCCGCCTTCCGAAAAAAGATCGCGTGGTCCCCCACCTTGGCCTGCATGGCTTTGGACTTTCGGTCCGACGCTTCCAGCTTCCAGGGCTCGTCGTCCAGGCTTCCGAGATCGGCCACCGGATCGCCGGGACCGGTCGCGACGATGAGCCCGGTCTGCACCTGCTGGGTATCCAACGCGGTAGGAGGGAGGTACAGCCCGACGCGGGTGCGATCCTCGCCCTCTTCGGGAGTGATGAGGACTCGATCGCCGACCACGAGAAGCTGCTTCTTGGGGAAGTCCATGGGCCTGGAACCGCGTGAACGGTGAACGGTAAACAGTGAACGGGGGCTCCGATGACCGCGAGCCCCCGTTCACCGTTCACCGTTTACCGTTTACGCTTTCGGTTTGGTGTATGGTGACGAGTTCCGTTATCCGGACCTTTCGCGTCGTCGTGGGAAGCCGGAGGCTGATCTCATCGCCAACCTTCCCGCCCTTGAGTGCCCGGCCGAGCGGGGAAGCAAGCGAAATGTGGCCGGCGTCAATGTCCATCATTTCTGCCAGCACGACCGTATACACATCGGTCTCATTGGTCTCGAGGTCCAGAACCGAGACGCGAGACCCCAGACCCACTCGATCAGTAGGCGCCTCGGCATTGGCAAGCTGGGTCAACTGATTGAGCCGTTGGTGCAACTGGCCCAATCTGGCCTGGACAAACTGCTGGCGCTCGAGCGCCGACTTGTACTCCGAGTTCTCCCGCAAGTCGCCTAGCGCCACTGCCTGGGCAATGGCCTGGGGAAGGAGCACGTTGAGTTCATGGCTGAGCTGGTCGACTTCTCGACTCAGCTTCTCGCGCATTTCATTGATCATGGTTTGACCAGAAAGACAAGAAAACAAAGCCCCGGAAAAGCCAATCTCTCCGGGTCAGTCCAAGGCGGATTCCACTGGAATGATACTACACCTCGGCTGGGGGCCGATAGTGTGAACTTAACTGTAAGAAGTGCAAGCGCTTGGCAGGTTGCAGCCGGGCTCGTTGCCGGCTTGGCCGGCGCGCCAGGCTGTGCCGGGCACGCGGCGGAACAGCAGGCCGGCCCGCCACCGGCCACGAGCACGGCGGGCCAGCGGGTCCAGGCCGACTCGGTGAAACTGGCCTCCGACCAGGTGGCGGATTCATTGCTGGTGGACGTGCGTTCGCTCGACCCTGCGATTCTGGTGGACCTGCGCTACGCCACCGCGAACAACTTCACGGGTGCCGTCTTGCCTGGCTATCAGGCGCAGAAAGCGCTCCTTCGCCGGGAAGCTGCACAAGCGCTCACCCGGGTCGAAGCACGGCTTCGGACCGGAGGCCTTGGACTCCGCATCTGGGACGCCTACCGTCCACTGCGTGCTACCATGGCGATGGTGGCGTGGGCCGAAAGTACGGGCCGGACGGACCTCCTCGACCAGGAGTACATCGCACGGCGAAGCCGGCACAACCTGGGCGTGGCGGTGGACCTGACGCTGGTGGATTTGGTTACGGGAACCGAGCTGGACCTCGGCACGCCATTCGACACCTTCTCCGACGCCGCCCGTACGGCGAATGCAGAGGGTCGCGTTCTCCGCTACCGTCAGGTCCTGGTCCGAGCAATGGAATCTGAGGGCTTTCAAAACTACGAGAAGGAATGGTGGCATTTCAGCTATACGGTGCCAGACCCGCAGGCATTCGACGTCCCCATCCGCTAGCTTCCTCGGCCTCTAGCCCCGACCTCCGGAGATTGTCGTGAAGCGTGCTCTCGCGGTTCTCTCTTGCGCTCTCGTCCCATCGCTGCTGGCCGCCCAGGCAGGCTCGCCCGCGGGACCGGTCCCGGTCGCGCGGCTCGAAGCCCGCCGGGCCGCGTTGGCACACCGGCTCGGCACGGGGGTCGCGATTCTCCGGTCATCGGTGGAGCGGAACATCGAGGGCGATTACGCCCAGGACAGCGACTACCGGGAAGACAACGACTTCTTCTATTTGACCGGCGCCGAGGCTCCCGAGTCGTGGCTGGTATTGGTCGCGCGCAACTCCGCGCCTGCTCAGGTGATTCTGTACTTGCCTGCCCGGGACACGGTGACCCCGTACAAGAGCGAGCAGTGGGTCGGGCCGAGACTCAACCCCAGTCCCGCGGCGACCGCGCTCACCGGCATCAAGGACGTCCGGTCGGCGGAGCGAGCGGAGCGCGAGATTTCCGGGCTCGTATTCGGGACCGATTCGCCCGCTCGGCAAGGAATGCTCTACCTCAAGCCGGGTGTGAACCAGGAGGATTCGCCGTTCCTGCGCGATTCCGTTGCGGCAGTCGCCACTGCGGGCGGCATCAGGCTCGGCAACCTCTCTCAGGAGTTAGCGCCACTACGGTTGATCAAGGACGACGATGAGCTGGCCCGGCTTCGCAAGGCGATCGCCCTCACGACCCAGGCCGAGCGGAACGCGATGGCCGCGCTTCGACCCGACATGTACGAATACGAGCTCGAGGCGCTCATCGAGTACACCTTCCGGCGGGGTGGGGCGGAGCGAGTCGGATTTCCCAGTATCGTCGGCTCCGGTCCCAACTCCGTGCTGCTCCACTACGACAAGAATCGCCGGCGGATGGAGGCCGGTGACCTGGTCGTGATGGATATCGGGGCCGAGTTCGGATATCTGACCGCCGATGTCACCCGGACCGCTCCGGTGAGTGGCACTTACACCCCCCGCCAACGGGCGATCTACGAACTGGTGCTCGGCGCCCAGCAGACGGCGATCGATTCGGTGCGTCCGGGGATGGACATCCCGCGGCTCAATCAGATCGCCCGGGCCTATCTTCGCGCCCATTCGGACACGCTGTGCGGGCGCGCCGCCACCTGCGACAAGTACTTCGTTCACGGCTTGAGCCACTGGCTGGGGATGGACGTCCACGATGTGGGCGACGTGCGCACGCCGCTGGCGCCCGGGATGGTGCTGACGGTCGAACCAGGCGTGTACCTCGCAGCCGAAGCGCTGGGCGTGCGGATCGAGGACGACGTGCTGGTTACGCGGGACGGGCACGAGGTGCTGTCAGCCGCCGCTCCAAAGCGGCCGGACGAGATCGAAGCGGCGGTCAGGCGGGGTCGCCAGCCCTGAATTGCGAGTGGTGACTTCCCCAATCTGAGGGGTTTGCGGGCAGTGTCTCCAGGCACTGCCCCGTTTGCGTCGGTTGCTTGACGGGCTCGCCCGCCGTTGGTAACGTGCGGGATTCCAGTACGTTCGTCGCGTTTTTCGCGAGATCCCTGGTCGATCGACAGGACTTCCCCTCCATGTTCCTTGGATCCCGTGTCACCCGGCGTTTGAGCTGGTTGATACCCCTGCTCGCCCTGGTCGTCATCGCGGCGTGCGCGAAGGATTTCCCCCAGACCACGCTGGCGCCCAAGGGGGACCTCGCCCGGATCGAAGACGATCTGTTCTATACGACGGTCAAGTGGGCGACCCTCGTCTTCATCCTGGTCGAGGGTGCCTTGGTCTATGCCATCTTCCGGTTTCGGGGCAAGCCCGGAGATCCCGAGCCACACCAAATCCATGGCAACACGATCGTGGAAATCATCTGGACCGTGATACCTGCGCTGATTCTGGTGATGATCGCGGTGCCCACGGTCAAGGCGATTTTCAAGGAGAACGAAACCCCCAAGGGCGACCCGCTCACGGTGGAAGTGATCGGTCACCAGTGGTGGTGGGAGTTCCGATACCCCGAGTTCAAGCTCACTACGGCCAACGAGCTTCATGTGCCGGTCGGGCGGATCATTTCGCTCAAGATGGGCGCCTTCGATGTGGTGCACAGCTTCTGGCTGCCCGAGTTTGCGGGGAAGCGCGACGTTTTCCCCAATCGGGAAACCCGGCTCTGGTTCAATGCGGAAGAGCCGGGGGAGTACTCGGGCCAGTGCGCCGAGTTCTGCGGAATCCAGCACGCGCGGATGGCCTTTCGGGTAGTCGCCATGCCGCCGGCGGACTTTCAGGGCTGGCTGGATCACATGAAGAGCATCACCACGCAATCGGCAGCGCCGTCGGCCGATTCGGTTCACACCTCGAGCGCAGGCGGGGGCGTGCAGCAGGAAAGCACGCAGGCTCGCCAGGCCCCAGGCGGCGCCGCTTCTGACAGCGCCAAGCCGGCGCCGCCTCAGGCGCAGGGCTCGGATGTGGCCCAGGGCCAGAAGCTATTCCTGATGAAGGGCTGCGTCGGCTGCCATTCGCTGGTGGCGTACAACGCCCCCAAGGGCATGCTGGGGCCCAACCTCGCCAACGTCGGCGCCCGGAGTTACATCGGCGCCGGAACGCTGCCCAACACCGACGAAAATCTGGCGCACTGGATCCGCTTCCCCCAGGAAGTGAAGCACGGGGTGCTGATGCCCAACCTCGGCGTCACCGAGGACGAGGCAAAAGCTCTGGTCGCTTTTCTCCGGACTCACCGGTAACCCACCAGGACAGCCATGGCTACCACGGTTCTCGGTCACGAAGCGCACGGCGTCGCCCCGGCCCACGAAAAGACGGGGCTTTGGAGCTGGGTCACGACGGTCGATCATAAGCGCGTCGCGATCCTCTACGGGATCGGTGCCTTGTTCTTCTTCCTCCTCGGCGGGATCGAAGCGCTGCTAATTCGCATCCAGCTGGCCCGGCCCGACAACAACTTTGTGTCGCCGGAGTTCTACAACCAGCTGTTCACAATGCACGGCACGACGATGATCTTCCTCGCCGTGATGCCCATGAGCCAGATCTTCTTTAATTACATAATCCCGCTCATGATCGGCGCTCGGGATGTGGCCTTTCCTCGGCTCAATGCCTTCGGCGTGTGGGTGTTCCTCCTCGGCGGCCTCTTCGTCAACGCGGGCTTCCTGTTCAACGCGGCCCCCGACGCGGGATGGTTTGGCTACGCCAACCTGACCTCGACCCAGTTCTCGCCCGGGCTCAACGTGGACTTCTGGATGTTCGGGCTCCAGATCCTCGGGGTCTCATCCCTCGCGGCGGCGGTCAATTTCTTCGTCACGATCATCAACCTGCGAGCGCCGGGCATGCGGCTCATGCGGATGCCGATGTTCGTCTGGATGAGCTTCATCACGATGGTGCTTCTCCTCCTCGCGTTTCCGGTGATCACGGTGGCGCTCATCCTGCTCATGTTCGATCGCTTCTTCGGGACTCACTTCTTCGTGCCAATGGGCGGCGGTGATCCGATCCTGTGGCAGCACCTGTTCTGGATCTTCGGTCACCCCGAGGTCTACATCCTCATCCTGCCCGCCTTCGGGATCATCTCGGAGGTCCTGCCGGTGTTCTCGCGGAAGCCGCTCTTCGGCTACGCCGCGATGGTCTTCTCGGGCGTGTTCATCGCGTTCCTCGGCTTCGGCGTGTGGAGCCATCACATGTTCTCAACTGGCATGGGGCCGATCGCAGACACCTTCTTCTCGCTGGCCACGATGCTGATCGCGATTCCGACCGGGGTGAAGATCTTCAACTGGATCGGCACGGTGTGGGGCGGCTCGCTGCAGCTCAAGACGCCAATGCTCTTCGCGCTGGGCTTCGTCGCAATGTTCATCATGGGCGGGCTCTCGGGCGTCATGCATGCCTCCCCCCCGGCCGACCTGCAGCAGACCGACACGTACTTCGTGGTGGCCCACTTCCATTACGTGCTCTTCGGGGGCAGCATCTTCGGCCTCGTCGCCGGCGCTTACTACTGGTGGCCCAAGATGTTCGGGAAGTTGCTGGATGAAGGGCTCGGCAAGGCCCATTTCTGGCTCCAGCTGGTCGGGTTCAACCTGACGTTCTTTCCGATGCATCTGCTTGGCCTTCACGGCATGCCCCGCCGGGTGTACACCTACCCTAAGGGCCTGGGCTTCGAGCGGATGAACGAGATGGAGACGGTCGGTGCCTTCGTGCTGGCACTCGGGTTCGCGGTGTTCCTCTACAATGTCTGGAAGACCTGGCGGACCGCGCCGCCCGCACCGGCGGACCCGTGGAACGGCGCCACGCTCGAATGGTCGATTCCGTCACCACCGCAGGAGTGGAACTTCCCCGAGATCCCGGCGGTGACCGGTCGCGACCCGCTGTGGGAGGCCAAGCGCCAGCGAGGCGGCCCGTTGCCGGAGCCTCAGCGAGTGAGCGGCCAAGGCATCCACATGCCCGCCCCCTCGTACTGGCCGCTGGTGACGGCATTCAGCCTCCCCCTGCTCTTTACCGGGCTCATGCTGTCGTCCAAGATCGGTCCCTGGGGGATCATCGTGGCCGTGGCTCTGCTTTTCTTTGGGATCTTCAACTGGCTGTTCGAGCCGAGTTATACGTCGATTCCCGGGGTGCGCGGGAAGACGGGACACAGCCATTAGCCGTTAGCCATTAGCTAATGGCCAACGGCTAACAGCTACCTCCAAGGAGCCATCTTGACCGACGTCGCACACGCTGCGCCAGCCGGGCACCTCGAGACCTCCACCGGCCTCGACAGCCGCAAGCTCGCGATTTGGACCTTCCTCGGGTCCGAATGCATGTTCTTCGCGTCACTGATCTCGACCTACGTGATCTATCGGCACAGAAGCCTGGTCGGTCCCTTCCCTCACACAGCCTGGACCGATCCGGCAACCGGGCAGGTCTACGAGCCGATTATCGAGATCCCGCTGGTCACGGTGGGTACGGCGCTGCTCCTCTTCAGCTCCCTCTTCATCGTGCTGGCTCTGTACGGCGCGCAACGGGGCAACCGCAAGATGCTGCTGGGGTGGCTGGGGGCGACGATCTGCTGCGGCCTCTTTTTCGTGGGAATGCAGGTGTACGAGTTCACCCACTTCGTGCACAAGGGACTCACGCTCCAGCGGAACATGTTCGGCGCCAGCTTCTTCACCCTGACCGGCTTCCACGGCACTCACGTTTCCATCGGGGTGATCTGGCTGATCACCATGTTCGTGCTGGCGCTGCGGAAGCAGCTGCCGCCGGAGAACGCGATCAATCTCGAGATGGCGGCGCTGTACTGGCACTTCGTGGACGTGGTCTGGATTATCATCTTCCCGGTCGTTTACCTGATGCAATGAGGTCCACGGCATGACCGCTCATGTGACCGCGGCCGAGGAGCACGCCCACGGCCATCCGACCCCGGGGACGTATACCAAAGTCGGCCTGGTGCTCTTCATCCTGACGGCTTTGGAAGTGGCGCTCTACGAGGTGACATTCGGCGAGCACGCGGGTGCCCTGGGGGATCTCAGGCAGGTCTTCGTTCCGATGCTGCTCACGCTCTCGGCGGCGAAGTTCGCGCTGGTGGCGATGTTCTACATGCACCTCAAGCAGGACAACCGGCTCTTCACCGGCGTATTCGTGTTCCCGCTGATCATCGCCGCCGTGGTCATTCTCGCGCTGGCGGCGCTCATGGCCTACCATATGGCGTTCTCGAAGTCGGGCGGGTGATGCTGGGTGCGCTCGCGCCGCTGCTGCTCGACACGCGGCCGAGACCCTCCGTTCGGTTCGAGCCGAGCTGGGCAATGCATCCGAGCGTACTGATAGGCACCGGACTTCTCGGTGCCTTGTACGTTTGGGGGATCGGGCCGCTTCGGCGCCGGAAAGGCTGGGGTCCGCCGGTGCCCGCGTGGCGGGTCGCGTGCTTCATGGCCGGCCTCCTCGTGCTCATCGGGTCGCTCAACGGCCCGATCCACGACCTAAGCGACTACTATCTCTTCTCGATGCACATGCTGCAGCACCTGCTGCTCACGCTGGTGCTGCCCCCCTTGCTGCTCGCCGGGACGCCGGGCTGGCTGCTCCGCCCGCTGATTCAACACCCGCTGGCGCTGCGAGCGGCGCGGGTGGCGACTCATCCCCTCATGGCCGGCGTTTTCTTCACCGCAGCGCTGACCGCCTGGCACACGGTTCCGTTGTACGATCTGATGATGCGGGACCACGATGTGCACATCTTCACCCACCTGCTCTTCATCGTGGCCGCCGTGATCATGTGGTGGCCGGTCATGAGCCCGCTGCCCGAGCTGCCGCCGCTGGGTCCGGGTCTCCGGATGCTCTACCTCTTTCTGGTGGGTATCCCGATGCAGCTGGTGGCCGCGATTATCACCCTGTCCGATTCAGTGCTCTACGAGTGGTATGCCGAAGCACCGAGAACCTGGGGGCTGTCGCCGCTGGACGATCAGAAACTGGGCGGGCTGCTGATGTGGGTCCCGGGCAACCTTTATCTCTTCGGCGCTATAGGGATCGTGTTCCTATTGTGGGCGCGGCAGGAGGCGTAGCCGCCGGGTTGCGGCTGGTCTTATCGCGGCCTACGTTGGAGGTGCCCTCTGAAAGGCTTCGATGCGCCTCGAGGGCCCAAGGGGCGCTACATGATAGAATCATCTCGACCCGATGAGCCGCCAGGCGCGGCCCGTCCGGCCGCGCTCGCTTCCCGCGTGGCGCTGCTCATCCGGTCGCCAATGAGCAAGATCCTCCGCCTGCGGCTCGCGCTGATGTTCGCGATCGCGCTGGGCCTCCTCGCCATTATCGTCATCGTTTCCTACCAGACCACGGAGCAATTCGTGGCCGCGAGTGAAGAAACGGCCACCACCAGCCGGCTGCTGCTCGAGTTGGAGCGTACGCTTTCCACGATGCGGGATCTCGAGACCGGCCAGCAGGGATACCTGATTACCGGCGATGAGCGCTATCTCACCACTTACGGCGATGCCCTGGTCCGAATCCGGACCGACGGGGACCGTCTGCTCGCGCTCGCAGCCAGCCGCCCGAGCGACGCTGTGCGGGTGGCGGCAATTCAGCGCCAGATCAACGTCAAGCTGAACGATCTCCAGGCCGCCATTCAGGCCCGGCGACAGCAAGGCCTCGAAGCCGCGAGGCAGATTTCGCTCGAGGGGCGCGGCAAGGTCGCCATGGACAGCCTGCGGAAGATCATCGGCGACCTCGAGAGCGAGCGGGAAGCCGAGCTCCGCGCTCAGACTGCGGCTTCGAGCGACGGGGCCAGATCGGCCCTCCGCACCGTGATCGCGCTCGCCCTGCTGGCATTGGTCCTCCTGGTGCTCAGCTGCGCCTTGGTGGTGCGCTACATGCGGGCCCGGCTTCGGGCGGAAGCAGTGTTGCGGGCCGAGGGAACCGCCCTCGAGGCCAACGTACGCGACCGAACGGCGGAGCTCGAGCGAACCACCGTCGCGCTTCAGGCGGAGTCCTCGGAACGCCGGGTTGCGATGGAATCGATCCAGCGCCTCAACATGGATCTGGGCCGGCGGGTCAGCGAGTTCCAGACTCTGCTCAACGTGCTGCCGGTCGGCATCGCCGTGGCTGACGATCCCTCATGCGAGCAGCTCCACGGTAACGATGCCTTCGTCACGATGCTCGGCGTCCGGGAGGGCGGCACTGAATCTCTGCTCCCAGACCAGAACCAGCAGTATCGGATCCTGAGCAACGGCGTACCGGTGCCTCCCGCGGCGCTCCCCATGCCGCGGGCCGCCGCAGCAGGCCGCCCCGTCACCGGCGAGGAATACGACGTGGTCTATCCGGACGGCCGAACCATGCACCTCCTCACCTACGCCGCGCCCTTGTTCGACGAGGCCGGAAGAGCCCGTGGGGCGGTGGGCGCGTTTCTCGACGTTACCGCGCGCCGACGGGCCGAGGAGGAGACGCTCCACGCCCAAAAACTCCACGCGATCGGTCAGTTGGCCGGGGGCGTCGCACACGACTTCAACAATATTCTGACTGCGATCAGCAGCTACACCGAGTTTCTGCTGGCAGACATGAATCGGGGGACGCCGCGGCGGGACGACGTCGTGGGCATTCAGGAGGCGGCCGCTCGAGCTGCCGCGCTTACGCAGCAGCTCCTGGCGTTTGGTCGCAAGCAGGTGCTGCAGCCGACGCTCATCGACGTACGAGAGCTGCTGGACGACACCGGTCGCATGCTCCGGCGGATCATCGGCGAGAACATCAATCTCTCGGTGGTGGCCGGCCCGATTCTGAGCCCGGTGTTGGCCGATCGCGGGCAGCTGAGCCAGGTCATCGTCAACCTCGCAGTCAACGCGCGAGACGCGATGCCGGAGGGCGGGCGCCTCACTATCGAGGCGCGAGACGCGCCACTCAGCAGCGGCTACTCCGAGGAGCACCTCGGCGTCACGCCCGGACCCTACGTGCTCATTGCGGTGAGCGATACCGGACACGGCATGAGCGCGACGGTGAAGGCTCGCATGTTCGAGCCGTTCTTCACCACCAAGCCGCGGGGAAAGGGGACCGGTCTCG
>Ga0310811_10007956_pt1 | contig 13601 bp, 10 predicted proteins | sample YCmetagenome_FD_207642 | JGI IMG/M metagenome (GOLD analysis project Ga0310811, IMG submission 207642) | Soil microbial communities from experimental microcosm in Duke University, North Carolina, United States - YC | ecosystem: Engineered > Artificial ecosystem > Soil microcosm > Unclassified ... | reverse complement strand
GAATAAAGATTATTGCGCGTCGCACGCGGATATATTCCTTGCCTGGTGTTGTCGTATATTGGCATTGGGCGTGGATTTTTTCCGCGACCTGCACTACATTGAACTATCCGATAACCATAGCGAGGGGGCGGCGCCATGAAAGTATCCGAAATACTCAAGGTCAAAGGCAACATCCTGTTCACGGTAACGCCGGACAGTCCGATGCGCGACGCTATCAATGCGATGGCGGAGAAGGACATCGGCTCGCTGGTTGTGATGGAGGGCGGCAGACTGATCGGCATGCTGACCTTTCGCGAGGTCATGTCGACCATTCACGCCAATGGCGGCGCAGTCGGCAGCGACACGGTGCGCCAGCATATGGACACCAACCCGTTGACAATAAGTTGCCAGACCGAGGTGGATGACGTCCGCCGCCTAATGCTGGATCACCATGCGCGTTACGTACCAGTGCTGGATCAGCAGAATCTGGTCGGCGTGATTTCGTTCTACGATGTGGCGAAGGCGATTCTCGAAGCGCAGAGCTTCGAAAATCAGATGCTGAAATCCTATATCCAGGACCAGCCGCTGATGGCAGTCGAACAGGGCGAATAGTTTCTCTCCTTCAGGCCGTGTATGAACGGGCAGTTCGTGCGCGGCTTTTCTCTTTGAGGCGCGAGCCTTACAATCCGGTGGCTCTGCACGGCGCATTTGCGTCATGCTTCTTTCTTTCACCGGATATGTCATGCGCCGACCCAGCCAGTTTTCCCTTTTCAGCCAGCGCCGCTTCGCACCGTTTTTTTGGACGCAGTTTTGCGGTGCGCTGAACGACAACGTGTTCAAGACGGCGCTGCTGACGGCGCTGACCTTCGATGCGCTGAACTGGACCTCGATCGATCGCGGCATGCTGAACAACCTGATTCCCGGTCTGTTCATCCTGCCGTTCCTGCTGTTTTCGGCACTGGCCGGACAATTGGCGGACAAGTACGAAAAATCGCGCTTTATCCGTTTCGTCAAATTGCTGGAAATTGCGATCATGCTGGTCGCCGCATGCGGCTGGTGGATGCGCGATCTGTGGCTGTTGATTGCAGCCGTGGTCGGCATGGGTTTGCATTCCACGCTGTTCGGTCCCGTCAAATACGCCTATCTGCCGCAAAAGCTGGACCGTGACGAATTAATTGGCGGTAATGGCGTGGTGGAGATGGGTACCTTCGTCGGCATTCTGCTCGGCGAAGTGCTGGGTGCGGTGCTGGTATCGCACCAGCCGTGGGGAATTGCGCTGGTCGCGGGCGGCACGCTCGCGATTGCACTGATCGGCTGGCTGTGTAGCCGTGCCATTCCGCATTCCGCAGCGCCTGCGCCGGAGCTGGCAGTGCGCTGGAACATCGTTGTCGAGTCGATGAGAAATATCCGCTTTTCCAGCCGCAACCGCCCGGTATTCGTATCGATGCTGGCGAACTCGTGGTTCTGGTTTTACGGCGCCATCGTCCTCGCGCAATTCCCGCTATATGCAAAGGAAACGCTGCATGGCGATCACAGTGTGTTTGTGCTGTTGCTGACGCTGTTTTCGCTCGGCATCGGCATCGGTTCGCTGCTATGCGAACGTCTGTCCGGGCACCGGATCGAAACCGGCCTGGTGCCGTTTGGAGCAATCGGTCTGACCCTGTTCGGCTTCGATCTATATGCGGCGAGCGTGGCTTATGTCAACGTGCACCCGGTTGATGCGCTGGGTTTCATGCAGCAAACCGGCGGCCTGCGCATCCTGCTCGATTGTTTGCTGATCGGTGCATTCGGCGGTTTCTACATCGTGCCGCTGTTCGCCGTGATTCAGACACGTTGCGACCGCTTGCACGTGTCGCGTACGATCGCCGGCGTCAATATCCTGAACGCGCTGTTCATGGTCGGGGCAGCATTGGTCGGCATGCTGCTGCTGAAGGCTGGCTTCAGCATTCCTCAGCTTTTCATGACGACTGCACTGCTGAATGCGGTAGTGGCGCTGTGCCTGTTTATCGCAATGCCGGAATTCTGGCAGCGTTTCCGTCTCTGGATCACGGGGAATGGCGCATCGGTTCGTACCGAATGATGCGTGGGCTCAATCGGCATTCTCAGGGATGCAGCGGCGCATCGTCGCCACCCTTGTGCGGCGCGATCTTTGGCAGGATCAGGGTAAATGTGGTGCCGACGCCGACCGCGCTTTGCACGCGCACGCGCCCACCGAGTATGCCGGTCACGACGTTGTGCGTGATATTCAAACCGAGGCCTGAACCGCCGGCGCCAAGCTTGGTGGTAAAGAAGGGGTCAAAGATGCGGTTCAGATGGGAAGCAGGAATGCCGACGCCATCGTCGCTGACGCTCAGTTCAATCAGGCCGTCGGCGTTTTCGGTGGCGGTGATGACGATGGTGCCCTGACTTCTGCCCTCGAAACCGTGTAGCAGCGCGTTGTTGATCAGGTTGGTCAACACTTGCCCCAGAGGGCCGGGATAACTGTCGAAGTTCAGATCGCCGGGAACGCTCTGCTCGATATTGAACGGACTCTTGCGGATGACCGGCCAGAGCGTCAGGAGAATTTCACCAACCACTTCGGCCAGCGAGAAGCTCCGGCGCTGGGAGCTGGTCTGGTCGATCGCTACCTGCTTGAAGCTGTTGACGAGGTCGGCCGCACGGTGAAGGTTGCGTACGAGAATGTCGCTGGCATGGCCGACATCGTTTAAATAACTTTCCAGCGTCGAGCGCTTGATTCCTTGCTGGTTGCGATAGTCGCCGGTCAGCGCCGCAGTCTGGTCGTTGAGCGTACTGGCGACCATCAAGCTGTTGCCAATTGGCGTGTTGAGCTCATGCGAGATGCCTGCTACCAGTGCACCCAGCGCCGCGAGTTTCTCACTGTTGACGAGTTCCTCGTGCGCCTGGTTCAGTGCATCAAGCGTCGTTTCCAACTCTTGATTGGCTTGCTGCAGTTCTTCGGTACGCTCGACCACACGGTCTTCCAGTGTAGCGTTCAGTTCACGAATCTCCTGCTCGATCAGGCGTTTTTCCGTCACGTCCTGGCAGGCGAGAATACCGAATTGCTCACCTTCCAGCTGGAAGACATGGCCGGAAAAATGTATCAGCAGCTTGCTGCCGTCGCTGCGCAGCATCCATACCTCGCGCTGCGCACCGATGTTTCCTTTCGACTTCAGCTCCTGCAGCAGCGTTTCGCGGTCTTCCGGATTGCAATACATCGCCAGATCGCGCGTGTTCATGCCGAGTACGGTGGCGCGCGGCCGCAGGAACAGTTCTTCGAACGCGACGTTGACGTCCTTGATGACATTGTCATCGCTGATCTGGGTGACGAACATCGGCACCGGTGTTGAATGGAAAATGGCGGCGAAGCGCTGCTCGCTGATGCGCAATTCTTCTTCCGCGTGCTGGCGTTCCAGTTCGGCGGCCGCGCGTTCACTGAAGACCTGCAGCAACGAACGCACCAGGTCGGTATTGTGCAGCGGCCGCGTGTGCATGACAGCCAACACGCCGATCGCGTTGCCGTTGACGTCGTACAGCGGTGCCCCCGCATAGCTGTCCCAGCCTTGTTCTGCCAGTACGCTGTCTTGAGGAAACAGCGCGCGAACGTCTGTGGGGAAGACACACAGGCCGCTGTCCAGCGTGCGTTCGTGCGGTGTGCCCGGAACGAGATATTCAAGATCATCGACCAGCTCGCCGTGCAGGTGCGACGCCAGCGCGTGCATGCGATCTGGCTCATCGGGCGGGCACAGGCCGATCAGCGCGCAATCGGTGCGCAACGCGGAAGCAAGATCATTGACCAGCGACTCGAAAAAGGACTCGCCGGCAACGCCGCGTGTGCCTTGCGCCAGCCGCAGCAGCGCGTGGTCGGCTTCCGCCTTCTGATCTTCCACCAGGCGCTGGCTAGTGACATCGCGCACGACACCCAACACATAACGCTCACCGTCCACCGTGAAAATGGCTGCGCTGATCAGGCAATTGCGGATATCGCCATTCTTGCGGCGCAGGCTCCAGGCAAAATCGTGAACGGTCTGTTCCCGCTGCAAACGGCGAAACAACTGCTCGCGTTCCTTCGGGTAGAACCAGATGCGCAGCTGCAGCGTGCTCTTTCCCTGCCATTCTTCACGGGTATAACCCATGATCTTTTCGAAGGCTTCGTTGGCATCGATCAGAACACCGTCGCGCAAGCGCGCAATTGAGACGGAATCCGGGTTGCAGTGGAAGGCGCCAGCGAACTTTGCTTCTGCCAGCCGCAAACTGTCGACCGTCTGTTTTTTATCCGAAATGTCTTCGACCGTCGATAGCAGCCGGCCTTCTGTATGGTCTTCGTCGCGGAAGCACGTGCAACGCCATTCACAACTGATGATGCGACCGTCCGCCGTCCGGTTCTCCTGTATGCCATGCACCGGTTCGGCCTGAGTGCAAGCTTGCTGCATCATCGTATCGAGTCCACGCTGCTTGCCAAGTACCAGAAAGCGCGCGTGGCGACCGAGCGCCTGTTCGCGGCGATATCCGAACAAACGCTGCGCTGCGAGGTTCCATTCCACCACTTCGTGCTTTTCGTTCCACTCGATGATGGCAAGCGGACTCTGTTCAAACAGCACGCGAAAGTGCGCCTCGCGCTTATAGAGTTCGACTTCGACATGCGCGCGCTGCTCGATATCGGTGAGCAGTGCACGATGCGTCTGGTCGAAAGATCCGACCAGGTTTCGCAGGCTCAGCCGTGTTGCTTCCAGACCCTGCGCCAGTCGGCCGATCTCGTCCATCCGTTCCCAGGCGATCGGATGATCCAGCCTGTGCTGGGTCAGTTCGGTCATGTGTTCGTTCAAGCGCTCTAGCGGGCGGATCAGGCGCTTGTTCAACAGCAGAAGGATTAGCAGAATCGACAATGCGATCTGCGTCGCCAGGGCAATTCCCTGGTGTTGCAGGCTGTCAAACATGAGTTGCTGCAGATGGGAGCTGCTCATCTCGACGCGTACGCTGCCGATCGCCTGGCCATGGTAGTAGATCGCCGTTTCCGCTTCGGCCATGTGGCCGCTGCGGCGGTGAGCCTGCTCGCTGGTGGCGAAGACCGTCTGCTTGATGTCGCTTACCGTGACGCCGATCAGATCCTCATTGCGCCACAATGCGCCATCGATCATTGCCGATACGGCATCCCGATTGCCGTTCCACAAATAAGCCGCCACGCCGTTGGCCAGCGCGATAGCGTTCTGTTCAGCCAGACGGGTGGCTCCCTGGCGCACTTCGGTATGGTAAGTCGTGTACCAGCCGTAGCCGTTGATCAGCAAAGCGGGAATCAGCAGGCCGCCCACCACTGCCAGCACGATTGAACGGCGCAGGGTGAGCGGGCTGTTTTTCATGGGCAGCGCTTGCGGTATGCCCGCGCATGCGGGCGAAACAACGGCAATGCGATGGCGTCAGTGCTGCGCATGACGCAGTAGCCAGTTATGCAGCGCATCGGCCGTCATCGGCTTGGCGAACAGGTAACCCTGGCCGAGCGGGCAGCCCAGATCGGTGAGGATGGTTGCCTGCCGCTCGTCTTCGACGCCTTCGGCAATGATGTCGAGCTCCATGTTGCGGCCGAGCTGGATGATCATTTCAGCGATGCTGCTGCCGCGTGATGAGTCGGTGATCTCGGTCACGAAGGAACGATCGATCTTGAGCCGGTCGACGTTCAGTTTCTGCAAGTGGCTGAGCGAAGAAAAGCCGGTGCCGAAGTCGTCGATTGCGATGCTGACGCCGGTTTCGGTGATCTGGTCCAGCAGGCGAATCAGCGCTTCCGGTTCTTCCATCGCCATCGACTCGGTGATTTCCAGTTCGATGAAGTGTGCAGGCGCCTGCGTGTCGCTCAGCGCACGGCGCAACATTGTCAGGAAATGCGGATGACGGAACTGTACCTGCGATACGTTTACCGACACCATGAAATTGGTGAAGCCGGAAGCGTGTACGCGCACCAGCTCCTCGCAGGCTTGTCGCAAAACCCATTCACCTATCTCGATGATGAGGCCGGAATATTCGGCAATCGGGATGAAGCGCGCCGGGCTGACTGACGTGCCGTCCTCACGAGTCCAGCGCAGCAAGGCTTCGGCACCGACCGGCGCACGCGTCGCCAGATCGACCTGTGGCTGGTAGGCGACGAACAGGTGCTTTTCCTTAAAGGCGGCGCGTAATGCATGCATCAGGTTGACGCGCTCGCGTATGTCCACGCCCATGCTTTGCGAAAAATAGAAGTGACCGGTGCGTTGCTGCAGCTTGGCGCGCTTCAATGCGATATGTGCATTCTTTAACGCTTCCACGCCGCGGCCTTGATGTTCCGACAGGCGTACCAGGCCGACGGTCGCGGACAGTTGCACATCCTGGCCGTCTATATTGAAGGGGCGCTCAAATTGCGTCAGGATGGTTGCAGGATTGACCTGGCTGTCATCACCCATTACACCGAAGGTGTCGCCGCTGACACGTGCCACGGTGAGCTTGTCACCGAGCCGCGATTGCAGGCGCGACGCGACGGCAAGCAGCAGCAGATCGCCAAACTGGTGACCGAGCGTATCGTTGGTTTCCGCAAAATGGTCGATGTCCACCAGCGCCAGCGTGACTGGCCGGTGTTTGGCCGAGAGCAGGCTCTCGTCGATGATTTCCTTCAAGCGTGTGCGGTTCGGCAACTTGGTCAGCGAATCGTAGAACGCTGAATTGTGCAGATGCGTGACCAGCATGATATTGGCCAGACCGACCGAGATGTTTTTACCGAAGACTTCCAGCAAGCGCAGTTCGATCGGCCCGATCGGCCGCCCCGTATGCAGATAGGCCGCGAAGTTACGCGACGCGTTGCCGGTAAGGTGCAGCGCGACGAAATCGCGGCCGTAGACATTGCGATGATCTCGCAGCGCGCGGCTCAGTGCGTCGCCAATTTGTTTTTCTTCCAGCGACGATACCGGGCGATTGAGCAGGTCGTGGTAATTGCCGGTAGCCGCAATCACGAAGAGCTCGGTGTCCTGGTTGTGCAGATATTCCTGCACGCACAGCAGGCCGTTGTTTTCGATATTAAGCAGCCGAGCGAGCTGGGCGATGACGCCGGTGGTGAAATCGTCCAGCGATTGCTGCGTCATCAACTCGGTGCTGGCTTTCAGGATCAGGTCGAGTCCGCGGCTGCTGGCGTTAATCGCGCAGATTTGTTCGTATGAACGTATCGCCGCTGTAACGACGGTATACAGCTTGATGCGCGTCAGCTCGGACTTGGTCTTGTAGTCGTTGATGTCGTACTGGCGGATCGCGTCGATCTCCGGCGCATAACCAGGCTGGCCGGTGCGCAGGATGATTCGGACTTCGGAACGATGCAGCACATCGCGGATGTAATGCACCAGCTGCAGGCCTTCGTCCTGCTGTTCCATGACAACATCCAGCAGGATGACTGCCACGTCCGGCTGTTCTGCCAGGATATCGCGCGCCTGCTGCGCGGAATAGGCGTGCAAAAATGCCAGCGGCCGGTTTTGTATTTCGACATTACCTAAAGCAAAGGTTGTCGCGGAATGTACATCGGCATCGTCGTCAATAATCATGACGAGCCAGACGTCGTCGCGGGCGATCTTGTCGTCGCCGTGAGCGCGTGCCGTCTCATCCAGAAATACAAGGTCGTCTCCGCTCGGGGCAACCGAATCGCTCATTGGGAAGCCATCTCCGAGATCAAATATTCTGGAAAGGCCATATATTGCCCATCCATAAGGTATCAGGCAATGCTTTTCAGGAAGTAGTTGCATTCCGCGCACTGGTAGAATGGCTGTTTTATCGTGATCGCGAATATCAACAATGGCCGGCAATACCTTTGGAACCCTGTTTACCGTAACGACATTCGGTGAGTCTCATGGCCCCGCAATCGGCTGCGTGGTCGATGGTTGTCCTCCTGGCATGTTGTTGTCAGAAGCCGACATCCAGCCGGAACTGGATCGCCGCAAACCCGGCACTTCGCGTCACGTCACGCAACGGCAGGAATCGGATACAGTGGAAATCCTGTCGGGCGTCTATGAAGGCAAGACCACGGGCACGCCGATTGCGCTGTTGATCCGCAATGAAGATCAGCGCAGCAAGGACTACGGCAATATCGCGGAAACCTTCCGCCCCGGCCACGCTGACTATACGTACTGGCACAAATACGGCATCCGTGATCCGCGCGGTGGCGGACGCTCGTCGGCGCGCCTGACTGCACCGGTAGTCGGCGCGGCGGCCATTGCAAAGAAATGGCTGAACCAGCAATACGGCACTACCTTCAAGGGCTGCATGAGCCAGCTCGGCGAGATTGCGATTCCGTTTCAAAGCTGGGATCACGTCCGCGAAAACGCGTTCTTTGCGGCGAATGTCGAGATCATTCCGCAACTCGAAGCGTACATGGATGAATTGCGCAAGAACGGCGATTCCTGTGGCGCACGCATCGAGGTCATCGCGCAAAATGTTCCGGTCGGCCTGGGTGAACCTATCTATGACAAGCTGGATGCCGATATCGCGTACGCGCTGATGGGCATCAATGCGGTCAAGGGCGTTGAAATCGGCGCCGGCTTCAAGTCGGTAGCGCAAAAGGGGACTGAGCACGGCGACGAACTAACGCCGAACGGCTTCGCCAGCAATAACGCGGGTGGCGTGCTGGGCGGCATTTCGACCGGCCAGGACATTACGGCCTCAATCGCTATCAAACCGACTTCCAGCATACGCACCGCGCGCCATTCAATCGACAAGAGCGGCAATCCGATCATGGTGGAAACGCACGGCCGTCACGATCCCTGCGTTGGCATACGTGCGACGCCGATCGCCGAAGCGATGCTGGCGCTGGTCCTGATGGATCATGCGTTGCGCCATCGTGCACAGTGCGGGGATGTGTCGGTGACGACGCCCGATATCGCCGCACACTGAACCCTTGTTTTATCCGCCGGTCCAATCGGGTTTTCACACCGGGAGGTGACATGCATGCCGGAAGACGCGTATTTGCGATTGTCATATTAAGCCTGCTGACCGCCTGCGAAACCGTGCAAACCACGCAGAGTGGTGCGGTCGGTGTCGACCGCCAGCAATACATGGCGGTACCGTCGCAGGAGCTGGCCCAAGCCGCGGACAAGCAGTATGCGGAATTGCTGGCCCAGGCAAAACAAAAAAATCTGCTCAATCGCAATGCGGCGCAAGTGGCGCGCGTACGCACCATCGCCAACCGCCTCATTGCGCAAACGCCGGTGTTCCGGCCAGATGCGCGGCGCTGGGATTGGGAAATCAATGTGTTGACCTCGGATGAAGTCAACGCCTGGTGCATGCCGGGCGGGAAGATCGCGGTCTATACCGGTCTTATCGACAAGCTGCAGATCACTGACGACGAACTGGCTGCTGTACTAGGCCATGAAATTTCGCATGCGCTGCGTGAACATGCGCGCGAACGCGTATCTGAAAAGGCGGCGGCCGGCAGTCTGATTTCAATCGGCTCCGCGCTATTTGGCCTCGGCAGTCTCGGCCAGCAGGGCATCGAATACGCGTACATGGGCGTCATTGGCCTGCCGAATTCGCGTTTGCATGAGACCGAAGCGGACCGTATGGGTGTCGAACTCGCGGCGCGCGCCGGCTACGATCCGCGTGCAGCGCAAAGCCTGTGGCAGAAAATGGCGAAGGCGAGCAGCAATGAAACGCCGACTTTCCTGTCTACCCATCCGTCGCGCGAAGATCGCCAGAAGGATCTCGCCGCGGTCGCACAGCGTGTGATGCCGCTTTACCAACAAGCGAGTCGTTAGTAACGCGGTACTTCGCGGCACTTGTTTGCCGCCGCAGGCGTCCCCAACTGGGATCAGAGACGGTTTTCACCGTCTGCAGCGGCTCTCGGCATAATGCGGCGGCGCAAATATGGCATAATCGAGGGCTATTTTTCAGTCTTCATCGCCTCATTTTTCGCGCATATCATGGCTCGCACGCTCTACGACAAACTCTGGGATTCACACGTGGTCGACACGGGTGACGACGGCACCACGATTCTCTACATCGACCGTCATCTGCTGCACGAAGTCACCAGTCCGCAGGCATTCGAGGGCCTGAAGCTGGCGCACCGCCAACCATGGCGTACCTCTGCCAATTTGATGGTTGCGGATCACAACGTGCCGACTACGGATCGCGCGAACGGTATTGCCGACCCGATTTCACGCCTGCAGGTGGAAACCCTGGACAGTAATGCACAGGAATTTCACCTGACGTATTTCAATATGCGTGACAAGCGCCAGGGCATCGTGCACGTGATCGGGCCGGAGCAGGGCGCGACCCTGCCGGGGATGACGGTCGTGTGCGGCGACTCGCATACGTCGACACACGGCGCCTTCGGTTGCCTCGCGCACGGCATCGGCACTTCCGAAGTCGAGCATGTGCTGGCGACGCAGACGTTGCTGCAAAAGAAATCGAAGTCCATGCTGGTGCAGGTTGACGGCGCACTGCCGGCTGGCGTCACCGCGAAGGACATCGTGCTGGCCATCATCGGCAAGATCGGCACCGCCGGCGGCACTGGTTACGCAATTGAATTCGCCGGTTCGGCGATCCGTTCGCTGTCGATGGAAGGCCGCATGACGATCTGCAACATGGCAATCGAAGCAGGCGCGCGCGCCGGCATGGTTGCGGTTGACGACACCACCATCAATTACGTGAAGAACCGTCCATTCTCGCCGGTTGGCCCCCACTGGGATCGTGCGGTCGAGTACTGGCGCACGCTGCACTCCGATGCCGGTGCGAAGTTCGACATGGTGGTCACGCTGAATGCTGCCGAAATCAAGCCGCAGGTTACCTGGGGCACCTCGCCAGAGATGGTTGTGCCAGTCGACGGCCGTGTGCCCGACCCGGACAAGGAAAAGGATCCGGTCAAGCGCGACGGCATGGAAAAGGCCCTGATCTATATGGGTCTGAAACCGAACACGCCTATCGAAGATATTCGCATTGACAAGGTCTTCATCGGTTCCTGCACCAACTCGCGCATTGAGGATCTGCGTGCCGCCGCAGCCGTGGTGCGCGGCAAGCATCGCGCTTCCAACGTCAAGCTGGCGATGGTGGTGCCGGGTTCCGGACTGGTGAAGGAACAGGCGGAACGCGAGGGTCTGGACAGGATTTTCAAGGACGCGGGTTTCGAATGGCGTGAGCCTGGTTGCTCGATGTGTCTGGCGATGAATGCCGACCGCCTTGAGCCTGGCGAACGTTGTGCTTCGACGTCCAACCGCAATTTCGAAGGCCGCCAGGGTGCCGGCGGCCGGACGCATCTGGTCAGTCCTGCAATGGCGGCAGCGGCAGGCATTGAAGGCCACTTTGTTGATGTTCGTTTGCTGTAAAAACCAAGGAGAGTAAATATGAAAAAGATCGCTATTTTGCTAATTGCTTCCGCTTGGCTGCTGGCTGGTTGCAATACAGTTCACGGCTTCGGCAAGGACGTCGAGCACGTAGGCGACAAAATTCAAGGCAAGTAATCGGCAAACGGTTTGTTTGTCGCGATGCGTCGATCATTTCGACGCATCGTAACGAATTCGGTATTCACGGCGACGTCGTAATACGCATCACTGGTTGGACAATATGGAAAAATTCATTCTTCTTGATGGCTTGGTGGCGCCGCTGGATCGCGCCAATGTGGATACCGACGCAATCATTCCCAAACAGTTTCTGAAATCCATCAAGCGTACCGGCTTCGGCCCGAACCTGTTCGACGAATGGCGTTATCTCGATCACGGTGAGCCTGGACAGGACAACTCGCGCCGTCCGCTGAATCCGGATTTCGTGCTGAACGAAGCGCGCTATCAGGGCGCATCGATTCTGCTCACGCGCAAGAACTTCGGTTGCGGTTCGTCGCGCGAACATGCGCCGTGGGCGCTGAGCCAGTACGGTTTCCGCGCGATCATCGCGCCAAGTTTCGCCGATATTTTCTTCAACAACTGCTACAAGAATGGCTTGCTGCCAGTGGTATTGACCGAATCGCAGATCGACCATCTGTTCGATGAAGTGAAAGCCTTTCCGGGCTATCGTCTGGTGATCGATCTGGAAAAACAGATTGTGAGCACCACCAACGGCAGCGCCGCGTATCCCTTCGAGATCGACGCCTTCCGCAAATACTGCTTGCTGAATGGCTTTGACGATATCGGCCTGACGCTGCAGCAGGCTGACAAGATTCGTGCGTTCGAAGAGCGCCACTTGACCACGCAACCGTGGTTGGGCAATACGATTTAATTTTTTTCATCCTTACCAGAGTCATTCAATGAAAATCGCAATTCTGCCGGGCGACGGCATCGGTCCCGAAATCATGAACCAGGCCGTCAAGGTGATGAACGCCTTGGGTGAAAAGTTTGAAACCGAAACCGTGCCGGTCGGCGGCGCAGCCTATGCGGCGCATGGCCATCCATTGCCGGAATCCACGCTGAAGGTAGCGAAGGAAGCCGATGCAATCCTGTTTGGCGCGGTCGGCGATTTTAAATACGACACGCTCGAGCGTTCGTTGCGCCCCGAGCAGGCGATTCTGGGCCTGCGTAAGCATCTGTCATTGTTCGCGAACTTCCGTCCAGCCATCCTGTATCCGGAACTGGCTGGCGCATCCTCGCTGAAGCCGGAAATTGTGTCGGGCCTCGATATCATGATCGTGCGCGAACTGACCGGCGACATCTATTTCGGCCAACCACGCGGCGTGCGTGCCGCACCGGACGGCCCGTTCAAGGGTGAGCGCGAAGGTTTCGACACGATGCGCTATACCGAACCTGAAATCCGCCGTATTGCGCACGTCGCATTCAAGGCGGCACAGAAACGCAACAAGCGTTTGACCAGCGTTGACAAGGCCAACGTGCTGGAAACCTTCCAGTTCTGGCGCGATGTCGTGACCGACGTGCACAAGGAATACAAGGATGTCGAGCTCGACCATATGTACGTCGACAACGCAGCGATGCAGCTGGTGCGTGCGCCGAAGAAGTTCGACGTGGTCGTTACCGGCAACATGTTCGGCGACATCCTGTCGGACGCGGCCGCAATGCTGACCGGTTCGATCGGTATGCTGCCGTCCGCTTCGCTGGATGCAAACAGCAAGGGTTTGTACGAGCCATCGCATGGTTCGGCACCCGACATCGCGGGCAAGGACATCGCCAATCCGTTGGCGCAAATCCTTTCGCTGGCAATGATGCTGCGCTATTCGCTGAACAAGGCGGAGCAGGCGGATCGTGTTGAAGCTGCCGTCAAATCTGTGCTGAAGCAGGGCTTGCGCACTGTCGACATCCACGAAGCAGGCACCACCAAGGTCAGCACCACGCAGATGGGCGACGCGGTCGTCAAGGCATTGGCATAAACTGACAGCGCCGTCGTATGACGGCATGGCAATGGACGGTGTATCGCGCATCGTCCGCATGAGGAAACGATGATGAAACGAGTAGGCTTGGTCGGTTGGCGTGGCATGGTGGGTTCGGTCCTAATGCAGCGCATGCAGGAAGAGAAGGATTTCGACCATATCGAACCTGTGTTTTTCAGCACGTCGAACAAGGGTGGCAAGGCGCCCGCGATGGCGAAGAACGAAACCACACTGCAGGATGCGAACGATATCGCCGCATTGAAGCAGTGCGACATCATCATCACCTGCCAGGGTGGCGACTATACGACGGAGATTTTCCCGA
>Ga0310811_10007955_pt1 | contig 13602 bp, 10 predicted proteins | sample YCmetagenome_FD_207642 | JGI IMG/M metagenome (GOLD analysis project Ga0310811, IMG submission 207642) | Soil microbial communities from experimental microcosm in Duke University, North Carolina, United States - YC | ecosystem: Engineered > Artificial ecosystem > Soil microcosm > Unclassified ... | reverse complement strand
CAAGGCGCCACGCGCCTCCCCGACGCCAGCACTGCAACCTGATTTATAATAGAACAATCATGGGTTGTGGCCAGCGGCGAAAAGGCTGGATGTGGATTTCAATGCACCGTCCGTGGAACGGACGAGTGGCATCTCCATGTCCAACGCTGTCGTCTCGCCCGTTCGAACGATGTGACCGTCTCGCATTTCCAAAAATGACGCGGCTGACGTGTTATTTCCCGACTTCCTTGGCGTAGGTATCACGCAATCCAACGGTGCGATTAAAGACCGGCCGACCGAGCTCCGAGTCTGGATCGCGACAAAAATAACCCTGCCGCTCGAATTGAACGGGCTCAGGAGAGTTGTCCTCGGCGAGCGCGGGCTCAACACGCGCGTTCGACAAGACCTCAAGCGAGTTCGGATTTAGGTCGGCCGCGAACTTTTCTGCGCCTTTTGGATCAGGTCGCGTGAACAAAGGATTGTAGAGGCGCAGTTCGGCCGGCATTGAATGTTCTGCTGACACCCAATGAATGGTCGCCTTGACCTTGCGCCCATCCGGCGCATTACCTCCCCGCGTTGCCGGATCATAGGTGCAACGCAATTCCGTCACCTCACCCTTTGCATTTTTGACCACTTCACGACACGTGATGAAATAGGCGTAGCGCAGCCGCACTTCCGCACCCGGAGAAAGCCGGAAGAATTTTTTCGGCGGATTCTCCATGAAGTCATCCTGCTCGATATAGATCTCGCGGCCGAATTTTATGTTTCGAGCACCGGCGCTGGGTTCATCGGGATGATTGGACGCTTCCAGCTCGTCCACCTTCCCTTCGGGGTAATTTTCAATAACGACTTTTAGAGGTCTCAAGACCGCCATCCGGCGCATGGCAGTTCTATTGAGAATCTCGCGGACCGAGAAATCGAACATGCCCATATCAACGATGCTGTTCGCCTTGGCTACGCCAATCCGCTTGACGAAATCGCGAATTGCCTCGGGTGGGACCCCGCGGCGACGTAGCCCGGCAAGAGTGGGCATCCGTGGATCGTCCCAGCCGCTGACGTGGCCGTCACGCACCAGCTCGGTAAGAACGCGCTTCGATAGCACCGTGTAGGTCAGGTTGAGCCGGGCAAACTCGTACTGATGGGGCTGCGAGGGTACGTTAAGGTTCGCAATGAACCAGTCGTAAAGCGGACGATGATCCTCGAATTCCAGCGTGCAAATGGAATGGGTGATGTGCTCGATCGCGTCGGACTGGCCATGCGCAAAGTCGTAGCTCGGATAGATTTTCCATGCCGTCCCGGTGCGGGGGTGCGGCGCATGCACAATGCGATAGAGAACGGGATCGCGGAGATTGATATTGCCTGATGCCATATCGATCTTGGCACGCAGTACGCGCGCACCATTGGGAAACTCGCCGGCCCTCATGCGGCGGAACAGGTCGAGGTTCTCGTCGACGCTGCGGTCCCGGAATGGGCTGTTCTTGCCCGGCTCGGTCAGGGTGCCGCGGTTGATCCGCATCTGCTCCGGGGACTGATCGTCAACGTAAGCCTTACCGGCCTGGATCAGGTCCTCCGCCCATGCGTAAAGCTGCTCGAAATAATCGGACGCATGGTAGAGATGTTTGCCCCAATCGAAACCGAGCCACCGCACGTCACGCTCGATTGCATCGATATATTCCTGCTCTTCTTTTGCCGGGTTCGTGTCATCGAACCGCAGATGGCAACGTCCGCCGAACTCCTCTGCGATGCCGAAATTCAGGCAGATCGACTTGGCATGGCCGATGTGCAGGTAGCCATTTGGCTCCGGCGGAAAGCGGGTGACGACCCGTTTGACACGACCGGCATCGAGGTCACCCTTTACGATGTCACGAATGAAATCGCGACCGGCTTCGGCTGCGCCCGCATCGCCTCTTGCCTTTGCATCAGTAGCCATGCTTCCTCAAACGTTACTTGAAGCCGTATCCCGCGGCCCGTATGACTTGGCGCTCGCCTCGATGTCAATCGCGATGACATTCTTCCCGCTGACTGTGGTAGACGGCTCACAATGAGCGAGCCCGTCGTTACCCGTTTTGCGCCCTCGCCCACCGGTTTTCTTCACATCGGTGGTGGCCGCACGGCCTTGTTCAACTGGCTGTACGCCCGGCGGCATGGCGGCAAGATGCTGCTGCGGATCGAGGATACCGATCGAGAACGCTCCACCGCTGCGGCCATAAACGCCATCATCGACGGACTGACCTGGCTCGGACTTACCTGGGACGGGGAAATCGTCTTCCAGTTTTCACGTGCCGCGCGTCACCGCCAGGTGGCCGAGCAACTTCTGACCTCGGGCCACGGCTATCGCTGCTATTGTAGCCAGGACGAGCTCACCGCGATGCGCGAAAAGGCGCGGGCCGAGGGCCGCACACGTCTTTATGACGGGCGTTGCCGCGATCGAGATCCAAAGGATGTTCCGACCGGCGTCGATCCGGTAATCCGGATCAAGGCCCCCTTGACCGGAGAGACGGCGGTCGAAGACCAGGTTCAAGGCCGCGTGGTCTGGCAAAACGAAAATCTTGACGATTTTGTCCTGCTGCGCTCCGACGGCACCCCAACCTATATGCTCGCGGTCGTGGTCGACGATCACGACATGGGAATTACCCACATCATCCGCGGTGACGATCACCTCAACAATGCGGCTCGACAGACACAGATCTATCAGGCGCTCGGATGGAAGGTGCCGGTGATGGCACACATTCCTCTGATTCACGGGCCGGATGGCTCAAAGCTGTCGAAACGGCACGGCGCGCTCGGCATCGATGCCTATCGGGCCATGGGCTATCTTCCGGCCGCGATGCGGAACTACCTTGTGCGACTTGGCTGGGCGCATGGCGACCAGGAAATTTTCACCACAGAGGAGATGATCGCTGCATTCGATCTCCCGCAGATCGGACGGTCGCCAGCACGTTTCGACTTCACGAAACTTGAAAGCCTCAATGGCCATTATATTCGGTCGACTGACGACGCTTCCTTAATGGCCGCGCTCGAGCAACTCTTGCCGCACATTGCCGGCGGGCAGGAACTCGCCAGCAAAATGACACCTGCGCTACGTGGAAAGTTTCTGGCTGCCATGCCTGCCATGAAGGAGCGCGCCAAAACTTTGGTCGAATTGTTCGACGCCTCGCGGTTCCTTTGGGCAAACCGGCCTATCGATATCAATGACCAAGCGAAAGCCCTGCTGACCGACGAAGCAAAAACCCTGATTAAGGCCCTGCTGCCAGAGCTGGAGGCCGTCTCGGAATGGAACGCGAGCTCTGCCGAGGCCGTTGTGAGACCCTATGCCGAGCGGGCGGGCCTGAAGCTCGGCGCGATTGCACAACCGCTACGCGCCGCGCTTACCGGACGCACAACGTCCCCGCCGATATTCGACGTGCTTGCGGTTCTCGGCCGCGATGAAAGCCTTGCCCGTCTGCGCGATCAGGCCGTCCCATAGTTTCATACAAAACGGCGCATAAACCCCTATATGCCGGGCGTCTAGCCGACATCGGGCTATCTTGCAGTGCACATTTGGATGGGATACCCACAAAGCTTGCGGCCAATTCGAGGACTCGACCCATGGACGCCAAGACCAGCGCCAAAAACAAGACCGGCACCCTGACGGTCGGCAACAACAATTGGGACATGCCGGTATTGCCCGGCACGATTGGGCCCGAGGTCGTCGACATCTCCAAGCTCTACAGTCAGAGCGGAATGTTCACCTACGACCCCGGCTTCACCTCGACGGCAAGCTGCGAATCCAAGATCACCTACATCGACGGCGACGAGGGCATTCTACTCTATCGCGGTTACCCCATCGAGCAGCTCGCCGAGCACGGCGACTTTCTGGAAACCTGCTATCTCCTCCTCTACGGCGAATTGCCGACCCCCGCACAAAAAGCCGATTTCGACTATCGCGTGAGCCGCCACACGATGGTCCACGAGCAGATGAGCCGTTTCTTCCAAGGCTTCCGCCGAGACGCGCACCCGATGGCGGTCATGACTGGCTGCGTCGGCGCCCTGTCGGCGTTCTATCATGACTCGACCGACATTTCCGACCCGCATCAGCGCATGGTCGCCTCCGTTCGCATGATCGCGAAAGTGCCGACGCTTGCGGCGATGGCGTACAAATATTCAATCGGTCAGCCGTTCGTCTATCCGAAGAACGATCTCGACTACGCTTCAAACTTCCTGCGCATGTGCTTTGCGGTCCCGACCGAAGAGTACAAGGCAAACCCCGTGTTGGCGCGCGCAATGGACCGCATCTTCATTCTGCATGCCGATCACGAACAAAATGCTTCGACCTCGACGGTCCGCCTTGCCGGATCGTCCGGCGCCAATCCATTCGCCTGCATTGCGGCCGGCTGCGCATGTCTGTGGGGGCCTGCGCATGGCGGCGCGAACGAAGCTGCGCTCAATATGTTGCGCGAAATCGGTTCGGTCGATCGCATTCCGGAATACGTCAAGCGCGCAAAAGACAAGAATGATCCTTATCGGTTGATGGGCTTCGGTCATCGCGTCTACAAGAACTACGATCCTCGCGCGAAGATCATGCAGAAGACTTGCCACGAGGTTCTGACCGAGCTCGGAGTGAAGGATGATCCCCTGCTCGACGTCGCCATGGAGCTTGAGAAGGTCGCCTTGCACGACGAGTACTTCATCGAGAAGAAGCTCTACCCCAATATCGATTTTTATTCGGGCATCACGCTCAAAGCGATGGGCTTCCCGACCACGATGTTCACCGTGCTGTTCGCGGTGGCGCGCACGGTCGGCTGGATCGCGCAGTGGAAGGAAATGATCGAGGACCCGAAACAGAAGATCGGCCGCCCGCGCCAGCTGTACACGGGCGCCACGCGCCGCGATTACAGCCCAATCTCGCGCCGGAAATAATCGGTCCTAGCTTGCCTTGCCGCTGCTCTTGCCGTTGAGCTTCGGAGCGGTCGCTCCGTTATAGGCCCACTGCACGTAAACGCCGGCCCAGGTGAACCCGCCGCCGAACGCTGCCAGCACCATGCGGTCGCCACGCTTGAGTTTCGGCTCATAGTCCCACAAGCAGAGCGGGATGGTAGCATTGGTCGTGTTTCCGTACTTGTGGATCGTCACCATCACCTTGTCCATCGGCACGCCCATCCGCTCGGCGGTCGACTCGATGATGCGCTTATTGGCTTGATGGGGGACGAGCCAGTCGATCATGTCGGCGCGCAGATTGTTGCGTGACATGATTTCGCCTGCCACCTCCGCCATTTTGGCAATTGCAAACTTGTAAACCGCAGCGCCTTCCTGGTGCACGTAGTGTAACCGCTTCGCGACGGTTTCTGCCGTCGGCGGCATCCGGCTGCCGCCTGCTTTCTGATGAAGATGGATCATTCCGGATCCGTCTGAACGAACAAGCGCGTCCATGATGCCGAAACCGTTCGTGTCGGGCTCCAGCAGAACCGCACCTGCGGCGTCACCGAAGAGCACGCACGTCGCGCGGTCAGTATAGTCGATGATCGACGACATCTTGTCGGCACCGACCACGACCACCTTGCGCGCTGCGCCGGTGGCGATGAATTGCGTTGCAACTGTCAGGGAGTAAAGAAAGCCCGAGCATGCCGCCTGGACGTCGAAGCTGCCAATATTGCGAATACCAAGCATGTCGCAAATCATGTTTGCGGTCGATGGGAATTGCATGTCCGGGGTCGTTGTCGCGCAAATCAGAAGGTCGACGTCCTCAGGTTTCGTCTCTGTTTTTTGCAACAGGCCGCGTACCGCTTCCGCCGCCATGTGCGATGTCCCAAGACCTTCGCCTTTCAGAATATGACGCTCCTTGATTCCCGTGCGCTCGGTGATCCAAGCGTCGCTGGTGTCGACCATCCGCGCGAGTTCACTATTGGTCAGCAAATCCGGCGGCAGATAGCCGTGGACGGCCGTGATTGATGCGCGGGGAGACAGGGTCAAGGGCTGGAATCCGGTTTTCTGGAAATGGCATACGCCCAACCGCCTTGGGCGGCAAGCTAGCCGTGGGGCTGTGGCATAATTGCCGTTTGTTGTCGTGCCCCACCCCTGCTTCCAACGGCCTCAAGCACCAACGATGCCGCGTGTGCGCTCGGTGTCGCCTTCCCTATTTCCATTCTATCGTCCAATTGACTGAAGGCTTCGGTTTGTCTGCGGCGATCAGGCGTATCTCGGAGCAGAGGCACCATTGCCGCAGCGAGTCGATCGGCGGTGCAATCGCCCTGAAGAAATTCCGGGACGACGTTCCTGCCCAGCACAAGGTTGGTAAGGATCGCCGACGGCGCATGGATTAAAAGACGGCCAACAATTGCCTCGATCAGCGATACTTTGTACGCAGCGACCATCGGGACGCCGGCCAGCGCCAATTCGAGTGTCGACGTGCCTGATTTTGTCAGGGCCGCCCGCGCTGTCCTGAATGCCTCATGCTTTTCGTCTGGATCAGCCGTAACGCGCGCCGGAATTGACCAAGCCGCAACGGCTGCTCGCACCGCATCGGCGAGCCGCGGCACAGCCGGCACGACCGCTTCGAGTGGGCCATATTGTTCGACCACATGAGCGATCGCTTGGCCGAATACCGGCGCCATGCGCCGAATTTCGCCGGTGCGGCTTCCGGGCAAGACCAGAACCAGAGGAGGATCCGCTCGCCGTAACCGGGCTTCAAGTTCATTCGGCCTTAGATCAACCAGCCGCTCGGTCAAGGGGTGCCCGACGAACGTACATGGGGGGCCGCCGAGATCATTCATCGCTTTGGGTTCAAACGGAAGAAGTGCCAGCACGTGATCGACGTATGTTCGCATCGCGCGCGCCCTGCCCGACCGCCACGCCCACACCGAAGGACAAACATAATCGACGATAGGAATGCCCGGGGCGCGCTCACGCACGCGGCGTGCCACGCGATGGGTGAATTCCGGGCTGTCGATGATGACCAGTACGTCCGGTTTTGCCGCGATCACGGCGTCGGCAGCTTCACGGATGCGCCGCAGGATTTTTGAAAGCATCGACGGGATCGAAGAAAAACCGACAATCGCAAGGTCCCCAAGGGGAAACAGGCTCGGAACGCCTTCCGCCGCCATCTGGGCGCCGCCGACACAGGAAAAATTCGCCTTCCCCTGTGTACGATCTCTGATCGCCGAAATCAGCGCTGCGCCCAACCGGTCGCCAGACTCTTCGCCGGCGACCAGAAATATGTGCGGGCTCATGTTTTCGATCCGAACGACACGCCTACAACAAAGAGTCCGGCACGATCCGCTTCGCGCACGACATTTTCCGCATCGGCAATCACTGTTTTGTCCGCGACGACTGCAATACCCGCGAGTCCGGCCCGGGCAACCCCGATCACCGTCTGCGGGCCAATCGAGGGCAAATCAAACCGCTGGTCTTGACCGGGCTTGGGTGCTTTCACCAGCACGCCGGCGCCAGGAGCAACGCCAATGCGTCCGTTCGCACGCAGTTCGGCAACCCGAGCCAACATTTGATCCGTACCTTCCGCAGCCTCTACCGCCAATACGCGCTTTCCGGCCACGACAGCGGCTTGCCCAACGTCGAAAGCACCGCTCGCCTGCAAATACGCGAAGCCAAACGCAATGTCTTCCCGGTCCTTTTCGGAAGCGTCGAACTGTCCGAGTGCGCCCTCCGGGACCAGGATTTCTGGTGCCACCTCGTGCGCTCCGACAAGTCGGAATCCCTGTTCTTCAAAAAGCTTGCTCACGCCGGTAAGCAGGTGATTGTCCCCACCGCGATAGGCGCGAATAATCTTGGGCAACGATTTTATCGCCAAAAAATCTGGACGAAGCGACCACAATGACGGCCTCACCAGCGCGCCAATCCACACGACGTCGCGACAGCCGGCGGCTCTGGCAAGCCGCGTAAATGCCCCAAATTGCCCGACCCGAAGCCAATGATGCCGATACCGAGCGACTTTCGCGGGCTCCGCATGACCGGAGATCGGAAACAGCACAAGATCGCGCCCCCGCTTCGCAGCTGAGTCCGCCACCGCCAGCGGCAACGTGCCGCCACCGCAAATCAGCGCGAGCGGGCCGCCCTGACCAGCGGCTGTGGCGTTGTTCATGTCTCCTGATCCGCCTCGTTGCGCTTGACGGCCATTGTCAACGGCCGCTTCGCCGAACGAATAAAATCGACAATTTTCCCAATCAGCGGATCGCCGGAATACTCACCGGCAACCCGATCGACGCGCGTGCGAAACTCTCCTTCGCCGAAGAACAGCGCCTGATACGCCGAACGCACGCGCTGAACGTCCGCCTTTGCCGCACCGCGCCGCCGCATACCGATCACATTGAGTCCAATCAAATCGGCCAGCGGACCGTGCGCCATACCGAATGGAATGACATCGGCACGCACGCCACTAAGGCCGACGATCATTGCGCCTTCACCGATACGGACAAACTGACGAACCGCGACGCCACCGCCAAAGACCACGTGATCACCGATCGTCACGTGGCCGCCGAGAACCGTGTTGTTGGCAAAAACGACATGGCTGCCGACCTTGCAGTCATGCCCGACATGCGAACCCACCATGAAGAAACACCGGTCGCCGACTTCCGTGACGCCGCGATCATCTTCGGTGCCCGTGCTCATGGTTACGTTTTCGCGGATATCGCATTCAGCACCCACGATCAGGCGTGTAGGACCTCCTCGATAGCTGAATGACTGCGGCGGGGATCCAAGCGACGCAAACGGGTAAATGACCGTTCCCGGCCCAATCGTGGTGTGGCCGGTGAGATTGACGTGGGCAACTAGGCGGCACCCGTCGCCAACACTCACGTTTGCGCCGATCGTGCAATATGGACCGATCACGACATCTTTTCCGATCGTGGCCCCGGCTTCGATCCGCGCCGAGGGGTCAATCATATGCGCGCTCATGCGTCGGACAGCATGGCCCCGACCTGGGCCTCGGCGACAACCTGGCCGGCCACTTTTGCCTCGCCGCGATACCACCACATCGACTTACGTCGCGTGATACGGTCCATGTGATACTCGATGGTGTCGCCGGGCAGCACAGGCTTGCGGAATTTTGCCTTGTCGATGGTGAGAAAAAAGACGGACGCCGGGCGCGCGCCTGTCGCCGCTATGCAGAGCACGCCCGCCGTTTGCGCCATGCCCTCGATCATCAGCACGCCAGGAAACACGGGATTGCCGGGAAAGTGACCCTGAAAATGCGGCTCGTTGATCGTTACATTCTTGATGCCGATGCCGTGCTCGTCGCCGCGGATGTCGATCACCCGGTCCACCATGAGAAACGGATAGCGGTGCGGCAGCATCTTGAGCACCGTCGCAATATCCGCCGCCTCGAGTTGAGTCACGATCTTGTTCATGCAGCGGCCTCACTCATCAGTAGGCGTTTTTGAACCGCCATCCTTACGCGCGAGTCGCTCAAGCACCATGATTTCGCGGAACCACTGCTTTACTGGCTTTGCCGGCGTTCCGCCCCAACGCGCACCTGGCGGCACATTCCCATGGACCACGCTGATCGCCGCAATCTGCGCGCCTTCGCCGATCGTGACGTTGTTATTCAGGCCAACGCGCGCGCCGAGCACAACAAAATCCTCAAGAGTTGAACTGCCGGAAATTCCAGTCTGGGCAACGATGACGCAGTGCCTGCCAATACTCACATTGTGGCCCACCTGCACCAGGTTGTCGATCTTGGTGCCCTCGCCAATGATGGTGTCGCGAATAGCTCCGCGATCCACAGTTGTTCCCGCTCCGATTTCGACCTCATCCTGGATAATTACGCGGCCGACCTGAGGCACTTTGAGATGCCCTTGTCCTCCCATCACAAAGCCGAACCCATCCTGCCCGATATTGCATCCCGGATGGACAATGACCCGGTCGCCCATGAGAGTGTTGCTGATCACCGTATTGGCGCCGATTGAACAATCACGGCCTATCCGCACTCCGGCACCGATCACCGCATTTGCTCCAACGGCGGTCCCGCTGCCGATTTCAACCTTGGGTCCGATCACCGCACCGGGTTCGATCGCGACACCGTCTTCCATGCGTGCGCTGGTGTCGACGTGGGCTCCGGCGAAGTCGCCGGGCTTGGACAAAGATGACGGGCGCAAAGCGTGTGGAAATAACTCGCGCGCCACCATAACGAACGCGCGATAGGGCTCGGGGGTGGTCAACACCGAAACGTGGTTCGGCAGCTCTTTTGCAAGCGCCGACGTCGTCAGGCACGCACCGGCGTGTGTGGTGGCCGCCACCTCCGCAAAATTCCTACTCTCCAGAAATGTGAGGTCGCAAGGACCAGCCCGGTCAAGCGGCGCGATATTCATGATGCGGTCTGTTCGCGCCGACCGGGTCATGATCTGCGCGCCGGTCACGCTCGCAATCTCGTCAAGCGCAAGACCCGCAGACTGTCGTAGAAATATGGACTCGCTCATCCTGCCGGAATGTGACCCATCGCTCCTGCCTGGCGTCGCCAAGGTCAGAACTTGGTGCCGCCACTGAAGCGGAACACCTGCGTGCGGTCGCAAACTTCATTGCCGGCGAGGCCAGTGGCACAGTATTTTGTTATTGGATACGCAAGATCGAAGCGGAGTGGTCCCAGCGGCGAATCCCACAGCAGACCAACGCCGACCGAACTGCGAATCATGGACGGGCTGTTGAGACCGACCTGCAGGGTTTCGCCGGTCACGTTCCAACTCGTCGGGCCTTGATAGTCCCATAGCGAGCCGGCGTCCGCGAAAACGGCGACCTTGATGCCGATATCCTTGGGCAGGAAATACAACGGCGTCTGGGCTTCCACGGTCGCGCCCCAATAGAGCGATCCGCCGAGTGGGTCATTCGTCGTGCCATTCGTTAGGTCTCGCGGCCCCAGACCTGCCGGCGCAAAGCCGCGCACGAGATTGGGACCCATTTGGAAGTGATCGAGCATGCGCAATTCTTTGCCACCCCAACTGGAAATATTGCCGGCCTGCAGCTTGAAGACGCCGACCACGTCGTTGATGACTTCGTAGTATGTGCGTCCTTCCACCTGCGTTCTGATGAAATTCACGTCACCCCCGACCCCGGCGAAATCCTGCCTGAGCTCGGCATAGACACCGCTGGTCGGCAGCTTGTTGTTGTCGAGGGTGTTGTAGGAGAGCGTATAGCCAACCAGGGAAACGTTCACAGGACCGGCGGCCAATTCCTTGCGGACTGCGAGAGATGCTTCGCCATCGGCATAACAGCCTCCGAATGGGCCATTCGCTGCAACACTTGTATCGAGCCCCGACCCTTCCGCGATTGGATTAACCCCTGGTACGGGAGCCAAACTTGAAAATTGACAGTTATTGTATTGATACGGCAGCGTAATCTTTTGTTGATAGAACGTATAACGCGGCTGAAACGCGACCTCTTCAGTCAGCGCAAATCCGAGCCGGAGATTGGTGCCAATCGTCTGGCTATCATACGAAATGTAGTTCGACGCAAGGTTTTGCCTTGCAAAAACATCGATGCCCCCGGCCATTCGATAGCCGAACAGGAATGGCTCGACGAACGATAAATCAAAACCGCGAACGCGTTCGCCGTAGGTGAATGCCGCCTTTGCATACTGTCCGCGGCCCATGAGGTTACGGTCGGCGACACTGATCTCACCGATGAGGCCATCAGCAGTTGAGTAGCCGCCAGAGATGGAGAACTCGCCGGTCGCCTGCTCTTCAACATTGACGTTGACAACGACGCGGTCGGGCGCCGAACCGGGCTCGTTCGTTATCTTGACGGACTTGAAGTAGTTAAGATTCTTCAGGCGACGTTCGGCACGATCAATCAATGCCCGGTTATAGGCATCGCCCTCGCCCAAGTCGAATTCGCGCCGGATCACATAGTCGCGTGTGCGCGTATTGCCGCGGATGTTGATGCGCTCGATGTAAGCGCGCGCACCTTCCTCAACGACAAACACCAGGTTGATCGTCTTGGTTTCAAAATTACGATCGCCGCGCGGGCGCACGTTGGCGAACGCATAGCCCTGGCGCGCCGCCTGAATCGTCATCGTTTCGACGCTCTTTTCGACAAGATCCGCGTTGTAAACATTGCCCGGGCTGAGCTTGACCTGATTCCGCAAGATTGCCGGATCGATGGCGCGGACGTTAGACACGACATCCACGGTCCCCACGCGATACTGGCTGCCTTCGTCGATCGTAAAAGTGACGATGAAGCCCTTTTTGGCCGGATCGTATTCACCGACCGCCGAAATGATGCGCACGTCAGCGTAACCGTGCTTCAGATAAAATCTGCGCAGCAGGTCGCGGTCAGCCTCGATGCGGTCGGCGTCGTAAATATCGGTCGTCTGCAGGAAGCTGAGCAGGTTGCTCGCGGAGGTCTTGATGACGTCTTTCAAGCGGCCGTGCGAAAACGCCTTCGCTCCAACGAACACGATGTCCTTGATGCCGGTTTTGTCGCCTTCCTTGATTTCGAACACCAGGTCGACGCGGTTGTTAGGCAACTCGATAATCTTCGGATTGACCGAAACGTCGAAGCGGCCGCTGCGGTGATAAATTTCGATGATGCGCTGAACGTCGGCCTGCACAGTCGGGCGCGAGAGCGTGCCGCGCGGTTTCGACTGGGTTTCCGCCTGCATCTGCTCGTCTTTAGCCTTTTTGTTGCCTTCGAAGGCCACCCGGTTGATCACGGGGTTCTCGGCCACCGTCACCACGATGCGGCCCCCGGAATGGCTGATGCGGACATCAGAAAACAGGCCGGTCGCGACCATGGCCTTGAGCGCTTCGTCCTCCTGCTCGGGACCTAGCCGGCCGCCTGGGCCGGGCCGGAAATAGGAACGGATGGTATCCGCCTCGACCCGGCGGTTACCCTCGACCACAATGGAATTGACTGTTTGGGCCACGGCAGCACCCGTGGACAAGACCGCCCCACCGCCAGCGCCGACAAGTATGCCGCCGAGGATAAGGCAACTGGCCACCCATCCCCGAACTCCCCGCACACAAATTCCCATGCGCTACGCGCCCTTATAATCCAAGCGGCCGCCCCCACTGCGGATTCGATAGACGGTCCGGGCTGGCATATGCGGGCTTTTTACAGCGTTTTCTGGGCGCTGCAAACGAAACCCAACCCGAACTTCCCCTTTTCCATCAAAAAGTTGCCCGTCCGCAACGGTCAGGAGGTGGCAAGGCGCAGAATGTCATTAAAGGTTGCAAAAATCATCAACATCACGACGACGGCCAGGCCAATTCGGAAGCCGACCTCCTGCGCACGCTCGGACAGTGGCCGGCCGCGAATCGTTTCGATTGCGTAGAACAAAAGGTGACCGCCGTCGAGCAACGGAATCGGGAACAGGTTCAGTAGGCCGATCGAAACGGACAGAACAGCGGTGAGATGGATCAGGGCCGTGAACCCGGCCGTCGCGACCTGTCCCGAAACCTGGGCGATCCGGATTGGGCCGCCAAGCTGGTCGGCCGCTTCCCGGCCCACAAAGACCCCACCAATGTAAGCAAGCGTCCGGTCGACCACGAACCACGTTTCCTGCGCCCCCATGGCGATGGCACGCAGCGGTCCGGCCTTTTCCGTCTTGATATCACCGGGCGACATCGACCGGCTGATGCCAAGCACCCCAAGGCGATGAACGTTGCCAAAATTGTCCTTAAGCTCCTTGAGTTGGGGCGT
>Ga0310811_10007954_pt1 | contig 13602 bp, 15 predicted proteins | sample YCmetagenome_FD_207642 | JGI IMG/M metagenome (GOLD analysis project Ga0310811, IMG submission 207642) | Soil microbial communities from experimental microcosm in Duke University, North Carolina, United States - YC | ecosystem: Engineered > Artificial ecosystem > Soil microcosm > Unclassified ... | reverse complement strand
ATAGTGAGAAATATATCCTAGTATACTTCCCTAATCATCTCCTTCTATATTCCTTATCATATATGTCATGGTATGGAGTTCATACCATGCATGACAGCACAAGTGATGCGGAAGGCAAGGAGTGGTATAGGAAATTGTAATGAGCATGAAACAGCGTGAGTGAAAGCGAGCGCGATGTAAAGCAAGAGCAAAGGTGAAGCAGACAAAAAGCAAGGCTTGATTAGGTGATCTAATCTAAGCCAAAACACGATAACCACAGGGCGCGTGCCCTAATGGTGACTACTACTCTAAAGTAAAACCCAAACACTAGGGAAGTACAGTAAAGGGGAATAATGAATAGTAGCGCTACCATCAGGCTTTATACTAAGTAAGATCTCATCAGACGCAGAAGGGATAGGGAGAACATGCGTGATAGTATGTAATGACATGTAATAGTGCTGCAGTCCTTATTACACTCATGCAGCATGTAGTATGACGTACTAGAGAGGTGCTCAGACATGGATCAGTCCTCCTGGATGATAGGTGATAGAGCGTGGGAACGCGCGCTAAGTGCAGGCGCGAGAAGGCATAGGCACGGGAAGCGCATAAGCGCAGGAAAGCATGTGCCTTTGGCGTGCTATACAGGGAAGTGTCATGCAACTCCATAGTGCAAATGATCAAATGACAGCTCATGTAAATATGGCCTTTTCACACCCACAGAATTATGATTCCTTACATCGGAATGAATCACAGAGATGGAGGATGGGAGCTTACCATTGCATACCAGCGGCCCTCATTACCTTTCTTGTTGGACTTGCACCTGGCCCAGGGTACCTCTTCATGACAGTTATTGCACTTGTGCAAAAATCTGGTCTTGGTTGGGCAAGGCATGCATTGAGAATCACCCTCCATGATTCAGAAGTTGGCGAGGGACTCATTGTCATTGGATTGCCTTCAAAGTGGCAAATGATAAGTATATATGACTGGCGGGCACAGCAAAACACACTTACAGGCAGTGTCTAGACTGAGAACAAGAGAAATTAGTTGAATGATGCATAACAATGATTGATAGACTGATATAAATTGGTCAATATGCAGAAATATTTATATAAACACACTTACATGTACATAGGATCTAAGCTTGGAGACCACATACCAAATTAATGGCAGGTGTGGCACATAGTAGTTGTAGGTGGTGGTGGTGGTGGTGGTGAAGGGTGAAGGTGCAGTGTGATGTTGATTTTCAAGCAGTGACTGTCACGTCACAAGCACCTGTAGCACAGTGTGAGTCAATTGACTCACATCAATATTCAAAGACTTGCCATTGTCGTCCTCCACCATGCTAATCAAAAGTGCATGCCAACCAACAGAACCCGAGGCCAGGAGGACCAGTGAGGAAATGAATGTCATTGCCTGGAGCATCTCCTTCTCCAAGAAACTGCCATGCATCCAGAAACTGCTGCATTTTGATGAACTGCAGACACATTGACAATGTAAGAATGAGAAAACCTTGGGAGTAAAAAGAAGCATACCTTGGGAAGCAAGTCCATAGCCATCAACTGAAGAACATGTGTTCGCATTTTGGGTGGCATCTACTTGTCCATCGAATGAACCAAGACCCCACTAAAGTATACTGGTAACTGAGCGATATCATGATACCACATAGCAAGCAATACAGCAGATTGTTGTAAATGAGAAAATGCCCGTATCTAGATAGATATCTAATGTCTAGATTTAGACCATACTCTAGTGTTAAATAGATCATCCTTGTGAAAGTGTCTAGCAGCATGAGACTTATATGAAAGGAGGGAATTGCCTATCTTTGGGTCAAGATATTCTCCCTGAGGATAGACGTCAGTACATTGTCAAAAGAGATGAATGAGAATATTTTGGACTTTGTCAGTCACAGTGACTTCTGCTATCTCCATGTTGGGAGGCTGCTTGAGATTCTGTTCAAGAGTGGAAGAGGTGAGATCGTGCAGAGGTGATTAGTAGTAATCATGGGATACGGGGCACACTCAGAGTTGAGATTGCACACACCATAGCTGACTGAACAGGTTGTACATTTGTCAAAAGGGACAAATGAGAATATTTTGGACTTTGTTGGTCAAAGTGACTTCTGCTATCTCTGTGTTGGGAGGCTGCTCAAGATTCTGTTTGAGAGTGGAAGAGGTGAGATCATGCAGAAGTGATTAGTAGTAATCATGGAACACAGGGCACACTCAGAGTTGAGATTGCACACACCATAGCTGACTGAATGGGTTGTACATCCTGTAGACTGGAACTTGCAGCCATGGGTCCAGGGTTGGGAGACTGTCGAGTGCTTTGAGAGAAGTGCTTGGTCATTTTGCCAAATAACTTGGGGACAAACCCATGAGACCCATTCCTTGAAGGTGAAAGAGAGGATGGCTGTAATCATTAGAAACAATGTATAGCTGTGAAGGATGACCTTACATCTTGACTGGCTGCCCTCCTGCCTCTCTCCTCTACCAAACGAGGGTCTGAATGACTTGGCTTCAAGCACCCCCAATGCTTTTTCCAAGGAGGGTTATTTTGATTCATTGTGCAAGTGAGAAAGATAGCTGAGTGCGAATGTTATGAGGTTACTTGGTGCAAATGAAGTGAGGAGCATGGTGGGGACATGAAAGATGGATAGGTGCCTCACCTGCTGCACATCTGCCATGAGGATTACTTGAATAGATTGTGAATGTGCCTTTGAAAGTGCCCATTATTGATTGGCCAGAGTCCATCACACTGTGGATATTGGTTCCAATGAAAATCATTGGAATAAGTGCTGGTGCTGAAATTTTCATTGAAACTTCTACTGAAACAGCAGGTAGTTAATTTCATCAAAGTGCTGAATCCAATTCAGCACCAAATTTTCAGCACATTTTCCAATGAATTGTATGAAGAGCATAGAAATGATGTGGAGAACTTAGAGGAGTCACTTGGAAGCAGCACGGCCCTATGCCAACAGCTTGGACTTCAAAAAAGGAAAGTCAAGAACACCAGTTTGCAAAGCAACAATATGATCAAACAAACTCAAATTTGGTGCTGTGTCTGTCTGCACTGACTCTACTAGTACATCTATGTCACCTCAAGCAGTCCCTTTAGATGAAATGTGATCACCAGTATCTATGCATGCTAAGTGCAGTAAAAAACACCCCAAACTCTTGGAACATTCAGGATTGTCTTCATGGCCATGTTCACAAGTTGTGCCCACCCTGTCTCAACCTATCAACTGTCCGTTGATTTCTTCTAAGTATCAGTTCATTGCAGAAAAAATTGGACTTGTGAGCCAACATTTCGTGACAAGTAGAATGATAGCCACCAAACCAAACATTGGTTTGTTCAGTGATTGAGGAGTTGAAATGCCAGCCCTTCCCATTATCACCTAGAAGTTCAGGATAATCTGCAGGGTTGCAATTTTGCTGGCAGTATGTGTTGCTCTGTGAGTGCTTACAGTTGAAGTGGAACACATCAACCAACAAGCCAATATCCTCAAAAAATGGATCATCCTTGACCATCTTCGAAAGGGTGCAATTGTTGTCAAAGAAGATGTGGTTGGGCTTTATTGCATTGGCACCTGCATAGATGTTCTTTATAAAATCCTAGAAGAGAATTCAGAGCTGTAAAATCCTTTTAAAATTGAAACCAAAACTTCTACACACCTTGACACTTGCTACTCCTTCTGCTCCAAAGAAGGTCTGGTGTGCAATAATCATGCCACATGGTGCAACCATGAGTTGCTCATTATGTGTCCTTTGGCAACCAAACATGGCTTTCAGCCTTCATCTAGTGGGTTGCTCAGGTGTTGGGTCACTGCTACTATCAACCACAGGTAGTGCTAAGGTGCCTGTCTCATTGAGTTCATATTCTTCTTCAGCCTCAGGTGGGTGGAGGGTTAATATCTCAACATCCTGACCAACTGCGTCATTAGGGTGAGCAACTCTAGAATGAGCAAGACGCTCCTAGAGCTGGAACCTCAACTGTCCATGAAACTGATAGGTTTTTTCAACATGTTGATGGGCTGGTGTCAAGCATGTGCGGTGGCTAGATACCACAGGTAAGTCACAGCTGATGATGGAGCAATTACCATCATTGCTTAAATGAGTGAGGCAGAATCAATGGTGATTGTTCGACAGCGGGATGTGGCAGTTGCAAACTGAACAGCATGGGTGGCCAACCATAACACCATCAACAATGACCACAGATATCTTGTGCATAGCTTCAGGTAAGTCAGATCTACTGTATACTGGTTGATATTACACTGCAGTACTCACTGACACCTTGATCATTAGCATACATGCAAGTGCACCAGTTACAGCAGTGGCAGCAGACATCTTCATAGCCATACAGTTGAATGCAGTGATTCCTATCTATCATGGCTTTTGTGAACTGGTCTTGCTGATCACCTGTCTGAGGAACAGTCAGGGAATGCATGTGGTGCTTGCTGTCTTTGAGCAGTGCTGTGATTACGAATGCATCCCACACATGGTCGCCAGTAATCTCAAACTTGATGTGATAGCCTTCTGGTGTTTGCTTACCCTGCAAGAGACACATGTTATATAGTTGTGCACAGTTAGTGGCCGAAGTCCTTGTGCAAGATAAGGGAGTCCCATGTCAGGCTCAACATATTTATCCAAAACATATACCACTTACCATGAGATGTCCATGGCAGTCTTGAACAACTTGACAACACCTTTCTCCATGAATACATGGTCAGTAACCTGTATAGTCTCCAGTTGTTCATCGTAGTACATTCACATACCCTCAAATACTGTATAGTTGTGACAGTAATCAATGTTGCAGTCTGGCAGAAGATATACTGAGGGTTTGAAGTGAAGAATTTAATTGCATATCTTGACAGTAGAGCTGGAAAGACCTCGCAGCACAAGGGCCATGTGCAAGCATGAAAAGGACAACATTTTGCTGCTCAGCCTTCTTATGTGTCATACCTTTGCCTCGACACAGACAGTGGGGCTTGGTGCAGTATTGGCTTGGGGGATAGAGCAAGTATTCAGCTAATGGTTACCACATGAGCAAAGAACAACTGAAAGCAGAGTAGCATGTGAACATACTGAATCCCCTGTGCTGTGCATCATTTTCCCATATTGAGCTGACATCCACATCAATGGCACCATGCCAGATAACATGTTGTAAGAGTGTCCATGCATGATTGGCCTGTGCTGGTAGGATGGAGCAAGCCATGGCAAGGAAGGTATTAAATGCAGGAGACAACACAGGTGGCGGCAAAGAGGTTTGGGCTTCAGCAGGTTGTATGAGGATGATATCATCCTTGAGACTAGTTGCAATATTAATGAAGTGAAAAGAGCAGTAAGGGAGACACAGTTGATCACATTGGGTTGTTTCTTGAGATGTTGCAGTAAGTCGTAGAATGTGGCCATGCTCAATGCTCAGCATCGACAATGGCTGCAGCCTCCAGGTAATGGTGTGCTTGGCTTGTGAGACAAAGGTGGACAGACCCAGGTGTAAGTGGATGGACCCGGACAGACCTGTAGACCACCAGACATGGGCTGCCAGAAATTTGGATTCCCAGACTTTCTGCTGCTTTCAGTCTCCATCTACAACAACTCAAAAAAGGTGCATACTGGATGCACACACTATATAGCATGTGACCAGGTTCTTCCATCAGCCAAAGCTTAATGAGCGCTAAACGAGCGCCATCCCACTCCCAAAACAGCAAACTCACGATTCTCATTGCCATACTAGCTTTCACATCAGTCACATGCTTTTTCTTCACACATCATTTATTCACTGCCAGGTTCGCTCCCTACACACATCCACACCCACACCCTGCTGATGCCCTCCTAAAATCAATACCACCCACTTCTGACACCAGATACCTCTCCTACAACCCTCACAGTGGATTACACAACCAACGCATCGCACTTGAGAATGCAATTGTACTCGCTCAACAACTTAATCGTACTCTTCTGGTTCCTTTTCTCTATCTTGGAAAACCAATTTGATGTGTTTCATTTGAAAAACTTGGACAGTTCCTTGCACTTGGGTCTAAAATGGGGCTTGAACACTGTCCACTTGTCCCTGCCAGCATACCAGCACCCGACAAGTGTTCAGGGTATGAAGAATGGACTTCCATCCCATGGGATCACCTCATCAATCTCTCTGCAATGGAAGAGAACATCAGAGTAAAGATGATCCAGTGGGACAGGAGCCCAATTGCACAATACATGAAAAAATCTCATATAAACATCTTCAAAGCAGACACGTTGACACTCCAAGACTCAGGAACTTATGATTTCCAGTTTCTGGACACACTCGATGATGTATTGCCCATGTGGGACAAGTACCTCTACCCCATCTATATCCAAAAACTTGCCCAAGCACCTGAGAGGTTACTGCAGATTGGGACGTTGTTTGGGTCGTCGAGGCTTAGGCTTAAACAGGGTGTGAGTAAGATCATGAGGAGAGATGTAAGGACAGGAATGGCATTTACGAATCCACACCTGTCTTGTGTGGCCGATATGACATACAAAGCATTAGGTGCTGTCTACATCAGTGCACATCTTCATGTCAGGGATGGTCAATTCGAACAATGGAGCACCAATAATGCAAGGTCAATCTGGTGGAAACTCGTGCACCTCGTTTGTGGACTAGACCTTGAAGAGACTCTGGCGCTTGAACAACAGTTCAATCCTTTTGATGAGGATCTCGATCCACCGCTTATTCAACCAGATGTGCCAAGTCTCAGGGTGCCTCATCCGCCTTTGCCTCCTCTGCTGTGCACGTTTAAACCCAAGATCTGATGTCGTGCACCTCTGCATACCTCACCACCATTACAAAGACTGAACATTCCTCTTTACATTGCTACTGACTCCCCAAATCCTGCAGCAGATCTACTGTTTTCAATATATCTTCAAACATTCCTGTGTATATTCTTCCTTTCAGACTTTTCATCCCACCTGACAACCCTCGACGCATTGATTAATCCATATGACCAGGTCCTGTTGAAGGGGTTTTTGATGCTGGTGCTGGATGTGATGGTGCTGGCTAGAGCGAGAGAGGTCATTGTCACTGATGGAAGCACTTTTGGAACATTTGTGAAGGATGTGCTGTGGAGGCAGCACTGGGGATTTGAGATTGTGCAGAGGGGATGAGTGTATGCTGTACAAAACTGATCACTTTGTATGTAGCAATCATCCAGTCATGCGCTCCCTGGGGTGCACCTCTCAGATATTCCTTACCTGTGTACAAATAGGATCTTACCCAAACCGAAAGTGACTGCAGATAACTCCATATTCCCTGTAATATCATGGGCAAGAGATTCCAGGAGCATGGCAATACTGTTCCCAGCAGTGAACATATTGTGTAATGAGAAGGGCAAGTCAATTTCTCGATCAGAAAGGGATCCATAGGATCTTGATGCAAACCTCAGTTAGTCCACCCATCTACCACAATGATGAGACATACACAGCACAGACCCACCGATAGCATCAGAGAACCCATGAACAAATGAGAAGGTTATTGAAAGCAATATATAATAGAGCATCACAACAATCTTCATATATCATCTGCTGACCGCTTCCACATGGGAATATTTGGCATTGTTGAGGAATTGCCAATTTTGAAGCACACAAGCTGAGTAGTGATATTTGCCGGGTGACCTCTTTCATTTGAATGGATCTAAGAAAACATAAATGGACACAGGCTCATGAAGTTCAATATGGACAGATACTGAGAGGGGAAAGGAAGGAGGTTGCAATGTGTAAAGGTGAAAGACACTGCAGCGATGTTATTAGTGGTGCTGCTACATGTCACTTGGTCTGCAAGTAATCTCACAGTTAATATACTCGAGGGTTAAATTTTGTGGTAGACTTGAAATCCTACCGGAAAAATCTGGAGATGAAAAAAAATGACGAAGTGTTCCTCGATTAGCAATGATACATCCATTATCTACGAAGGTAACATGCCAACCAGGTGAACCACAAGTGCTATGGTGAAAGTAACATTCGAGATATTGAATTATTGTCTGCTAGATATCGATTGGGAATCTGTGCGAGAAAGCGTTACCTTTGCGGAACAGTGGATAGATGCATTACATGAGCAACAGATCAACTTTGTCCCGCTTTGGCTCTTACTGACATCTGTTTGGAATGTTTAATGTTTGTCATACTGGGACAATTTCTCAAAGTGTAACAAAACCAAGTACCTTCCAGTGGATGTAGATATGCTCACCATGCACATAACAAGCCTTCAGATAGAGTGCACGTCCACGTGATTCGATGATAAGCTTTACACATCACCCTTGACTTACAGAGATATACCTTCTGTTCTTTCCCTTTCACTATCTTACTGAGTGCTCACATCACCTTATATCTGTTCCTTCACCTTTATCTCTCGCTTCACACAATCTCCACACTCCTTCAGGCCTAGTCAGAAAACGTTCAAAACATATATATACTGCGCATGTACACTCATATCAGTAGCAGAATCCATCGTTGATTCCCCGCTCCAAGTGCGACTAGAGACGCAGCATAGAGATTCGGCCACGTTCGTCGTCATTAAAACCGTTCACCATACTTACCATCCATCGAAACCAAGCCCAGTCCACTGACCTCGATCAATTCCCTATCGAACTCACATACAGCCTTACAAAAGAGAAAACGTGAAGAAGGGATAAGAGAAGGTGAAGGGGAGGGAAACTTTGAGACGGCTTTGATGCCGCCGCTGTTGCGGTCGATGCTGCTGAGTTCCAGGGTCCAATCAGGGGTGCTATCGCAAACACTGTTTGACTCATTTCCGACGTTTCGATGAGCTGTCAGGGGTATCCGATTCGAGTGCAGTTCGCTTTCTAGATGTGCCAACATCGGTGTTGGGCCTCGGGGAGGGGAAGAGTAGCTGAAGCTCCAGTTGTTGATTGTCAGGAATTGGGACCGATAGCTGACAACCGTTTATTGGGCTGTGTGTTGGAGGTGCAAACTGAGGATGAGAGAATTAAAAGAAGTTTCACAAAATGACAAAAGTCAAACCTGAAGCATGGCAATAACTTTCGCAACTTTCTGTACTTCGGATAAAATATCAAGACAAGACCGCAGTCCTTTCAAACACCACTGCCGTTCGAGCCAAGAAAGAAGGTGACAATTCCAGAAAGCCTGGAAAATATGGTTGAGAGTGTCGTCCCATGGATCTGGAGCACGCGATAGGTGAACAACCCAGTTTTGATGTGCGTACTTGACAGCGTCGGAAGATGATTGATTTCGTTTCTGTGCCTCCTTTGCGAAAGCTATAAAGGCATTCATAGCATGAATGATCTCCCTGTCAGGAGCCTCTGGCGATGCAGAGGTGACATGGTCTTGGGGTACCAACGCCAGGAAGATCGGAAACATCAAGAAATCCGGTAAGCGTTTAAACTGCTGGACAACTTGGAAGGTTGGCAGTGAAGCCCATTGTGGGACAGTGATATAGTTGTTGATTGCTTCCAACATACTCGAGAATCCTTCCATGGTCGCCCATACGGATCCTGCAGGACTGGATTGCCACGCTCGGCCATGAGGCGTTTGGAGCCAGTGTCGGCCGTCCTGTATTTGCAGCCAGTCTCGTCCTCCTTGGGTCTGCAGCCACTGTCGTGCCCCCTCGTTCTGCAGCCACCGTCGTCCTTCCTCGTTCTGCAACCACTCCCGTCCTCCCTCGGTCTGCAGCCACTGTCGTCCTCCCTTGGTCTGTAGCCACTGTCGTCGTCCCTCGTTCTGCAGCCACCGTCGTCCTTCCTCGTTCTGCAGCCACTCTCGTCCTCCCTCGGTCTGCAGCCACTCTCGTCCTCCCTTGGTCTGTAGCCAGTCTCGTCCTTCCTGGGTCTGCAGCCAGTCTCGTCCTCCCTCAGTCTGTAGCCAGTCTCGTCCTCCCTCAGTCTGCAGCCAGTCTCGTCCTCCCTCAATCTGCAGCCAATCTCGTCCTCCTTGGGTCTGCAGCCAGTCTCGTCCTCCCTGGGTCTGCAGCGAGTCTCGTCCTCCCCGGGTTTGCAGCCAGTCTTGTCCTCCCTCGGTCTGCAGCCACTGTTGTCCTCCCTCGTTCTGCAGCCACTCTCGTCCTCGCTCGGTCTGCAGCCACCGTCGTCCTTCCTCGTTCTGCAGCCACCACTGTCGTCCTCGCTCGGTCCACAGCCACTGTCGTCCTCGCTTGGTCTGCAGCCACTGTCGTCCTCCTTCGGTCTGCAGCCAGTCTCGTCCTCCCTCGGTCTGCAGCCAGTCTCGTCCTCCCTCGGTTTGCAGCCACCATCGTTCTCCCTCGGTTTGCAGCCACCGTCTTCCTCCCTCGGTCTGCAGCCACTGTCGTTTTCGCTCATCCTGCAGCCACTGTGGTTCTCGCTCATTCTGCAGCCACTTTAGCTCACCCTCGGTTTTCAGCCACCATCGTCCCCCCTCGGTTTGCAGCCACTGTCTTCCTCCCTCGGTCTGCAACCACTGTTGTCCTTCTCGCTCATTCTGCAGCCACTTTCGCCCACCTTGAGTCTGCAGCCAGTCTCGTGCACCCTTGGTTTGCAGCCAGTCTCGCCCTCCCTCAGTCCACAGCCAGTCTCGTCCTTCCACCGTCTGCAGCCACTGACGTGCATCCTCGGTCCACAGCCACTGTTCTCCTCCCTCAGACTGCAGCCACTCTCGTCCTCTTAAAAAATCCATCCAGTCTCGTCCCTGCTCAGTCTGCAGCCAGTCTCGTCCTCCCTGGGTATCCAGCCAGTCTCGTCCTCCCGGTGTCTGCAGCCAGTCTCGTCCTCCCTGGGTCTGCAACCAGTCTTGCCCATCCGTGGTCTGCACCCAGGCACACCCATCCACAGTCCCCAGCCAATATTGTAAATCTGAAGCACGATCTCCCCGAAGCCATAGCATACAGATCAGAGCTGACAGTGGCTCTGGTGGCCGAACAAGGAAGGATAGCGAAGATTTTAATTGATGGGGATCCTGAGCTTGCATAACTTGGCTCTGTTTCCCCAATTCTGAGAGCGCATCCAAAAGGGCCGTGGTTTCTGGATTATTTTTCATCATGAAACGAAAAGAGGATTCAGCTAGGAGGGAGTGGGGCGATGCCATATTGTGTTGGCGTACTTGACGGAGGCTGCAGTGTAAGGGGTCGGAAACATAGTCGCGAATGGACGAGTGATATATATTCACGGGGAGAGTGCTGTCTGAAGGGATATCCATGACAGACCGTAGCTGTATCAATGTTGTCTGCACATCCCTGCCCAAACCAGGGCCAAGAAGTGACGAGATTTGCGAGATGGGAAGAGGATCAACGAGCGCAGCGACAATGGATAGGTGCATGTAAGCCCGCTCGGGCTCAGCACATGTGGAGAGGATACAGTCGTATAACTTATACACCTCTGTTCCTGGTAGCAGATCGCTCGTTAGCTTGAGCATCAGCTGTAACTGATCGCGGGGATCCTTGTCCTTATCATCGATAATAAAATTCATCATCGTAGATGCTACGATGAAACGTCTGCCAGCGCGGCTCGCCAGCTGCTCGAGTTCCTCACTCGTTGGCTGAGGGAAATCAGGATGGCGACTTGCCAGCTTTGCGAAGGAATGCTGTAAGAAAATATAGATATCTGTGTCGACATCGGCGCCGTCGAGCGAGATGATAGCAGCAACGCCCTCCCCAGAAGTTTTCACTGGGATTTCGCACAACAACGGGTGCACCTCTTCGTTCTGAAAAACTTCTGAGATATAGGTTTCTGAGCGACTTGTGAACAGAATGTGAGTCACCGGAAGATCAGGGTCACGAAGAGCCTGCGCGAGGGAAAGGATGAGATCGGTAAGCTCGGGCTCGGATGTGCATTCATCGAGGGCATCGACAACAAACGTCAGAGGCTGACACCGGCGCAATCTGAGTTGAAGCTTTCGGAGAGGTTGGAGAAAGAGTGCCTTCATCTGATCGCAGAGAGGCGCGTCTGGGACTAGTAGAGCGGGATTGTTGCGGATCGCTCTGTTTACATCATTCCGGATACTTGGAAAATTTGTGGCAAGCTGGTAGGCAAGCGTTGCAAAGAAATATCCAGCTGTGCAACGTTTGGTGTGCTTGCGCGAGAAAAAAAAAGTTCCCGCTAGCCGCATTTCGACATGCGTCTCCTCTGTCACTTTTAGACCTTTCATCCTCTCAGCTACGGTGAACGCGACGGCAGATTTTCCGACCCCCGCCGTGCCATGCAGCCAGATAAGTTGATTCTTCTCTGTGTCGTCCATGAATCCGTAGATGAATTTAAGGAGATCCACTCGGGTCCCTTCCAAACACTTCGGGTGGGGCTGACGTTCAGAAGAGTTATATTGAGCACCCACGACAGCAACTTGGGACAGCCTCTCCCAAGTTCCTGCAAGAACTGTCGAAAGGTCAGAAAGCGAGAGAGGAACAAGAGTGAGAAAAACCGACATTGTTCCTCACTCATTCGCAAAGGTTGTGATGTACGTGATGAAATGGACCAATTGAGAGTACTAGCCGGGTGCAGTTAGAAACCATCTAGGCGATATTCATTTCGAGGGACGACATACGAAGATTTGAAGTGTGGACTTGTCGGAGTCAAAGTAAGTTGCCAAGGGTCCCGAAGAGCGATGGAGATGGGATGGGATGAATGGATATTTTAATCTATGGAAAGCTTGCTGGACGGTGGTAGGGCATGACACGGGTAGGGTTTGCCCGGGTACCCGCCCGGGCAAACACCTGCGGGTCAGTCGTGGGTCGGGTGGTACGAGTCATGGGTACCCGTTTTGGTTCACCCGCGCGGGTACGGGTAGAGGTCCTGCAAAACTTGCCTACCCGTGGGTACCCACGGGTACCCATGGGTGTATTTGTGGCAGTGCTACACCAACCATAATCCATCGTTAATAGTTATCGATGGATTATCTTTATAAAAATCTACACGATGTCTACTACAGTGTCTCTGAGTTATTCTTACATAGTACTTTTTCGCTGCTCAGCACATGTACATACCGCTATCGCAAAATATGTCTACTTACCCGCGGGTGACCCATACCACCTGTGGGTTGGTCCGCAGGTTGACCCGCACCCACGATGCTCTAACCCAGGCGGGTACGGGTAGGCCTCTGAAAATCTTGGTACCCACGGGTTGGGTGCAGGTATGACCTGGGTTGACCCATGTCACACCCTAGATGGTGGTGGGCAATACAATTCAAGGACAAGTGCTAGGTGCTTGTCTGGTTGCATGAAGCTATGAGGTTGCTGTGCATGCTGTAGTACATCAGGAAATCGGCGGGGACATGCTTTTGGTAGATAGAGTTAGCAAAATCAGACCACAAATTCATAACATTATATGTGATTATATGATTATATAAATTAATATACATGCATGATCACTTTGGCATGACAGGACAAGGTATTGCAAGAAAACTACAATCCAGACAGAAATATGTATAATCTCTTAAGTATGATTGTCCTATGACAAAACACTATACGAGCATGAACAAAATGATAGCGAGGGATAAGCAAATGCAAGAAAAGTATAATTCTGACGGAAATATGCAATTATCTCTCCAGTATGATTATCCTTAACAAAATAATATACAAGCCTGGACAAAATGGCGGCGCAGGATAAGCAAGTGCAAGAAAAGTATAATTCTGACGGAAATATGTAAT
>Ga0310811_10007953_pt1 | contig 13603 bp, 10 predicted proteins | sample YCmetagenome_FD_207642 | JGI IMG/M metagenome (GOLD analysis project Ga0310811, IMG submission 207642) | Soil microbial communities from experimental microcosm in Duke University, North Carolina, United States - YC | ecosystem: Engineered > Artificial ecosystem > Soil microcosm > Unclassified ... | reverse complement strand
CTGGGGCGAGGCGGATGCCGGGCGTTATCGATCCCGTGCCCCTCGCTGAAGGAACGCGCTCGCGGGCGGCAATGTTGGATCCGGTTCGACCCACGGCGTATAGGCACGCGACGGTTTGAGAACCGAATTCCTCTCGTCGTACTCGGGGCGACCCACGAGGAGCGCGTGCATGTACCCGTTCATCTCACCGATCATTTCGGTGTGAAGGATACGGTTGTCGGGGTTCGGGTGGAGCAGGATTTCGATCTGCGCGCCCCGGTACCGGAGAAAAGCGCCAAGTGTGTCCGTGGTGAGCGCAAAGGGCTTTTTCAGGTCGTCGAGCATGCGATGGGTGGCGCGCCACGTGCCTCCCGAATCGGAGACGACCTTCTTGCCGTCCAGCATGATGTTGCGGTCGTCGTAGGCCAGGACGACGAGAGTGTTCTGCTGACGGCGACGAAGCCACTGGGCGATCTTTTCGCCGTGGCGCGACTCGTAGCTGTAGTCGCTGTCCAGAAAGGCGATCCGTTCGAGCCAGGCCGGCAGCGCATCCTGTCCGTCGAGAAATCCCCAGGCGAACGAGCCGCCGCCGCTGTGGCCTGTCAACGTGACCGCAAGGTCCGGCGGGTTGCCGATGGCCGCGCGCAGCTCATCGACCATGGCGACGATGCGCGCGTTCGCTCGGTCGTAGCCATGTCGACTACGCCATTCGGGCCAGCTCTTTCTGTCCGCCTCGAGGTACACGACCACCGCCTGGCCGATCCCGCGCGCTCGCAGCGCGCGCGTCTGCGCGCCGATATGCTGGATGTCGAACCGCCAGCCGGCGCTGTCGACCAGTCTGTGCCCGATCGTCTCGGCGGTGGAGTTTCCATTCGGCAGCGCGTAGAGAATGAGATCCACACGCTTGTTGAGATCGAGCCGCGACGGCGCCACTACCGTCGCGGTCACGCCCGGATCCAATGCGAGCACCCGCGTCTGTTCGCCGAAGCTCCCTGATTGCGTGAAGTCGGGAAGCTTTGTCGCCACATGTCGCGGAGCGCATGCGGACAGCAGCATCACGAGCGCGAGGTGACGACGCATGACGGTGAAAGATTTGCGCGACGTAGACATCGAAGCGAAGTTTGGGCCCGAATGACGATACTTCTGCGCACTACCCCATGCCTCACGCTCGGACTTGCAGCAGTCGCGCTGAGCGCTTGCTCGAGCCTTCATCTCGAGCTCGGGTCAGTTGTAGTGACCAGAGATGCGACGACCTGCCCGGGTCAGTCCCTGTCTTTTCTCCTCAGTGAGGATGGTCACTTCACCGAAGAGGTAGTTCTCGCACCGGGAGCGTCATCGGGCAAACGACCGGACAATCCGGGCTCGCACGTCTACACCGCCGAGATTCGCAATTCGACAATGCAAGTCAAACCGGTGACGGCGACGGTGCTCGAGAATCAGACTCTGAACGTTCTGATGACGTGCACCGGCGCCTGACCGATTCACTGATCCGCGCGGAAACCCTACTCTAGTTTCCACCCCCACCCGCGCGACGCCCGGCGGGAATCGCCGGCATCTTGTCCGGCGCAAACCGCGGCAACATCTGATCGCGATTGGCCAGGTGAATCATCAGCGACGCGGTGATCACCGCGTTGTGCATCACGTCTTCGGGAACGATGCGTTCGTACGTATCGAGGTTGGTGTGCCACGTCGTGCTGTTGTACTCGATGTTGTCCTGCTGCGTGCCGATGCCCGGCAGGCCCGCCACCGCGAACGCGCCGTTGTCGCTCCCGCCTTCGACGCGTGCCGTCGATGCGGTTGCGCCATAGATGCCCCATTCCTCGAACGGCTTGAAGTACTGCGCGACGATCGCCGCCGCCTCGGGCGGACCAAAGACCGACGCTCCACGCACACGTCCCGTGCCGTCATCGATGTTCCAGTAAGCCTGGAGCTTGTTGAAGTCCTTCGTCGGTGATTCGGCGCTGCCGAAATGCTCTTTCACATAGGCGAACGACCCGAGCAGCCCTTCCTCCTCACCGCTCCACAGCGCGACGCGGATGGTGCGGCGCGGCTTGGCTCCCGTCGCCGTGAGAATGCGCGCGGCCTCCATCATGATGGCGCATCCGATGGCGTTATCCGTTGCCCCAGTAGCGCTGGTCCACGAATCGAGGTGCCCGCCGAGCATGACCACTTCGTCCGCCTTGTCGGTGCCCGGGATCTCGGCGACGGTCACGTACGACGTCTTGCCTTCGGGGAAGTACTGGTTCTGTACGTTGAATTCGACGTGCACCGGCGTGCCGTCGGCGATGATTCGGAAGATGCGGCCGTAGTCGTCCGTGCGAAGAATGACAGCGGGCGGCTGCGGTGTCGTGTCGCTGTAGATCTGCCCCGCGCCGTTCTGCGCGACGATGACGCCCGGAATTCGTCCGCCGCCCTGTGCGTTGAGGCGAAGCGCGGGCATGTTCTCGCGAAGGAACGCGGCGATACGCTGATTGACCTGCTGCGCGGAGAGGTGACCTTCGGGCGGGGGAGTCTGCGCGCCTCGACCACCACGTCCACCACCGGGGCCACCCGGTCCGCCGCGACCAGCGGGCTGGACGTTCGGGTCCGGCTGGTAGCGCGCCTTCGCCTGATCGTCAGGCGTACGCTTGGGACGTTCATTGAAGTTCACCGGCACATTCGGCGGCGCCCCGACCATGACGATCCCGCCCTTCACCTTCGACGCGAGCGGCGCGAGAAACGCGGTGAGCTCCTCATCGGTCGGCGACTCCGGCGGCACGATGCTCACGACTTCGCCGCTGACTGATCCCTTGGTCGACGGGGACCACGGTACGGCTTCGAACTTGAGATTCGCTTTTACCGGCGACGTGATGAATCCCGTCGCCCGGCCTGGCAGCCAGCCAACGCCGCGCCACGTGAACGGCTCGAGATGCGCGTTCTTCAATCCCCAACTGGTCATCGTCTTCACGGCCCAATTGGCCGCGGCAACATGGTTGGGTGAACCGATCGGGCGCGGACCGTAGACGTCGGTCAGAAAATGCTCGATCCACATGATCTTCGAGTGGTCGAGGCCCTCGGTGCGAATCTTTGCGTTCAGGTCGGCGTCGATTCGCTCGGGCGTCTGAGCGGCCGCCGACGCGGCGAACGAGAGGGCGAGAGTTGCCGAGAGGCGGCAAATCCGGACGAACATGGGTAGCTCCTTGGGGGCAGAGACTTCCGGGGAGGATTACTGAAGTCTACGCACCGGCCCGCTCGCCGGGAGGGATGGTGGGAAGGCTCGCACCCAACCCTTTCCTCACGTCGCTTGTCTTTATGACTCGAGACTTCCGGCAACCCGAGGAGCACGTATGGCGATCGTCCGTCGACTGACCGCGTTTCTGCGAAACATCCTTCGTCGCGGCAACACCGAGCGCGAGATCGACGACGAGCTGGGTGGACACTCCGCTCTCGACACGCTATCGCGAGATGTCCGCTACGCCGCGCGGTCGCTCCGAAAGACGCCGGCGTTCACGGTCGCTGCGGCACTGGCTCTCGCACTCGGGATTGGCGCGACGACGGCAATCCTGAGCGTCGTCCGAAGCGTCCTGCTCGAGCCGCTCCCGTATGCCGACGCCAATCGACTCGTCGTGTTGCTGCACGACGGCCGCAATCCAGTGGCACCGGCGAACTTCCTCGACTGGCGTGCACAGACGCGCAGCTTCACGGCGATGGCGGCCGCCGAACTGTGGTCGCCCGACTTGACGGGGGACGACGATCCGGAACAGGTCACGGGCCTTCGGATCACCAGCGGCATGCTGCCGATGCTCGGCGTGCAGCCGCTCATCGGGCGCATGTTCACAGCCGACGAAGATCGGCCGGACAACGAACACGTCGTCATCCTGAGCTACGGCTTCTGGCAGCGTCGTTTTGCGGGGGACCGTGATGTCCTCGGCAAGCAGCTTCCACTCAACGGATCGATGTACACGATCGTCGGCGTCATGCCGAGGACTTTTCAGTTCGCACCCTTTTGGGCGACGCACTCGGAGCTGTGGGCGCCTCTCTCGTTTGCGCCCAACCGGATCACGCGAACCGGGCAAAGTCTTCGCGTCTTCGCGCGTCTCGCGCCGCGGGTGACGATTGCCCAAGCGCGGGCGGACGTCGCGACAGTCACGGCGCGCCTCGAGCACGAGTATCCGGGCAGCAACAAGAACGTGCTGCTGACGCCACTCAAGGAGAAGGTCGTCGGGTCGGTTCGTGCGCCGCTGCTCATCCTCTTCGTCGCCGTGGCGTTCGTGCTGCTCATCGCCTGCGCCAACGTCGCGCACATGCTGCTCGCGCGCGCGGCGTCGCGATATCGGGAGTTGGCCATTCGCACCGCACTTGGCGCGACACGCGCGCGACTCGTCACGCAGATGCTCGTCGAGAGCGCGTTGCTTGCGGCGATCGGCGGCGCCGGCGGGCTCGCGCTCGCCGCCTGGGGCGTGCGGCTGCTCGTCGCGGCGAGTCCCTCGATCATCCCGCGCGTGAGCACCGTCGCGATCGATTGGAAGGTGCTGCTGACCGCGCTCGGCATCACGAGCGTGACGGCGATCGTGTTCGGACTCCTCCCGGCGCTCCGGGCTGCACGGGTCGATCTGGCCGAAACGTTTCGCGATGGCGATCGCGCATCGAGCGACGGACGGGGTCGAGGCCGCATGCGCAGCGCCCTCGTGGCGTCCGAGCTCGCTCTGGCGCTGGTGCTGCTGGTCGGAGCTGGGCTCATGATGCGAAGCTTCGTCGCGCTGCAGCAGATCGATCCCGGTTTCGATCCGCGAAACGTCCTTTCGATGATCGTGTCGACCGCAGGGACGCCGGCTGCCGATTCGACGCGCCATCAGTACTTCTATATGGATGCGCTGACTCGCGTGAAGGCAGTGCCGGGTGTCGCATCGGCGAGCTACATCAATCACATGCCGGTCGTTGGCGACATCTGGGGTTTTCCCTTTCGCGTGGAAGGGAAGCCGCGGCCCAAGCCCGGGGAGTCGCCGACAGCGGCGTACCGCGTCGTCTTCCCAGGTTACTTCGAAACGATGCGAATTCCGATCCGCCGCGGACGCGACATCGCGTTCAGCGATGGTCCTGACGCGCCGCCCGTCGTCGTGATCAACGAGTTCACGGCCAAGACCCATTGGCCGGGCCAGGATCCCATCGGCAAGCGCATATCGATCGACGATTCAACGTGGGTCTCGGTGATCGGGGTCGTGAAGAACGATGTACGAGACCAGTGGTCGGCACCGGCCGAGGAGGAGATGTTCCTACCGTTCTTTCAGCAGCCACGGTACATGAAGGGACTCGGTGCGAGCCGCACGATGACGCTCGTCGTGCGCGCCGCGTGCACGCGCGATGAATGCGATCCTGGCACGTTGGTCACACCGCTGCGCGCCGCCATTCGCTCCGCCGAGCGCGGCGCGCCGATTTCGGCGGTGTCCACCATGCGCGCGGCCGTCGACGATGCAACGGCGGAGCCGCGGTTCTACCTCGCCCTGCTTGCCGCCTTCGCGGCAATCGCGGTGCTACTCGCCGCGGTCGGGATCTATGGTGTGATGAGCTATTCGGTGTCCCGCCGCACGCACGAGATCGGGATTCGAATTGCCCTGGGCGCGGAGCCGTCGTCGGTGTTGCGTGCGGTCGTCGGGCAGGGCGTTCGACTCGCGGCAATCGGCACGGGAGTGGGACTCGTCGTCGCATTCGGCCTCACTCGGCTGATGAAGGGCATTCTCTACGGCGTCAGTCCGACGGATGCTGGCACGTTCGTCGGTGTCACCGGCGTACTCTTTGGCATCGCGCTCGTGGCGAGCGCACTTCCGGCTCGCCGAGCGACACGCGTCGACCCGCTGATTGCGCTTCGCTCCGACTAGCGAGCCGCCGGGCACTCGTCGATTTTTCGGCGTTGCCCGTCATCCCTCGCGGAGGCTGTGTGATCGTTCGACGTTTGCTCCTTGCTTCACTGTTGGCTGCAGTGGGATGTTCGCACGCCGCACGCACGTCGCGCTCGAGCGACGTCGCGCTGCGCGTGATGACGTACAACATCGCTTCCGGCCGTGGCGACCTGGCCAAAACCGTCGAGGCCATTCGAGCGTCGGCGCCGGATGTGGTGGCGCTCCAGGAGGTGGACGTCCACTGGCACACGCGCAGCAACTTCGAGGACCAGGCGGCGCTCCTCGGTGAGCGATTGGGAATGCAGGTGCGATTCGCCCACATCTACGACATGCCGGGCGCGACTCCCAATGCGCCATCGCGCGAATTCGGGGTCGCGCTCCTGAGCAAGTTCCCGATCGTCGGATTCACCAATCATCGGATCACGCGCCTGTCGACCCAGCAGGAAGGCGTGCCGCCGACACCAATGCCGGGCTTTCTCGAAGCCCAACTCGACGTGCATGGTTCGCGCGTCCGTGTCTTCGATACGCACACCGACTACCGCGGCGATCCGGCGGTGCGTCGAGTGCAGGTGCGAGAGATGCTCGCCATCATCGGCGACGTGTCGACACCCACTCTTCTGTTCGGCGATCTGAACGCAACACCGAACGCATCGGAGCTGCAGCCGCTCCTTGGCAAACTTCAGGACAGTTGGCTCGCCTCGACGGATTCCGGGCTGACGTATCCCGCCGAAAAGCCGGTGAAGCGCATCGACTACGTGCTCGTGTCGCGCCACTTCCGCGTACGCTCGGCGCGTGTGCCTGTCACGGAGGCGTCCGACCACCGACCGGTGGTCGTCGATCTCGTGGAGACGCCAGAGTAGCTCGCTAGCCTCGAGCGGGTTGCGCGGTGCGCGCACGCTGTGAGAACAGCAATGGAAACGCGAACACGTATAGAAGCGCGCCGAGGATCCAGACCGCACCAATCCACGTGTGCCTCGTGTACGCGTAGACGCTCGTGCCAACGAGCGGACCGACGATCGCCGTGAGACTCATGAGGCTGGCGAGTACGCCCTGCAGCTCGCCTTGATTGTCGTCGCTGACCTGGTTGGCCATCAACGACTGAAGTGCCGGCAGTCCGACGCCGCCGAGTGCGAAGAGTGGCGAGAGGGCAAACGGCACCCATCCCCGGGTGGCAATGGCGACGAGCACGAAGGCCGATCCATCGAACACGATACCGATCACGATGGTGCGGATCTCGCCGAATCGCTTGGCGATCGGGCCGGTGAGAAATGCTTGCGCGCCGGCGTGACACAATCCGAACGAGGCGAGGGATAGTCCAACCATCAACGAGTTCCAGTTGAACTTCTCCTGCGTGTACAACACCCACACCGTTCCGGGGATGTTGCCGACCAGGCCGAAGATCAGGAAGATCGCGAACAGCGGCAGGAGCGCGGTGAGGCCGAGCGCGCGCCGCATCGGTGCGAGTGGATTCAGCGCGAAGACATCGAATTTCCCGGGCGCCAGCGTTCGCGACTCAGGAAGCACGACGTAGACGAGCGCGAAGTTCAGCGCGTTCAGCGCGGCCGCTGCGAGAAAGGGCGCACGCACCGACGCGGCACCGAGAAGGCCGCCGAGCACCGGGCCGATGATGAAGCCGATGCCGAAGCAGGCGCTCATGTAGCCGAAGCGCTGGGCGCGCTCGGTCTCCTCGGTGATGTCGGAGATGTACGCCGTGGCCACCGCCATGTTGGCCGCGGTCATTCCGGAAATTGCGCGACCCACCAGCAGTACCCAGAACGCCTTCGACGTGGCCATCACGAGAAAGTCGATCGTCGCTCCGGCGATCGAAACGAGCAACACGGGCCGCCGGCCAAAGCGATCGCTGAGCGCGCCGAGCACGGGCGAAAACACGAACTGCGCGAGCGAATAGAGGGCGAGAATCACCCCGTAGAGAAGCGACACATCGCCCGAGCCCGTGAGCTCTCGCAGCAGACTCGGAAGAATCGGAAAGATCAGTCCAATTCCGATCGCGTCGAGCGTGATGATCGAGAGAATGACGATCAGCCGTTTGTTCATGCGCGAGACGCTCCGGAGGGCGTGGCGATTAGCGTCCGTCAAACCTAGCGGGCGTGCGTAGACCAAACTCACGCTTGACGGTAACGATTCGCGCCCGTATTCTAGCCTAAGCTTCTTAGGTTAGGATACAACGATGACACCGCCTGGCGCTGACGACCTCGAGCTCATTCGGGGAACGCTCGACCTGCTCGTGCTCAAGACACTCTCGTGGGGCCCGATGCACGGCCTCGCCGTTCTGCAATGGATCGAGCGGTCGACACGGCAACGCCTCCAAGTCGAGGAAGGCGCGCTCTATCCCGCGCTGCATCGTATGGAAGACAAGGGTTGGCTCGACGCCGAGTGGGGACACACCGACGTCGGTCGTCGCGCGAAATTCTATCGCCTCACGACGGCGGGACGGCGTCAGCTCAACGCGGAGCTGTCCAAGTGGGCGCGCTACTCCGAAGCCGTTGCGTGGCTCATTGACGCCAAGGGGGCGAAATCATGAGCTCGCGCAAATGGCCTGGCCTCCGCCGAGTGTTCCGGATCCGCGTCGGCGTTCGTGGTCTGCGGTCCGATGTCAACGACGAACTCGGCTTCCACATTCAGGGTCGAATCGAGGAGCTCATGGCGAACGGAATGTCGCGCGACGAGGCTGAAGCCGAGGCGCGCCGGCGCTTTGGCGACTACGAGCGCATCGAGTCCGAGGTCGAACGATTCGATCGCGGCGCCAACCGTCGTCGCACGATGGCCGATCGCATCGACGCGCTGCGGGTCGATCTGCGCTACACCATTCGCATGCTGTTGCGCCAACCGATCTTTGCCATCGTCGTCGTCTCGACGCTCACGCTCGGCATCTCGGCGACGACGGCGATCTTTCACGCCGTCGATCGAGTCGTGCTCCATCCGCTGCCCTATCCGGATCCCGACCGAATCGTCTACCTGGGCTGGAAGTGGGCCAAGGGAGGCGGAGCCCATTCGCTGTCGCCCAGAAAGTTCGTCTTCTGGCAGGAGCAGAGTCGCGTTTTCGATGGCGTCGCCACGTCGAGCACATTCGAGGCCGTGGTCGGAGAGGATCAAACAGGGTCTGTCTCACGCGGTATGCGCATCACCGCCGATTATCTGCGCGTCATCGGAATGCAGCCCGCGCTCGGCCGAGCGTTCTCGAAAGACGAGTTCACCCGGAGCGCGGCCCCGGTGGCAATTCTGAGTCAGGCGCTCTGGATCAGCCAGTTTGGTGGCGACCGCTCGGCGATCGGGAAGAGCATTCGTCTCGACGGACACCCGTACACGATTGTTGGTGTGATGCCGGCGTCGTTCGAGGTCGCGGAACAGACCGAATGGGCGCAGGTCCTCCTGCCGCTCGAGTTCACCCCCGAGCAACTGAGCGAGGGGGGGAACAACTACATGGTGATCGGCCGCCTTCGTTCCGACGTAAGTCGCGCGCAGATCGAAGCCGACATGGCGAGTGTGTTCGAGCGCTATCGGTCCACCTTTGCCGAAACAGATCAGAAGGACGACCGCGGCGTGGAGCTACTCACCTATCAGGCGGTATTCACCGGCGGTCTGTCGTCGATCCTGTGGCTAATGCTCGGCGCAACGATCTTCGTGCTGGTGCTTGCCTGCGCGAACGTGACCAACTTGTTGCTCGCACGTTCGCTGAGCCGACAGCGCGAGTTCGCGGTGCGCACGGCGCTCGGTGCGGGGCGCGGCCGCATCGCGCGTCAGGTCGTGCTCGAGATGGTCGTGCTCGGCGTGATCTCGGCGGTGCTCGCGACCGCGGCAAGCCTGGCCAGCGTTCGCGCGATCGTCGCACTGGCCAACGGCTCATTGCTGCGCGAGAGCCAGCTCAAGATCGATCCGCGTGCGCTGGTCTACACCACGCTCGTCGCGCTGGCGACGAGTTTGGTCGTCGGGCTCATCGTGGCGCTCGTCGCGACGCGCGTCGACCTGACGAAGTCTCTCGCTGGAGGGGGACGCAGTACTTCCGGCGGGAAGCGTCAAGCCACGCTGCGCTCGGCTCTCGTATCGACCGAGTCGGCGATCGCGATGCTGCTGCTCTCGGGCGCCGGTCTGTTGATCGCGAGCTTCGCTCGAGTGAGTGCAGTCGACCCCGGATTTCGGCGAGAGGGAATCTTTACGGCCGTGATCTCACGTGCCCCGTCGGGCTACGATTCGGCGTCCGCGGTGTGGCAGTTCGAGCAACGTGTGCTGGACAAGCTACGCTCGACGCCCGGGATCACGAGCGCAGGCGCGACGTTCACACTTCCGCTGCAGCGCGGGTGGAATCTTCCAATGACGGTCGAAGGGCGGTTGGAGGAAAGCACGGGCGACATGGAATGGCGTTCGATGAGTCCGGCATACTTTCAGACGATGGACGTTCGCCTCATCGCGGGACGTGACATTCTCGATTCGGATACCCAGGCCTCCCAGGCCGTGGCGCTGATCAGTCAGTCGTTCGCCAAACGCTACTGGCCGAATGAGAGCCCGATCGGTCATCGTCTGCTGCTCGGGAGATACAAGGGCAAATTGATCGGCCCCGCGTTCGACGAGCCGCCCCGAGAGATCATTGGCGTTGTGCCCGACCTTCGCGACATGTCGCTCGATCAGAAGCGTCCGCGCAGCACTGTCTGGATACCACAGGCGCAGGCGCCAAAGGCGTTGACGAGGATTCCCGCGTTCGTCGTTCGGGCTACCGACGCCGGCATTGCCGCGGACGCCCTGCGTCGCGCGATCTCCGCGGCTGATCCGCGCATGCGGGCGCCGGACGTCGCCGCGATGACTGATATCGTCTCGCAGTCTTTGGCGTGGCGGCGATTCTCGATGGTATTGATGACGGCATTCGCACTCATCGCCCTCACGCTCACCTGCGTCGGCATCTATGGCGTCGTCGCGTATTCGGTGGCGCAGCGGGTGCACGAGATCGGTGTGCGAATGGCGCTCGGTGCGCGGCCTGGGAGCGTCGTAGCCCTCGTCGTCGCGCAGGGCGTGCGGCCGGCCGTCGTCGGTCTCCTGCTCGGACTCGCTGGGGCGCTCGTTCTATCGCGCCTGCTGGCGACAATGCTCTACGGCGTGGGTCCGCGCGATCCGCTTTCGCTCGGCCTGGTTGCATTCGTTCTCGCGTCAGTCGCGGTTCTGGCCAGCTATCTTCCGGCGCGTCGTGCGTCGCGCGTGGACCCGTTGACGGCGCTGCGCAGCGACTGACAGATTCGACGTAGAGAAAACTCTCACAGGTGTCGATGAGCGGCTTCGGTTCACAGCTGAAACGACTTGGTTCCGAATCGCTCGTCTATGGCCTGAGCTCGATCGTCGGTCGGTTGCTTGGCTATCTGCTGCAACCGTACTACGCGCACCACTTCGACCCGGCGCAGAACGGCGTTCAGAGCGTCGTTTACTCGTACATCCCGATCGTCTCGATCGCGCTGTATCTCGGAATGGACGTGGCGTACATGCGAAACGCCGCGTCGGTTCAGGATGCTCCGCAACGCGAGCGTCAGCGTGCGTTCAGCATGTCGTTCGGCATGATCGTGGCGGTCGGCGGAGCCATCGCGACGCTTGCGCTCCTTGCGACGCAGTGGCTCGCGCCGCTCGCTCGGCTCGACGCGCGCGCATTTCGATACATGATCGCGATCGTGTTCACCGACGCATTGCTCGCCGTGCCATACGCGCATCTCCGGATGACGAATCGGCCGGTGCGTTACGGGATGCTCCGTCTCGTGTTCGTTGCCGTGAGCATAGCGCTGAACGTGGCGCTGATTGGGCGACTGCAATGGGGCGTCGAAGCGATCTTCCTCGCGAACCTCGTGGCGAATCTCATCGTGTTGACGTTCTTTCTCGCCGAGATCGCAGGGATGTTCCGTCCGGCGTTGCTGCGGGTAAGGGACGGAGGCGGGGGCGCATCATGGAGTGCGTTGTGGTCGTACGCGCTGCCGATCATGCCTGCGATGCTGGCCGTGATGGTCGTCGAAAACGGCGATCGAATCGTGCTCAACTATGCGACGGACAAGGATGTCGTGGGCATCTATGGCTTCAACTACAAGCTGGGCGTGGCGATGCTGCTCGTCGTGCAGATGTTCCGCCTGGCCTGGACGCCGTTCTCCCTCCAGCACGCGCGCGAGCCGAAAGCACCGCAACTCTTTTCGCGCGTGTTGACCGGATTGATGCTCGTCTGCGCGACGGTGTTCCTCGGCGTGTCCGTCCTGTTGCCGTCGCTGGCGAGTATTCCGGCCGTGCATGGCTATGTGCAGCCGGCGTACTGGCTTGGATTGCCGATCGTTCCGGTCATCCTGCTGGGCTACGTCTTCAGCGGGATGTACGCGGTCGTCACGGCGGGGTTGTACATCGAACGGAAGACTCGCGTTCTGCCGTGGATCGCCGGAGCTGGCGCGGTCCTCAACATCGTCATTTGCATCGTCGCGGCATCGCGATGGGGAATGGTTGGCGTCGCTTTCGCGACTCCGGCGGCGTACGCGCTCATGTCTGCCTTGGGTGCGTGGCAGGCCAATCGTGTTTTCCCGGTACCCTTCGAGTGGAGTAGGTTGGCGCATCTCGCCGCGGTCGTAACCGCACTCTTTGTCACCGACCGGTGGATTGCGGCGCGCGGTGTGCAGCCGCTATCGGCTGGTGGACTGGCACTCAAGGCGGTAGTTCTCCTCGGGTTGCCGATGCTGCTCATCGTCACCGGCTTCTTTCGACGCGGTGAATGGGCCGCAATCCGCTCACTCGTTCCATGGCGCGGTGCCACGGCAGACGCTTAGCCCACGAGGAATCCAATGCCTCCAACCACGGAAAACGGGAAAGTCTGTTACGTCGAGATGCCGGCAACCGACATCATGACGTCGGCGAACTTCTACGCGAATGTCTTCGGCTGGAACATCAGAAAGCGTAGCAATGGATCGACCGCATTCGATGACGGCGTTGGCCAGGTCAGCGGTTCGTGGGTGCTCGGGCGTCCGCCCTCGACCAGCGTCGGACTGCTCGTTTACATCATGGTCGACGATGCGGTGGCCGCGGTCGACCGGATCGCCGCGCATGGCGGAACGATCGTGCAGCCGATTGGCGCCGACGCGCCGGAGATCACGGCGCGGTTTCGCGACCCGGGCGGCAACGTGCTCGGAATCTACCAGCAGCCGAATCAAGCGCGTTCGTGAGTGGACCTGACGATCCACATCCGAACCGCGAGGTCGTTCGGGCGTACGACGCACGTGCGCTCGAATCGCTGCTGCCGCATCGATATCCGTTTCTTCTGGTCGATCGGATCGAAGTGATCGAGCCTGGTCAGCGCGTCGTCGGTTCGAAGCGGCTGACCAGCACCGAGTGGTGGACGGACGCACCGGCGCCAATCGCGATGCCGTTCCCACTGGTGCTCGAGGCCCTCGCTCAAACCGGCGGCGCACTGATATCGGATCTCCCCGGCAGCACAACTGGGGTCGTCGCGTACTTCCTCGGCGCCGATCGTGTACGATATCGCCGACCTGTTCGCGCCGGGGATGAGCTGCGCCTGGACGTGTCGCTGCGTCAATGGCGACGCGGCGTCTGTCGCACCCGAGGCGTCGCGACCGTCGACGGCCAGGTCGTGTTGACCGCAGAGCTCACGACCATCGTCAGAGGCTGACGCTGCAGTCCAGTTCGATGGCGTTTGAGAGGGCTGACCGCGGATCTTCGCAGATCAACCCCGATTCTCGCGGATCAAGATGACTGGTTGGTGCGCCGAG
>Ga0310811_10007952_pt1 | contig 13604 bp, 11 predicted proteins | sample YCmetagenome_FD_207642 | JGI IMG/M metagenome (GOLD analysis project Ga0310811, IMG submission 207642) | Soil microbial communities from experimental microcosm in Duke University, North Carolina, United States - YC | ecosystem: Engineered > Artificial ecosystem > Soil microcosm > Unclassified ... | reverse complement strand
GCAAATGATCGGCCGCGCGAACGAGGTCGGCGACATTGGACGAAAAGGTCGAATTGGCGAAGTCGCCTTCGCTCGAGCCAAGGCCAGTGAAGTCGAACCGCAGCACCGCAATTCCCTTTGCGGCCAGCGCCAGCGCAATCCGGCTGGCTGCGAGCGCGTCCTTGCCGCAGGTGAAGCAGTGCGCGAACAGCGCATAGGCGCGGATAGCGCCGTCCGGCGTGTCGAGCGCTGCGGCGAGCTGATGGCCCTCGGAGCCCGTAAACTGAAAGCGTTCATGCGGCACGGGCATTCTCCGTGGTTAGAGCGTGTGTCCTGATTCAATCAGAACCGAAAAGGCATCAGAGCGGCAATCTCAATCGGAGTAGCGTTGCTCCTGCCACGGATCGCCGCGATTGTGATAGCCGCGGACTTCCCAATAGCCCGGCGCATCCTCATCGCGGAATTCGATCCGCTGCAGCCACTTGGCGCTTTTCCAGAAATAGAGATGTGGCACCACAAGGCGCACCGGGCCGCCATGGTCCTGCTCCAGCGGGGCACCGGACCAGCTATGTGCCAGCAGCGCATCCTCGGCAGCGAAATCTTCGAGCGAGAGATTGGTCGTGTAGCCGTCATACGAATGCAGCACCACGAAGCGGGCCTCGTCGCGCGGCTGGCAGGCCGCGAGCAGATCGCGGGTCGCGAGCCCTTCCCATTGATTGTCGTAGCGCGACCATGTGGTCACGCAATGGATGTCGGAGGTAAACCGCGTCTGCGGCTGCGCCGTGAATTCAGCCCAGTTCCAGAAGATCGGATGTTCGACCGCGCCATAGACGTCGAGGCGCCAGCGCTCGCGTGAGATATTCGGCGTCAGGCCGAGATCCAACACCGGCCAGTCTTTGGTCAGATGCTGTCCGGGCGGCAGCCGTTGTTCCTCGGCACGCGCGATCCTGCCGGTGAGGAAGCGGCCCTCGCGCGCCCAGCGTTCTTTGCTGCGCGTCAGCTTGCTGATCGGAGGCGGTTCGTTTTCCTCGGTCATTGTTGGTCTCGCGTCATGTGTGCGCGAAAAACGGCGCGCTGGCGCCGACGGGCACCGTCAGCGCCGGCTTTTCCGTTTCAGACTATAGCCGATGCTGGCGTCCGCCGTCAGCGATCAAATCGCCGTGCGGTCGCAATAGCAGCGGGCTGGCCTCAACGATTGTCGACCGATCATCTGGCCGGCCGCGGATCGATCGGCGTGGTGTTGCGCAGGCCAAGAATGTCCTCCAGCACCTTGGCGCCGGCGAGAAGCTGCGCTTCGCCGCGCGGAGGTGCCACCACCTGCAGTCCGACCGGGAGGCCGGAGGCGGTGAAACCGCACGGCATCGACAGGGCCGGGCAGCAGGCCAGCGTGATCGCGTAGACGATGCCGAGCCATTCGACATAGTTGTCGAATTTCTTGCCGGCGCATTCGGCGACGTAACGGTTCTCGATCGGGAAGGGCGGCACGATCGTCGCCGGTGCCAGCAGCAGATCGTAGGTCTTGAAGAACTCTACCGCACGTGCCGTCATCGCGACGCGCTGCGCTTCAGCCCGCTCGATCTGTTCGATGGTCAGCTTCAGGCCTTCCTCGATGTTCCAGATCACCTCGGGCTTGAGCATGTCGCGCTTGCTGCGCAAGAGTTGCGCTTTGGTGACGGCAAAGTCGAAGGCACGAAGCACATGGAAACATTCATGCGCCTCGCGAAGGTCCGGATGCGCTTCCTCCACAATGACACCGGCTTCCGCAAAGCGCTCGGCTGCCTTGCGTGTAACGGCTTTCACTTCGGGATCGACTGGCGTGATGCCGAGATCAGGCGAATAGGCGATGCGCTTCGGTTTCTTGCCCGCGCGCGTCGCGGACAGGAATGAGACGGCGGGAGAAGGGAGCGAAAGCGGATCGTCGGCATATTCGCCGCTCATGGCATCGAGGAATAGCGCGAGGTCCTCGACATTACGCGCCATCGGGCCGTGCACGGTGATGTTGCGGTCGATCATCGCGCTGGGCGTATGCGCTGCGCGGCCGATGCTCGGCCGAAGGCCGACGATGCCGCAGAAGCTGGCGGGGTTGCGCAGCGAGCCGCCCATGTCGGTGCCGTGCGCAAGCCACGCCATGCCGGTGGCAAGCGCGACGGCAGCGCCGCCGGAAGAGCCGGCCGCTGATTTCGACGTGTCCCACGGGTTGAGCGTGGCACCGAAGACTTCGTTGAACGTATTGGCGCCTGCGCCGAATTCCGGCGTATTCGACTTGGCGTAGATCACGCCGCCATTGTTCTCGAGGTGCTCGACCAGGATATCGGAACGGGCCGGTATATTGTCCTTGTAGATCGGTGAGCCCTGCGTGGTGCGCACGCGTGCGACATTGGTGAGATCCTTGATCGGAATTGGCAGGCCGCGAAGCAGGCCGCGCTCGGCAGCGGGCTTCTCCATCAGCGCCTTGGCATGGTTGCGGGCGCGATCGAAGCAGAGCGTCGGCAGCGCATTGACCTTGTCATCGACTTCCGCGATGCGCTTTTCCAGTACGTCGAGCAAATCGAGCGGCGTGACTTCGCCGGAATTCAACTTGTTGACGATGCCGCACGCTGTTTCCCGAACCAGTCCCTGATCAGCCACTCGAGGTCTCCCGCTCATTTTCACTTGGTATGGATGGTGCTGTAGAACATTTTCCGGCAAAGTGGAAACGCCAGCATTCACTCTGGGAGAGTTCAGATGACGACGCCCTTCGATGCGCCCGATTGGCGCGAATTGAGCCAGGAGGATCTCGACCTCGGTCTCAACAACGGCGTCGCGGTCGCCGGCAGCATGGAGATGGTCGCGGGCTGGGAGCAGCGTTCCGCCGATATGCGCCGGCGCTATTCGGCCCATCTCGACCTCCGTTATGGCCCGCGCGAGCGCAACCGGATCGATTTCCTGAAGGCGGCCGAGAACGCGCCGACCCTGTTGTTCATCCATGGCGGCTATTGGCAGCACCGGGCCAAGGAAGTCTTCACGATCTTCGCCGAGGGGCCGATCACGCATGGCATCAATGTCGCCCTGATCGGTTACACGCTGGCGCCGGACGCTACGCTCGATCAAATCGTCGCCGAGATTCATGCTGGCATCGACCATCTTGCCGGACAATTGCCTTCGCTCGGCGCCGAGGACGGCGGCATCGTCGTATCCGGCTGGTCGGCGGGCGGCCATCTCACTGCGATGGCGCTGTCGCATCCGAAGGTGAGGGCGGGGCTCGGCATCAGCGGCATCTACGATCTCGAGCCGATCCGTCACTCCTATCTCAACGCCAAGCTGGCGCTGGACGAGGCGATGTCGCAGCGCAATTCACCGCTCATGCAGGCCGATGGTCCGGCGAAGCCGCTGTCGCTGGTGGTGGGCAGTGCCGAGCTGTTGCTGCTGCGCAAGCAGACCGCCGACTTGGCCGCGCATCGCGCCCGCTATGGTCTGCCGGTGACCTACGAGGAAATCCCCGGCGCCGACCATTTCACCATCATGAACGAGATGACCTCGCCGCAGGGGCGGATCACCACCTTGATCAGGCAATTGTTCGAGCGGACTGGAGCCTAACTCGTCATTGCGAGGAGTGAAACGACGAAGCAATCCAGGCCACATCCGGGCTAAAAGCTGGATTGCTTCGCGGAGCCTGTCATCGGGAGGTGCTTCGCACCGACCCGTTGGCTCGCAATGACGGGGTGGATGGTTGCTTTAACTCCACCCTGCCGCAATACCTCCGTCAACCGTGAAGATCACGCCGGACGTATAGCCGGAACGGTCGGAGGCGAGGAACGCCATGAGGTCGCCGATCTCGCGCGCATGGGCGGGACGGCCGAGCGGCATGCTCTTCTGGAATTCCTTGTAGCGATTTTCATCGCCGAGCTGATGCTTGGCCCGGGTCTTCATCAGCGTGATGTGACGGTCAGTGCCGACGGGGCCGGGATTGATGCCGACCACGCGGATATTGTCGGCCAGGCTCTTGCCGCCGAGCGCGCGGGTGAACGCCATCAACGCGGCATTGCCGGTGCTCCCGCAGATATAATTGGCGTCGAATTTCTCGCCGGCTGCGCCGATGTCGTTGACGATGACGCCATGTCCGCGCGCCTTCATCTGCGCATAGATCGCGCGGGTAAGGTTGATATAGCCGAACACCTTCAATTCCCAGGCATGACGCCAGGTCGCTTCGTCGATCTTGTCGATCGATCCGCCGGGGATGTCGCCGGCATTGTTGACTAGAATGTCGATATCGGCGGCGTCCTTCACCAGACGGGCAATGTCCTCCGGCTTGCGCAGGTCGACGACATGGGTCGATGCGTCGATCTGATGCGCCGAGCGCAGCCGCTCCGCCAGCGCCTTGAGCTGATCGCCGCTGCGGGCGGCAAGCATGAGGTGAGCGCCTTCTTCGGCGAACGCTTCGGCGGCGGCTTCGCCGATACCCTTTGACGCGCCGGTGATGAGGACGCGTTTGCCGCGCAGATGAAGATCCATGGGTGTGCTCTTTGGTTGAAACGCCGGAGGGGTGCCTGGCAATTCTGGCCCGGCGCTGGCTGAACGGTCAACATGACAATGCGCTGTTGCGCCCCGGCCAAGTTTGGTCCATTGCAGTCCCGGCAAAAGACGCTGGCGCCGGTGCGTCCAAGGATTAAGGGAGATCTCGATGAGCAACGCCAAAAAGCAATACCGGATCGCGGTCATTCCCGGCGACGGCATCGGCAAGGAAGTGATCCCGGAAGGCATCCGGGTGCTCGAAGCAGCAGCCAAGAAACACGGCGTTTCCGTGCATTTCGACCATTTCGACTTCGCGTCCTGGGACTATTACGAAAAGCACGGCCAGATGATGCCGGACGACTGGAAGGAAAAGATCGGCAAGCACGACGCGATCTATTTCGGTGCGGTCGGCTGGCCGGCGAAAATCCCTGATCACATTTCCTTGTGGGGGTCGCTGATCAAGTTTCGTCGTGAATTCGATCAATACGTCAACCTTCGTCCCGTGCGGCTGATGCCCGGCGTGCCATCACCGCTCGCCAACCGCAAGCCCGGCGATATCGATTTCTGGGTGGTCCGCGAAAATACCGAAGGCGAATATTCGTCCGTCGGCGGCCGCATGTTTCCGGACACCGACCGCGAATTCGTCACCCAGCAGACCGTGATGACGCGAACCGGCGTCGATCGCATCCTGAAGTTCGCATTCGACCTGGCGCAGTCGCGGCCGAAGAAGCACCTGACCTCGGCGACGAAGTCCAACGGCATCTCGATCACGATGCCGTACTGGGACGAGCGCGTGGAGGCGATGGCGAAGAAATATCCGACCGTGAAATGGGACAAATATCACATCGATATTCTCACGGCGAATTTCGTGCTGCATCCCGACTGGTTCGATGTCGTGGTCGGCTCGAACCTGTTCGGTGACATCCTCTCCGATCTCGGCCCGGCCTGCACCGGCACGATCGGCATCGCGCCGTCGGGCAACATCAATCCGGAAGGCAACTTCCCGTCGGTGTTCGAACCGGTGCATGGTTCGGCGCCCGATATCGCCGGCCAAGGCATCGCCAATCCGATCGGCATGATCTGGTCGGGCGCGATGATGCTGGAGCATCTCGGCGAGAAGCAGGCTTCCGACGCCATCGTCGGTGCGATCGAGCGCACGCTGGCCGAGCGCACGCTGCGCACCCGCGACCTCGGCGGCAACGCCGACACGACAGCCTGCGGCAAGGCGGTCGCCGAGATGGTGGATTAGTTTTTCTTCCCTCTCCCCTTGTGGGAGAGGGTGGTTTTGAGCGAAGCGAAAAACCGGGTGAGGGGTTGCCTCCGCGGACGCAGCCCCCTGATCCGGCGCGAATTTCATTCGCGCTACCGTCTCCCACAAGGGGAGTAGGGAAAGGGCGCTAGGAGCCCTTCGCAATCCGCCGGCAATGCGCCCAGGCCGCGCCGATCAGGTTCTCGCTCGCTTCGGGCGTGCGGAAGGCCGAATGCGCCGACAGCGTGACGTTGGAGAGCCTGGTCAGCGGATGATCCTTCGGCAGCGGCTCGATGTTGTAGACGTCGAGGCCGGCGTGGCGAATATGGCCTGATTTCAGCGCATCGATCATCGCGGCTTCATCCACCAGCGCGCCGCGGGCGGTGTTGATCAGGATCACGCCCTTCCTCATGCCTGCGATTTTCTCGCGGGAGACCAGCCCGCGGGTTTCATCGTTCAGCAAAAGATGGATCGAAACGACATGGCTGTCGGCGAGCAGCTTTTCGAGGCCGACGAACTCGACGCCCTTATATGTCTTGGGCGACCGGTTCCAGGCGATCACTTTCATGCCGCTGCCGAGCGCAATCCGCGCGACTTCGGCGGCGATGCCACCGAATCCGATCAGGCCGAGCGTCTTCCCGGTCAATTGCATCGCGTCTTCGCGGAGCCAATTGCCGGCGCGCATCTCGCGGTCCATCCAGGGAATAACGCGCGCCGAGGCCCACATCAGCGCGATCGCGGCTTCCGCGACGGCGGTATCGCCATAACCCTTGATCAGATGCACGGAGATGCCGAGCTCGGCGAGCTCTTCGGGATTCATGTAGCTGCGCGCGCCGGTACCGAGGAAGACCACATGCTTCAGTCCACGGCATTGCTTTGCGATTTCAGTCGGCAGGGCGGTGTGGTCGACGACGCCGATTTCGGCGTCACCGAGAATCTCGGGCCATTGCTCCGGCTTGATATTGGGGTTGAAGTTCACGCTCATGTCGGGATCGCCGTCCCGGCGCTGCCGTTCAAAGATCTCGGCGAGTGAATCATTGGCGTCGACGAAAACTCCGCGCACCAGGACCTCCTTTGAACTTGCGGTCAGGCGGCGACGCCGGCGAGCGCCAGCACCGTATGCATCAACACATTGGCGCCCGCGGTACAATCGGCCTGCGTCGCGTCCTCGAGCTCGTTGTGGCTGATGCCGTCCTTGCAGGGCACGAACACCATCGCGGCGGGCATCACCGTGTTGAGATTGCAGGCGTCGTGACCGGCGCCGGAAGTGATGCGCCGGTGCGAATAGCCGAGCTGCTTGGCTGCATTTTCAACCGCATCGACCAACTTGGCGTCGAAATGGGTTGGCGGCTTGCGCCAGACCAGGTCGAGCGCGACGTCGACCTTGCGCCGTGCCGCGATCTCGGCGATCGCCGCGCGCAGATCGCGATCCAGCGCGTCCATGATGCCGTCATCCGCGCTGCGGCAATCGACGGTAAAGGCGATCTCGCCGGGAATAACATTGCGCGAGGGACTGGCGATCACGGCTTCGCCGATGGTGCCGACCGCTTTCGGGCCGTGCTTCCTGGCGATGCTTTCCATCGCCAGCACGATCTCCGACAAGGTCGCAAGGGCGTCGCGGCGCAGCGGCATCGGCGTCGAGCCGGCATGGCTTTCGAAGCCGGTGATCTTGCCGTCGTACCACAGCACGCCCTGGCCGGAGTCGACCACGCCGATGGTCTTTGCTTCAGCCTCTAAGATCGGGCCTTGCTCGATATGCAGTTCGACGAAGGAGGAAAACTTCTGCGTTCCGACCGGGCTGTCGCCGCGATAGCCAATACCGTCGAGTGCTTCAGCCACGGTGACGCCATCGGCGTCCTTGCGCGAGAGGATATCTTCGGTGGTGAAGTGGCCGGCATAGGCGGCCGAGGCCATCATCGCCGGTGCGAAGCGCGAACCTTCCTCGTTGGTCCAATTCGCGATGCAGATCGGAGCCTCAGTCTCGATCCCGGCATCGTTGAGTGTGCGCACCACTTCCAGCGCTGCCAGCGTGCCGAGCACGCCGTCGAACTTGCCGCCCGTCGGCTGCGTATCGAGATGCGAGCCAAGACCTACCGGCAGCTTCGACATGTCGCGTCCCTTGCGCAGGCCGAACATCGAGCCGAGCGCGTCGACATGAACCTCCAAGCCGGCTGCTTCGCAGGCCTTGCGAAACCAGTCGCGCACCAGCCTGTCCTCGGGCCCGAGCGTCAGCCGTCGCACGCCGCCTTTCGGCGTTGCGCCGAACTGCGCGGTTTCATGAATGGCGCCCCAAAGCCGGGCGGAGTCGATCTGCAGATTGGATGCAACTTTGGTCATGGAGGCCTTTCCGACAATCAGGCTGATACCGCCAATGATATTTCAATGACGCGCTTGCGGCGAGGCGTCAACGATGACGCTGCCTTGTGCGAGTTTGGCGGCGAGTTCGGCCACTCGTTCGATCGCGACCGTATCAGGGGAGGCGAGCCAGCTTGCCGAGAAGGTCAGCGGCGGTATCTGCACATTCGTGGACAGCAATTGCAGCCGCCCGTCCGCCAGCTCATTCTCGACGATGGCGGTTGGAATGACCGCGATGCCGAGGCCTTCGATGGCCATGTGAATGACGGTTGCGAGCGAGGCGCTGGCATGCAGCCGCATCGGCGGCAGTTCCGGCCGGTTAAACAGCGAACTCACGACCTCATAGGGCGTGGTCTTGCGTGAAAACGTAATGATAGGGAACTTGGCGAGATCGTGTACCGTCAGCCGGCGTTTGCCGAGGCCGAGCGCGGGACTGGCAAGAAAGTCGACCGGGTAGTCGCATAGAACCCGGTTGCTGATGGTCGGCACGGTCAGCGGACCGAGCAGGAAGGCAAGCTCGATTTCCTGCGCCAGCAGGCGCGTCTGCAGGTTCGAGGTGACGTCCACCTCGATTTCGAGCGAGAGGTTCGGATAAAGGTGATTGACGCGTTTGATGAGCTGCGACAGCCAGGTGTGCACGATCGTCTCGGCGACGCCGAGCCGCAGCACCCCGCGCATCGCCGAACGGTCGCCGACGGCCTCGAGCATTTCCGAGCGCAGGCCGATCAGCTTCTCCGCATAAACCATCATCTGCCGTCCGCTCGGGGTCGGCAGCACCACACGGCGGTCACGCTGCAGCAGGCGGACGCCGACCTCGCGTTCGAGCTGCGCGATTCGTTGCGAGATGGCGGGCTGGGTGGTGTTCAGCTTTTGCGCCGCCCCGCGAAAGCTGCCCAGCGTGACCACCCACATGAAAGTTTCAATTGCCTTGAAATCAGCCATGCTTCCCACGTCCACAGATCGATAAATTCTATTTATCGATCCTGATCAAAAACAACGATTGGACATTATAGTAGCCTCATGCGTGATTTGCTGTCGAGCTTAATGGAGCGGCACCATGACCAATCTTGCGAGAAATGAACGGTCCTCGGACGCAACCTCCAACCCGGACCTGCTGCCGAGCGCGGCGGCGAGGCATGCCTGCCGGTCCGGAATGGCTTGGTCGACAGCGGGCGTTGCCAACGGTTACGTGCAGGGCAATCTCGCGATCCTGCCGGAAAAGCTCGCGGCGTCATTCCACCGGTTTTGCCAGCTCAATCCGAAGCCATGCCCGATCATCGGCATCTCCGATGTCGGTGACCCCCGCATTCCCTCGCTCGGCATCGATCTCGACATTCGCACCGACGTGCCGCGCTACCGCGTCTGGCGTGACGGCGAAGTGGTGGAGGAGCCGACCGATATCATGGCGCATTGGCGCGACGATCTCGTCGCCTTCGTGATCGGTTGCTCGTTCTCTTTCGAGGAGGCGTTGCTGGCGGACGATCTGCCGATCCGCCATATCGAACGCGATGTACGGGTGCCGATGTATCGCACCAACATCGCCTGCAGGTCGTCGGGCCCGTTCGCGGGGCCGATGGTGGTTTCAATGCGGCCGTTCAAGCCGGCAGATGCGATCCGTGCGGTGCAGATCACTTCTCGTTTTCCGTCCGTGCATGGCGCGCCGGTCCATCTCGGGCATCCGCAGTCGATCGGCATCGCCGATCTCGCCAAGCCCGATTACGGCGATGCGGTGCCGGTCGCAGATGATGAGATTCCAGTGTTCTGGGCGTGCGGCGTGACTCCGCAGGCGGTTATTGCTGCGGCGAAAGTGCCATTTGCCATCACGCACGCGCCCGGACTAATGCTGGTGACCGACCTGAAGAACAAGCAACTGGCTGTGCTTTAACAGGGCAGCCTTTGCCGCTCTTTGAGGCTTTACCACCAAGTCCAACCGCTTCATCGGTAGCGACAGATAAACACGAGGGGAATCGCATGGCCGTTACACGTCGAGATGTTTTGCTTGGAGCTTCCGCCACGGCGGCATTGATGCCGCTCGCAGCGCGCGCGGATACGCCCGATGTGGCAATCGGCATCATCTATCCGTTCTCGGGTTCGAGCGCACAGATCGGCGTCGACGCGAAGCATGCGTTCGAGACGGCCGCCGATATCATCAACAAGAACTATGATTTTGACCTGCCGCTGGCACGCGGCGAGGGCTTACCCGGTCTTGGCGGCGCCAAGGTGCGGCTGGTTTACGCCGACCACCAGGCCGATCCGCAGACGGGCCGTGCCGAAGCCGAGCGCCTGATCACTCAGGAAAAGGTCTGCGCCGTCATCGGCACCTATCAGAGCGCAGTCGCCGTCACCGTGAGCCAGACCTGCGAACGCTACCAGATCCCGTTCATCTCGGCCGACAATTCCTCGCCGAGCCTGCATCGCCGTGGCCTCAAATACTATTTCCGTGCCGCACCGCATGACGAGATGTTCTCGAAGGCGATGTTCGACTTCTTCGACGATATGAAGAAGAAGGGCACCAAGATCGACACGCTGTCGCTGTTCCACGAAGATACGATCTTCGGCACCGACTCCGGCAATGCCCAGCTAAAATTTGCCAAGGAGCGCGGCTACAAGGTCGTCGCCGATATCAAGTACCGTGCCAATTCGCCGTCGCTGTCGGCAGAAGTGCAGCAGCTCAAGGCGGCTAATGCCGACGTGCTGATGCCGTCGAGCTACACCACCGACGGCATCCTGTTGGTCAAGACCATGTCCGAACTCGGCTACAAGCCGCCGGCGATCGTGGCCCAGGATGCGGGCTTCTCCGAGCAGGCTCTCTACGACGCGGTCGGCGACAAGCTCGAAGGCGTGATCTCCCGCGGCAGCTTCTCGCTCGACCTCGAGCAGAAGCGGCCGATGGTCGGCAAGATCAACGCCATGTTCAAGGCGCGCTCCGGCAAGGACTTCAACGACTACTCGTCGCGGCAGTTCATGGGCCTGATCGTGATGGCGGACGCGATCAACCGCGCCAAGTCCATCGATGGCGACAAGATCCGTGAGGCGCTGGTCGCGACCGATATGCCGGGCGACGTGACGATCATGCCGTGGTCCCGCGTCAAGTTCGACTCGATGGGGCAGAACGAGTTTGCCGATCCGGTGCTGCTGCAATATGTCAATAAGAAGTTCGTGACGATCTTCCCCAAGCAGGCCGCCGTCGCTGAAGCGATGTGGCCGATGAAGTAAGCGAAACGGAGCGGGGACGGGGCCGTGACGGCAGAGACCATTATCCAAAGCCTGGCGAGCGGCCTCCTGATGGGGCTGCTTTACGGGCTGATCGCCGCAGGGCTGGCGCTGATTTTCGGCCTGATGGACGTCGTGAACTTCGCCCATGGCGAGTTCCTCATGGTCGCGATGTACGCGACGTTCTTCCTGTTCTCCTTCTTCGCGCTCGATCCACTCCTGGCAGCGCCGCTGGTTGCGGCGGCGCTGTTCGTGTTCGGAGCGGTGATCTATCTTTTGGTGGTTCGCTTCGCGATGCGAGCGAAAGCCAATGCCGGGATGGTGCAGATCTTTTCGACCTTCGGGCTTGCCATCGTCATGCGCGGTCTCGCGCAATATTTCTTCACCCCGGACTATCGCAGCATCACGCATTCCTGGCTCGGCGGTAAGACGGTTTCGATCGCCGGAGTGTTCTTGCCTGTGCCGCAACTGGCGGGCGCTGCGGTCTCGATCGCGGCCTTCGCTGCGCTTTACTTCTTCATCCACAGCACCGATTTCGGCCGCGCGCTCGAAGCCACGCGCGAGGATGCCGGCGCCGTGGCGCTGGTCGGCATCGACAAGAACCGGGTATTCGCGCTCGGGTGGGGCCTGGGCGCCGCGCTGGTCGGCCTTGCCGGCGCGATCATGGCGATCTTCTTCTACGTCTATCCTGACGTGGGCGCCTCCTTCGCGCTGATCGCCTATGTCACGGTGGCGCTCGGCGGCTTCGGCAGCGTGTTCGGCGCCTTTGCCGCCGGCATCATCGTCGGGCTGGTCGAAGCCATGACGGCGCTGATCCTGCCGCCGTCGCTGAAATCGGTCGGCATCTACGCGGTCTATCTCCTGGTGGTGTTCATCCGGCCGCGCGGCCTGTTCGGATCGCTGTGATGGACACGAGATTCGCCCAACGCCGCCGACGCGATCTGATCATGGCGGTTTGCTTTGCGGTCGCAGCCGCACTGGTGCCGCTATTCGTCAAGGACGTCTACGTCCAGAACATCATGGTGCTGACGCTGATGTATGCGGCGCTGTCGCAGAGCTGGAATATCCTGTCCGGCTATTGCGGACAGATTTCGCTTGGCCATGCGCTGTATTTCGGCCTTGGGGCCTACACCACCGCGCTACTGTTCACCAAGTTCGGCGTGCTGCCGTGGTTTGGCATGCTCGCGGGCGGCGTGATCTCCGCGCTGATTGCCATGGCGCTGGGATATCCCTGCTTCCGCCTGCGCGGGCACTATTTCGTCATCGCCACCATCGTCATCGCCGAGACCGGATTGCTGCTGTTCCAGAATTGGGACTGGGCGGGTGCTGCGCTCGGCATCGATATTCCGATCCACGGCGATAGCTGGCTCAAATTCCAGTTCGCGCGCAGCAAGCTGCCATACTTCTATTTTGCGCTGGCGCTCGCCTGCATCGCCTGGCTGGTAACCTGGTGGCTCGAGGACTCCAAATGGGGTTACTGGTGGCGTGCGGTGAAGGATAATCCGGATGCCGCCGAAAGCCTCGGCGTCGTGGTGTTCGATTCCAAGATGGGCGCGGCCGCAGTCTCGGCGTTCCTTACCGCGATCGGCGGCAGCTTTTATGCGCAATTCGTCTCCTACATCGATCCGGGAAGCGTGATGGGCTTCCAGTTCTCGCTGCTGATGGCGTTGCCGGCCGTGATCGGTGGCATCGGGACGCTGTGGGGCCCGGTGCTCGGCGCCGTGGTACTGATCCCGCTGACCGAACTGACGCGCTCCTATATTGGCGGTTCCGGACGCGGCGTCGACCTGATCGTTTACGGCTCGCTGATCGTGCTGATCTCGCTGGCGCGGCCGGAAGGTCTGATCGGCTTGTTCTCGCGCGGGCACAGGGGGCCGGCGAGATGACAGCGCTACTCGAAACCCGCGGTGTATGGCAGCGCTTCGGCGGCCTCGTCGCCAATAGCGACGTGTCGATCTCGGTCGGACGCGGCGAGATCGTCGGCCTGATAGGCCCGAACGGCGCCGGCAAGTCGACGCTGTTCAACCTGATTGCCGGCGTGTTGCCGCCAACTGAAGGCTCGATCTGGTTCGACGGCGAAGACGTGACGCGGCTGCCGGCGACGGCGCGTTGTCAGCGCGGCGTCGGGCGCACCTTCCAGGTCGTCAAAAGCTTCGAGACCATGACGGTGGTCGACAATGTCATCGTCGGAGCGCTGATCCGCACCACTGTGATGCGCGAGGCCCGCCGCAAAGCCTATGAGGTGCTGGAATTCGCCGGCCTCGGCCACCGCGCCAACGTGCTCGCCAGCGATCTCGTGCCGTCGGAAAAGCGAAGG
>Ga0310811_10007951_pt1 | contig 13604 bp, 7 predicted proteins | sample YCmetagenome_FD_207642 | JGI IMG/M metagenome (GOLD analysis project Ga0310811, IMG submission 207642) | Soil microbial communities from experimental microcosm in Duke University, North Carolina, United States - YC | ecosystem: Engineered > Artificial ecosystem > Soil microcosm > Unclassified ... | reverse complement strand
AAGACGGGTGCGGTCGAGGAGTTTCCGATGCCGTCAGGTGGAACATCACTGCCATACGCGATGACGCTCGACGATCGCGGACGAATCTGGGTCGCCGAAACGGGGGTTCAACCCAACAGGCTCCAGGCGTTCGATCCACGAAAGAAGACGTGGGTGGAATCCGTCGTCGTGCCGTCTGACGGCCCAAACGTCATTCGCCACATGACCTTCGACAAAGCGACACGACAGATCTGGTTCGGCGGGGACGCGAACATGATCGGTCGCGTGAAAGTGGCGCCGGAGCCGGTGACGCCCTGACTCGGGGAATTCGGGCCGGAACGGTTGTTGCGGCCTCTTGCTAGTCCGCAGTGACCGTTCCGACCCGCAACACCCCACAAGTGGCTACGAGAAAGACCGACCGGCGTCCCGCGGGGCGCCGACTGGAGCACGTCTACATCGAACGGGTCACGCCGGAGCTCGACGGCGGACGATTTCTGGTGAAGCGAGTCGTCGGCGACACTGTTGTCGTGGGCGCGGACGTACTCAAGGAAGGCCACGACCACATCGGCGCCCGCGCATTATATCAGGGCCCGGACGACGCCACTTGGTCCGTCGCGCCGATGTCATATGACTACGACAGCGATCGCTGGTACGGCAGCTTCACGGTCGACCGAATCGGTCGTTGGGCATTCACCGTCGAAGCCTGGACCGATCGAGTCGGCACCTGGAGCGCTGGGTTCAAGAAGAAGCTCGAGGCGGGACAGGACGTGTTGAACGAGCTCCTCGAGGTGGCGCAGATGGCGAGGTCAGCATTGCGTAGCGCTCCATCCGGGCCGGCGCGCGCCTCCTTGCTGATGACGGCGAAAATGCTCGAGGATCGCCGCGATGCATCGATCGAGCGTCGGGTCGAGCGTGTGCTCGAGGAGGATTTTCTCACACTCGTTCGCGAGCACTTTCGAGCGTCCGATCTCACGCGCTATCGCCACGAGCTCGGTATCGTGGTCGATCGGCCCCAAGCCCGCTTCGCCGCCTGGTACGAGACGTTTCCTCGTTCCGCGACTTCGCCAGGAGCGGTCACGCGTCATGGTACGCTGGCGGACACAGCCGCGCGGCTGCCTCGCCTTGCCGAACTTGGGTTCGACGTGGTGTATCTGGCGCCAATCCATCCGATAGGACGGACGTTCCGTAAGGGGAAGAACAACTCTCTAACACCTGAGCCCGGTGATGTCGGAAGCCCGTGGGCGATCGGGAACGAGGCCGGGGGCCACACGGCGATCGAACCGGCCCTCGGCTCGCTGGAGGACTTCGATCGTCTCGTTGACACCGCGAAGCGGTTTGGGCTCGAGATCGCGCTCGACTACGCCTTACAATGTTCGCCCGACCACCCGTGGGTCAAAGAACACCCAGAGTGGTTTCACATCCGTCCCGACGGGACGATCAAGTACGCTGAGAATCCGCCCAAGAAGTACCAGGATATCTATCCGATCAACTTCTGGTGCGCGGACAGGCAGAACCTGTGGAACGCCTGCCGCGATGTCGTTGCGTTCTGGATTGGCCACGGCGTCACCACGTTTCGTGTCGACAATCCGCACACCAAGCCGTTCGCATTCTGGGAATGGATGATCCAGGACATTCAGCGCGACCACCCCGAGACGGTGTTCTTCTCCGAGGCGTTTACGCGGCCGAAACGGATGAAGGAGCTCGCACGCATCGGCTTCACGATGTCGTACACGTACTTCACCTGGAAGAACAGCCCCTGGGACATTCGGCAGTATTTCGAGGAGCTCACCCAGACGGATGCGGTCGAGTATTTTCGCGGCAATCTGTTCGCGAACACGCCAGATATCTTGAATGCGTACCTCGTAACGGGCGGTCGTCCGGCGTTTCGAATTCGTCTGCTGCTCGCGGCAACGCTCCTTCCGTTGTACGGTATCTACAGTGGGTTCGAGCTGTGTGAGAACGTGCCCGCGGCACCAGGCAGCGAGGAGTATCTCGATTCGGAGAAGTACCAGCTCCGGCCGCGCAACTACGATGCGCCGGAAAACATCAACGCCGACATACAGCGCATCAATGCGCTGCGGCGTCAACATGCAGCACTGCAGCGTTACGCGAATCTGACGTTCCACGAGAGCGAGAACCCGAACATTCTGTTCTTCCGCAAGGCCGCGCGAGAGCGCGTGGTGCAATGGGTGGACGGCGTCGCGCAGCCCGTTCCCACAGCCTGCCTCGGCCTATCGGATGTGCCGGCTGTGAGCCGGGGTGATGTGCTCGTCGTGGTGAATACCGATCCGTACCATCCGCAAGAAACGATGATTCACGTTCCAATTCATGAAATGGGTCTGGACGACCAACAGACTTACGTCGTTCATGATCTCCTCACTGACGCCCGGTACACGTGGCGCGGCGAGCGGAACTACGTTCGCCTGGATCCCACCGTCGAGCCGGGGCATGTCTTCCTCGTCGAGCCAGCACAGGCGGATGCTCCATGACATCTGGGGACAACGACCCGCTCTGGTACAAAGACGCCATCGTCTACCAGCTCCACATCAAGAGCTATCGGGATTCGAACGGCGACGGCTTCGGCGACTTCCGCGGGTTGATCGAAAAGCTCGACTACGTACAGCAGCTCGGCGCCAACACCATTTGGGTGCTGCCGTTCTATCCGTCGCCGCTCAAGGACGACGGCTACGACATCGCGGCGTACGAGGAGATCAATCCGACGTACGGCACCGTCGAGGATTTCCGTGCTTTCCTCGAGGCGGCGCACCAGCGGCGCATTCGCGTGATCACTGAGCTCGTCATCAACCACACCTCGGATCAGCACCCGTGGTTTCAGCGCGCGCGCCATGCGCCGAAGGATTCGCCGGAACGAGCCTGGTACGTGTGGAGCGACGACCCGAACAGGTACGCGGGGGCTCGCATCATCTTCACTGATACCGAGCGCTCGAACTGGTCCTGGGATCCGGAGGCGCAGCAGTTCTACTGGCATCGCTTCTTCAGCCACCAGCCCGATCTCAACTTCGACAACCCCGACGTTCTCGAGGCGGTGAAGAACGTCATGCGCTTCTGGCTGCGCATGGGTGTCGACGGCCTGCGACTGGACGCGATTCCCTATCTCGTGGAGCGCGAGGGCACGAACTGCGAGAACCTGCCCGAGACACACGACGTGCTGCGCTCGCTCCGTGCGACACTCGACGACGAATTCCCCGGCCGGATCTTTCTCGCCGAAGCCAACCAATGGCCGAGCGATGTCCGTTCGTATTTCGGCGAGTCGAACGAGTGTCACATGGCGTTCCACTTCCCGGTAATGCCGCGAATGTACATGGCGCTCCGCAAGGAGGATCGGACGCCGATCGTCGACATCATGCGACAGACGCCGGCCATCCCCGCGGACTGTCAGTGGGCGGTGTTTCTCCGGAATCACGATGAGCTGACGCTCGAGATGGTCACCGACGAGGAACGCGACTACATGTATCGCGAGTACGCGCGCGATCCACGCATGCGAATCAACGTCGGCATCCGGCGGCGGCTGTCGCCCCTCATGGAAGGCGGGCGGCGCCAGGTGGAGTTGATGAGCGCGTTGCTCATGTCGATGCCGGGAACGCCCATCATCTACTACGGCGACGAGATCGGGATGGGCGACAACATCTACCTCGGCGATCGCAACGGCGTGCGAACGCCGATGCAGTGGAGCGCCGATCGCAACGCTGGATTCTCCGACGCGGATACCGCGGCGCTCTTCTCGCCGCTCATCGTGGATCCACCATACGGATATCACACTGTCAACGTCGCGGCGCAGGAGCGGCTTCCGACGTCGCTCCTGCGGTGGATGCGTCGGCTGATTGCCGTGCGCCAGGAGTACAAGGCGTTCGGGCGAGGGACGTGGCAGGCGCTCGACACGGCGAATCGCCGAGTGCTCGTGTTTCTGCGGGTCTACCGCGACGAGACCATTCTCTGCGTCAACAACCTCTCGCGCTTCGCGCAGTTCGTCGAGCTCGATCTCAGCGAATTCAAAGGCATGTTCCCGCTCGAGCTCTGGAGCAAGTTCTGCTTCCCGCGCATCGGCGATCTACCGTATCTGCTCACCCTTGGGCCGCACAACGTGCTCTGGTTCCGCCTCCTGCGATCCGAACAGGCCAAGGAGTTTCAACGCTCCACGTGAACGAATCCACAATCACATCGCGCGTCGAGCGAGCCATCGCGTCGGTATCCAGTGATGATCTGTCGACCTTTCTCAGGCGGCAGCGCTGGTTCGCGGCGAAGGCCTCACCGTCACCGTCTCCGCGCATCACGAGTCTCATCGTGCTACCATGGGGGGATGGGCGCTTCGCCATCGCTCAGGTGGAGGTGTCGATCGACGCCGGGTCGCGTCAGACCTACCAACTGCCAATCGCCGCACGTCGTTCGCCCAGCTCTCATATTCCGGCCGGCGCGGCGATCGGAAGTGCTACACTCGACGGTGCGACGCTATCCATTTACGACGCGGTATACGACGCAGACTTTAGAGACGGACTTGCTCGTGCGGCCGTGCACGGACTCTCGGTCGACGGCGCTGGTCCCTCGCGATTCGTCGTCGAGCCGGTTCTCGACAAACGCATCGAGCTCCCTTCCTCCGTTTCGACGCGCGTGATCGATGCGGAGCAGTCGAACACGTCGATCGTCATCGGCGATCGGGCGATTCTCAAACTCTTCCGACGAGTCGCACCGGGCCCGAACCCGGATGTCGAAGTCACACGCTTTCTCTCGACCCGCTCTGGCTTCGAGAACACGCCGGCGCTCTTTGCCGAGCTTCGACTCGAAGGCGAAGCCGGGATCGCGACCACCGGGGTCGTGCAGGCGCTCGTACCGAATGCTGTCGACGCGTGGAGCTATGCGCTGGATCGGGGCAGGCCGTATTTCGCTGCGCCCGCCGACCGCGATGCACCCAACAGCTTCGTGGACGATGCCAGACAGCTCGGGGCCGTGACGCGACTGATGCACGAAGCGCTCGCGGGCGACGACAGCGATCCCGATTTCGCTCCCGAGGACGTGACGGCCGAGGATCTGGACCGATGGGCGCATCGCGCGCAGCAATCGGTACGTGATTCACTGGCGCTGCTCGAGACACAGCTCGGCACTCCAGGATTTCCGCGGGATCGCCTGCCCGAAGCACAGGCACTCGTTCGCCGGCGCGATCACTATCTCGGATGGATCAACGAGATCGACGACCAGCTTGGCGATGACCTCGGCCTGCGCACACGTACCCATGGCGATTTCCATCTCGGGCAGGTGCTGCGGTCGAGCGACGGAACGTTCATGATCATCGATTTCGAGGGCGAGCCGTCGCGGTCGCTGGACGAACGCCGAGAGAAGACGTCGCCGCTGCGCGACGTCGCGGGAATGCTTCGCAGTTTTGCCTATGCCGCGGCGACGCTGTCGCAGAAGGAAGGGAAGAACGCACCACCACACGTGCGCGAGCTGCGGATCGCGCGGTGGGAGCGCGACGTTCGCGCTGCATTTCTTACGGGATATCTCGGCGCGTCGGACGAGCCGGGACTACTTCCCGACGAAGACGCCCACGTTCGACAGCTCATCTCGTTATTCGAGACGGAGAAGGTGTTCTATGAGCTCGCGTACGAGCTGAATCATCGTCCCACGTGGGCCTGGATACCCTTGCGAGGTATCGCGAAGCTGTTCGTAAAATCCTGAGCGCCAACCTGCAAGTCAGCGCTCGCTGACGGTGGCGAACGTGTTGCAGTCGTTTGGGTCGCCGGACGCAAACCCACGCTTGAACCACGCCTCTCGCTGAGAGGATGATCCATGCGTGAAGGTGTCGGTGTTCACATGTCCCGTCGCCTGCCTTTGGATTCGATCGTCGCCCACGGCCGCGGCTGCGGCGAGTCCTTCGTCGATGTCGCCAGGCTCGAGCGCTCCGCCCGCCTGGGCATAATGCCCCCACACCCCGGCGTAGCAATCCGCCTGTAGCTCGAGCGCGACCGAGAGTTTGTTCGCTTCGTCCGGGTAGAGCCTCTGTGCGCGACGAACTTTTGCATCCGTGCCGAGCAGATGCTGGACGTGGTGACCGAGCTCGTGGGTCAGCACGTACGCCTGCGCAAAATCACCGGGCGCACCAAACCGCGTGCGCAGCTCGTCGTAGAACGCCAGGTCGATGTACAAACGCTGATCGAGCGGGCAATAGAACGGGCCCATGGCGGTCTGGCCAACGCCGCAACCTGTCTGGGTCGCGTTGCGGAAGAGCACAAGCTTCGCGTCGTGCCACGGAACGCCCATCGATTCCGGAAGCAATCTCGACCATGTCGCTTCGGCGGTATCGAGCACCCAGGATACGAATTGCACTTCCTTCGCCTCTTCCGGGCTTTGCTGCACTCCGACTTCACCGCTCGCCGTGTCGGTCCGCGTTGACTGTTCGGCCGGTCCGGAAATGAAGTCGCGTCCAAAGAGCAGACTGAGAATGAGCAGAATTACGGTCCCGCCGATGCCAACGGGAGCCAACCCGACGCCGCCCCCTCGCCGATCTTCGACATTCCGACTTGGTCCGCCCGGCGTCCAGCGCATCTCCTGCCCTCATCTCTCGCGTGTTCAGACGCGAAAAAAGCAAGAACCCGGCCGACTAGCTCAGGTGAGCGGGAGCGCCATAACGTAATCGTGCTGCAGGTCTTGGCCGAGCAAGAAGGTCTGACGGCCGACCTTTCGAAAACCCTTCTTCTCGTAGAACGCGATTGCGCGCGGGTTTTCCTCCCAGACGCCGAGCCAGAGAACATCGCAGTGCCACGCTCGTGCCCGGTCAACGCACGCACGCATAAGTGCGTCGCCGATACCGCGGCCGTGCCAAGCTTGATCGGCATAGATGCGCTGAACCTCCGCCGGCCGCGCGGCGATAACGCCGTCGGCGGTGGACGCTCGGCGGAGCACCGCGTAGCCGATGCTCGCGCGTTCGGCGTCCTCGGCGATCCACGTGGCGAGCTGCGGATCGCCGAGGACCTCGGTCACTCGTTCAATCGAGAACGCCGTTGGCAGATACGCAGCCATGTCCGCCGGATCGTTCGCCGCACCAAACGTCTGCTCGAACAGTCGAGGGCCGAGCCGAGCGAGGAGAGGTGCATCGGCGGCGCCGGCAGGACGCACCGAGAAGATCGGATCGGTTGGCTGGTGCGGGAGGATTTCGGTCATGCGATAGCTTAAACCCGTCCCTGGGGTCCAGGTAACGTGACGCGCGCCCTCCCTTTTTTGGGTGGCTTGGTGGGCGCACTAGCGTTCAGTATGCACCTCTCGCTCGAGGCCTGCGTCTTGCCCCCAAGCTGCGTTCACCCGATCGCCTAACGCAGCCATGTCCCACCTGTGGGCCCTCGATCGAGGCGCACAGCTTCTCCCCGACAACTCGGTTCGGTTCACGCTCTGGGCTCCGCGTCTCCGGTTGCCGCGCCTTCGGGTGCTGTCCGGACCCGCACAGGGCGATCACGCTCTCGCGCCGATCGAAGGCGAGCGCGACGTCTACTCGGCCACCGTTCCGAATGTCGGCGTCGACGCCGACTACGCCTTCGTTACCGACGACGGTCGCACGCTGCCCGATCCGGTGAGTCGGTGGCAGCCGGAGGGTGTGCATGCTCCGTCCCGGGTCGTCGATCCCGCCGCCTTTTCGTGGACGGACGACGGTTGGCGTGGTGTGATGATGGACGAGCTCGTGATCTATGAAATCCACGTCGGCACCTTTACGCCGGCCGGGACCTTCGAGGCGATCATTCCCCGACTGACGGAGCTCAAGTCGCTCGGAGTCACCGCGATCGAGCTGATGCCGATTGCGCAGTTTCCTGGAACGCGCAATTGGGGCTATGACGGCGTCGCCATTTACGCCGCGCAGAACAGCTATGGCGGACCGTCGGCATTGAAGGCGCTCGTCGATGCAGCCCACGCGACCGGGCTCGGCGTACTACTCGACGTCGTGTACAACCATATCGGTCCCGAGGGAAACTACCTCGAGGCATTCGGGCCGTACTTCACCGACAAGTACACGACGCCCTGGGGTCGGGCGCTCAATTACGACGACATGGATTCCGACGAGGTGCGACGCTTTGCCATCGACAACGCACTCTACTGGGTGACCGAGTTCCACGTCGACGGCCTCCGTCTCGACGCGGTGCACGGAATCTTCGACTTCAGCGCGCGCCACCTGATCGAGGAGCTGACCACGGCGGTCCATACACAGGGCGATCGACTCGGGCGGTCCGTCGTCGTGATCGCCGAAAGCGATCTGAACGATCCGCGGCTTCTGCGTTCCGCCGACGAGAACGGGCTGGGGCTCGACGGACAATGGAGCGACGACTTCCATCACGCAGTGCACGCGCTGCTGACCGGCGACCGAAACGGCTATTACGCCGACTTCGGCCCCGCGTCGGCCATCGCTGATGCGTTGCGCGAACCCTTTGTCCTTGCCGGACGGTATTCGACGTATCGCCGTCGCAAACACGGTGCGGCATCGACCGGAATTCCACGCCGCCGATTCGTCGTCGCCATTCAGAATCACGACCAGGTGGGCAATCGCGCCATCGGCGATCGACTCTCCGTCCTCGTGTCGCCGGCACAACTTCGCCTCGCGGCGGCGCTCATGATCCTGTCGCCCTACGTGCCTCTTCTGTTCATGGGTGAGGAGTACGGCGAAACAAATCCGTTTCAGTATTTCATCAACCACGGCGACGAACATCTCGTCGCGGCCGTTCGCGACGGTCGGCTTCGAGAGTTCGAGTCCTTCGGGTGGGGCAAAGAGGTTCCGGACGCGCAAAACGACGGAACCTTTCAGCGGTCCAAGCTCGATTGGAGCAAGGCTGAGCGCGAGGATCATCGAGCGCTGCTCACGCTCTACCGCGATCTCCTCACGCTTCGACGCGAGGAGTCCATGCTTCGTCCGGACGGCTCGACCATCGACGTGTCGAACGGGGACCCGGGCTGGATCGCACTCGTTCGCGAGCCCGCGGATCTGTTCAACAGATACCACGCCTGGGAGTACGAGGCGCTTCTGACGTTGTTCAACTGCTCCGATCAGAGTGTCGATGTGCCGGTGCCGGGGTCGAGCACGCGCGCATGGAGTCTGCGTCTCTCGACGGATGCGCCCGGTTACGGCGGCAACGGAGACGTTGCCAGTTCCATCGATTCGTCGGTCCCGACGGACGGACCGAAGCGGTTGATTGGTGCGGACAGGATTCGTGGAGTGAGACTTCCCCCGTGGTCCGCCGCAGTCTTCGCGGCAATGTCGTGACGAGCCCATCGGCAGTCGCTACGTACACCCTGCTTCTACTACGAGAACGCTAAATGCGCGTCTGGCCCGGCCAACCCTATCCCCTCGGAGCAACCTGGGACGGCCAAGGTGTCAACTTCGCGATCTTTTCGGAGAATGCGACTGCTGTCGACCTCTGTCTGTTCCACCGGGAGGCCGACGCCGTCGAGTCGTTCAAGATCAGCGTGCGTGAAAGAACGGATCACGTCTGGCACTGCTATCTGCCCGACGTGCGGCCGGGGCAGTTCTACGGATATCGTGTTCACGGCCCGTACGATCCGAGCTCGGGTAACCGCTTCAATGCGGCGAAGCTGCTCATCGACCCGTACGCAAAAGCGATCACCGGAGAGATCGAGTGGAGCAACGAGCTGTTCGCCTATCCGCCCGGCAGTCCGCGGGAAGATCTCGAGCTCGACCCGGACAACACCGCCGGTGGCGTTCCGAAATGCGTCGTCATCGACCCCGCGTTTACCTGGGAGGACGACCGCCCGCTCCACATTCCGTGGAACCGCACGATCATCTACGAGTGCCACGTGAAGGGGATGACGAAGCTGCATCCGGACATTCCGGAGAATCTTCGCGGCACCTATCTCGGGCTCTGCAGTGATCCGATGATCGAGTATTTCCTCTCGCTCGGCATCACGGCGCTCGAGCTACTTCCGGTGCATCAATTTGTCGTGGACCGGCATCTCGCGGAGCGCGGGCTGACGAACTACTGGGGCTACAACTCGATCGGGTTCTTCGCGCCCGACGTCCGCTACGCTGCCAAGGGCCTGGGCAACCAGGTGTACGAATTCAAGAGCCTGGTGAAGACCCTGCATTCTGCCGGGATCGAGGTCATTCTCGACGTGGTCTACAACCATACCGGCGAGGGCAATCACCTGGGTCCTACGCTGTCCCTTCGAGGCATCGACAACCGTGCCTACTATCGCCTCGACCAGGATCAGCGCTTCTATACAGACTTCACGGGAACCGGCAACAGTCTGAACATGCAGCACCCGCGCACCATACAGCTGATCATGGACTCGCTGCGGTATTGGGTGAACGACATGCACGTCGATGGTTTTCGCTTCGACCTCGCGCCCGTGCTCGCGCGCGAGCTCCATGACGTCGACAAGCTATCGGCGTTCTTCGACATCATTCACCAGGACCCCACGCTCGCGAACGTCAAGCTCATCGCCGAACCGTGGGACGTGGGACCTGGCGGCTATCAGGTGGGCAACTTTCCCATTCGCTGGGCGGAGTGGAACGGTCGCTATCGCGACGCGGTACGCCATTTCTGGCGTGGCGACGGCGGCTACGTACCAGAGCTGGCGTCCCGCCTTGCCGGATCGAGCGACATCTACGAGCCGAGCGGCCGTGGATCGTACGCGAGCGTCAACTTCGTCACTGCGCACGACGGGTATTCGCTCTATGACCTCGTGAGCTACGAGCAGAAGCACAACGAGGCCAACGGCGAAAACAATCGCGATGGCCATAACGACAACGTCAGTCGCAATTGGGGCGTCGAGGGTGAAACGGACGATCCGCAGACCCTCGACATGCGGTTCCGTGTCATGCGGGATCTCATCGCGACACTCGCCTTCTCCCAGGGCGTTCCGATGCTGTCGCATGGCGACGAGATTGGGCGAACGCAACGCGGCAACAACAACGCGTATGCTCAGGACAACGAAACGACCTGGGTGCACTGGGACCTCGACGATCGGCGCAAACAGCTTCTTGCGTTCACGCGAAAGTGTCTGAACCTTCGCCACACGCACGCCGTCATGCGCCGCCGTCACTTCTTTCGTGGTGAGCCGACCGTCAAAGGCGGGCCGAAGGACCTGTCGTGGATCCGTCCCGACGGTCGTGAGATGACGGACGCGGACTGGCACGACCCCGACACTCGGACGCTCGGCATGTTGATCTACGGCGATGCAACCGACGAAACCGACGACCGCGGCCGACCGATCAAGGGTGAGACGCTGCTGCTGGTCGCCAACGGATCGGATCGTGCGACCGTGTTCACCCTTCCTGTGATTGAAGGTGACGGGATCTGGGCTGAGCTCATCGACACGGCAGTTCGCGAGCTTCGCGTCGTCACCTCGGGCGAAATCGAGCTGGCGGCCTATTCGCTCGTTCTCCTGCGCTACGGCGAGAACCGCCGAATGGCCGACGTGGAGCCGCGATCATGAGCGGCGCATCGGTATCCCGCGAGATGGTCGATCGGCTGCTCGCCGGGAATTTCGCGAATCCGCATTCGATTCTCGGTGCGCATCCCGCCACGCTGAACGGTCGACAGGGCGTGATCGTTCGGACGCTGGCCAGCGGAACGACGAGGGTCGAGTGTGTGCTCCCGAATGGACGCGCTGTTCCGCTCACTCGCCACGGTCGTGGCATGTCCGATCTGTATGCCGGATTCATCAGCGGCGTGACGCTTCCGGTCGATTACCGTCTTCGCTTCCACTACCCCGATTCCGCCGTCTGGGAGCGGCGCGACCCGTATCGCTTTTTGCCGACGCTGGGCGACGTCGATCTCCATCTCTTCAACGAGGGCACGCACCGTGAGCTCTGGAAGAAGCTCGGCGCGCACGTTCGTACCATCGATGGCATTCGCGGTGTGAGCTTCGCCGTGTGGGCGCCGAATGCGCGTCGCGTGAGCGTCGTCGGGGACTTCTGTCGATGGGACGGCCGCACCTATCCGATGCGAATGCTCGGCAGCTCCGGCGTGTGGGAGCTGTTCGTGCCCGACATCGAGCCGGGAACGCTGTACAAGTACGAAATCCTCACACAGGACGCGTCGATTCGCCTCAAGACGGATCCATACGCGACCAAGATGGAGCAACATCCGGGAACCGCGTCCATCGTCGAAGGGCCGAGCGACTATCGCTGGGGTGACGACGCGTGGTTGAGCGCGCGCCGCACGACGGACTATCAGCGCGCTCCGGTGAGCATCTACGAGGCGCATCTAGGATCGTGGGCTCGTGTGCCGGAAGATGGCGATCGCACACTCACCTATCGTGAGATAGCCCCTCGCCTCGCCGATCACGCGAAGCAGCTCGGCTTCACCCACGTGGAGCTCCTTCCGATCATGGAACACCCGTTCTACGGATCGTGGGGCTACCAGGTGAGCGGCTACTACGCGCCGACGTCGCGCTACGGCACGCCGGACGACTTTCGTTTTCTCGTCGACACGCTGCACCAGCATGACATTGGTGTGATCCTGGACTGGGTTCCGGCACACTTTCCGAAAGACGACTTCGCGCTCCGCCGGTTCGATGGCACGGCGCTCTACGAACACGACGACCCGCGGCTCGGCGAACACCCGGATTGGGGAACGTTGATCTTCAACTACGGACGCAACGAAGTTCGCAACTTCCTCACGGCCAACGCTCTCTACTGGTTGGACGAGTTTCATGCCGATGGACTACGCGTCGACGCTGTAGCGTCGATGCTCTATCTGGACTACAGTCGCGAGGAAGGACAGTGGCTGCAGAATCGTTTCGGAGGGCGCGAGAACCTCGAGGCGATCTCGTTCCTGCAAGAGTTCAACGAAGCCGTGCACGCATCGGACGCCGGATTCATCACCGTCGCAGAGGAATCGACGGCGTGGCCTGGCGTCACGAAACCCGTGAGTGACGGGGGACTTGGCTTCACCTTCAAGTGGAACATGGGGTGGATGCATGACACCCTCGCGTACTTCTCACTCGATCCAGTCCACCGACGCTTTCATCACGACCGGCTGACGTTCGCGATGCTGTACGAGTACAGCGAGCATTTCATCATGCCGCTGTCGCACGACGAAGTCGTGCACATGAAGGGGTCGCTGCTCTCCAAGATGCCCGGCGACGACTGGCAGAAGTTTGCCAACCTCCGTTTGTTGCTGGCGTACATGTTCACGCGGCCGGGAAAGAAGCTCCTCTTCATGGGAACGGAGATCGCGCCGTGGTCGGAGTGGAACCACGATTCGAGCCTCGACTGGCATCTGCTCGACGAGGCAGCTCGCGGCGCGTTCTGTCGCTTCGTGACCAGTCTTGCCGCGATGTACAAACGCCTGCCGGCGCTCTGGCGCGATGACGCGAGTTGGGCCGGCTTTTCATGGCTCGACGTCGCCGACCGTGACAATTCTGTTATTTCCTTTGCTCGGCGGGCCGACGACGATTCGCACGTGGTGGTCATGCTCAACCTCACGCCCGTTCCGCGTGAGCGATATCGGATCGGCGTCCCGTCCCCTGGTCGCTACGACAAGGTCCTCTCGAGTGACGACCAGCAGTGGGGCGGCAGCGGCTATGGCGCGTTCGAGTCCGTTTCGACCGATCCTGCCTTCTTCCACGGCCACGCGCAGTCCATCGAGATCACGCTGCCACCGCTCGGCGCC
>Ga0310811_10007950_pt1 | contig 13607 bp, 8 predicted proteins | sample YCmetagenome_FD_207642 | JGI IMG/M metagenome (GOLD analysis project Ga0310811, IMG submission 207642) | Soil microbial communities from experimental microcosm in Duke University, North Carolina, United States - YC | ecosystem: Engineered > Artificial ecosystem > Soil microcosm > Unclassified ... | reverse complement strand
GGGCCAGCCGTATCCCATGGGGTCGTCGTACGTCAGGTTCGTGGAAAAGCCGTTCATGGCCAGGTTGCCGACATAGTTGTCGGTTATGTTGATGCTCCGGAATATGTCCGAAAGGAAAGGCAGCTTAGCCAGACCGCTATACGTGATCTTCCAGTTGGGCAATGGCTTATACCCCGCGAAGGGATCGGTCCTGATGTTCTTGTTCTCCTGGCCCATCAACGCGATCTTGTTGGGGTCCTGACCCGTATAGGCGGCGATAAAGGCCGGCACCAGCACGTCCTGGGCGTACTGTCCATAACCCAGGTAGTAACCGCCGGTGGGGAAGTAGCCCTGGCTGTAGGGATTGGACATCCCCAGGCGTTTGGACAGCGCGCCCCGGTAGGTCTGGAAGTTGAGGAACGTCTGCGACGTCACGTTCGGGTTGAACGGCTTGAACAATGTCTTGAGCGCGATGTATGAAACGTTGAACCCGCCGCTGGCATAGGGCGTCAGGTGACTGAAGTCGCCGTTGCCCAGGGTATCCTTGAACAGCTCCGAGTAGTTCTTCTGGAACGACTTCGTCATCGTCAGGGTTATCTGCAGGTCGCGTATGGGCGAAAGGACAGCTTCGGCCGTAAGCTCCTGGTCATACGTCTGCTGGAGCATCTGGTTGAACGACGTATCCCTCGTCAGCCAGCCCTTTCTGGCCGCGCCTTCCAGCCAATTGGCGTTGGGCTGGCTCCCGAAAACGAAGGGGACCCCCGGGGCGCCCGTGTGCCAGTCGCCGCCAAAGGCGACGGCGCTGTCCGTAAAGCCGGGGAGATAGGTCGAGTAGTTTTCCGAATAGGTAACGCTGACCGTCTTTAGCGAAGTGATCAGGTGCCCGAAGATCACCGCCAGGTCGTTCCTGGCCAGGTTGGAGACCTTGGGCGCCGGGGGTTGGGAAGGCGGCCGTTTATTTTTGGCGGTGGACGTGTCCTTCTTGGGTTTGTTCTGGGCCGCCAGGTCGAGCGCGTTGAGGTCCCGGAAGAACCGCAGCTTGCTGTACAGCTTGTCCATGCTGATCTGCACCTTCGCCGACCGGGCGGAGCTGTTCTGGATCGTGTTCCCGAAATTCAGCCCCAGCTCCTGCTGCAGCTGGCTGGCCGCGGTCCATTGATAGGTCGAATTGTAGCCGATCGCCGCCGTGGTGACCCAGTCGAGCGCCGGTATCTTCGACAAGGGCAGGTTGTACGTAACGCTCGTGGTCTGCCGCCACATCGTATTGCGGCCGCCTTTGAAGAAGTTGTGCCAGACGCTGTCCTTCTTATGGCCGTTGTCGATACGCCCGTCCGGTTCGTCGACGCGCGCGCTGTCCAACGCCTGGATCGAGACGTTGATGGATTTGGTGGGGTCCCAGCCCAGACCGTACGTCTTGGCGATGCTGAAATACTTGTTATAGGTTTCCGGTATCTGGTATACGTTGGAGTCGACCACGCCGGGGACGAGGATGTTCCTGGACTGCTGGGCGCCGAACTGCCGGTTGACGTCTTCCCGGAACAGCAGCAGGGAGGGGCGTCCGTTCACGTTGAAGTCCCGGATGGCATTCAACCACGGTGACTTCCACTTGGGTTTTACTTTTTTGAAGGGTTGCCAGAAGTGCGGCTGACCGTTATAGGTGTACCCGATACCGGCATAGTATTTTTTCAGGAAGTCCTCGCTCAGCGTGGGGCTGTGGTGTTTGCTCTCGGTGAAGGAAAAGCTGAAGTCCAGGTTGGAAATATCCAGCAGCTTCGGTTTCTTGCCGTTGGTCTTCAGCTTTTTGACGTTGGTGAAGTTCACCGTCGTGATCGACTGGGCCTCCACCGCGTAGTTCTTGATCGAGTCCTTGGCCGCCTTGCCCTTGATCAGGCTGTATTCTTCCTTCAGCTTTACGTCCTCGTTGAACGGATCGTACTCCGGCGTACTGACCGTCTGCGAATAATCCGCGAAAAAGGGAACCGATATATTGGCCTTCTTGGGCAGCAGCTTGCCCAGCTCCAGGGTGGTGGATACGTCCAGCTGGGTCGTGGTCGCCAGTGAGCGCTCGCCGACGTTCTGGTCGATCGTCCCCCACCCCACGGTCTTGACGCTCCCCGAGGCGCTGACGCGACCCAGGTCGGCCAGTTGTATGTCGACCCTGCCCTGGGCGGCATACCCGCCCTTTTCGTTCAGCCCGCTCAACCGGAGCTCGTCCACCCACACCTCGGTGCTGATGGGCGTCACCCCCCCGGAGTTCTGGATCGAGATCAATACCCCGCTCACCTGCCCCAGGTTGGGAACACCCATGACCGAATATGTGACGCCGCCGCCGTGCGGTTCGGTATACTTGGCCGTTACCGGCCGCCCGCCACGGCGCAGCTTTAGTTGCACCAGGTCATCCAGCGTGAGGTCGAGCTGGTTGGCCGTGGGCCAGATCGTGGTATCCACCGTAGAGCCGGGCGGAGTTACCTGAAGGGGTATCTTGATTTCATAAAAGTTGTTCACGAAGTCCTGCCCGATACGGATGACGGCCGTCGTCTGCCCGTTTTGCAGGTTGCCTCCCCCGGCTACCGCCTCGGAGTGGATGAACATTTGCATCCGCTTGTACTGGCGGAGGTCGAGGTTCGTCGTCTTGTACACGGCCCGCCCGTCCCCGGGTTGGAGGTTATGTATCTGGAGCGACATCGACTGCTCGTTCTGGAGCAGCGTCACGTTGTTGGAGCTCAGGTACTGCTGGCGCTGCACACCCGGCGGGATCACGTAGGGGATCGGCGAACGCTGGTCGTCCTGCTCGATGTTCACCGAGGTGACGTTGAAGGTCGTCGCCTGGGTGTTGCCGACGGGTTCGTACTGGCCGCTGGAGTCGATGTTGTACGGGAAGGTGCGCCACTGGTTGCGGACCAGCTGCAGCTCGGCAAAACGGAGGACCGTCGCGGTGTCGATAAAGTCCGCCATGTACATCCGCATGAACTGGATGGAAGTGAAGTCCGGGATGCTGCCCACCTTGGCTTCGTAGGATTCGATCGGTATGCGGAACTGGTACCAGACTTCCGTACCCTGGTGGCCGTCGAGATACGTAACGGTGACGTTACGGCGGTCGGTGATGAAGTTCTTCCCGATCTGCATCGACGTATCGTTAGGCATCTTCAGGTCGACGTGGTACTGGAAGTATTCCTCGTCGGTGTTCATGGTATTGTCGCCGTTCAGGTCCTCGTTGTCCGGGTACAGCGTGGCCGCCGTGGAATAGGTGGCGTTGGAGTTGACCACGGGGGAGTTGCCCTCGGTGTTGTTGTATAGCTTATACCGGTTCAGGATACTTGCGTTGTAGGAGTCGTAACGCGCGTCCCGGTAGTGGACGTAGTCGTCGGAGGAGGGGTCGGCTCGTGCGGCCGCCAGGGACGCGGGATTGGTGACCCGCTGCGCCAGCTGCGTCAGGTATGGCCCGCGGGTAATCGCTTCCGCGGTATCGTTCATCCCGTCCAGGCCAATGTCCTGGAACGGCCGTTCACCGGGGTCGTTGCTAAACGCATTGGTGATCTGGATCGGGTTCCGGGGCACGTTCCCCCAGACCGAGGTATCCTCCGGGGCGGGGTTGGCGGGCGTGTTCAACCCGTTTTCGAAGAAGTGCTTGCCGTCCTTTAATATGTCCTCGCTGATGTTCCCGAGGTTGAAGTACAACCGGCCGCCCTTGCTGCCGGATTGACCGGGCTGCTCCTGCGCGATGAAGGGGTCCTGCAGCCAGAATTCGATGTACTCGATGTTCCCCGTCTCGAAGTCGGTCTGGTCGAGCGAGCGCATGATACCGCCCCAGCGGTTCTGCGGGTTGGTCAGGTTGCCGTTATTGTCCACGTCCCCCTGGGCGTTGTCATAGTTGTACTGACCGCGTTGGAAGGGATAATAGGCCAGGTCGAAGGAGACCAGCTGGTTCTGACCGATATCCGTCGTCTGCTGCGGGAACAGCTCCTGGTAGGCAAGGGGACGCACCCTGGGGTCCGAGAGGGCGACGTTGGCGTTCTTGATCGGGTTGTTGCTGCTGTTGGGGTCCTGGAGCGTGGTTTCGATGTTGTACCAGGCCAGACGCGCGCGGTTCTTGCCGTAGTCAAGGTTGTCGTTCAGCGACGCTTCCGGGAACCTGACCCTGCCCGCGGTGTCCGTTGCGCCGTAAGGCGTACTGGCGGCCACCCAGCTCGTAAAGGGGAAACGCATATCCACCCCGCTGGACGAGGCTTCGAAGTCGTCGATATATACCGCACCGCTGGTGCCCGACCCGATCTGGGGCGGGTGCCCGGGTATCAGCTTGGCCACCTCCGCCTGCGCCTGGATGTTCGACGGCGTGGTCGTCGGGTATAGGCTGCTCAGCCACTTCGTCATGCGCGGGAAATCGGCCTGGTAGTTCGCGTCCACGCCTACCATGGCGTTGTTGATGGGGTCTTCCCCGTATTGCACCTTGGTATAATAGGGCCGTTCCGCGAGCTTTTCAAAGGTCGCGCCCAGGGCCAGCTTCTCCGAAGGCCGGTTGATGGCCTGGTAGTCCAGCCGCAACCCCATGAAGTTGCGCTGCTGGAGGCCATAGGTCCCGTTGTTCTCGTAAGAGACGTTTACAGGCACGCCCGAATTGAGGAGCGCCTGGTTGACGATCTTGACGGTGCCGAGGTTATAGTCCACGATATAGTCCTGGCCTTCTTTTAGCGTGGTCCCCCCCGAGGTCACGGTGACCGAGCCCGGCGGGATGTTGAAGGCGCCCAAGCTCACCGAATTGGAAGAAGTCCCCTTGTAGGAACCCTTGAGCTCGAACCGGTCGAGCTGCGGGGATTGCTGCGCCTGCCACTGCAACGAGTCGTACATCAGGTAAAAAAGCGTATCCCGCACGTTGGCCGGAATGGTAGGGTAGATGACGCTTGCCAGGTCCCGCCCGAAAGGTTGAAGGGTCGGGAAGATGATCTTCGAGAACTGCGGCAGGACGGTGAAGTTGGGTATGAAGTCGAAGACCCCGTCCGGCTGGGGGTCGTTATTGCTGTTGAGCTTGTCCAGTCCTTCCAGGGTCAGCAGGGGTGTCCCCTTCGTGGCGCCGCCGCCAAAGGGCACATACGTCTTGGTGCCACCCCCCGGCTGATTATACAGGACGTTCAGCACGAAACCCTGTTGCTGGAGGGTGCCGCTCCCGATGGAATAGACGTTTTTCATCATCAGGTTCCAGATGGGCAGCGACGGCCGGGGTGCGGTGGCCTTCAGCAGTTTCAGGAAAAGCGTCTGCTGGTTACCAGCCGCGTTGGCAGCGGTATCGGGCGTAATGTCGGTGGAGAACTCACCCACCTGGTAGATCTTCCCGTTGTACGAGTATTGGTAGGCCACCGCCAGCACGTCGTTTGGCTGGAGCTGGCTGTTGACGCAAATAAAACCCGCCTGCGGGTTGAAATAATATTCGGAGGCGTTCAGCTTCCGGGCGTATACCTGTTCATAGTCCGTTACCTGGCTCAGACCCAGGCCCTGCAGCCGGGAGCCGACCTGGGTGACGTCCCGGAAAGCGGGGTTGCCGGTCACCGCCGCATACAGGCTGTTGGCGCCATTCTGGGGAAAGGGGGAGGTCGTCAGGGGATGCACCACCGCGGTATTGGCGGGCTGGTTTTCCCCCAGGTCCGCCAGACCCACCACGATCCGGTTGTTTAGGGTGGCGCCCTGCCGGTTGGTGACCCATACTTCCAGGCGGAGGATGTTCACCTGGGAGGTAATCACCGGCGCTGTCGCCATCACCTTATTGTAGTTATTGACGAAGTATTGGGCCAGGAGGAAGTCCCGGTTTACGTCATACTGGCTGGATTTCAGGTCGAAGGTTTGCGACGCCTGTCCGCCCTGGAGGGTCACCGACTGGGTGGCCGCCTTCTGGTTGGCGATGGCCGCGGTCACGAACAATTTCCCGAACTGCAGCTGCGCCTTGATCCCGAACAGGGACTGGACGCTGGGGATCAGCGCGCTTTTGGTGGTGAAGTTGATGTTGCCCGCCTCGATCTTCTTGATGATGTCGTCCGTGGTCCCCGCGTATTCCAGCTTTAGCTGGTTTTCAAAGTCGAAGGTGGACTGGGTATTATACTGGATGGGAAGCTTGAGCTTATCACCTATGCTGGCGTTTACGTTCACATTGGCATTCATCTGGAAGTCGAAGCCGCCGTTCGCCCGGGCCCTCTCCGGGAGGGTCGGGTTGTCGATGCGCTGACCCTGGTAACCAACGGATACGTCTATGAGACCCTGGGTTTTATAGTCGAGCTTCGGTATCCCCGTGGTGGAGAATATCCGGTTGAAAAAACTGGGGTGAACCTGGAAATTGGGATCGTCGATGTTGCGGTTGAGGGCGCTCAAGGCGTCGGCCCGTTGCTGGAAGTAGTTCCGTTCGGCCTGGTCGCTGAGTATTTTGAAAAGCTCGTCGAAGCTATAGCTGACCGGCATACGATAGTAGGTCTTGCCCACCTTCTCGTAAATCAGGTAACGGTTAGTAACAGGGTCGTAAACGATGGAGTCCTTGATGTTGGAGGGATCGCGGAGGTTTATCCCCTGGAGCCGTTGGACGGAAAAAGGGTCCCCTCTCCTGTCTTCAATAGGATAGTGCAAGGTATCCTTTGAAGCCGGCAGTATAGTCGTGTCTGGTTGAGTCCATTTCTCGTGTCCACCCCCCCAGGCCTTTGAGCCCGGCAGGATAGACCAAAAGGCGATAAGCAACAAGGCCACGACAAAGTGCTGTCGTGTACGGGTCAAATTCTCTAAGCTGTTTTTCACGAAATATTAAATCCTAACGGCATTTCTCACAAAACCTGCAGGGCACGCTTGATCAGCTCCTCCACCCCGGCCGGCTCTCCCTCCGCCTTGACCAGCACCTTTTTCAGGGCGGTTTCAGCGGCGGGCCGGGCTATACCCAGGGCCAGCAGTGCATTTAACGCGTCCGTTTCCGTTGTATTGTGCTGGACGGAAGGAATATCTGGACCGCCCCCCGCGGTGAGCGATTTCCGCCCGAGCTTGTCCCGGAGCTCCACCACCAGTCGCTGTGCGGTCTTCTTGCCGATCCCCTTGACCCGCTCCAGGAGGGGCTCGTTCCCCTGGACGATGGCCCGCGTTATCTCCGCGGGCGGCAGTGACGAGAGCATCACCCGGGCCGTCGCTGCGCCCACGCCCGATACGCTGATGAGCTGTTGGAAGAGCTCCTTTTCCTCCTGGTCGAAGAATCCATAGAGGATGTGCGCGTCCTCCCGTATGAGCAGGACCGTCAGCAGGGTCCCTTTATCCAGACCCTGGATTTTCGCATAAGTATGAACGCTGATATTGACTTCGTATCCCACGCCCTGGATGTCAACCAGGACAGTTGTGGGTGTCTTCGCCGTAAAATTCCCCTTTAGATAGGCAATCATAATTGGTGAGCCGCTCGCTTGAAAACCAAAAATACCCTATTTCTCCTTACTTTTGATCCCTGTTTTCACACACAGGACATTGATTAAACAGATTGTATGCAAAAAGTCACCGCCGCGATCACGGCAATAGGTGGATATGTACCTGAATTTCGGCTTACAAACGCAGAACTGGAGAAAATGGTGGATACCACCGACGAATGGATCAGGACCCGTACCGGCATTGAAGAACGCAGGATTCTGAAGGGTGAGGGCCTGGGGACTTCGGACATGGTCGTCCCCGCCGTCCGGGAGCTCCTGGCCAAACGCGGAATCGGCCCCGAGGAGATAGATTGTCTGATCGTTGCCACCGTAACCCCTGACATGGTTTTTCCTGCCACTGCCAACCTCGTTTGTGACAAGATCGGCGCCAGGAACGCCTGGGGCTTCGACCTCAGCGCCGCCTGCTCCGGCTTCCTGTATGCGCTGAGCACCGGGGCGATGTATATCGAATCCGGACGGTATAAAAAGGTCGTCGTGGTGGGCGCCGATAAGATGAGCGCCATCATCGACTATTCCGACCGGGCCACGTGTATCATTTTCGGGGACGGCGCGGGCGCGGTGCTCCTGGAGCCCGATACCGAAGGTTTGGGCGTACTGGACTGCATCCTCAAAAGCGACGGTGGCGGCGCGCCGTATCTCCATATGAAGGCGGGCGGATCTCTCCATCCCGCGACGGTGGATACCGTGACCAACCGCATGCACTATGCCTACCAGGAAGGCAAGACCGTGTTCAAGTTCGCCGTCACCGAAATGGCCGAGGCGGCCGCCCAGATCATGGAGCGCAACCAACTTACCGGGGAGGACATATCCTGGCTGGTGCCCCACCAGGCCAACAAACGAATCATCGACGCGACTGCCCACCGGATGGAGCTTTCCGAGGACAAGGTCATGATCAACATACAACGCTACGGCAACACCACCGCCGGCACCATCCCGCTCTGCCTGTGGGACTACGAGCAACAGCTGAAAAAGGGCGACCTGCTGGTGCTGGCGGCTTTTGGCGGCGGATTTACCTGGGGGTCGATACTCGTGAAATGGGCTTACGATCCGGCGGCGCGTTCCTGACGCAAAACGTTTTTTATGCAAGACACACCCTTCCAACCATCGGGCTTCGGCTCCACCGCCGTACACAGCGGTCACGAGCCGAACTCCGCCTACGCCCACCTGGTTCCCATCTATGCCACCAGCACCTACGTATACGACAGCGCCGAACAGGGCATGCGCCGTTTCAGCGGGGAAGAGCAGGGGTATATATACAGCCGTTGGGGCAACCCTACCTTTACCGAAGCCGAAGAAAAGATAGCCGCCCTCGAAGCCTATGGAATCCCGGGGCTGGAGGTCAAGGGGCTCCTCCACGCCTCCGGCATGGCCGCCGTGAGCACGCTGTTGCTGTCAGTGCTCAAAAAGGGCGACAAGATCCTCTCCCACTATTCCCTCTACGGCGGTAGCCAGGAGCTGATGGAAGGGCTGCTCCCCGGTTTGGGCGTGGAAGCCATCATCACCGACCTGCGCGACCTCGACAAAGCCGAAGCGGCCTTCCGGAACGACCCGGCGATCCGCCTGCTCTACCTGGAGACGCCCGCTAACCCCACCATGCAGTGCGTCGACATCGCCGCGCTCACGGCCCTGGCCAAACGCTACAACTGCCCTGTCGCCTGCGACAATACGTTCGCCACTCCCTATCTCCAGCAACCGTTCCGGTATGGCGTGGACTTCATCGTACACTCCACCACCAAATTCCTCAACGGCCACGGCACTTCGATCGGAGGCATCCTGCTGGGCCGCGACATGGAACGCATGCAGGGCCCCGTATTCAAGACGCTGAAGCTGCTCGGGGGCAACGCCAACCCCTTCGACGCCTTCCTGCTGATCAACGGCCTGAAGACCCTGGAGCTCCGCATGGACCGCCACTGCGACAACGCCGAAAAAGTGGCCGCCTTCCTGTCGCAACACCCCGCGATCGCCCGTGTGAACTATACCGGACTTACCTCCCATAGCGAGCACGCCATCGCCTCGCGCCAGATGCGCCGCCACGGCGGAATGCTCAGCTTCGAGCTGAAGGGCGGGCTGCAGGCCGGCATCTCCTGTATCGATCGCCTGCAAATGTGTACCCGCACCGTCTCGCTCGGTACCTGCGACACGCTGCTCTGTCACCCCGCTTCGATGACGCACTTCAGTATTCCCAAGGAAAAACGGGAGCAATACGGCATCACCGACGGCCTGATCCGCATGAGCGTCGGTATCGAAAACGCCGTGGACATCCTGGCGGACCTCGACCAGGCGCTTTCAACCCGCGCATGAAAGGCCCTCAACTATCGCACATGAGTATCACCATACGCCGTGCCACGGCCGCCGATTGTCCTCGCCTGATGGAGCTCGTCGAAGAGCTCGCCGACTTCGAAAAAGCCCCCCCCGGCGCTATTTCCAATACCCTGGAGCAGTTTACCGACAGCGGCTTCGGCCCCAACCCCGTCTGGTGGGCCTTCGTCGCCCTGGAAGACGACTATATCATCGGTTTCGGTCTCTACTATATCCGCTACAGCACCTGGAAAGGCCAGTGCCTCTACCTGGAAGACCTCATCGTCACCCAATCCAAACGCGGCCTGGGCGTCGGCAAGATGCTCTTCGACACCCTCATCCAGGAGACCCGCGACCGCGGCTTCCCCCGCATGGTCTGGCAAGTCCTCGACTGGAACGAGCCCGCAATAGCCTTTTATAAAAAATACGGCGCCTCCCTCGAGCCCGAGTGGGTCAACTGCATCCTCGCGCTCTAACCCTCCCGATTCTGACCCTCTAAACACGCGTGCGCAAGCCCGAAGGGGGGTAGGTGCCTCTTTTCCCCCGTTTTTTCCAAACATTTGGAAAAAACGGGGGAAAAGAGGCACCTACCCCCCTTCGGGCTTGCGCACAGCACGCTTAGGCGCGAGGAACAACGGACTATTGGAACCCGTCGGTGATCACGCCTTTGGCGATCTTGGCGACGAGCCCCTGGAGGACCTTCCCGGGCCCGACTTCGGTGAAATGCGTTGCGCCGTCGCGAACCATGGCCTCGACGCTTTGGGTCCAGCGGACGGCTCCGGTCAGTTGGGCTTCCAGGTTGCGTTTGATGACGGAGGGGTCGGTTTCGGCCGCAGCGGTGACATTCTGATAGATCGGACAGGACGGCGCGGCAAACGTAGTGCGCTCGATGGCGGCGCTCAGCTCCGCGCGGGCGGGTTCCATCAGGGGTGAGTGGAACGCCCCGCCGACCGGCAACACGAGCGCACGCTTGGCGCCAGCGGCCTTTAACCGCTCACACGCTACTTCCACGGCGCGAACCGATCCGGAAATAACCAGTTGACCGGGGCAATTATAATTCGCGGGAACTACGGTCTCGCCGAGCTCCGCGGTTACCGCCGCACAGATTTCCTCGACCTTCGCGTCATCCAGCGCCAGAACGGCGGCCATGGTGGATGCGGAAATCTCGCAGGCTTTTTGCATTGCGGTGGCGCGGGCGGCAACAAGCGAAAGGCCGTCTGCAAAGGACAAGGCGCCGGCGGCGACCAGGGCGGAAAATTCACCCAGGGAATGCCCGGCTACCATATCGGGGCGGGGAGACTCCAGGGTGGTATAACAAATCACGGAGTGCAGGAAAATGGCCGGTTGCGTGACCCGCGTTTGCTTCAGGTCTTCATCCGTGCCCCCGAACATGATATCGGTGATGCGGAAACCCAGCAGGTTATTAGCCTGCTCGAACATATCCCTGGCCCGGGTGTGGCCCTCGTATAAGGCTTTTCCCATCCCGGAGAACTGGGCGCCCTGCCCGGGGAACACATACGCATGCTTCATTTGCTTAACATTTGGGCGACAAATATAAGGGAATTACCCTCGTAGCGGCGACAGCAGCGTATGCTGGCTAGCCGTATGGATATCACGCCACACGCGATTGATCTCCGCCCCCATGCGCATCATCTCCATACCCCCATAAGGATAAAGCGCATCCGCGCACCGCAACACCGTAGCCGCGGCCGTCCGTGCCACACGCCCGACGCCCGCCAGTAGCGCTTCGTCGGTGGGCGATGCCCAGGAAGCCCGCACCGCGGTATAATATTCGGATCGTATCCTTACAAGGTCCGCCGACGCCGCTTCATACACCGCGGGCATTTTGCGCTCCGCAAAAAGATCGAGGAAATGCCGCGCCATCCCCAGCATCGTCACACTCAGCACCGCTTCCGCCTGTTGCAAAAAGGGATAGTGATAGAGCGGCCCCTGCGCATGCGGGAACGGCTTGTCCACCGTAAAAGTGCGAGCAGCCGGTATATACGCGTCGGCGACGATCATGTCCTGGCTTGCCGTAGCCCGCAACCCCAGGCTCTGCCATCCATCCGACAACCGCACCTGGTCAGGCATCATGATTACCGCGCGTACGACGGGGTCGCCGGAGGGAGAATCGATGCGGCAGTTCGCCGTATACAGCGTCGCCTGCGGCGCCCCGGACGCATACCGCCAATGGCCGGAAACGCGATAACCACCGGGCTCCGGATTCGCCGTTCCAGCAGGGAATCCCGTCCCCGCGGCACACACATCGGGCCGCCCGAACAACGACAACGCAACGTCGTATTCTACAAACCCCGCAAAGAACCCCGCGCCCCCGCACAGCGCCAGCACCCATCCAAAGCTGCCGTCAGCCCACGAAGCGGCCTCCTGCAATTCAAGTAGCGAGGGAAGATCGAATTCCAGACCGCCCACCGACCGGGGGATCAGCAGCCGCAGCCACCCCTGCTCCACGAGGATCGAGAACGCCGCCGGCGTCAGGCGGCCCAGCGCCTCCGAAGGCGCGGCCTCGGAGCGGATACGCACGAGCACATCCGGAGCGATAACCCGGCCGATGTCGTGCGGCTCAAAAGGGACGGTCATATCAAGTCCGCCGAAATCAGTTTGATAAATTCATTGCGCGTCTCCATGCGCTCAAACTCCCCCCAAAACGCAGACGTCGTCGTCACGGAGTTCTGCTTCTGCACACCCCGCATCATCATGCAAAGGTGCTTGGCCTCGATAACCACCGCCACGCCGAGTGGGTTGAGGGTCTCCTTAATAGCGTCCAGGATCTCGGTCGTAAGCCGCTCCTGTACCTGGAGACGCCGGGCGTAGACGTCCACCACCCGTGCGATCTTGCTGAGCCCGGTGATATACCCGTTGGGGATATAGGCGATGTGCGCCTTGCCAAAAAAAGGAAGGACGTGGTGCTCGCAGAGGCTGTAGAGCTCGATGTCCTTGACCACCACCATTTCGCTGATGTTCTCCTTGAACTTGGCCGATGCCAGTATCTGGCGGGCGTCCTGTTCATACCCCTGGGTCAGGAACTGCATGGCTTTGGCCAGGCGCTCCGGGGTTTTCAGGAGTCCTTCCCGGGACGGGTTCTCCCCCAGCAAGTTGAGGCATTGCTGGTAATTCTTCATCAACCCCTCGGTTATCTCTTCGTCGTACTGCTCTATCTTTTTGTAGGCCATTTCTGTAGTTTATGTATATATACGGTCTTAGGCCGGATAGGATACGAAGTTACGGTCCGTTTCGTAAAGCGTGACCTCCAGGTCCAAATCCCCGGGAAGCCGGGGCCGCAGCAGCCTGTAGATCACCATGGCGATATGCTCCGCCGTTGGATTGAGGTCCCTGAACTCGACCGTGTCCAGGTTCAGGTTTTTGTGGTCGAAGCGTTGGAGGACGGTCTCCTGGATAAGTTCGCTCAATACCTTCAGGTCCATCACGTATCCCGTATCCGGGTTGGGAACACCGGTCAGCTTCACGATCAGCTCGTAGTTGTGCCCGTGGTAGTGAGGCAGGTTGCACTTGCCGAACACCCGGGCGTTTGTCGCCTCGTCCCAGGCCGGGTTATGGAGGCGATGGGCCGCATTGAAGTGTTCCCGCCGGTAGACGGCGACTCGGTTCATATCCGCGGCGACTCGATTCATATCCATGACGGGGAAAGTTTATGCTCCAAAATATACTATGCTCCAAAATACTCCACGTAGATCCTCGGAGTTTCGTAAAGCTTGATGGCGTGCAGCCGCACGCCGGCCGGAATATGCGGCTCGAGCTGTTCCCAGATACCCTTGGCCAGGTTCTCGGTAGAGCACATTTTACCCGCCAGAAAGGGAACGTCCAGGTTCAGGTTCCGATGGTCCACCACATCCAGCACGTGCGTTTTCACCAACCCGC
>Ga0310811_10007948_pt1 | contig 13608 bp, 9 predicted proteins | sample YCmetagenome_FD_207642 | JGI IMG/M metagenome (GOLD analysis project Ga0310811, IMG submission 207642) | Soil microbial communities from experimental microcosm in Duke University, North Carolina, United States - YC | ecosystem: Engineered > Artificial ecosystem > Soil microcosm > Unclassified ... | reverse complement strand
CGAACGCGTCCCGCAGCGGGTGCACCAGCTCGCGGATGCGCGGCCCGGACGGCGTGCCGGCGAGGATCAAGCCGACCATGAAGGCCCCGATGGCGTCGGCGACCCCGAGGAGTTCCGAGACGCCGGCAATCAGGACGGCGGCACCGAGGAAGCTGATCACCAGCAGCTCGTTGTCACGGACAGCGATGAGGCGGCCGACCAGACGGGTGCCGTAGCGGGCTGCGGCGCCGAGCAGCAGCAGGAAACCGAACGCCTTGGCCGCCTGCAAGGTGGTGTCGGCCAGGCCCTGCGAGCCGCTGAGGACGGGCTGGAGCGCCGCGAGGTACAGCGCCAAGAACAGATCCTCGACGACGATGACTCCGAGGATCAGTCGGGTCTCCGGGCGGCCGATCCGGCCGAGGTCGATAAGGATCTTGGTGACGATCGCGGATGAGGAGATGCCCAGGACGCCGGCCAGGACCAATGCCTCCCGCGTGCCCCATCCCAGGGCGAACCCGAACCCCAGCCCCGCCCCGACGTTCAGCAGCAGGTAGACGCCGCCGGTAGCCAGCAGGCGCCTGCCGCCCTTGTTAAGGTCACTGACCTGGAACTCCAGGCCCAGGTAGAACAGCAGCAGCACCAGCCCGAGGGCCGACAGCATCTCCAGCTCGTGCGCGTCCTTAACCAGGACCACGCCCGGGGTATGCGGGCCGAGCAGGATACCCGCGAGCATGAACAGCGGGATGGTCGGCAGGCCGACGCGGCGGCCGAGACGGGCGAGGAACGCGGCGGCCAGGAACGCGCCGCCCATAGCGAGCAGTATGTCAGCATGACCCACGGGTCACCACCTTCTGCGTGGAGTGTCAGCTGGCTGGACGCTGAGCGACCCCGGCGAGGACGCCGGGGAGGTGCTCGGGCCCGGCTGCCTCGGCGGCCGCTCGTGCGGCGTACTGCCTGGACGGCGCGGCGTCGTCGGCTGCCGGGGATTGGGCAGGGCCTCGGTGAAGGCACGGGAGACGCCCTGCAGGGCGGAGGTGACCTCGGCGGCACGATGCGCACGGCGCGGAAGACGGTGAAGACCGCGAGCACTGCGATGAGCAGTGCTGCGATCACCGCGGCGGGGATGTCCATGGTCCCTCCCGTACCTCAGCTGGGTCACGGGGCCCGCTTCCGGGCCTCAGTTCTTTCCTAGGCCAGAGGCGAGGCACTGGCATGTGGCAGAAATGGAACCCAGGTGGAGGTTCGAGGCGGGCGGCCGGCGCTTGTCAGCATCGGGACGCGGCCGTCTGCGGTTGGGGCGAGACCTCTCCGGGCGATCTCCGGCTGGTCGCACGAGGTACCTGCCGAGCACAGGTGCCTGTTTTTCGGTTCGCTGTGGGCGGGATACGGAATCTGACGGTTGTCTCGGTGCAAATTGCATGACAAATTGTCCATATCCGGGCAGCGACGCCCGGCAGCTGCCCTGCCTGACCTCGTGCGGCCGTACCGGCCTCCCTGTCAAGGAGAACGCGCTTGAGCACGCCCAACGCCATCGAAGTGCCCGGCTCGCTGCTCGCGGCCATCCAGCAGCGCCTCGCCCGGGATGACGTCGACGCGATCCTCCGCAGCGCCGACCCTCTCACCAACTGGGACCGGCAGCAGCTCGAGCTGGCCCGGAAATCCTGGCAGGACCAGTTCCAGAAGGCCGGCGGCATGATCCAGGCGATCAACGCCAGGCTCGCCGCGGGGCAGGACAGCCAGAGCGGCGCACACCGCTAGCCGGACTATCCCAGGCTCCGCTCCAGGAGAAAAACCAGGTCAAGGCCAGTAGCCGGTTTCCGGCACTCAAAGGGCCTGGCAGGCCGGCCGGCCTTACTCCGGAAGGTTCAGGACTTCGACGGTGCCGTCGCTCTCGTCGCTGACGTAAGCCTGGCGCCCGTTAGGCAACAGGGAGATACTGGTTGGCGCCTTCCCGGTCGAGACCTCGCCGATGACGTGGTTGGCGGCGGCGTCGATCACCGTGACCTCGTTGTCCTCGTTGTCGGCCGTGTAGATGTAGCGGCCGTCAGGCGAGTACGCGATCTCCAGCGGGTTCCTCCCGACTGGGATCGTCGCGACTTGCTTGTCGGTCGCGGTGCTGACCACGAAGACCTCATTGCCGCTGAAGCTCGTGATCGCCAGACGGCTACCGTCGGGCGAGATGGCTATGCTGTGCGGGGTCTCCCCCACCTGGATCTCTGTGACCTTTTGGTTGCTGACGGCATTGAGGACCGTGACCGTGGCGGACATGTGGTCGGTGACGTAGTAAGCAGATCCGCTCTTCGCGAATACGACCCAGTGCGGGTTCGGCGGGACGGCGATCGTCCTGGTCAGTTTCTTGGTCGTGGTGTCGATCACGTCCATGCTGTTCACGTTGGAGCCGGTCATCGACATGTTGTGGTTCGGCACGTAGAGGTACCGCCCGTCCGGGCTCGTCGTCGAGGGGCCCGGCGTATGGTTGTCCACCGACACGGTGGCCGTGACCTTCTTGGTCGCCGTGTCGATGAACACGACGAGATGCACCAGGTTCTTCCCGGTGGTGTAGACGCTGACGTAAGCGGTCCGGCTGTCCGGCGAGAACGAGACGAACTGCGGCGGCCCCTGGGGCATCTTGATGACCCCTGACACCTGGTCGGTGGCCGTATTGAGCACGGTGATCACGTGCGTAAACGGATTGGCGACGTACGCGAACTGCCCGTTCGGCGCGACCTGGACGTAGCTGGGCGTCCCCCCGACCGTTATCTTCTCCGCGACGGTGGGAACGGCGAAGCTGGACGAGGCGCTTGGCCCGGCGCTGGTTGCCGCGGCCGGGCTGGCCCCGGCCCGGTCACCTGTGCTCGGCTTAGTGGAAGCGGTGACGATGAGCGTGACCGCGGCGGCCAGCACCGCGACCCCGACCAGGATCGCGGCCAGGCGCCAGACGCCGGGCCTGCGCGCGGGGCTGTCCCCCTGGCTGCCGACTGTCTCGTCCGGCGGGAGGTGGCTGACGCCCGGACCAGTGCTCGTGCCGTGCGGCATGTTCTCGGGGAGCAGCGAGGGGCCCCAGGCGTCAACGCCGTCGATCGCCACCGTTTGCGTCGAGCTGTCAGGTCCCGGGCTGGCGAGGTAGCTGACCGCTGGTTCCGGCTCCGGGTCCGGCAACGGTTCTGGGGCGGGCAGCGGTTCCGATTCCGGCAACGGTTCCGGGTCGGGCGGCGGTTCCAGCTCCGGCGAGGGCGCCACGCTTTGCCAGGCGGTGACGCCGAGCTCCCACGCGGAAGCCGGTGCCTCGCTCCATCCGGGAGCTGGCAACTGCGTCATCGCCGGAATCGGCTCCTCGGTCAGCAAGGTTTCGTGGGCCGCCGCTGCCAGCAGGCCAGCGCTCGGGAAGCGCTCCGCGGGGTCCTTGGCCATGCCGCGGGCGATCACCGCGTCCAGGGCCGCTGGCACGCCCTCGGCCAGAGCGCTGGCCGGCGGCGGGCTGGAGTACAGGTGGGCGTAGATGAGCGCGGGCAGGTCCTTGCCGTCGAAAGGGGGCGCACCAGTCAGGCACTCGTACAGCACGCAGGCCAGAGAGTAGACATCGGCCCGGCCGTCGATCACCTGGTCGGCGAACCGCTCCGGGGCCATGTAGTGCAGCGTTCCAATGGTGGCCCCGGTAATCGCCAGCGGTGTCTGCCGGGCCCCGGTCGCCTGGGCTATGCCGAAGTCGACCACGTAAACGAAGTCGCTCTCCGTGACCAGGATGTTCGAAGGCTTGATATCGCGGTGGACGAGGTGGTCCGCGTGGGCGGCATCCAGGGCCTGGGCGACCTGGCCGAGAAGGTGCACGGCCCGCTCAGGTGCGATGGGGCCGTCCGTCTTGAGCAGCGCGCCGATATCAACGCCGTCGACCAGGCGCATGTCAATAAATAGCTGACCGTCGATCTCACCGTAGTCGTGAATGGGGATGACGTGCGGTTCCCGGAGTCGCGCGGCAATGTGCGACTCACGCTGGAATCGCCTCAGGTACTCTTCGTCACCCGACAATGCCTCGGGCAGCAGTTTAAGGGCAACATACCGGTCACGATCCGTGTCGTAGGCCAGGTGCACCTCGCCCATTCCGCCAACACCCAGGAGGCGGTCGATGCGGTATCTTCCCACCCGCCGCGGCGTCACGACAACCGTCCCCCAAAATTACCAAATCCCCGGAATTTACTACGTCAGACCTTAACCGCTTACGGTATGACATTTTGGGGAATCCCGTCGCCCGGGCATCGACGCCGTAATGCGCTTACGGTTTGCTCAGAGCTGGCTCTGGGCAAACCGGGCCGGCATTGAATAAGAAGTCGCCGAGAGGCTCGGAGACAGCCGTCGGGATCGGCCGCCCCGGTTAACTGAGACAGGACCCGTGGCGACGGTCTGTGGCGTAGCCGGTTGGCAGGTGCGGCCCCGGATGGCCAGCGGGAAGCTCACAGCCCGGCGCATGGAGGTCAGTCACTACTCCGCACCTCGGCGGAACGGTTGTGTGATCATCGCGCAGGCAGGTCCGGCTGTCGGCGCACATCGTGCGGTCGCCGTGATACAGCGTGACCCTGTTGATCATTTGTCGTCCGATCCGGGTTCTCGCGGAGCCGCCGTTCCCGTCTGTGCCGCGTGCGAGCTCGGCATCAATCTGTCGTTCCGCCGCGCGCAGGGTCGCGAGGAAAGCCGGCTCTCGCTCGCTCAGCAGCCCGTACAGGTGCGCGCTGCGCTCCCCGGACCGCCAGGGTCTCTCCTCGGGCGGCCTGGCTCGTTCGCTGCCGATTACCATTGCCGCTGGGCACCTGGGCTGGGGGTGGCACATACCGTCCTCCGACGTGGGCTGTTCCGTGACGCCGCGGCTCTCGCTGCCGGGTGGCCGGTTGACCGCGACGATTGTGCTTCCGCACGCTGTCGAGAATCCCTTGGTAGGACCGCGTCAGGCGACCCGGCAGACGGCCAACCTCACTACCGGCTAGCCAGAACCGCGCAGGTAACGCCAGCATCACGCCATGACTGGCGCTGGCCGTGATGTGTCTTTCGGGCGGCGGGGGCAGCATCGTAGTCAAGGCTCCGGCCGGGGATTCCCCGGGCCGGCCGGGGCTGTCCAATCGCTGAGGGGAACAAGGCAGGAGATAGCGGCATGGAGCGTACCGACTGGCTGGATGCGGGCCTGGATCCGGCTGGCGCGAATTTCCTCATGCTGACGGCGATTACTCATCACCGCTTCAGCTCCCCGATCTGGGGAGAGCACGAGGTCCGCAAGCTGCATGCTGAACTCGCCGAGATCGAGGGGCTGGCCAGGCGAGTGCTCGTCGATCACCGCGCGTCCGGGCCGGGGCGGGGCCGCACGGGCATCTTTGGTGCCTCTCGGTAGATGCGCTGCCTTCTAGTCGATGACAACACCGCCTGCCTTGAGAAAGCGCGCGCTCTGCTCACCCGGCAAGGCGTGGCCGTCGTGGGCACCGCCGCGAGCACCGCTGATGCCTTGTGGCAGGCCAGCGCGCTGCGGCCCGATATCGCCCTGGTCGATATCGGGCTCGGTAACGAAAACGGCTTCGACCTGGCCGTCCCTCTCAGCAAGGCAGGCGTCGCCGTGATCATGGTTTCCGCGGCTCCCGCAGCGGATTACGCGGATCTGATCGACGAAAGCCCCGCAGCGGGGTTCCTGCCGAAGACGGAGCTGTCCGCCGCAGGAATCAGGAGGATCCTCGGCCGGACTAGCGGGCACCAAGGAAGGTGAGCACGGCGAGCACCCGGCGGTGCATGTCGTCGGATTCCGTGAGCTGCAGCTTGATGAGGATATTGCGCACGTGCTTCTCCACCGTGCCCTCGGTCACCCAGAGCTCAGTCGCGATCCCGCTGTTCGAGCGGCCCTCCGCCATGAGCGCGAGCACTTCGCGCTCACGAGGCGACAGCACGTCGAGCGGGTCGTCCGTGCGGCGTGCGGCGACAAGCTCCGCGACCAGCACGGGGTCGACGGCCGAACCGCCCCGGACAAGGCGCCGCAGCGTCGCGACGAAATCGTCCACGTCGATGACCCGGCTCTTCAGCAGATAACCGCTCCCCTGACCGCTGGCGAGCAAATCCATGGCCTGCTCGACCTCAACATGCGCGGACAGGACCAGGATGGCCGTGCCCGGCGACTCCACGCGGATTTGGCGGGCAGCGTCCAGGCCCTCAGTACAGTAGCCCGGCGGCATCCGGATGTCCGCGATGACCAGGTCGGGCCGCTGCTGGCGGACAAGGTCGAGGAGCTGCGTCGCGTCGCCGCACTGGCCAACCACGGCAAAGCCCCGGCGTTCGAGCAGACTCGCCAGCCCCGCGCGCATCAGAACTTCATCGTCAGCCAGCGCGACCCGGATCCGCTCCTCAGCCACCTTTACCATTATGTCCCTTATCCGAGGGGATCACAGCCGGCGAACACCGGCTCATTTGGCGTCTCGTGCGCAGCTACCGAACCTTGGACGGCGAGACAACCCACGCCAGCGCAGGTCAGTGCATTCATCCTTTGTTAACCTGCTGTTTGGAGCGCGCTCGCGTCCCTGGGCGGAGGGCGAGGAGGTGGCCTGGCGCTCTGGGTGGGAGCCGCAATGGAGACTCGGCCATATGACCGGATTGCCGCTGAGCTGGCCGCGCTGCGCCGGGTGGCGGCCGTGGTCGCCCGCGGGGCCCTGCCCGAGCAGGTATTCGCCGCGGTCGCGGCGGAGGCCGGGCTCCTCCTAGGCGCTGACCTGACGACGGTGGCCCGGTATGACCCTGGCGGTGTGGTGGTGATCCTCGGCGCTTGGAGCTGCGCAGGGGCCGCGAAGCTGCGCACCACAGGCACCCGCACGGCCCTTGCCGGGCACAACATGTCCGCGCTGGTCTTTCAGACTGGCCGGGCGGTGCGGATCGACGACTACGCCCAGGCCACCGGCGAGGCCGCTGACCTCGGCCGTGAGCTGGGGTTCCGGAGGGCAGTCGGGGTGCCGATCACCGTCGAGGGACAGCTGTGGGGCGTCATGACCGTCGCGTCCACCAGCGAGGAGCCGTTGCCGGCGGGCACCGAGGTCCGGCTGGCGGGCTTCACCGAACTGGCCGGCACCGCGATCGCCAACGCGCAGGCGCGCGTGGAACTGCGCGGCTACGCCGAGGAGCAGGCCGCGCTGCGCCGGGTCGCGATGCTGGTCGCCAGGGGTGCGGCGCCGGAGGAGGTGTTCGCCGCAGTCGCCGCCGAAGCCGGGCGGCTGCCCGGCACCGACCTCACGACCGTGTCCAGGTACGACCCGGACGGCCTGGCCGTACTCAGTGCGTGGACCAGCACCGGCGCCGCGATACCGCTGCTGTCCGCGGGCACCCGGATCCCCCTGGGCGGGAAGAACGTGGGCACGCTGGTCTTCCAGACACGCCAGCCGGTGCGGATCGACGACTACGGCTGGAACGCCACCGGTGCGGCGGCCTTCATCGGACGCGACTGGGGGTACCGCGCGGCAGCCGGGGCGCCGATCACCGTCGAGGGACAGCTATGGGGCATCATGACCGTCGCATCCACCAGCGAGGAGACGCTGCCGGCGGACACCGAAGCGCAACTGGTGGCCTTCACCGAACTGGTCGGCACCGCGATCGCCAACGCCGAGGCGCGGGTGGCGCTGGCCGCCTCCCGCGCCCGCATCGTTACCGCCGCCGACGAAGCCAGGCGTCGCATCGAGCGCGACCTGCACGACGGCGCGCAGCAGCGCCTGGTCACCCTCGCCATGGAAGTCCGGGAACTGCAGGAGGCCCTGCCGTCCAGGGCGGGGGAACTAACGTCGCGGTTGGCCGGCGTGAGCGCCGGCCTGGAAGCCGCGTTGGCGGAACTGCGCGAGATCGCCCGCGGCATCCACCCGGCGGCGCTCGCGCAGGGCGGGCTGCGTCCGGCGCTCAGAGGGCTGGTTCGCCGCTGCCCCGTTCCAGTTGACCTGCACATCCAAGTCGCGGGCCGACCGCCTCAGTCGGTTGAGATCGCCGCGTACTACGTGGTCTCCGAAGCGCTGGCTAACACGGCCAAGCACGCCGACGCTTCCGCCGCTGAGGTCGAGGTGGTGGCCGGCGACGGCATTCTCCGAGTCCGCGTCCACGACAACGGGCGTGGCGGCGCGGACCTCGGTCGCGGCTCTGGCCTGATCGGGCTCAGGGACCGGGCCGAGGCGCTCGGCGGCCGGATCTCGCTGCACAGCCCGCCGGGCACGGGCACCACCCTCAAGGTAGACATCCCGCTCGACCGATCGAACGCTTTACCTCCTGCTGTGCTTCGGGCCGCCGGCTTGTGGTGTGCCTTTCTTGGGCCACACAGGCATGGCAAACGATCTGGCGCGGCTCAGTTCGGCAAAATACGTCTTGCAGCGCCGGTCCCACAAAGACACCAGGGCGAGCAGGCCGACGCCCCATTCGGCCAAGTCGAATATAAAGGCCACGTGGTTCGAGATCCCGCCGGCGTTGCTGCTGAATACGCCAATAGTGTTGAAGCAGAACAGTACGATCGCCGCGATCCTCGCTTTATCCCAGCCGCGTTTGATCTGCCTGGCCATCCAGAGCCATATGGCGGCGGCTATCAGCCCGCTGACGACGGTCACCACAACGGTCGCGCCGTCGACGGTGCCCTGCCGCTGAAGCGCCGTCCGCACTGGGGGCAGGGCGCCTACCCCAGTGATAGCGACCCGGCCGACAGTGAGCAGGCTGCCCAGGTATATGAGCCGCACCGCGTTGATGATGGGTTGCGGGGGGACCACCCGGCTGGGCGTCACGGGCGGCGGAGACTGGGGTGCGGCGCCTGCCGTCACCGTCGGCGGCTGGGGTGCCGCTTGGTGGTTGGCGACCGACCCTGTCGGCTGGTAGGGCACTTCGGCCGGCGTCAGCTCCGCCACGTCCGTCACATCGGTGTGTTCCAGGCAGAACTGGAGGATCTGGGCGACCTGCGGCCGGTCGTTCGGCTGCTTCGCGAGGCACGGCTCGATCAGGGCGCGAATCCGCGGCGGGCAGCCGGTCAGGTCCGGGGGCTCGTGGAGCACGCGGTAGTACACCGCAGCCGGGTGCCCACCACCGAAGGGAGCTTTGCCGACCACGGCATTGGCGGCCAGCGAGCCGAGGGCGAATACGTCGATCATCGTGGTCACCGGCAGGTTCTGGAGCTGTTCCGGCGCCATGAACTGCGGAGTTCCCATCGCCTCGCCGGTGCGGGTCAGCGCCGAGGTCTCCAGCGCGCGGGCGATGCCGAAGTCGATCACTCGCGGGCCGTCGGGCCCGAGCAGCACGTTGGACGGTTTGAGATCGCGATGCACGACGTTGGCGGCGTGAATGGCCTGCAGCGCCTCGGCGACGCCGGCGATCAGCCGGAACGCCACCGCCTCGGGCAGCGGCCCGCGGGTGTCCAGGACCTGTTGCAAGGACGGTCCCTGCACGTAGGCGGTGGCCAGCCACGGCGGATCGGCGTCCGGGTCCGCGTCGACCAGTTCGGCGGTATACAGCCCGCGTACGCGCCGGGCGGCCTGGATCTCTTGCTGGAAGCGCGCGCGGAATTCCTGGTCGTGGCTGAGTTCCGGCCGCACCACCTTCAGTGCGAGGGGGCGGCCGGCCGGGGTGGCCGCCAGGTATACCTGGCCCATCCCGCCGGCGCCGAGGCGGCCGCGCAGGCGATATTGCCCGATCTGTACGGGATCATCGCCAGACAGTGGCTGCATGCCTCAGCTCCTTGTCTTTTCCTTCCTACCGCACTCCGCCGCTCACATTATCTGTGACCGGTTCCGCGCCGGGTACATTCCGGTACTGAACTCGTAAATTGACCAACGGTGATCTTTGCCGCCGACTAGGGCCGAAGGAACCCGGCAAATGCGAGCGGGGATTTTCCGCCGACATTGTTTCGATAAACCGGTTCATCCTGGCTATCCGATGTGCTAGTGAGGCAGCCGACACTAGGCCGGGCAACCGTTACCCCGGCGCTGGCCGACAACGGTCGAACTGATAGATAACGGTGGTGATAGTCGAGGAAGCCGCCGCGATCGCCCCGGAAATCGCGGAACTGCGCCATGCCATCCACCGTGAGCCGGAGACCGGCTACCACCTGCCGAAAACCCAAGCGAAGGTCCTCACCGCGCTGGACGGGCTGCCGCTTGAGATCACGCTGGGCGAGCGGCTCAGCTCCGTGACCGCGGTGCTGCGCGGCGGCCGGCCGGGGCCCGTGGTGCTGCTGCGCGGCGACATGGACGCGCTGCCGGTGACCGAGGCGACTGGGCTGCCGTTCGCCTCCACGATCGACGGCGCGATGCACGCCTGCGGTCATGACCTGCACACCGCGATGCTGGCGGGCGCGGCGCGGCTGCTCAGCGCACGGCGGGCGGACCTGCCCGGCAGCGTCGTCTTCATGTTCCAGCCCGCCGAGGAAGGCGGCCCGGACGGGAACGGCGGCGCGCAGCTCATGCTCGCGGAAGGCGTGCTTACGGCGGCGGGTGACCGGCCGGCCGCCGCCTACGGGCTGCACGTCTTCTCAGACATGTTCGGCTGCGGGGTGTTCGAGACGCGGCCGGGCCCGGTGCTGGCGGCCTCGGACACGCTGGAGGTCACGGTCCGAGGCCGGGGCGGGCACGGGTCAATGCCGCACCGCGCGGCCGATCCGGTCCCGGCGGCCTGCGCGATGGTCACCGCGCTGCAGACGCTGGTCACCCGCCGCTTCGACGTGTTCGATCCCGTGGTCATCACCGTGGGCGCCTTCCACGCCGGGACCTGGAGCAACATCATCCCCGACAAGGCCGTTTTCCATGCCACCGTCCGCTCCTTCAGCCACGAGTCGCAGGAGCGGCTCCGCGAGGAAACGCTACGGCTGGTGCGGAGCATCGCCGAAGCGCACGGCGTGACCGTGGACGCCGGCTACGTCGAGGGCTACCCGGTCACGGTCAACGACCCGGCCGAGGCGGTGTTCGCGGCCGCTACGACGACAGACCTGTTCGGCGCCGGCCGGTCCCGCGTGCTCGCGAACCCGCTGCTCGGCGCGGAGGACTTCTCCTATGTGCTCAACCAGGTGCCCGGCGCGTTCGTCCTCCTTGGCGCGTGCCCGCCAGGCACGGACCCGCGCACCGCCCCGTCCAACCACTCCCCCGCGGCGGTCTTCGACGACAGCGTCCTCGCCGACGGCACCGCCCTGTACGCCGAACTGGCCCTCCGCCGACTGAGCGGCTCGCGTGAGCCCACGTGACTTCTCGTGGGCCGCGGCACGCAAAGGATTCCCGAGTACTGCGCTAGCACGTCCTTGAGATGAACGGCATGCGGTGGCAGGGCGTGGGGCTAGCCCACCCCTGGCACCGTGGTGTCGTTCTGAGGTTGGTGGGGCATGCCTCCTGGACGGGCGTGGCAGATGGCGTCTCCGTCGCTGTCATTTGTCATCCACGAACTCTGGTCTGGCTGCGTGCTCAGCTCCGGCGACCAAGGAAGAGCAGGAGCGCGAGCACCCGCTTCACCCGGTCCGCGGTCTGCGTTGGCTCAGCCTCCTCGTGAAGGGGCGATGCGCCTGGTACCCGCCGACGGGAACCAGCGAGGGGCGGGAGTTGCACGGCCATGATGTGTGTCCTTAGTCAGCTGGCGTCTGGGCGGGCCGGAAGCCGCCGGGGTACTTTTTGGCGTCCGATGGTGGCTCCGATGGCAGCGCCCAGTTGCAGGACGACCCCCAGCCCGATCTCGGCGGTGAGGAGCGTGATCACGGCGCCAATTGGGCCGTACGAGGCATCGTCGGCGACGATCGACGAGGACATGACCCAGGCGATGTAGCCAATCAGGCCGGTGTAGCAGGTGGCGGTGGCCAGCCCGGCGGGAAAGAGCCGCCGCCAGGGGACCTGCCCGGCCAGCAGGGTGTGCAGGCTCCACCACCAGAAGACGAGAGCCAGGAGGAATTGCGCGCTGGCGGCGGCGATGTCCCCGCCATGAGGCTGGATTCGGCGGCCGATGACGGCTTGCAGGGCGAGGAAGCCGAAGACTCCGGCCAGCCACTGGGCCCGGCGCGTGATGGCCTTCCAGCCGCGCACCGGTGCCCGGAAGGTCTTCGCGTACCAGGCCTGGACCATGTGGGCGACGGTGCCGCCGCCGAGCACCGCCAGGACGAGGGCGAGTACCGTCAAGCCGGCGGGTGCTGTCCGGACATGGGTGAACAGCACGGCGAGGTCATCAGCCGCCTTGGTGCTGAATCCGCTGCGCCCGACGATGGCGCGGGTCAAGCCAGGTCCGAACGCAGCGGAAACGAGCATCAGGAAGGGGATGAAGCCGAGGGTGAACACGGCGGCGAATTGCAGCGAGCTGTTGATGAATCCGAGCTCGCTCAGCTGCTGCCAGACCCGGCCCGCGAGAGTGGGCTCGAGGCGGTTCCGCGCGACGCGGAGCACCTGACCGGCCATTCGCCGGGCATCCGCTGGGCCGCAATGATCCTTTCTGAGCTGGGATGACCCCAACCTGGCGGCACGGGCGGGGGCCTGAGTTCCCATTGAGACTGCGCTCACCGCTTGGAGCTCCCTTCGGCAGCATGGCGCTGCTCGGCGGCTTGCCGCTCCGCGGTGGCAGCGGATTGCGACCTCTGGTGGATCGCGGTGCCTTCGATGTCAAGGTTGGGCAGCAGCCGGTTGAGCCAGCGGGGTATGCGCCAGGTGCGCTGGCCGGCCAGGGCGAGCACAGCAGGCACGATGGTCATTCGGACGATGAGCGCGTCGCAGGCGACTCCCACGGCCAGGGCCAGCGCGAGGGATTTGATGGTGGGGTCTCCTGACAGGAGGAAGCTGGCGAAGATGCAGGTCATGATCACCGCCGCCGCGACTACCACCCGGGCCGCAGCCCCACCGCCGGCGATGATCGCCTGACGCGGATCCCCGCTGCGGGTGTAGTCCTCGCGGATCCGGGAAACCAGGAACACCTCGTAGTCCATGGCCAGGCCGAACAGCACGGCCATCAAGACGATGGGTAGGTAGCTCGCGAGCGGCCCGGCGGTGACGCCGAGCGGGCCGGCCAGCCAGCCCCATTGGAAGACGGCGACGGTGGCGCCGAAGCTGGCGGCCACCGACAGCAGGAAGCCGGCGGCCGCCTTGACGGGGACGATCAGGGACCGGAACACCAGCATCAGCAACAGCAGCGACAAGCCAACGACGATGCCGGCGAAGGGCAGCAGGGCGGCGGACAGCCTGGCGGAGACGTCGACGTCGATCGCGGTGGTGCCGGTGACGGCGACGCTGGCGCCGGTGGCGTGGCTGATAGCGTCGGCCTGGCCACGGATGGAGGTGACCAGGGTGGCGGTGTCCGCGGCGGAGGGGGCACTGGCCGGGACTACGTCGATCAGCGCGGCGGTGTGGGCTTTGTCCAGTTGCGGCGGGGTGACCGCGGCGACGTCCGCGAAGCCCTTCAGCCTCGCCGCGACCGCGTCGGCCTGCTGCTCGGCGGTGGCCGGGTTCCCTGTGGGGCTCAGGCTGGCCAGCACCAGCAGGGGGCCGTTGTAACCGGGGCCGAACGTACTGCTGACGGTGTCGAAAGCTGTCCGCTGGGAGGTGCCGGCGGCGGCCGAGCCGTTGTCAGGCAGCGCGAGGGTGAGCGCGAGCGCCGGCACCGCTAGGACGAGCAGCCCCGCGACCGCCGCGGTCAGGGCCACGG
>Ga0310811_10007947_pt1 | contig 13608 bp, 11 predicted proteins | sample YCmetagenome_FD_207642 | JGI IMG/M metagenome (GOLD analysis project Ga0310811, IMG submission 207642) | Soil microbial communities from experimental microcosm in Duke University, North Carolina, United States - YC | ecosystem: Engineered > Artificial ecosystem > Soil microcosm > Unclassified ... | reverse complement strand
TCGCGTTCGGTCTCGGCCTGCTCTTTAATATTCTCTGGTGGGCGATGATTATTCTCTGGATCTGGCTGATGATTATGGCCTGGACCAGACCAAACTATCGCTTGCCTTTTATTAGCCAGTGGGTTCGTTACTTCGTGTAGCCATACATATATGGTTTCGATGAGCAGCCTGCTCTGCTATCATTTTCTGTTCTTTTTCTTTTGCGGCTGCTGCTCATCGTCCCTTCGCTATATTTTTTTCCTATCATGGTAGAGTAGACCCAGTGTCAGGCCAAAAGCCAGATGGCGGATCAGATTTTGTATGAATGCCTTCCAGGTAAAGAGTTTCGGGAGCTCACCATTTTTTATCAAAGGATGATGTTTATCGGCGAGGGGCGTGAGCCACCATGCACCTGCAATGAATATCTCACCAAAGATTGACCCTTTCAGCCAGTCTGGCCCTGGCAGGAAACGTTTGACAACGGCGGCATAGATCTCTGCCAGCGCCACGCCGTTCAAGAGATGAATGGTCCACGAAATAAGAAAAGAAGACGTTGAGCGTTTCTCTCCACTGATCAGGCCTTCAATAAAGCGCACGTCGCTAAACCGATTGCCAACCAGATATTTATCGCTCTCCATGGCGACACTATAAACGATTGTTGCCAGCAGACCCGCCCATGCAGCTTTGCCAGGTTGCCATTCTTTCCGTATGCTAATTCGCATGATAATACTCTCTTTCTCTCCAGTATTCTCTGGTTTCTATCTTAGTATAATGTGGAAAGCCAATGAAGCAGCATCGCGATCACTGCGCCGCTGAGGGTCGCCAGGAAGTTGACACCATCATTATTCAGCCAGGAAATACCTCGTAATGGGCGGGTTTGTGAGCCGCAACTATGGATATTGCGCTCAGTCTCTTTCTGGCAGACCGGACAAAAATACATTGCCTGTATCGTCGCGCCGAGATAGCTGTCACACAGGCTGCCCACGAGTCCGCTGATGAGCGCGATCCATGGTGTGTGCGCTGAACCTTTTCCGCGTTTGAGCAGGTGAAAGACCAGCCCTAGCGAAAGGGCCCCGCTCGCCGCCGCTCCAGTTCCAGAAAGCGTGATTCCACCGGAGGTTCCTGGTGCAGTAATCTCGCCCGTAGTGATCAGACGTGGGGGCGTCGTACTGAGCACGCCCAGCTCGGTCGCCCAGGTATCGGCGGTGGCCGTGGCAAGGCTGCCGACATAGCCAGCTTCGAGGAGCTCGCGAACGGTTTGCGTCCGAGCGCCAGCGTAGGCCAGGGAGAGAAGTGTCCCTACGCCGCCATTGGCAAACACCTGGCCCAGATCGCGCTGATTCCCTTTGCTAAATTTATCCGCCGCCGTCGTTTCCTTTTGTGGCGCTTTAAAATGCGATAAGATGCTGGAGGATACAAAAAAATAGATAAGCGATAGACCCCAGGAGCCTCCACCCAGACCGAACGTGCTACTTCCGCTGAGGATTGCCCCCAGAACGCCACTGCGGCTCAATGATTTTCGTCGATAGGCGAGCAAGCCAATTGTGCTGCTTAACAGAAGGCCAATGCCCAGTTGCGTATTCAAGCGACTGTTTGTTTTATTTATCTGGCGATTTATTGCCGTGTTTATAGAAGCCCTCATCTTGATAGTACCTCATAGAAATTGCTGTATAATCTGTTACAGAATGTGATTGTTATCAGTTTTATCTTAGAGAAGACCTGGTAAAGAGACAAGTTTGTGTGCTTAACTGAGAAGAACGTACTCTTCATCAAACTGCCAATCAACTACTGCCGCCAGCTCTACATAAAGATGAGGATGCAGTGGGTCGATATGTTTCACCAGGTGAATATCTACAACCCGGTTGTCATTCAAGCCCAGACCCTCACAGAGTGCGTCTTGCGTAATTTTGAGACCTCCGTCCAGGTCTCGCTTGAGTGGTGTGGAAAAGTAGAAATCCAGGAAGAGTGCCAGATAATTTTCGCGGAAATGGTTGAGCAATTCATCCGGTAGCATTCCTTGTCGCGCCAGTGCGCGCAGTGTCTGATGTACCTGTTTTTTAAAGCGCCGGGCGACGGAAGTACTAACGCGATGACCATCTATGGTAGCGTATTGTTCATTAATGCTGGGGGGGAGCGGCAAGGTGACGTGGAGTATCGCTGGCTTGCCGGTTGGTCGTTTTGGTGTACCTGATGTATGTTCTGACAAGGTTGCCTCCAACAATTAAATAGTACTTTTGGAATGCCGATGTTGTGCGTATTGTATCATATCAGCATGCTTTATCTTGTTCCTTAATTGTCGAAGTTTATATGAATGTTTATAGTGTAGGAAAGATAGCTGTATTCGCGTCCGCGTTGAATTGCAAGTCGGGGAAAGTATATACACTGCCATGAAGCGAGGTCTGGCGAAAGTGAGGAGCTAAAGTGATTACGTGTAACCGCTGTGGGAGTACAAACCCTGCTGGCGTTTTGAATTGTCAGATGTGTGGTACTCCACTCGTGAGTAAAATCGAAAACGAGCTGAGCCCACGTACGGCCGCGCAAAGTCAGCCGCCACTACCCGCCTGGTTGGAGACATTGCGGGCTGGCGAGCGGCCCGCCTCGCCAGCAAATGTACCAACCGGTAATAGTTTTTCGGCGGCTGATCTACTCGATGAAGGCACGTTGCCAAGCTGGATGCGTTCAGGACGCAATGAGTCGGAAGGAAATGCCCCAGCTACTGCTGCCGATGCTTTTTCGCCCGATCCCTTTTCGCAAAATGCGCCTCAAATTTCATTGCGTCAGTCTTCCCAGCCTGGCCCGAATACTGGTGACGATATCTTGCCCCCAAGAGGGCTCGCGGCCAATTCGCTTATTGATGAGAAAGCTTTGCCATCCTGGATGCAGGAGAATAAAACCTCTCAGACTGAGCCTCCAAGCAGTATTTCCGCTGCCAGCCTGCTCCAGCCTGACGCTTTGCCTGAATGGATGCGCAATATGCAACCGCAGCAAACGCCGCCGTCTGCGCAGGGATCGGGTCCCTTTGCTCGGCAAACGCCACCACCCGCGCAGGGATCGGGTCCCTTTGCTCGACAGACGCCACCACCCGCGCAGGGATCGGGTCCCTTCTCTCAGCAAACGCCTGCTTCGCCCCGGGCTGCTGTACCGCCGTCGAAGCCAGAGGTCTCTCCCGCTGCGTTAGCTCCACAGGGGTTCTCGGCGGGCGCTCTGGTTGATCCGCAGTCTTTGCCGTCCTGGATGTCGCAACAGGGCAATCAGCAAAACGCTCCCGGTACGACACCTTCCAACGGTGTACAGCCAGGTCAGACTGGTTTTTCGGCGGGTGCTCTGGTTGATCCGCAGTCTTTGCCGTCCTGGATGTCGCAACAGGGCAACCAGCAAAATGCTCCCAGTACGACACCTTCCAGCGGTGTACAGCCAGGTCAGACTGGTTTTTCGGCGGGTGCTCTGGTTGATCCGCAGTCTTTGCCATCCTGGATGTCGCAACAGGGCAATCAGCAAAACGCTCCCAGTACACCTTCCAACAGTGTACAGCCCGGTCAGGCTGGTTTTTCGGCAGCCTCTTTGCTCGACGCTGATGCGCTACCTTCCTGGTTACAAGGACAGGGACAGGGAGGAGGACAGAGCCAGCAGAGGCCCAATCCCAATCCCCCGAGTCCCGCTGGCAGTGCTCCATCTCGCCCGCAGCCTGCTGCACAGAATAGTTGGCCGCCTGCACCGTCACCGATACAGACGCCACCTGCGCAACCGTTTACAGCAGGGATTGCAGCTTCATCATTTATTGATATGAACTCGCTGCCTGAATGGATGCGTTCAGAGGGGGGAGCAGGTCAGCAAACTGGCATGGCCGGAGCGGGTCGTCCCGGGTTTTCTGGCCCTCCACGTGTCGAAAACGTACGCGTGCCCTCTCGTCCACGCACTGAGCTAGCCGCTGCGGATACCAGTGAAGCTGCCGCGAATGTTTTTGCTTCGATGCTCGGAGTAGCTTCATCGACACCGCAGTATCCTGCTCAGCCAGCTAGCTCGCCTCTTCCTCCGCAGGGAGGGCAATATACTCCACCGCAGATGCCTCAAGGGGCGCAATCCCCGATGGCTTCTGCGACTGGTATGAATTCTGGTTCGTATGGGCAGCCACCAGCGACACCTATGAACTCCGCTCCGCTCCCATCTCCTGCTCCGTCTCCGTATGGGGCACCAGGTGGGTATCAAAATGGCGTTTATAAGGGAAATACTCCTGGCTCTTACTCTCCAGGTGCGCCGCAAGGTACTGGCCCATTTAATAATACTCCTGGGGCTAATGCTCCCTATGGTTCAACTGCCTATCCTGGCAATGTTCCTGGGGCTGGTTCAGCCTCGCCTGGTGCTGCTGAGGCACAAAGGACTGCGAAACCTGCGAAGCGGAGTTTCTTTGATTCGCTTCGCGACTTATTCTTCCACTAATCGAGAGAAGCAAAAAGGATACCGGAGATGTATACACAACCCTATCCAGAAGGAGGACAGGGTCAAGCGCAAGCCAGTTCGTCAGCGGCAGCAAATTCTTTGCTCGTCGCTGATTGTGGTGCCGTTTTTACCAAGGTTTCTCTATTTGGCCTTGTTGAAGGCCAATATCGTTTGCTGGCACGTGGTGAAGCGCCAACGACTCTTACTCCTCCAAATGAAGATCTCACCGTGGGCATTATTCAAGCTATCACGATTATTGAATTTATTACTGGTCGGCGTTTTGTTTCAGATAAGCGTGTGCTTACTCCCGAACAGGACAGTGGTGACGGCGTTGATGTTTTTATTGCGACGGTCAGCGCGGGTGGCCCATTACGTCTGGTAGTGCTTGGTGGGGTCAGTGCGACGCTTGAGAATCTGGTCTCACAGGCTATCTCCGGTCTCTATGCTGAGGCACAATTTTTGCCAGCTCCAGCGTTTTCTGCCGCGTCTTCTGGTGCGTCGCCCGCGCCTGTCGCGGCAGGTGGACGGCCATCGTCTCCCGGCCAGGGCGCTCCCTGGACGCCTGAGCGTATAGCCATGGAATGGGATCGTCAGCTTGGGCGCGTACGTGAACTGAATCCTCATGTATCGCTGATTGTGGGTATGGCGGATGCTCCCGGAGGTCCAAATTCTTTACAGGAGGCGTGCCAGTTGCTGGTCAAGGCGACTCGCAATCGCAATGAGCGACAGGGAGCCGGTGCTTCTGCGGGTATTCCTCCACAGGATAATGTTGCCAGACAGATTCCCGTGCTCTATGCCGGTGCTCCTCAGTATGTTGAGGCGGTGAAGCGTATGGTCCAGGGCGTTTCTGAGGTGACACGCGTGGATTCTCTGACCAGTCCGGCTCAGGTTGGCGCTATCAGCATCGCCGCAGGCACAATGCATGATCGTCATGTCTTGCGCAAACTGCCCGGCTACAATCAATTGCAATCCTGGTCTGCAACTGCGCCGATTGCAACCGCAACGTCTCTGAGCAGCCTGGTTCGTTTTCTGGCGCAGCACTATACGATGAATGTTACTGCGCTGGATGTGGGTGGTGCCACGACGACGGTGATGCAGGCCGGTGAGCAGGGCGATTTTATCCCTATGGTCAATGTCGGGCTCGGCGTTGGACCGGGCGCTGGCGCAATTCTACAGCGCGTGGGCTGGCAGCGTATTGCACGCTGGCTGCCTTTTGCGATAAGAGAAGAGGAGATACGCCAGTTCGTCGCCAATATGCTCCTGCATCCGTATGAGGTACCTTCCGCTTCGCGTGAGTTGCAACTGAGCCATGCCTTTGCACGTGAGGCTATTATTCTTACCACCGAAGCGGCAAAGAAAAATAGCGGGAAATGGTCTGAGGCTGATCTAATTCTGGCTACAGGTGGTGTGCTGGCGCATGCGCCCAAATATGGACAGGTGGCGATGATGTTGCTTGATGCGCTACAGCCGCGCGGCGTGACTTCTCTGGTTCTGGATAAGACGATGCTCATTTCTCAGTTGGGAGCAGTCGCTGCTGTTGCGCCAATTACGGCTGTGCAGGTAAATGAGAATGATGCCGTCACGCATCGCCTGGGAACCTGTGTCATTCCCTATGGCGAGCTGCAACCCGGACAATTGGCGGTGCGCGTCGGCGTTGAGTATAGCAATGGTCGTCAGCAGACCGTTGATGTTATGGCTGGTTCTGTTGAGGTCATTCCTTTGCGTCTCAATGAGCAGGCGTTGCTGACACTCTTCCCGGCACCTACGGTAGATGTTGGCCTGGGAGCCGGTGAGCGTGCGCGTGCTGCTGAGGAAATAGATGGTGGGTTAGTTGGGCTGATTATTGATGCTCGTGGCCGACCTCTCGTCTTGCCCACTGACCAGGCTGAACGTCAGGCACGTCTGTTGCAGTGGTCACAAGCACTAGGGGCATAGTGTCTGGTGCGAGGTGTCCACCATGGCTCATTCTCCAGATTGGCCAGTTGTTTCTCAGACGGTTCTGCAAAGAGAACGCTGGCCAGGATATCTGCGTGGTTATCGTCAGGTGACTTCTCTTGTTCGCCCTGGTCAGGAAGTACTCCCTGATCAGCCTATTATCCGCCTGGAAAGAGAAACGATGGCGGGGCCAACCCGGGCTGCTCCTGTCACGTTGCCTGCTGGCTTGCGAGGACGTGTGGTGGATGTAACGCACCGTGGCGGGGTGGTGATTGAGAGCTATGGAGCATTGCTTCAGGGGGCGCTTGGTGCAGGCAGGCAGGTAGCTGGTGTGCTGACGATATGGCAGGAGCCTGCCAGAGCGTCTTCTCCGCCAGTGATCCCGCCCGGCGCGCTTCTCGTCGTGCCTGGCCCGCTCAACTTTTCTCTCTTACGTCAGGCACAGCGCTCAGGCGTCGCGGGCATTATCGCCAGCAGTATCGCCTTGAGCGACCTCGAAGGCTTTCTACGCACCGATTTTATTCAACTTCTTGAAACGCCCGATGTTGAACTGGCTCAGTCTCGTCTTCCCGATCTGACGCTGTTGCTGACTGAAGGTCTGGGAACCATAACGATGCCGACGGCTGGTAGCAATTTCCTGAATCGCTATCGTGGTTCAATTGCGCTTCTTTCGGGTATAACATCGCAACGCTATCACATTGTGCCCGAATTGATCATCTCGTTCCCTGCTCAACAACAGAGAGATCCCTCGCAGATTCTCCCCTCCGACCTGATGCTCACGCTCGGGGCTCAGGTGCGTGTCTGTGCTGGTGAGTATATTGGCTTTATTGGTCTTATCGATTATTTCTTTGTTTATGAGCAGGTATTCCCGTCTGGCATTCATGCACGTGCATTGCGTATACGGCGCGAAGATGGCTCTTTCATAAAAGTACCTGTAACACACGTAAAACGTATCGGATAGGGCATTTATCCACATCCATTGAAAGTTATCCACATACTGTATTGTAATATGTGGATAACTTTTTCATGTGTATACAGAAAAGAGGCTTCTGTGTGCCGTTTGCTTAGCGTGATGGCATTTCCAGCAGCGAGCGCCCCTGCATGTCTTTCGGCTGAGGAATATGCATTGCCTGTAGAATTGTGGGGGCAACATCTGCCAGGATACCGTCATTGCGCAGGTGTACCTGGGCAAACTGCGGTACAACAAAGTAAAGGGGTACGGGGAAGGTCGTATGGGCTGTGAACGGCTTGCCATTGGTGTAATCAATTAATTGTTCGGCATTGCCATGATCGGCAGTGATTAACACACCACCACCCACGCTCAAGGCTGCTTCTACGACGCGTCCCACACCGGCATCGACGGCCTCGACACCTTTGATCGCGGCCTCAATGACGCCAGTGTGCCCGACCATATCGGCATTTGCATAGTTCATGATGATCAGGTTATAGTTGCCGCTACGGATGTGTTCGACCGCTGTATCGGTAATACCAGCCGCACTCATTTCGGGCTGTAAGTCATAGGTGGGCACTTTGGGGGAGGGGACCAGAATACGCTCTTCGCCTTTGAAGGGAGTTTCGCGTCTGCCATTAATAAAGTAGGTGACGTGTGCATATTTCTCGGTTTCGGCAGTGTGGAACTGGCGCATGCCCTGCTCGGAGATCACGCGAGCCAGTGGCATATCAACCTCGTCTGCGCGGTAGGCAACCTGAGCGTCCAGCCCTTCTTCGTATTCGGTCATCATCACATAGACGAGATCGTTCAGGCGAGGGCCACGATTGAACTTGCCTTCAGCCTGTGGAGGAAGCTCTGGGAGTACGAAGGCCTTGGTGAGCTGGCGAGCGCGATCCGGTCGGAAATTATAGTGGATGATCGCATCACCTGCGTTGACCGTCGCGACGGGTCCTCCGCTCTCCTGATCCATAATGACGGTGGGGAGGATAAATTCGTCAGTCACATTCTTGTCATATGATTGCTGAATGGCAGACAGGGCCGAGTTGGCGCGCAGTCCCTCTGCGCGTGTCATCGCAAGATACGTTGCGCCAGTGCGATCCCAGCGATTATCTCGGTCCATCGCATAGTAGCGTCCGGTCACCGTCGCCACTTTTGCTGGATGTTCGCCACCAATTTCACGGGCACGAGTCTCCAGGCGTTGCATAAATTCGATGCCGCCAGTGGGCGAACTATCGCGGCCATCAGTAAAAGAATGGATAAATACCCGTTCGACATTGTGCGTTTGTGCGAGCTTTAACAGGGCTTCCAGATGTGTCTCATGAGCATGAACGCCGCCGTTGCCGAGCAAGCCACAGATGTGAAGCTGTGAATTATTTTTCTTGACGTGCTCAATTGCTTTTAAAAATGCAGGGTTCTGATAAAAGCTGCCATCTTTAATCGATTCGCTCACCCGGGTATAGTCCTGGAGAACACGTTTCCCAGCGCCGATATTCTGATGCCCAACCTCGGAGTTGCCCATCTGTCCTTCTGGCAAGCCAACGGCCTCGCCAGAGGTTCTTACGGCGGTATGTGGCCATTCGCGGGCGATTTTATCGATATTGGGGGTGTGTGCCAGGGTGATAGCATTGCCCTCTTTGCGTGGATTAATGCCCCAGCCATCCATAATTATCAGCACAAAGGGACCTTGCCGTCCCGAGCCTGTGGTACTCATATCTCTGCTCCATAAAAACAAAAATCAAAACTAAAAAGACAACGTATAGTCTGGCGTGATGGCGAGCTTCTCTTCTCAAAATTTTTGAGAGGCTGTCCTCAGCCGATAGTGCGATCTCAGCTTGTCTCATTGTAGCATGCATCTGCGTATCATGAAAACGAGTGATTCTCAGGGCTTATATTTTTCAAAGTGTGCCTTTGTTGTTGCTCCTTGCGCCTGTGGAGCCCGTAAAGGGCTTTTGTAAAAAGGGAAAGATATTGTTTGTGAAGTGATGAGAGGAAATTTGTGACTTTTATGTTACTTTGAGGAGCTAAGCGACTGTACATTTTTTTAGCTGAACAGTGTATAGTTTAAATGATATGTGTACACTGTATCTACTGAGGCGGGTAATTCGTGTTCTTGAGTGTAGTGTAGAAAACAGCATTTTTGATTTTTACCTACATACGAACGAGTGGGAATAGGAGACAATGCGATGTCGCCAGCAGATTCTGTCATCATTTTCATTCTGGCTATCGTCATAATTTACGTGGTGCTTTTCGTTGCAACTTTGAATAGGAGAAGTGCACGTGATCGAGCCAGAGCAAAGAACAGCATGCTTGTTGATGCCAGTCCGACTCCTGTAAACGCTGATGATGCAGCAATCGCGAAACGTCTGAATTCATCAGCACCAAATGCCAGAGCAAGAGATTCGCATAGTGTCGATATCGGAGGCAATTATTAATCCTGGTTCATAGGTGAGAGGCAAATCGTAGGCAGATGGGTGGTGAATACACTCATGGCGCATCCTGTGGGTTCGATTCCAGGATAGCGAGGGAAGCTAACTGATCCTGGCAGTGGAGATGATGGTGGTGTGCGTGTCTATCGTAGATTGGATCATAAGCTTTTTTTTACGTTTCTCTAGTATAGGGGAAAGAACGGGAAAAAAGCGAGTTATGAAGCATGCGATAGTAGATTGTGGCGATGAACAGTCAGTTTCATCAAACATAAAGAAGGATGGTTATGCATTACAATTATTCACCGCCTCTCTTGAGGCATGTGCGATTGAGCCTTATTGCTTTGTGTATATCGCTGGCTCTATTGCTCACCTGTGTGGCGAGCGCTTTTGCAGCCACTGTAAACATCTATGATAATGCAGGTGTGCTGAACAGTGGGCAGATTCGCAGCCAGGCTTCCAGGCTTCAGTATCCTATAGATATCTATACTACTGACGCTTTTACAGGCTCACGTGCCAGTTTTGGCCAGCAAGCCGATGGTAAGATGCGTGGTAACTCGCTTATTCTGGCCGTAGACACAGTCAACAGGTATATCTGGGTGAACGGTAGCAAGGGCGTGCCACTTTCGCGGACTCAGTATCAGGATGCCGCGAATAGCTTTGCCAGCGAGTTCAAGAGTAGTAGCGACTACACCAATGCGACCAATAGCGCTGTGCGTTCGTTGCAGGGTTCTCTGGTCAATGCCACCAGTAACACTTCGCGCGAAAGAGGTGCTGGTGCGGCTCCTGTGAGTGGCGGGTTTAGTCCCGGCGGTACTGCCTGCTGCATTGGCTTGCTTGTGCTGGCGGCCCTGGTAATCTTTGGCGTGATACGTTCGAGGCGAGGGGGAGCAGTTGGCGGCCCTGGTGGCTTTGGTGGCTTTGGTGGTTTTAGAGGCTTCCGTCGCAACCCTCCTGAAGGCCCGTATGGTCCGTATGGTCAGCCCTATAACCAGGGGCAGGGAAACTATCCACCGCCCGGGTATGGTCCTGGTTATCCTCAGCAGGGGCAGGGGATGAATCCTCTGGCCGCAGGTGGTCTGGGGGCGGCAGCAGGTGGCCTGCTTGGATATGAGCTGGGCAAAAATGCCGGGGAGCGTGATGACCAGGGCAATGTTGGCGCTGATCAGGGAGGCAATTATGGCGGCGGCGGCGGAGCGGACTTTGGCGGAGGAGATTATGGTGGCGGAGGGGCAGGGGCAGACTTTGGCGGAGGAGATTATGGTAGTAGCGGAGGAGGAGCGGACTTTGGCGGAGGAGACTACGGTGGCGGAGGGGCAGGGGCAGACTTTGGCGGAGGAGACTACGGAGATAGCGGTGGAAGCGGGAGTGACTTCTAGCAGCGTAGTTTGAAGAAAGAGGGTACCGGACAAATCTGCCTGGTACCCTCTTTTTCTCTGCCTGAATAGTCAGAAATAAACTGGTTATACTCTTCGATGGCGGCGACCCGTCTCTGCCACTCTCAAGCGGAAGAGCGCGCGTTGAAGAGCTGCTTGCAAAGCGGCCCGGTCTGAGGATGCCTGGGTCTCTTGCAGGCGTTCTTGTGCCCGTCTACGAGCGGCTTCGGCGCGTGCCGTATCAATCTCTTCTGCATGTTCAGCCGTGTCAGCCAGCACGGTAACGCGGTTATTTGCCACCTCGATAAAGCCACCTGAGACGAAAAGATTTTCCTCCGACCCGCGCAAGTCGATGCGTAACCCTCCTGGTGCCAGGAGAGCGAGCAGCGCTGCATGGCCCGGGAGAATACCCAACCTGCCGTCTGCGCCAGGGGCACTCACGAGTTCAGCTTCTCCGCTATACAATTCACGCTCGGCAGTCACTACCTCGACATGCATAGTATTGTGAGATGCCATGGCTTAATCCTTTTTCTGATCTGCCTGGTAGGCCTGTTCAACCTCTTCAATGCCACCCTTCAAGAAGAAATATGTCTCAGGGATGTGATCATACTTTCCTTCGAGTAGTGCTTTGAAGCTGCTGACCGTCTGCGCCAGGGGCACATATTTCCCTTCGATGCCGGTGAATGCCTGAGCGACAGTGAATGGCTGCGAGAAGAAGCGCTGCATTTTGCGGGCACGCGCAACCGTCAGCTTATCCTCGTCGGACAACTCATCGATGCCGAGAATAGCGATGATATCTTGCAGGTCGCGATAGCGCTGGATGACGCGCTGTACGCCACGAGCGACATCGTAGTGTTCCTGACCGACGATCTGTGGATCAAGGATACGGCTGGTCGAAGCCAGTGGATCGATGGCAGGATAGATGCCCTGCTCTGCAATCGAGCGCTCCAACACCAGCGTAGAGTCAAGGTGGGCGAATGTCGTCGCCGGAGCGGGATCGGTGTAGTCGTCAGCGGGCACATAGACGGCCTGCATCGACGTGATCGAACCCTTCTTCGTCGAGGTGATGCGTTCTTGCAGTTCGCCCATCTCCTCAGCCAGCGTGGGCTGATATCCCACAGCGGAAGGCATACGACCGAGCAGCGCGGAGACTTCAGCACCAGCCTGCGTGAAGCGGAAGATATTGTCGATGAAGAGCAGTACGTCCTTGCCTTCTTCGTCGCGGAAATATTCCGCGATCGCCAGGCCTGTCAGGGCCACACGCATGCGAGAGCCAGGAGGTTCGTTCATCTGGCCGAAAACCATCGCCAGACGCTCGATAACGCCCGCTTCCTGCATTTCGTGATAGAGATCATTGCCCTCACGTGTGCGCTCGCCTACACCCGCGAATACGCTAAAACCGCCATGCCCTTTGGCGATATTATTGATGAGTTCCTGAATGATAACCGTCTTGCCGACGCCAGCGCCACCGAATGCGCCGATCTTACCACCTTTCATGAAGGGGCAGATCAGGTCGACGACTTTGATGCCCGTCTCGAACAGCTCAACGTTCGAAGCTTGCTCTTCCAGATCGGGAGCTGGACGGTGAATAGGATAGCGGGGCGTGTCGGTTACTTCCGGCTTGTTGTCGATTGCATGGCCCAGGACGTTGAAAATACGGCCCAGGGTCTTCTCTCCGACGGGAACAGAGATCGGGTGACCAGTATCGACGGCATCGGCACCGCGCTGCAAGCCATCGGTTGGTCCCATCGCGACGCAGCGCACCCAGTTATTGCCCAGCTGCTGTTCAACTTCGAGCGAAAGATCCTCTTTTGCACCGGATGGGCGTGTGATCAGCTCATTATAAATTCCTGGAAGTTGGTCTGAGGGGAACTCAACGTCTACAACGGCCCCCAGTACCTGCACCACTTTTCCTTTGGTGCCTACATGTGTTGCCATATATTTCTCCATAGGGTGGGAAGCAAGAAACGTGTCCGCCACCCTTTGTGCAATTACTAAGCGTTAGCGCCTGCAACGACTTCGAGAATCTGGGTCGTGATCGCTGACTGACGTGCCTTGTTATAGGTTAACGTGAGATCGTCGACGAGTTCTTTGGCGTTATCGGTTGCGTTCTTCATCGCGACCATCTGCGCTGAGTAGAAGCTCGCGATCGTCTCAAGCAAAGCCTGGTAGACCTGTACATCCACATAACGAGGGAGTAAGGCGCGGAAGATGCTTGTCGCATCTGGCTCGTAGATATACTCACTCGTTTTCTGCTCGTTTTCTGTATGCTCAGGAGGCTGTACAGGAAGGAGCTGGATAGTTACCGGCGTCTGCGTTACTGTATTGACGAACTTGGGATAGACCAGGAATACTGCGTCGACCTCTCCTTGCACGAAGGCGTCTACGGCAACCTGGGCAATCGCAGAGGCATCGGTCAACGCTGGACGATCACCATAATTGGTGAACTCAGCCATGAGATGCTGCTGGGTGCGCGTCACGAAATCGCGCCCTCTGCGACCTACGG
>Ga0310811_10007945_pt1 | contig 13608 bp, 13 predicted proteins | sample YCmetagenome_FD_207642 | JGI IMG/M metagenome (GOLD analysis project Ga0310811, IMG submission 207642) | Soil microbial communities from experimental microcosm in Duke University, North Carolina, United States - YC | ecosystem: Engineered > Artificial ecosystem > Soil microcosm > Unclassified ... | reverse complement strand
GAGAAGCCAGAAGGCACCGGCGCGAACGGCGCAGGCGGACCACTTGTTCAATGTTTGACGCCGGACAGCTCTGACGTAGGCTCAGCTTGAAGGAGATTTCCCGTGGCGCTTTGGAACTTGTTCAAGAAGAAGCGCGAGGAGCGCCTAAACCCTGAGAGCCGCTGGGTGCTTTCTCTTCGGGATGGCGCAGTTGAGTTGACTGCTCCGGAGGGCGAATCCCAGCGCGTCCAGCTCAGCGAACTGACCGGGGTCGCGGTAGAAACCAACGACACTGGGCCTTGGGGAGCCGACGTTTGGTGGCTCCTATTCGGCAAAGACGACAAGGTGGCCGTCGCGTTTCCGCAAGGCTCGACAGGCGAAAAGGACGTCGTGGACGCCTTGATGGCGCTTCCCGGATGCGACCACCAAGCCATGATCAATGCGATGACCTGCCCCTCCAACCAAGTGTTCCCAATCTGGCGGGCTCCGGGCCTGTAACCTAAGCTTCTCGTAGCGCCCGCAGGGAGCGCCCTAAGTTCTCCCGCGCCTTGGCCTCGAACCGCTCGTAGCCCCACTCAGACATGTAGAGGCGGTCCCGGCTTAGAAAGCGCTCGAGTATTGCGGCTCGACCCTGCCTGAACGCGTTCTCTGGGACGTGCCGGTATTCGTGGCGAACCCCCGCCTCATAGGCGTCAAACACCTCGTCGTTGCTGCCCAAAACCGAGAGATCCATGTCGAGGAAGATGCGACAGTCCTCGGCCTCGTCCGCCGATGAATTTTCTGGGACTAGATGGCGCTCTGTCGCCTCGATCAGTTGTATCGCTCGCCCAACCGTGGGGTCCGGGACCACACCGCAGATCATTTCCTTCGCGAGGGCTGCACTTCTCTTTTCGTTGTCACTCCTCGTAGGCTCGTAGATCGCGTCGTGCAGGACGATTGCGCACTCGACCGCAAGCGGATCGTTCAATTGATCTTGGACATCGACAAGGAAACGGAGCAGCGCCTGGGGATGGCTCCAGCTGTGATAACCCCGCTCGGCACCGCTATGTAGCTGCCTAACCTTCTCCATGAGATCTGCTGGCAGCACGGTCGTTTCCCCATCGGTGATCGCGATCTGGCCAACTTCGCCTACCTAGCCATGCGGAGCAATTCGCGTCGGGCCTACGTGCCTCGCACGCCTGGCGGCGCACTCGGAAAACAAGGACGAAGCTTCACGGTCAGTGCGCCGGTGCGGCGTTCGGGCTCTGCGCGATGGCAGGGCTCCGCGCCCGCCCGCCGCCCCGACACCAACCGTTTGTGCCATCTCTAACGGTGACAGAAAGTGTCTTCTCTACCCGGCGTAGACAAGACATGGCTCTTGGGATGGCGAAAGCCGCCTCTCCCGACCCTTGCAGGCCGAGAGAGGCGTTGCGGGTCAGGCCGTTCTCGCCCGGCTGATCCGACCTTCGAGCTGCCAGCGGCAGATCACGGCGATCCAGGCGGCGAACAGACCGATCCCCAGGCACAGCAGCGCCTCGGCGATCCCCGGCGCCACCACGGTCAGCGTCGGCGCCGGCCGGATGTTGGAGATGCCCAGGAAACCGTTCAGGAGCCCGTAGACCGCCCCGTACAGCCCGAGCAGCGGCCCGGCGGCCGCCAGGCCCTGCAGGAAGGCGGTTTGGACCGCCTCGCCTCGCCTGAGCCGAACCAGTTGCTGGGCCCAGATCGCCACGGCGGCGACGGAGGCGAGCAGCAGTCCCCCCATCACCAGCTTGACCATGGGCGCCGCATCCCCGAAAGCCTTGACCGGCGTCAGCCGCAGCTCCGGCGCCACCAAGCTGTAGTGGACCGCCTCTTGGGCCAGGGCCGGCCCTGCGCCGGCCAGGACGAGGATCGACACGGACGCGGCGCCGAACCTGATGTGGGACATTGGGCCCTCCTCCATCTACGTTTGTAAACCGGCCGTACGGTTACATCTGTAGTTTTATCTGTCAACACGCCGCTTCCCCGCGCCGCCGTCGCCGGGCAAGCTGGCGCCCTCGAATCCCTCCAGCCGGGCCCTGCCGTGACCGAGCCGATCCAGCGCCTCCTCGACATCATGGCGCGGCTGCGCGATCCCGACGGCGGCTGCCCGTGGGACCAGGTCCAGACCTTCGCCACCATCGCCCCCTACACCGTCGAGGAAGCCTATGAGGTCGCCGACGCCATCGAGCGCGGCGATCTGGCCGACCTGAAGGACGAACTGGGCGATTTGCTGCTGCAGGTGGTGTTCCACGCCCGCATCGCAGAGGAGCGCGGCGACTTCGCCTTCCGCGACGTGGTCGAGGCCATATGCGACAAGATGATTCGCCGGCATCCTCATGTCTTTGCGGGGGAAAGATACGATTCCATCGCCGCCCAGACCGAGAGCTGGGAGACGATCAAGGCCGCCGAGCGCGCGGAAAAGGCCAGAGGCGGCGGGGTGCTGGCCGACGTGCCGCCGGGGCTCCCCGCGCTCGCCCGGGCGGTCAAGCTCACCAAGCGCGCCGGTCGGGTCGGCTTCGACTGGCCCGACGCCGCGGCCGTGCTGGACAAGATGCGCGAGGAGATCGCCGAGCTGGAGGTGGAGATCGCCGCCGGCGACCGGGACAAGGCCCGCGAGGAGCTGGGCGACCTCTTGTTCGTCTGCGCCAACCTCGCGCGCAAGCTGGACCTCGACCCGGAGGACGCCTTGCGCGCGGCCAACGCCAAGTTCGCGCGGCGCTTCCGCTTCATCGAGCGCGCCCTGGAAGGCGATGGGCGCGGGCCGGCGGACTCGACCCTGGAAGAGATGGAAGGCCTGTGGATCGAGGCGAAGCGGGTGGAGAAGGGTTAGCGCCCTCCCCCTTTTCGTCATCTTCGGGCGTAGCGAAGCGGAGACCCGAGGAGCCAGCCGCGCCACGGTGTAGCGTTGAGGGCCGGATCTGCTGGGTTCTCGGGTCTACGGCGCTTCGAGCCTCCGTCCGAGAATGACGGTTCCTACTACTCCGCCGCCGCCTTCAGCCGGGCTTGCGGGAACTGGCGCTCGAACCGGCCCATCGCCTGCTCGTCCAGGCGGACCGACAGCCGCACCGACCCGTCGTCGACGTCGGCGCGGTCGACCACGCGGGCGTTCTGATAGAGCCAGGCCAGGGCCCGGCCGTCGCTGGGCGACAGCAACACGTCGATGGCCGGGGCGGTGTCGACCAGTTCGGCCAGGCGGGCCAGCAGGGCCTCGCACCCCTCCCCCGTCACGGCCGAAACCGGGAAACACTCCGGCCCCCCGGTCTCCGACGAGCGGCGGGCGCGGGTGGCCAGGATGGCCTGGTCCTCGGGCGCCACTTGGTCGATCTTGTTCCAAACCTCGATCAGGCGCTTGCCAGTTTCGTCTTCGAATCCAAGCTGTTTCAGCACCGTCTTCACGTCCCTGGCCTGCTCGTCCGAGGACTCCGATGCGATGTCGCGCACGTGCAGGACCACGTCGGCTTCCTGCACCTCTTCCAGGGTGGCGCGGAACGAAGCGACGAGTTCGTGCGGCAGGTCGGAGATGAAGCCGACGGTGTCGGACAGGATCGCGGGCCGGCCGTCGGGCAAGTGCAGTTGGCGCAGGGTGGTGTCCAGGGTGGCGAACAACATGTCCTTGACCAGGACGTCGCCCCCGGTGAGCCGGTTGAACAGGGTCGACTTGCCGGCGTTGGTGTAGCCGACCAGGGCCAGCATCGGGAACGGGGTCTTCTTGCGCTGGGCGCGGTGGAGGGTGCGGGTGCGCCGAACCTCCTCCAGCTCCTTCTTCAGCTTGACGATCTTGTCGTCGATGATGCGCCGGTCGAGCTCGATCTGGGTTTCGCCGGGGCCGCCGGTCTTGCTCATGCCGCCGCGCTGGCGCTCCAGGTGGGTCCAGGTCCGCACCAGGCGCGAGCGCTCGTATGAAAGCCGGGCGACCTCGACCTGCAGCTTGCCTTCGGCGGTGCGGGCGCGGCGGGCGAAGATCTCCAGAATCAGGCCGGTGCGGTCCACCACCTTGGCGTTCCAGGCCTTCTCCAGGTTGCGCTGCTGGATCGGCGACAGGGCGTCGTCGACCACCACCACCTCGGCGTCGAGCTCCTCGGCGCGCAGGCGGATATCCTCCACCTTGCCCTTGCCGAACAGGGTGGCCGGGTGGGGCGCGCGCAGGTTGGCGATGTCGGCGCCGCGGATCTCCAGGTCCAGGGCCTCGGCCAGGCCGACGGCCTCGGCCAGGCGACCGGCCGCGTCGCGCCGCACCCCATGGTCGGCGCGTTGGGGGTGGACCACCAGCGCGTGCACGATCGGCGCGCGCTGGTCTATCCCGTCCGCGGGTCCCCCCGGGACGGGCTCAGCCCATGGCTTGTCGGACGGGTTCACTCTTCGATGTCGGCGTCCGGGCCGGGTTCATACAGCTGAACCGGTTGCGCCGGCATGATGGTGGAGATGGCGTGCTTGTAGACCAGCTGCGACTGGCCGTCGCGGCGCAGCAGCACGCAGAAATTGTCGAACCAGGTGACCACGCCCTGCAGCTTGACGCCGTTGACCAGGAAAATGGTGAGCGGCGTCTTCGAGCGCCGCACGCTGTTGAGGAAGGTATCCTGCAGATTCTGCTTCTTATCGTTAGACATAGGCCGTCCTTCGTAGCCGATCGGAGGGCAAGACCCCTCCACACACAAGGCCATGGTACGCCGCGATGTTGCGCCGCGGCAATCGCCAACCCCGTTAACGGGAGCGGTTTCTGGCCTGCTGCAGATATAGGGAGCGAAGGCGGCCGGCGACAGGACCCGGACGTCCGGAACCGACGGGTTTGCCGTCTATTGTCACGACCGGGGTGACGAAGGCCGTGGCCGCGGTGAGGAAAGCCTCCGAGGCGCCGAGCGCCTCCGCCACGGTGAAGGGCCGCTCCAGGACCGGGAGCTGCAGCTCGGCGGCCAGGGTCACCAGGGTCTTGCGGGTGACGCCGCGAAGGATGTTCGCCCCGGTGTCACGGGTGCGCAGGCGCCCCTCCCCGTCGACGATCCAAGCGTTGGTCGAGGAGCCCTCGGTGACGTAGCCGTCCCGGTCGACCAGCCAGGCCTCGTAGGCGCCGGCCTCGCGGGCGGCCTGCTTGGCCAGGGCGTTGGGCAGGAGTCCCACCGTCTTGATGTCGCAGCGCCCCCAGCGGATGTCCGGCTGAGTGACGACGGCCACGCCCCTGGCGGCCTTGGCCTCCTCGGCGGCCAGATCCACGCTCTTGGCGGTGACCACCACGGTCAACGGCGTCCCCGGCCGGGGAAAGGCGTGGTCGCGGCGGGCGACGCCGCGGGTGACCTGGAGGTAGACGATGCCGTCGACCACGCGGTTGCGGCGCACGGTCTCGCGCAGCACCGTCAGCAGGGCCGCCTGGCTCATGGGCATGGCCATCTTCAGTTCCGACAGGCTGCGCTCCAGCCGCTCGGCGTGGCCGTCCCAGTCGGTCAGCCGCCCGCCCAGCACGCCCCAGACCTCATAGACCCCGTCGGCGAACTGGAACCCCCGGTCCTCGATCGAGACCCCGGCCTCGGCGTAGCGGACAAAGCGGCCGTTGACATAGGCGATGCGCGACAATGGGCTCTCCAAAAGATTCCCTCCTCCCCTTGCGGGAGAAGGGAAACTACTCCTCCTCGACCTCGTCGCCGGCCCTCAGCGGGGCGACGCCTAGGGATTTCAGCTTCCTGTGCAGGGCCGAGCGCTCCATGCCGATGAAGGTGGCGGTGCGCGAGATGTTGCCGCCGAAGCGCAGGATCTGGGCGGCGAGGTACTCGCGCTCGAACACCTCGCGGGCGTCGCGGAGCGGCAGCGCGATGATCCGCTCGGCCCCCATCGCCCCGGCTGCGCCGGCCCCGGCCACCTCGGAGGGCAGCATCTCGGCGGTGATTACTTCGGACGGGTCCCCCGAGGCCAGGATCAGCAGCCGCTCGACGTTGTTGCGCAGTTGGCGGACGTTGCCGGGCCAATCATGCACCTGCAGGGTCGCCACCGCGTCCTCGCCCAGGACCCGCCGCGGCAGGCCGGTGGCCTCGCTGATCCGCTCGATGAAATAGGTCACCAGCTCGCAGATGTCGTCGCGCCGTTCGGTCAGGCCCGGCACCCGCACCGGCACCACGTTGAGGCGGTGGAACAGGTCCTCGCGGAACCGGCCCGCGGCGATCTCCTCGCGCAGGTCCTTGGACGAGGACGAGATCACCCGCACGTCGACCTGCACGTCCTGGTCGCCGCCCACCCGCCGGAAGCGCTGTTCGACCAGCACCCGCAGGATGCGGTTCTGGGTCTCGCGGGGCATGTCGCCCACCTCGTCGAGGTATAGGGTGCCGCCGTGGGCGCGCTCGAACACGCCGATCTTCTTGGGGCGCCCCTCCTCCCCTTCCTCGCCGAACAGCTCCAGGTCCATGCGCTCGGGCGTCATGCCGGCGGCGCTGATGGCGATGAACTCGCCACGGGACCGGGCGCTGGCCTCGTGGATCAGCCGGGCCGCGAGCTCCTTGCCCGAACCGGGAGGCCCGGCGATCAGCACCCGGCTGTTGGTCGGCGCGATCTTGGCGATCAGGGCCCGCAACGCCTGGGCCGCCACCGACTTGCCGATCAGCCCGTCCGGGGTGATGGCCTGGGCCCGCAGCCGGCGGTTCTCGCGGCGAAGGGTGGCGGCCTCCAGGGCGCGCTCGACCAGCAGCAGCAGCCGGTCGGACTTGAACGGCTTCTCCAGGAAGTCGTAGGCGCCGCGCTTGATGGCCGAAACGGCGGTCTCGATGTTGCCGTGGCCGGAGATCATCACCACCGGCATCTCCGGGTCCATGGTCTTGACCAGGTCGAGCAGCTCCAGCCCGTCCAGGCCCCCGCCCTGCATCCAGATGTCCTGGATCAGCAGCGACGGCCGACGCGCGCGGATGGCGGCCAGGGCGGCGTCGGAATCGGGCGCGGTGCGGACCGAATAGCCCTCGTCCTCGAGGATGCCGGCCACGAGGTCGCGGATGTCGGCCTCGTCGTCGACGACGAGGATGTCTGCGGCCATGGGTTTCACGCGGCGGCTCCGGAAACGGAATGGGGATCGGACTGCAGGGCGGCGCCCCCGCGCGGGAAGCGCATGACGGCCAGGGCCCCGGGCAGGTTGGCCGCGTCGGTGAGGATCAGCTCGCCGCCGTGCTCTTCGAGGATTCGCTTGACGATGGCCAAGCCCAGGCCGGTGCCCTTCTCGCGGGTGGTGACATAGGGCTCGGTGAGCCGGTCGCGGTCCTTGGCCGGCAGGCCTACGCCATTGTCCTCGACCTCGATGACCAATTCGCCGTCCTCGCGCTTGAGGCGGGCGAGGATGCGCCCCCGCACGCCGGGGTCGGCGGCGCAGCGGGCGGCGACCGCCTCGCCGGCGTTCTTCAGCACGTTGAGCAGGGCCTGGCCGACCATGCGCCCATCGCACAGCAGGGGCGCGGCCCCCTTCCCCTCGTCCAGCTCGACCGCCACGTCCGGATAGGCCACCCGCTGGGCGAACACCGCTTGGCGGAGCAGTTCGGCGGCGTCCTCCTGCGCGAACTTGGGCGCCGGCATACGGGCGAAAGCGGAGAACTCATCGACCATCCGGCCGATGTCGCCGACCTGGCGCACGATGGTGTCGGTGCAACGGTCGAAGGTCTCGAGGTCGGAGGTGATCTCGCCGCGGTACTTGCGCCGCAGCCGCTCGGCCGAGAGCTGGATCGGGGTGAGCGGGTTCTTGATCTCGTGGGCGATCCGGCGCGCCACGTCGCGCCAGGCGGCGTTGCGCTGGGCCGCCACCAGGCGGGTGATGTCGTCGAAGGTCAGGACCAGGCCGCCGTCGTCGCGGCGCGAGGCCCGCACCCGCAGACGCCGCTGTTCGCCCCGGCGCGAGAGGTCGACCTCGGCCTCGGCGTCGTGGCCGTGGGCGGCGGCCTGGGCGGCGACGGCCTCCAGTTCCGGCGCCAGTTCGGCCAGGGGCTGGCCGGCGACCGGCTCGGCGCCCAGGCCGAGCAGGGCCAGGGCCCGGGCGTTGACCGCCGAGATTCGCCCCGACGGGTCGAGCCCGATCACCCCGGCGCTGACGCCCGACAGCACCGCCTCGATGAAGCGGCGGCGGGATTCGGCGTCGAGGCTGGCGGCGCGCAAGGCGGTCTGCTGCGATTGAAGATCGCTTGTCATCCTGTTGAAAGCACGGGACAGGACGGCGATCTCCTCGACGTCTTCATCGGTCCGCACCCGTGCGGTCATGTCGCCCGAGGCCACCTGGTCGGCCGCCTTGACCAGGCGGGCCACGGGTCCGGCGATCTGGGTCGCGGCCGAGGCGCCGACCCATACCGCGCCGACCAGGACCAGGAGGGCGGTGGAGACATAGGCGAGGACGAAGATGGCCTGAATCCGCACCCGGCTGGCGTCGGCCTCGCGGTAGGCGACCACGGCCTGCTCGGAGCGCCGAAGCTGGCTCATGATCCCCTGGCCGATCGGGCGGACGACGTAGAGGTAGGCGTCCGGATAGGCCGCGAGCCTGTAGACCGCGCGGCCCATGTCGCCCTGTTCGTCGAAGCTCACCGGCACCTCGCGGGCCGCGGTGCCCAGGGTCTGGGGCGCCGGGGCGCGGTAGGCCGGTGCGCCCGTCTGTTCGGCCCGGGCCAGGACCCGGCCCTCGCTGTCGATGACGTAGACGGCCAGGAAGTCGCGATAGACCGCCTGCTCGGCCAGGAAGTTCGAGTAGCGGATGCGGCTCGACCGGAAGGCCGGTTCGTACCGGTTCAGGTCGTCGGCCATCGGCACGATGCGGCTGTGGATGTAGGTGGTCTGCTCGTCGACGTAGGACTTGGCCACGGTGGCGGCGTTCTCGACCACGGTGCGGACCCGCTGGCTGAACCACTCCTCCACTCCGCGGGTGACAAGGACCCCGAAGAACAGGGCGATGACCACGGCCGGGGCGACGGCGGCCACGGCGAAAAGGCCGACGAAGCGCCGGTGCAGGCGCGCGCCGGCGTCGCCCGACCGGGGGCCGAACAGCCTCAGGATGCGCCAGCCGACCGAAGCGGCGAGCCCCAGGATCAGCAGCAGGTTGAGGGTCAGGACCACCAGCAGGGTCTGACTGGCGGCGCCCAGGGAGCGGACCCCTGGGGCGGTGGTGGTCAGGCCGATGGAAAGGGCGGTGACGCCCGCGGCCACCACCAGCCCCCCGACCGAGGCGTAATAGCCCGGGCCGCGCCGGCGCGGGCCCAGGGGGGCTGCGCCGGATTCGGGGGCGGTCTCGTCGCGGTAAGCCGACGCTTCGCTCATCGGCGCCAGGGTAAGGGGGGCTGAGCCCTAGGCGCAACAGCCTTGTCGCTTTTTTGCACTCACCTCCGCGTCATCTCGGACGTGACAGCCAGGCGGCCCTACCCCCTGACCTTGATCCCCAGGTCGGTGATCTTCTTCCGCAGGGTGTTGCGGTTGAGGCCGAGGATTTCGGCGGCGCGGACCTGGTTTCCGCGGGTGGCGGCCAGGGTCATGGTGATCAGGGGGCGCTCCACCTGTTCCAGCACCCGGTCGTAGAGGCCCGGCCTCGGCAGGCCGTCGGGACCGCCGATGAACTCGCCCGACAGGCCGCGCTCGATCAAGGTCTCGAAGGTCGGCGCCCCTTCCGACGCGGTGGGGGCGGTGGTGTGCTCCTGGATCTCACGGTCGATGATTCGGGCGGTGATCGGGTCCTCCGTGTAGAGGGCCGCCACCCGACGCATCAGGTTCTCCAGCTCGCGCACGTTGCCGGGCCAGGTATGGCGCTTCAGCCGCTCGATCGCCTGGGCGTCGATGGTCTTCGCAGGAAGACCTTCGCGGTGGGCCCGCAGGAGGAAGGCGCGGGCGAGGTCGGCGATGTCGTCCAGCCGCTCACGCAGGGGCGGCAGGCGCAGTGGCGCCACGTTGATGCGGAAGAACAGGTCCTCGCGGAACAGGCCCTGGCGAATCAGGGCGCCCAGGTCGCGATTGGTGGCCGCGATCAACCGGGCGTCGGCCCGGCGGCCCGTGCGCGGGTTGACCGCCCGCTCCGAGCCGTCGATCACCCGCAGGAGCCGGGTCTGGGCGTCCAGGGGCAGGTCGCCGATCTCGTCCAGGAACAGCGTGCCGCCGTCGGCCTCCACCAGCTTGCCGGTGGAGTCGGGCCCGGTCCCGAACAGCTCGGACTCGACCCGCTCGCGGGGGGTGGCGGCGAGGTGGATGACCACGAACTTCCCGTCGCGCCGACGCCCCAGGTCGTGCATGGCGCGGGCGGCCAGCTCCTTGCCGGTGCCGGATTCGCCCAGGATCAACACGGTCAGCTCCGCGCCGACTAGGCGGGCCAGGGTGCGGTAGACCTCCTGCATCGGGGCCGAGCGCCCAATCAGCGGCAGGCGCTCGTCGCGGGCGGCCAGGGCCTGGGTCTTGGCCGGCTCGGGCGCGGCCGGCTTGGCGAGGGCGCGGCGGGCGGCGGCGACCATGTCGTCCAGGTCGAACGGCTTGGGCATGTATTCGAAGGCGCCGGTCTCGGCCGCATTGACCGCAGTCAGCAGCGTGTTCTGGGCGCTCATGACGATGATCGGCAGCTTGGGGCGTTGTTTGCGCATCCGCGGCAGGACGTCGAAGACGTTCTCGTCCGCCATGATGACGTCGGTGACGACGAGATCGCCCTCCCCTTCCTGCACCCACTTCAGCAGGGTGGCGGCCGCGCCGGTGGCGCGCACCTGGAACCCCGCCCGGGTGAAGGCCTGGCTCAGCACCAGACGGATGGAGGCGTCGTCGTCGGCGATCAGGACCTTGTGGGGCGTGTTCATTTTTTTTGCCTTAGGTCGCGGGTTCTTGGGTCGTGTGGTCGGGGGTCTCGGGGGGCTGCACCGGCAGACGCACCCGGAAGACGGTGCGCCCCGGCTCGGAGTCGAAATCGATCATCCCGTCGTGGTCGGCCACCAGCTTGGCCACCAGGGTGAGCCCCAGGCCCGAGCCCTGGGGCTTGGTGGTGACGAAGGGGTCGAACAGGTACTCGCGCAGGTCCAGGGGAACGCCGGGGCCGTTGTCCTGGACCTTCACCTCCAGGGGCGCCCCGCGGGGGTCGCGGCCGCCGGGCGAGCGCAGGCGGACCCCGTGCCGATAGGCGGTCGAGATGGTGATCTCGCCGCGGTCGTCGCCGCGGCTGTGGGCGGCCTCGGCGGCGTTCTTGGCCAGGTTGAGGAAGATCTGGATCAACTGGTCCTCATCGCCCCAGACAGGCGGCAGCGAGGGGTCGTAGCTCTCCTTCAGGGTCATGCCGGCGCCGACGCCGCTGGCGATCAGGGCGCGCACCCGATCCAGCACGGCGTGGATGTTGACCGGGCGGTGCTCGATCTGGCGGTCGTCGGAAAAGGCCTCGACGCGGTCGACCAGGCGCTTGATCCGGTCGGTCTCGTCGACGATCAACTGGGCCAGGGCGGCGTCGTCCGGCGGGGCCCCGGTCTTCAGCAACTGGGCCGCGCCGCGGATGCCCGCCAGGGGGTTCTTGATCTCGTGGGCCAGGGTGCGCCCCATGCCGGCCACCGAACGCAGGTCGGTGGAACGGTCGAAGCCGGTGGGCGGGGCCCTCACCGTCAGGCTGAGCAGGATCGGCCCCTGCGGCAGCGGCGTGGCGGTGGCCTCGACCTCGATGACGGGGTGGCCCGGCAGGCTGATCTCCAGCCGGCGCTCGCGCACGGGGGTGTCGGCGGTGCGGGCGCGGTCGAGCAGGACCGCCAACGGCGTGTCGGCGGCGCCCTGGACCAGACGCTTCCTCGCCAGCAAGGCCAGGCCGTGCCCGAACAGGGCCTCGGCCGCCTCGTTCGCAGTCAGGAGGTCGCCGCTCACGGAGAACATCAGGGCCGGCGACGGGCTCTGTTCGAACGCCGCCGCCCGCAAGGCCTGGGCCTCCACATCGGACAAGCTGATCGTCTCGGGCACTACATCCCCTCTCGACGGAGGCCCAGGCGCGAGGTGGCCGCCTAAATTATGAGCATCTTCGTCGCTATCTTTTTAGGCATATGTCGCACCGTTCGTCTATGGACAAATGCACGCCCCCCGGTCGAAAGACGTTCCATGAAGTTCTCGGCCGTGATCGTCGCCGCAGGCAAAGGCGCCCGCGCCGGAGCAGGGACGCCCAAGCAATGGAGGTCGCTGGCCGGACGGCCGGTGGCGCGCTGGTCGCTGGAGGCCTTGCTGGCGGCCGGCGCCCGGGGCGTGGTGGTGGTGGTCTCCCCCGGCGACGAGGCGCGAGCGCGCGCCGCCTTCGCCGGCCTGGAGGGGTGGACCCTGGCGACCGGCGGCGCGGACCTGGCGGCGCTGGACGGCGGGACCGAGGCGGTGCTGATCCACGATGCGGCGCGGCCCTTCGTCCAGTCCGGCCACGTCGAGGCCCTGCTGGCCGCCCTGGCGGACGCCCCCGGCGCGGTTCCGGCCCTGGCGGTCAGCGACACGCTCAAGCGCGACGGGGTCGACGGCCTGTCCACCACCCCGCGCGAGGGCCTGTTCCGCGCCCAGACGCCCCAGGCCTTCCGCCTCGCCGCCCTGCTCGAGGCCTACGCCGCCTGGCCCGCGGACGAGACGCCCACCGACGACGCCGCGGTGCTGGAGCGCGCCGGCGGGCGGGTGGCGCGCACCCCCGGCGACCCGATGCTGATGAAACTCACCTATGCGGAGGATTTCGCCATGGCCGAACGGCTGGCGGTCAGCGCGGCGCGGATCACCCGCACCGGCTTCGGCTACGACGCCCACCGCTTCGGGCCCGGCCAGTCGGTATGGCTGTGCGGGGTGGAGATCGCCCACGACAAGACCCTGGTCGGCCACTCCGACGCCGACGCCGGGCTGCACGCCCTGACCGACGCCCTGCTGGGCGCGGTCGGCGAAGGCGACATCGGCGACCACTTCCCCCCGTCGGACCCGCAGTGGCGCGGCGTCTCGTCGGACCGCTTCCTGCGCCACGCCCTGGACCTGGTGCGGGCCAAGGGGGGACAGGTGGTCAATGTCGACGTGACGCTGATCTGCGAGCGGCCGCGGATCAAGCCGCACCGGGAGGTCATGCGCGCCCGGCTGGCCGAGATCCTGCAGCTTCCCCTGGACCGGGTGAGCGTCAAGGCGACCACGACCGAGGGGATGGGTTTCACCGGCCGCGAGGAAGGGCTGGCCGCCCAGGCGGTGGCGACGGTGGAGACGGCGGGGTGACCAGTTTCGGAAACGAAAAAGGGAGGGCTCGCGCCCTCCCCTGACCCTCGGCTCCGCACCGCCCTCAGCGGGAGGCGAGGGTGATTTCCGGCTCGAACACGACTTGGAGGCCGCGGCGCACGGGTACGACCGGCGCGGCCGGCGCGGCGGCGGGGACCTCGGCGACGGCGAGCACCGCATCTGCGGGCTGGATGGCGGGCGCCTTGTCGGCGGCCCAGGCGGTCTGCTCGTGGACCTCGCGGGCCACCCACCCGGCTCCGGCTTGCGCCACCGCCGCTATGCCGGAGACCGGGGGCGCCGCTTCTGTAGAGGCGACGGCTGAATTGTGCCCAAGACTGTAGATGTAGCCGGCAGCGCAGAGGAACATGATCAGTCTAAGCATCTGGTCCGCCGGGGTTGGTCACATCCGATGCCCCAATAGTTTCACAAGCCGATCGGAATGGAGTGTATAGGCACGGTTAATCCGGCCCGTGT
>Ga0310811_10007944_pt1 | contig 13609 bp, 12 predicted proteins | sample YCmetagenome_FD_207642 | JGI IMG/M metagenome (GOLD analysis project Ga0310811, IMG submission 207642) | Soil microbial communities from experimental microcosm in Duke University, North Carolina, United States - YC | ecosystem: Engineered > Artificial ecosystem > Soil microcosm > Unclassified ... | reverse complement strand
GACTACTGGGCCGAGTGGTGTGGCCCGTGCCGGATGATCGCCCCTGTCCTTGAGGAAATCGCCGCCGAGCACGCCGACAAGATCGAAGTCGTGAAGCTGAACGTCGACGAGAACCCGGCCATCGCCCAGCGCTACTCGATCCTCGCGATCCCGACCCTGAACGTTTTCCAGAACGGCGAGGTCGTGAAGCAGATCAAGGGCGCCAAGCCGAAGGCTGCCCTGCTCAGGGACCTGGCCGAGTTCATCTAGGCCATCGCATACCTAAACGGCGGCCGGACCATATGGTCCGGCCGCCGTTTGCGTTTTCGACCCGCAGTGGTACTCGAAATCGTGTACTACTAGCCAGTCGCTGTGGTTGACTGTGAGTCATGTACAACTCACGTCTCCTGGAGTGCCTCGAGGCTGACTTCCTGCGGATGCGGGACGTTGTGGACGGACATCTTGCGGCGCGGGTACCCACTTGCCCGGACTGGACCGTCGCCGACCTTACGCGGCATGTCGGTGAGGTGTACCTGCACAAGGTCGAGATGATGCGACAGGGGAAGCACCCGGACGGCTGGCCTCCGGCCTCTTTCAAGGAGGCGGAACCGGTTGGGCTGCTCACCCGAGGCTACGGGGAGCTGGTCGCCGAGTTCGCCGCGCGCAACCCAGCCGACGCCACCAAGACCTGGTACGACCCTGACCAGACAGTCGGCTTCTGGATCCGCCGGATGGCCCAGGAAACCGTCATCCACCGAATCGACGCCGAACTAGGCGCGGGCACCCCAGTCGCCCCGGTCCCCGACGACCTAGCGATCGACGGCATCGACGAGCTCCTCAACACCTTCGTCGCCTACAGCTTCAGCCAGTGGCCAGAAGACTTCGGCGAGACCCTCAAGAACTCCCCAGGCCGCACCTACGTCATCAACGCGGCCGAGACGTCCTGGACGATCACGACCTCCCCTACCGAGCTCACGGTCACCGGCGGCCCCGGCACCGCCTTCACCATCCCGGACAAGCCAGACGTGGTGGTCTCCGGCTCCCCGTCCAACATCCTCCGCTGGACCTGGAACCGCGAAACCCCCAACACCCCCACCCCGGTAACCATCAAGGGCACCCCAGAGGCCCTAGCCGAATTCCACCAGTGCGTGGTAGCGGCAACCCAGTAATCCGCGACTCAGCAGCGCCTGCCACCGCCAGTTGCTACCACTGCCACTGCGGGTATTTATCGGGATATTTCCCCGAATTCGTTTTCTGCCGCCGCCGTTAGCGTGGAACCTTTTCAGTACGTGTCACTTTCGCACGTGCCACGCCTGTGGGCGGCCGTTCTCTATGCTGGACCGAGCGCACTGCTCAGCCATGAGACAGCAGCCGAGGTCCTCGGGCTCACCAACCGCAGGCATCCGGTCATCCAACTGACCGTCCCTGCCCGCAGGCGCGTGCACCCGCGGGAAGGGCTGGCTATCCATCGCTCCGTCTTCGAGTATCAGCGATGGCGGCCCCAACGAGGTGTCCCGCCGCACACCTTCTATGCCGAGACGATCATCAACCTTGCAGACGACGCAGACAACCTGGACGACGTCGTGGGCTGGGTCTCCCGCGGCATCGCACAGAACATGGTTGTCGCTGCCCAGTTGCTGGCGGCCGTCCGGGCACGGCGTAGGTTCCGCTGGCGAGACCGGATCGACGATGTCATCGAGCAGGTTACTGGCGGCCCGCACTTTCCGCTCGAGTTCCGCTACGACCGTGATGTCGAGCGGGCCCATGGCCTCCCTGCGGCTACCAGGCAGGCGAAGTTCGTTAAGGCCGATGGGTCCAAGGGTTTCCGCGACAGGTATTACGAGAAGTACGGGTTGATCGTGGAACTCGACGGCAAGGAGTTTCACTCAGAAGAGATACGTGCACGGGACCGCGCTCGCGACAACGAGGCCGCCGCCACGACCGGTGCGACCCTCAGGTACGGCTGGCCCGACGTCTCCCGCATGGCTTGTGAAACCGCCGCCCAGGTCCACCATGCACTACCGCAAGCGCGGATACCGGGGGACCATCCGCCCTTGTTCTGCCGCCTGCCGCGCTCACCTACCCGACTCAGCTTGCGCCTAGCTGCGGGCTACTAACACGGCAGGGGCTACTAATACGCTGCGGGTGGAGAGGTGCGTCTCCACCCGGGTCCACCCGGGGTAGCGGGCGGTTCCACCCGGGGTCGAACCTTCGGCTGACGCGCCGGCAAAGGCGCGGTCCGTAATGTCAGGGGCATAAGGAAACACCGCCCCGCCCGGGGAAGCAGGAAGGAACTCCGATGGACGCCAGCGTACTGATCCCCAACCTAGCCATCCTCACCACCGTGCTGCTGTCGGACTACGGCCGCCGCCCCGTCACCCTGCTAAGGCTCGCCCGCCCGTTCATCGCCGCCGCGGTCATCATCCCGTTCTTCTTGAAGGGCGTGCAGGGCTCCGGCAACGGCCTCCTGATCGAGGTCGCGGGCATCGCCGCCGGGCTGCTGCTGGGCGTGGCCGCTTCGTTCTTGATGCGGGTCTCTGCGGACGCCGCAACCGGCCGAGCCGTCACGGTTGGCGGGAAGGCCTACGCCGCCTTCTGGATCGCGATCGTGGCCGCCCGGATCTGGTTCACCTACGGCGCCCAGCACACCTTCAGCCAGCAGTTCGGCCAGTGGCTGTACACCAGCCACATCACAGTCAACGGCCTAACCGCAGCCCTGATCTTCTTCTCGGTAGCGATGCTGCTGGGCCGCACCGCCGCCCTGGCCCTCCGCGCCCACCACACCACCACCGCCACCCCCCAGCCCGCCCCGGTCCGCCTCCCGGCTCCAGCCACCATCCGATAAAACACACCCGAACCAGGAGAGCCCGCCCGACGCCCCACCAGGCGCCGCGCGGGCTCTTTTCGTTACGACCGTTGTGCGTCTCAACTGCCCTCACCAGCAACCAGCACCCGACCGCAAACCCAAGCCACCGAAGACCTAAAGCACGCCACCGCCAACCCGCACGTAGCCGAGACCCTAGCCACAGGAGGCCGCCCTGCCGCACTACCAGACAGCGGCACGGTCCTGAGACCGGAAGCCCGCACCACCGCCAACCCGCACGATCCGGGAACCCCAGCCACAGGCGACCGGAACCCGCCGCACTCTCGGACACCTGCACGGAACAGAGCAACCACCGGAGACCGGCACCGACGCAGACGCTGCACCACTGAGAGCCGGGACGATGTGAAGTGGGGGCGAAGACTCAACTGACCCCAACGAGGAGATTCACGCCACCCACGTCGGGGTCATCGGTCCAGCAAGCAGAAGCTCACTCGGCAGGACGCCGGTTAGCCCCAGCCTCCGGAGACATCGCCTTAACGATGCGCTCAAGATCATCGATGGTGGCGAACTCCACGACGATCTTGCCCTTCTTCTGGCCCATCTCCACTTTCACCCGCGTCTCAAACAGATCCGAGAGCCGGTCAGACAAGTGACGAAGCGCCGGGGCAACAGGCTTAGCAGTCACCTGCTTGCGCGCCTGCTTCTCCTTGTCGCCGCCGAGAGTAACGATTTCCTCGACCGTGCGGACCGACAGCCCTTCGGCAACGATGCGTTCGGCAAGTCGTTCCTGGGCCTTCGGGTCCTCCAGCCCGAGAAGGGCGCGCGCATGGCCCGCAGTGATCACGCCAGCCGCGAGGCGCCTCTGTACTGTTGGCGGGAGGTTGAGGAGCCGAAGCGTGTTGCTGATGTGCGGGCGGGACCGGCCGATCTTCTGTGCCAGCTGCTCGTGGGTGGCACCGAAGTCATCGAGCAGCTGCTGGTAGGCGGCGGCCTCCTCGAGCGGGTCGAGCTGCTGCCGATGGAGGTTCTCCAGCAGCGCGTCGCGCAGCATGTCGGTGTCGGGCGTCTCGCGGACGATCGCCGGAATGTACTCAAGGCCAGCTTGCTGGCAGGCACGCCAGCGGCGCTCACCCATGACGAGCTCGTAGTTTCCGTCGCCGATCTTGCGCACCACGACCGGCTGGAGCAGCCCGACCTCGGTGATGGAGGCGGACAGTTCTTCGAGGGCTTCTTCGTCGAAGTTCTGGCGCGGCTGTCGTGGGTTAGGCGTAATAGAGCCGACCGCGATTTCCTCGAAGTACGCACCCGCGACCTGGTGCAGCCCAGAGTCCTGTATCTCAACAGGCGCGTCCGTTGACTGGCCATGAACGATGATGTCGACCGAGCCTGGCGTCGTGCCGGAGGGGCCGAAGGCTCCTGAGGCAGATTGAGCGCCAGCCATTCTTCCGGTGCTCGTCGCGGTGCCGGTGCGAGGTGCCTCCGGGATCAGTGCTCCGAGACCCTTGCCAAGCCCTCGCCGTTGCTGCGCCACTGCGTCTCCTGTGTACGTGCCAGATGTGTCGCGAAGGCGGCGCGAGGTTCACTCGGGAACTCGCGCCGTCACTCCAATTTAACGGCAACGGGCACTAGATTTGGCGGCTTCGCCGAGCCTGGTTTCACGTGAAACAGTGTCGAGCACGCGGCCACTCGCGCATGTTTCACGTGAAACCAGGACTCGCCTGGCCATATTCGCTAGGGCCGGACCGTGTCAGCCGCTGCCGCGATGTCCTTCAGGAACGCGTCGACATCGCTCTCCTGGGTGTCAAAACCGGTCATCCAACGGACCACCGACTCGCCTTCGTCCCACACGTGGAAGGTCCAGTCGCGCTGCAATGTGGCAATGCACTCACGGTCCAGTCGAGCGAATACCACGTCCGACTGGACCGGGTAAACGACCTCCACTCCGGGAACCTCCGTGAGACCCGACGCTAGGCGGGCGGCCATCGCATTGGCATGCGCGGCGTTGGCCAGCCACAGATCGTCGTGCAGCAGCGCCTCGAACTGTGCACCGAGGAAACGCATCTTGGACGAAAGCTGCCCGTGCTGCTTGCGCAGATAGCGGGCGTTCACGGCGTTGGCCGGCTGCATAACGATGACCGCCTCAACGCCCATCGCACCGTTCTTCGTGCCACCGAAGCTGAGTACGTCCGCGCAGGCCGCAATGTCGGCGAGCGTGCAGCCGAGGTAGGCCACCGCGTTCGCGAGTCGCGCGCCGTCCAGGTAGACGCGCAACCCGTTCGCCGCGGAGAACTCCTTGATCGCCCGCAGCTCCTCAAGGGAGTAGCAGGTACCGAACTCGGTCGACTGCGTGATGGCCACGACACCGGGCTGAGCGAAGTGCTCGTCCCCGCGACCGGCCAGCCGGGTGGCGATCAGCTCCGGGGTGATCTTTCCGTTGGGCGCGGGAACAGTCAGTAGCTTGGTCCCGAGGACACGCTCGGCCGCGCCGCATTCATCCGTGTGGATGTGCGCCGACTCGGCGCAGATAACTGCCTCGTGCCGGTCGAGCAGCAGCCCGAGCCCGAGCACGTTGGCGCCGCTCCCGTTCAGCACGAGATAGACCCCGCCCTGCGCGCCCGACCGCCGCTGAATTTCGTCGACCGCTTGCGCGGTCCAGGGGTCCCCGCCGTAAGGGATGGCGTCCCCGGCGTTCGCCTCGACGATGGCGCGCATCACCGCGGGATGGGTCCCCGCGTGGTTGTCGCTGCCAAAGCTCTTCCGTGATACCGCCCCGGTCATCAGGTCCTCCAAGTTAAATATTTCTTGATCATTGGCCACAGCATTCCCTGCCGTTGGCGGGGTACCATGCCAAAATAGTGGCTAGTTCACGCTGACCTGATCGGGGAACAACAGGGGATGTCACGCCGACTTGTCAACATCACGCTGGATAACCTCGGCGACATTCCGCCGAGTTGCCGATCCTGCGTTTTCTGGGAGCTCGACCCAATCAGCAAGGCACGCGCCGAGGCCTCAGACCCAGGCCTCGAAAAGGAATCGTGGATTTCTGCCGCGCTCCTTGAATGGGGCAGCTGTGGAAAGATCCTCTACGTCGACGGCGTGCCCGCCGCCTACGTACTCTTCGCCCCTCCACAGTACGTCCCTCGGTCGGTCGCCTTCCCCACGAGCCCGGTCAGTGCCGATGCCGTCCTCCTTATGACGGCCCGCGTCCTCAGCGAGTTCTCCGGCGGCGGCCTCGGCCGCATGCTGATCCAGGGTATGGCGAAGGACCTCACCCGCCGCGGCGTACGGGCGATCGAGGCTTTCGGCGACAAGGAGTGGACGGCCCCTGCCTGCGTCCTCCCCGTGGACTACCTCTTGGCGGTCGGCTTCAAGACCGTCCGTCCCCACCACCGCCACCCGCGCCTCCGCATGGAACTCCGCTCCACCCTGAGCTGGCGCGAGGACGTCGAGGTAGCCCTGGAACGCCTCTTGGGCTCAATGACCCCAGAACGAGTCCTCCGCCCGGCTCCAGCTCCAGCCGTCGTCCACAGCCAACTGCAGCTTTCTTAGACGAGCCCTTCAAGACGCAGGCAATGCGTAACTGCGGCTGGCCGGAATCCTGCGGCGCCCAGTAAGTGGTCGCGGGGCGGCCGAGGGGTTCGGCACGCGCTCGTCTGATCCGGCCCAAGAAAACCACAGGGGCCGGATCAGAAGGCGCGTGCCTCTCCCCGTCGGCCTCCCCGCTTCGCCTTTACAGCATGCGCTGCCAAGAGCCGGTCTCCGTCGGCCGAGGCCTCCGAATCAGTGCGGGTCGCCGGTGGAAAGATCACGAATCTCCGCAAATAGGGCTATCTGGCCGTCAGCCCGATCAGCGATCTGAACCTCGGCCAGCTTCCGCTAGCCCACCGATTCGATAGCCGGTAGCCACTCACACCTACCTGGAAGCCGAGCATAGGAAATCGCTCCGCCGCACCACCGGACACTCGCGCGAGACAAGCCACTACCGGAGACCCGCACGAGTCCGAGACCCGAGCCACAGGAGACGGCCTGCCAGCACCACCGGACACCCGCACAGGAATGGCAGCCACCGGCGACCCGCGCCGCCGCAGCCGCCGCACCACTGATCGCCGGGACTATGTGAAGTGGGGGCGGGGTGAGATCCGCCGGGACGTTCGGAGAGCGGGTTGTGCTCGACGACCGTCCCGCCGGATCTGGTCCCGCCCCCACGACCCATTGGCCCGAAGACTCAACCGACCCCACGGAGTGGAATCTCGCTATCCGTCACGAGCCAGAGAGATCAGCTCGACGGACAGCGCCACTAACAAGCTCAGGCGGTGACCGCGCGGTACGCGACTTCGCGGGCCGCTTCCGCGTATGCGACAGCGCCGGAAGAAGCGGGGTCGTATGTGATGACCGACTGGCCGTAGCTGGGGGCCTCGGAGACACGGACCGAGCGGGGGATGATCGTCTGGAGCACCACGTCGCCGAAGTGCGAGCGGACGTCTTCGGCGACTTGGGTCGCGAGCCGGGTCCGGCCGTCGTACATCGTCAGCAGGATGGTCGAGATTCGCAGCTTCGGGTTCAGGTGCCCCCGCACCATTTCGACCGTCCGCAGCAGCTGCTCCAGACCTTCAAGTGCGTAGTACTCGCACTGGATTGGGATGAGCACTTCCTCGGCCGCCGCCAGGGCGTTGACGGTAAGCAGTCCAAGCGACGGCGGGCAGTCGATCAGTACGTAGTCGAAGTTGGTGGTGTCGAGCCCATCGATCGACCGCATCAGCCGGTTCTCGCGCGCCACCATCGGCACGAGCTCGATCTCGGCGCCGGCGAGGTCGATGCTGGCCGGTGCGCAGTAGAGCCCGGGCATGCCCTCGACTTCACGCACGATCTCCGCCATCGGGAGTTCTTCGACGAGCACGTGGTACACCGAGTCGACCCCGACATGGTGGTCGACGTCCAGCGCGGTCGAGGCGTTGCCCTGCGGGTCGAGGTCCACCACGAGGACCCGGTTCCCATGCTGCGACAGGCTCGCCGCTAGGTTGACCGCCGTGGTCGTCTTCCCAACGCCGCCCTTCTGGTTGGCGATGGTCATGATCCGGCAGCGCTGCGGGCGCGGCCATGCTTCACGCTTGTTAGCACCGCGAACGCCGACAGCGGCCTGGGCCGCCTTCGCGATGGGTGTGTCACCTGAAGACACTGGCGCGTCCGGCACCACCACTGGCATCTCGGGCCCCGTAGGCTGCGCGGACATCAGCTCTCCTTCAATCAGTGTTCCACGTGAAACCGCCGCCGCCAGCGCGTTCCGTACCCGATCCGACCCAGGAAGGGATATATCCTCTTGATCGCTCACCGACGCACCTCTCAAGGCCTGCACAGGGGGTTGAGATGACGAAACTCCGGGCCGCGTCCCAGGCCACCCCAGCCCGGTCACGCCTGGCATTAGGACAGATCCCCCGTCAGGCCACCCCACGCCGGCTGCGCTGAGCACCTGCTCGCTCCTCTCGGCCGTGTCCGCCCATGACGACACGGACAACCGTGGTCGCAGATATGACCCTACCGTGACCGGCCTGCAGAACCTCGGCACTCCGCACGTCAAGTCGGGAAAGAACGCCCCGCGCTGCCTCAATTTCTTCTTCGGCGGACTGTCCCTTGATCGCGAGCAACTCTCCACCAGGGCGCAGCAGCCGCGCGGCCCAGCCGACTAGCCGGTCAAGCGGTGCGACCGCACGGGCCGTGGCAATGTCCGCCTTGATGTGCGCGGCCGCCTTGTCCTCAGCGCGGGCGCGCACAACTGTGGCGTTGGATAGCCCCAGTGTCGCGACGCATTCCTCAAGGAAGACCGAGCGGCGCAGCAGCGGTTCGAGAAGGATCACGTCAAGCGACGGCCGCAGCATCGCGAGCACGATTCCGGGCAGCCCCGCACCGGAGCCTATGTCGACGAGCACGCCGCGCTCCGGGAGCAGTTCCGCGACCACCGCACAGTTGAGCAGGTGCCTATCCCACAGGCGGTCGGTCTCCCGTGGGCCGATCAGGCCACGGGTAACCCCGTCAGTGGCGAGCAACTCCCTGTACAGGCGGGCCTGCTCAAGTGCGTCACCGAAGACATCTGCGGCCTCTTCAGGCACAGGCACCCCAGCCGCCACAGTGTTCTACCTCAGCCAGCCGGGAAGACCACCACGCGCCGGTTCGGCTCCTCGCCCTCCGACTCGCTCCGCAGCCCGGCGAGCGCGACAGCATCGTGGATGATCTTCCGCTCGAACGGGGACATGGCCCGCAGCTTCTTCGGCTCGCCGGTCTGCGATACCTCCGCAGCCACAGAACGGCCGAGCTCGGCGAGCTCCGTCCGGCGCTGCGCACGGAAGCCGCCGACGTCAAGCATCAGCCTCGCGCGGGTACCGGTCCTGCGGTGCACGGCGAGCCGGGTCAGCTCCTGCAGCGCCTCAAGTACTTCACCGTCATCGCCGACCAGTTCATCGAGCGTCGCGCCCACGACCGACACGACCGCCCGGTCACCTTCAACATCCATGTCGATGTCGCCGTCTAGGTCTGCGATGTCGAGGAGACCCTCGATGTAGTCGGCGGCGATCTCGCCCTCTTCCTCGAGAGAGTTCAGATCGTCTTCCTCATCGCCGTCTTCCTCATCGGCTTCGTCATCTTCGTCTTCGTCATCGACGTCATCGACTACGTCATCCAGGTCGTCGTCAGCCTCGACGAGCTCGTCACCATCGACTACGCTGCTCAGTTCCTGCTCCTGACCTACCACCGTGCCGACCCCTTCCCCGGGACCATCCCCCACAGCCGCTCACCTCTTGCCCGTGTTGCCGCGCTTACTGCGTGTCTGCCGGACCGGCTGCTGCCGGACGACCTTGGTCTGCGAAGCGGCAGGGATATCATCCTGCGGCTCCTCTTCCTTCTTGCCAAACCGCTTCAGCACGCCAGCGCCAAGCGAAGAAGAACCGTTGGCGGCCGAGCCTGAGCCCGAGCCGTTCGCCGTCGTCTTCGTGGCAGGTGCCTTCGCCGCAGGTGCCTTCGCGGCAGGTGCCTTCGCAGCCGAAGCAGTGGAGGTCCCGCCCTTACCCGCCGCCTTGGCGGAAGCGCTGGAAGTGCCGGTCTTAGCAGTCGTGTTCTTGGCCGCGGCACCCGAGCTACCTGACGCCTGCTGCACCGCAGACGCACCAACGCTAGCGCTCCCGACCACAGGAAGATTGCGGAACAGGAAGTGCTGCTGCCCAAGAGTCCACAGGTTGGTGGTGACCCAGTAGATCACGAGGCCGAACTGCCAGTACAGACCAGTCAGAGCGAAGAACGGCGCGATGTACATCATGTTCTTCGACATCGCCGCGGCCGCGGCGGCACCCGGCTGATCCGGGTCCGGCGCCGTCTGGTTCATCATGCCGCGCTTCTGGCTCTGCCGCATGGTGAGGAACGTGGTGGCGGCGCTGACCAGCACGAACACCACGATCACGATGCGCGAGGTCAGCGACTCGCCTGCTTGGGGGCGGAGGAAGGTGTCGGCAAGCGACACGCCGAACACGTGCGCATGCAGGGCGCTTTCCACCACCGGCACGGTGAGGCCGTAGGACGGGGTGTGCCCCGGCGTCCAGTCCGCGATCGCCTTAAGAACGTTGAACAGCGCCCAGAAGACCGGCAACTGCGCGACCAGCGGGAGACAGCCGCCCAGCGGGTTGATGCCGTTCTCCTTGTAGAACTTCATCGTCTCTTCGTTGAGCCGCTGCTTGTCGTTCTTGTATTTCTTGCGGATCTCCTGCAGCTGCGGCATGTGCGACTGCATCTTCATCATCGAGTTCCGCTGCTTGATGAAGAGCGGCACCATGATGAGCCGCATCAGCACCACAAGGAGCACGATCGACAGGAGCCAGGTCACACCGCTCGCCGCACCGAACAGGTGAGACAGACCCGCGTGGATCTGCATCATCACCCAGGCGACCGCTTCGAACAGCGGGTTGAGGATGCTCACAGGACAACTCCTTGGGGCCGGGGAGGCACGGGATCGTATCCACCGGGATTGAAGGGATGGCAGCGGGCGAGCCGGCGAACGGCCAGCCACAGTCCGCGTACCGCCCCGTGCGTGCGGAGTGCCTCAAGGGCGTACTCGCTGCAAGAGGGGTAGAAACGGCAGACCGGGGGGAGCAGGGGGCTGATGAAGCGGCGGTAGCCGATCACAGGCACGATAAGGAGCCGTGCCGCCATCGTCGGCACGGCTTCGTCTGTCGAGCTCATCTTCGATGCGCTCATCACTGACGCGCCCCAACCTGCCGCCGCAACAGTCGTCCGAGCACCAGGTCAAGATCGGCGGCTAGATCCGCCTGGCTTGCGCCAGCGGCTGCCGGATGAGCACGCACCACGAGCAAGCAACCCCCGGGTAGGCAGGCAAGTCGCCCGCGCATCAGTTCCCGGAGCCGTCGCTTTACCCGGTTGCGCACCACCGCCGAGCCAACCGCACGGCTGACTACAAAGCCTACCTTCGGCTCGGGGTCCTCGGGTACCGCACCGGAGGCCAAGAGCACGTGGACAGAAAGGGTCGCCCCGCCGGCCCGGCGGCCCGAGCGCATCGTGCGCTTGAACTCCTCCGGGCGCCTCATCCGCGTTTGCTGCGGCAGCACGACCCCTCCAACAAAGCTAGAGGCGGCTGGTCATGAACCGAATCAGCCGCCTCTACAACCTGTGGATCAAACAGCCAGCTGCTCGCGGCCCTTGCGGCGGCGCGCGGCAAGAACGGCGCGGCCGGCCCGGGTGCGCATCCGCTCGCGGAAGCCGTGGACCTTGGCCCGCCGACGGTTGTTCGGCTGGAACGTACGCTTGCTCACTGGAACTCCAGGTCTTTCGGGAGGATGCCCTCAATCAAGAGCGGACATGTCAGACGCTGCGGCCAGCCACTCGCCTGACATGAGCCAGGGCAGCACTGCAGACGCGACATGGGTCAGCCTGTTAACGGTATGGGGGATCAGCTCAGAGGTCAAACTGAGCCCGCAACACCGCGATTTCCACAACGTATCCACCGCCGACGACTTAGGCTGTGGAAAATCATGGTTCGCGGGTCGGCTCGGGGGCTGTTCACCGTCGTAGGGTGGGGAAACCGCAGTGCAGCGCACTTCACACCTGTGGATGAACCTGTGGACAACAAGTTGCGTTTGCTACCGGCGTAGCCGGACAGATTGCGGCTCTGGCAATACGGCGAGGCGAGGGGAGCGCATCGGTGAGTGATGTGGATCTGGCAGAGGTATGGGCGCGATCCTTGGACGGGCTCTCCGAGATGGGACTCCCGCCGAGCCAACTCGCCTGGCTCCGGCTGACAAGGCCGCTCGGCCTTGTGGAAAACACGGCGCTAATCGCCACGCCCAACCCCTTCGTGAAAGAGTACCTAGAGACCAAGCTCCGTCCCCTGGTAATTCACGCGCTCTCGAAGGAACTTGGCCGCCCGATCCAGATCGCCGTCACTGTCGACCCGAGCCCGGTCGCCCCGCCCGAGCAGCCGCCCGGGCCGCCGACATCACGCCTCTCGGTGATCGACTCCCTCAGCATGGTGCCGCAGGACGATATCGCGCCTAGGGCAGAGCAGCCACAGCAACCGGAAGCGCCTGCGCAGGCACCGAGTTATCCACAGGCGCAGCGCTATGCGTACCAGGACGCGGGGTACCAGCCCTACCGCGATCTACAGGGCTTCCAGGAGCTGCCTGCCGACCAGCACCCGCTAGCGGCCCAGCCCCCCGCGGGACAGCCGGAGCAGCTCGACCTCGACCAGTTCCAGCCGCAGGGGCAGCGGGACCAGCAGGGACAGCCGGCGCATCAGCAGGATCAGCCGCCGCGCCCGGTCTCGGCCAGGCTGAACTCGAAGTACACCTTTGAGACGTTCGTCATCGGCAGCAGCAACCGGTTCGCGCACGCCGCCGCGGTCGCGGTGGCCGAGGCTCCCGCCAAGGCCTACAACCCGCTGTTCATCTACGGCGACTCCGGCCTGGGGAAAACCCACCTGCTGCACGCTATCGGCCACTATGCCCAGACGCTCTACAACGGCTTGAAGGTCAGGTACGTGAGCTCGGAGGAATTCACCAACGAGTTCATCAACATGATCCGCGACGGAAAGCAGGACGGCTTCCGCAGGCGGTACCGGGACGTCGACGTCCTCCTAGTGGACGACATCCAGTTCCTAGAGAACAAGGAAGGGACGCAGGAGGAGTTTTTCCACACCTTCAACACACTGCACAACGCGAGCAAGCAGATCGTCATCTCCAGCGACCGTGCCCCTAAGCGCCTCGTCACCCTGGAGGACCGGCTGCGCAGCCGGTTCGAGTGGGGCCTGCTCACCGACGTCCAGCCGCCTGAGCTCGAGACCCGGATCGCCATCCTCAGGAAGAAGGCCGTCCAGGAGGGCCTGAACGCGCCGCCGGACGTCCTTGAGTACATCGCCAGCCGGATCTCCACGAACATCCGCGAGCTCGAGGGCGCCCTCATCAGGGTCACCGCCTTCGCCAGCCTGAACCGCCAGGGCGTGGACATCAGCCTCGCCGAGATCGTGCTGAAGGACCTCATCCCCGAGAGCCAGGGGAACAGCGCGCCCCAGATCACCGCGGCGACCATCATGGGCCAGACTGCCGCCTACTTCGGGCTGTCCATCGAGGACCTGTGCGGCACGAGCCGGTCGCGGGTTCTCGTCACGGCCCGGCACATCGCCATGTACTTGTGCCGCGAACTGACGGACATGTCGCTCCCGAAGATCGGCCAGCAGTTCGGCGGCCGGGACCACACCACCGTCATCAGCGCGGACCGGAAGATCCGCTCGCTGATGGCCGAGCGCCGCTCGATCTA
>Ga0310811_10007942_pt1 | contig 13610 bp, 13 predicted proteins | sample YCmetagenome_FD_207642 | JGI IMG/M metagenome (GOLD analysis project Ga0310811, IMG submission 207642) | Soil microbial communities from experimental microcosm in Duke University, North Carolina, United States - YC | ecosystem: Engineered > Artificial ecosystem > Soil microcosm > Unclassified ... | reverse complement strand
TACCGGAAATCGCAGCAGGCAGCGCCCTGCATCAGGGTTTGCGATCGCGACAGCTCGAGCTTGTCGTTGAACCCGGCGACCATGGCATGATCGCGGTTGCAATGAATGCGGTAGCCGAGGTCGGCGAGGCCCAGCGCCTGGTAGAACTCGGCATAGGCACAGCGGGTGACGTTGAAGTCGAGCTTGTTCGCGGACTGTTCGATGATTCGAAGCTCGAGGCTGCCGCCGCCCGCCCAGACATCTTCGGCAACCTGCTTCAGTGAATCGATACTCGGTCCGTAGGTCTCGGCCCATCGCTTTCCGTCGTCCACCGCGAGCCGGCGTATGGTCGTGTCGAGTATGTCGCCCGCGACGTCCTCTCCGAGCTTTTCCCTCAAGGTTTCGATGAAGGGGATCAGCACCCGGCCTTCGATCTTGCGCCGCTGCAAATGGCTGATGGGTACGTCATCCGGGCCGGCCATGGTGGACTACTCCCGCGTTTCGGTCATGAAGACCTTTTGCGCGATTTGCCAGCGGCCGTCGATCTTCAGGAGCGACAGTTGGTCGGTGAAGAAGCGCGGCGGAATGGCGCAGTTGAGCTTTACATAGGCCATGGTCGGGCTGACGAGGTCGATCGCCAGCACCCGATCGTGGCGGGGCAGGCCGCGCTGCTTCGGCGACGGCCTGGCCCGAACATTGTCCAGCCACTTGTCACGGGGCGTGATAACCAGTTCGCCGTCGGCGGTGACGCTGGTCAGCGCGCTGGTTGGATGAAACGCGCTTGCAATCTTGCCGGCGTCGCTCTCGTAAAGCCCGTCGAGATAGCACTGGATCACGCCTTCGATGCTTTTGACGTCGTCACTGCCGGTCATGGGGCGATTCCTTCAATGTTGATCTTTGGATCATGGTGATCTCTGGTCGCTGCATCGGGAAATGCAGCAACGCCGCCCGATACCGATATCGCCGGCGCCGCGGCCAACGCAAACCAAATAAATTGGGCGATTGACCCAGAAAATCTATTGCATGAAACTCAGCCAACCGCGCCCGCGGCCAAAGGGGTGAATTCGCCTTCGCGCGGCAGGCGGATGGCTGCATGCCGCCAATGCAGGGCTCCGTCCCGCAAAATAGTGTATCGGCAGGGCATCGCGGCGCCGGGGCCAAGCCCCGCGCCAGAGAAGCAAAAGTTCCGGAGGAAGTTTCAATGACGGCTCTGCCACTGCAAGGCATCAAGATACTCGACCTGACGCGGGTGCTGGCGGGGCCGTTGTCGGCGCAGATGCTGGGCGATCTCGGCGCCGAGGTGATCAAGATCGAACGTCCCGGCGGCGGTGACGATGCCCGCGCCTTCGGGCCGCCTTACCTGAAAGACCCGGAGGGCAAGGCCAACAACAACAACTCGTTCTATCTGTGCGCCAACCGCAACAAGAAATCGGTCACCGTCAACATCGCCTCGCCGGAAGGTCAGGACATCATTCGCGAGCTCGCCAAAACCTGCGACGTCATGATGGAGAATTACAAGGTCGGCGACCTCAAGCGCTACCGGCTGGATTACGAATCGATCAAGGCGATCAACCCCGGCATCATCTATTGTTCGGTGACCGGCTTCGGCCAGACCGGCCCTTACGCGCCGCGCGCCGGTTACGATGCGATTTTGCAGGCGATGGGCGGGTTGATGAGCGTCACCGGCCATATCGACGGCGAACCGGGAGCGGGGCCGATGAAGGTCGGGCCCTCGATCGTCGACTACATGACCGGCATGAACACGTCGATCGGCATTCTCTCCGCCCTCTATCACCGCAAGGCCAATGGCGGGGAGGGGCAGCACGTCGACGTCTGCCTGTTCGACACCGTAATCGCTTCACTCTCCCATTGGCTCCAGATCTACCTCGTCAACGGCCAGACTCCGCCGCGGCGCGGCACTTGGGGCAATGGCGGCATGCCGGCCGGCGTGTTCCGCTGCACCGACGGGGAATTGATGCTGGTGGTCGGCAATGACGGGCAGTTCGCGCGCACCTGCGCCGTACTCGGCGCGCCGGAGCTCGCGACCGACGCAAGATTTGTCAAGAACAACGATCGCGTCGTCCATGGCAAGGAGATCATGGCAATCTTTGCAGGCTTGTTCCTGAAGAAGCCGATGGCGTATTGGCTCGATGAGCTGGAAAAGGCTGGCGTTCCCTCGGGGCCGATCAACAATTTCGAGCAAGTGTTCTCCGATCCGCACGTTCAGTCACGCGGCATGCGCGTGAAGGTCGATCATCCCTTCGAGCCGCAATTGTCGCTGATCCGCAACGCCATCACCTTCTCCGGCACGCCGGTGAAGGATTATCGCGCGCCGCCACTGCTCGGCGAGCATACAGAGGAAGTGCTGGCGGCGATCGGCTATGACGCGGCCAGAGTCGAGGCGCTGAAGGCGCAGAAGATCGTCTAGCAGCTACAACTACACTTCGACCATCTTCGAAGCATGGTGTGAGCAATGACGCTAATCTGGCGTCATCGATCCGCCATTCGAAGGTGCCGTGATGAAACGAGAAGCTCTCCGCGTCGAACCGATCTCCACATGGGTCGAACGATGGGGATCGCCGCCGGGATCGCCGGTGACGCGCGCGGGCAACATGATCTTTGTCTCGGGATTGCCGCCGTTCGATCCGGAGACTGGCGAGATCGTGCGGGCACCGATCGAACGCCAGACCGAACTCGTTCTCGAACAGATGAAACGCTGCCTGGAAGCGGCGGGCGCTTCGTTCGACAACGTCATGAAGTGCAACGTCTTCTGCACCTCGGCCAGGCATTTTGCCGCCGTCAATACGGTCTATCGGCGCTACTTCCCCGAACACCCACCGGCGCGCATCTTCGTCTGCATTCCCGAATGGACCGGGCCGTTCGACATCGAGATCGATTGCATCGCGATGGTGTGAGGGGCGCGCCACTTCCGGCATTGGTCCGGTTGGCTGGCGCGCACGTTCAGGCCGGGTTGCGTCGTGGCGTGAGCGGCACGAAATCGTATTCGCCGACACCTTGCAGAATCAGGAAAGTCAGCGATTTCGTGCCGCCGTTGGTCACCAGATGCGGTCGCCCTGGCCTGGCGACATGGACTTCGCCGGGCTTGAGGTTCACTTCCTCTTTCGGATCCTGCAGGAACAGCCGCATCTGCCCTTCCAGAACGTAAAAGGTATCGGAGATATTGGTGTGGCTGTGCCACGGCACCTTCTGCGTCGGCGAGAGCTGCAGCTCCGCAATACGAAAGCCGGGGCGCTCTGCATGGTAAGCGCGACGCTCCACCTCATAAAGATGCCTGGCGTCCCGGACTGATTGCCCTTTTTCCATGTCGGTCTCCCTCCAATTCACCGGAGTAGGCCACGAGTTAATCCCTCGTTGCCATGCATCGCAATGGGACTTCTGCTGTTTGTTGCGGACAGTCAGCCGTTCACCGCAACGGTGGGTGACGACCGCAAGCGGTCGGCGCGCCCTCCCAAATGACGTGGAAGCCGCATCTCAAGCGAATCTAGACGATAAATCGAGCTTCTCTGAAATTCTTCGGAGCCAACATCGTGCATGTAACAGCCTCGAAAGGGGGACATTACGGGAAAGACCGCGCTAATGGTAAGAATGACACTCTTTGCAATTTTATTGCTGACAGGCTGCGAAAATAGACAGGTCAAAAATCCTGTAGCCGGCCAAATTCAACAAATAGAATCGCCTCTGCAAAATACGGCGGAAGGAATGGCCAAGGCCTGCTCCACGACGGGATGTCGTCTTCGCAGCCTGCAGCCCAAAAATGTAGCGTCGTATTTACCGCATGACTGACCAGCCCCATTTTCAGTAGCGTTGGCAATCAGTCATGTTGGACGAAGAATTCAGGAAGCAACGCGCCCAAATAGTGCGAAATTTGGCAGAGAAGGCCGTCGATCCCTTCATCAAAGCACGGCTTCTGGACCTGGCATCGCGATATGAGGGCGACGGTCCCAAGCGCTCCAGGCCGCTGACGCCTATCAACCTGCAGTTTGCAAGCCGTGGCACCGGGTCCGAGCGATAAGGCCGCGCCTGGCTCACAAGTCCTGCCGGGTCAGCCGCCCAATCGGCGCCGCCGGGCGGGGCGCTTTTTTCGCGCTCTCGGCACCGCCCGTCAGCGCCATCACCGATACCGCAACGACACGGTCGACGATCGCCTGCACGTCGTTGAGGTCGCATAGGCCTTCCGAGAGTTTGGTCAACCGTTCCCGTTCGCGGATGGTGTGGTGCGCCATCGCGAGCGCGAAGTGCAGGCCCCAATAGAGTTCGGAATCGTCGCGGCCGGGCAGCGAGCGGCGCATCGCGGCGACGAATTTTCGCAAATGGTCGACCTCGCGGTTCTTGATGCGGCGGATCGGCGGCACCGACTCGATCGACGCACGGATCATGAAGCGCGCCGCGGTCGAGCCTTCGCGGTCGGGACCAAGGCAGCCGCGCAGCGTCGGCCCGACCAGCGCGTGCAGGATGGCGTCGATCGGCGCGCGGCCGCCGCCCTTTTCTTCCGCCGCCTTCAACGCGATGAGCCGCTCGCGGTTGGTGGCGAGGCTGCGGGTGACGAACAGCTCCGCGATCAACTCGTCCTTGGAACCGAAATGATAATTCACCGCCGCCAGATTGACGTTCGCCTCCGCGACGATGTCGCGCAGCGTCACGTCGCCGAAGCCGCGATCGGCATAGAGCCGTTCGGCGGCCGCAAGAATGGCAGAGCGGGTCTGGTCGCTTGGCATAGCTGGGCCCCGTCCGGGGAGTTGCCTTTCAAACACCTGTATGAAACTATCGTTTGAAGGGCCGGAAATGTCAATCCATCCCCTGCGAGGGCGCCTGCAAATCGCTTGCGGCGCGGCGGGGGCGGGCAGACAGTGCGGCCCAGGGTTTCAAAAGCCGCGATGGATCTCAAAAAGAGTGAGGAGCGTCCCATGGACTTCAATATGTCGGAACGTCAGACAGAATGGCTCAACCGCGTGCGTTCGTTCATGAACACGCATGTCCGGCCCGCGGTGCCGATCTACAAGAAGCAGGACGAGGAAGGGCCGCGCTGGAAGGTGATTCCGATCCTCGAGGATTTGAAGAAGAAGGCCCGCGCCGAGGGCCTCTGGAACATGTTCATGCCGCCGAATTCGCATGAAGACGATGAATTCCGTGGCGCGGGATTGACCAACCTCGAATACGCACCGCTCGCCGAAGAAATGGGCCACATCGGCTGGGCTTCGGAGGTCTTCAACTGCTCCGCCCCCGATACCGGCAACATGGAAGTGTTCATGCGGTATGCCACCAGGGAGCAAAAGCGGAAGTGGCTGCGGCCGCTGATGGACGGCGAAATCCGCTCCGCCTTCCTGATGACGGAACCGGCGGTGGCCTCATCGGACGCGACCAATATCGAAACGCGGATCGAAAAGGACGGCAATCACTACGTCATCAACGGCCGCAAATGGTGGTCGTCGGGCGTCGGCGATCCCCGCTGCAAGATCGCGATCCTGATGGGCAAGACCGATCCGAAGGCGGCCCGCCATGCGCAGCAGTCGCAGATCCTGGTTCCGCTCGACACTCCCGGCATCAAGGTCGAGAAGATGCTCCCGGTGTTCGGCTATGACGATGCGCCGCACGGCCACGCCCAGGTGCTCTTGGAGAACGTCCGCGTTCCCGCCGAAAACATTTTGCTCGGCGAGGGCCGCGGCTTCGAGATCGCGCAGGGCCGGCTCGGTCCGGGCCGCATCCATCACTGCATGCGCACCATCGGCAAGGCCGAAGAGGCGCTGGAGAAAATGGTGAAGCGGCTGTCGTCGCGCACCGCGTTCGGCCGGAAGATCATCGAATATTCGATCTGGGAACAGCGTATCGCGGAGGCCCGTAGCGATATCGAGATGAACCGCCTGCTGTGTCTCAAGGCCGCCGACATGATGGACAAGGTTGGCAACAAGTCCGCGCAGCTCGAAATCGCCATGATCAAGGTGACGGCGCCGAACATGGCGCTGAAGATCATCGACAACGCGATCCAGGCTTATGGCGGCGCCGGCGTCTCCGACGAGGCCGGTCTCGCCCGGGACTACGCCTCGATGCGCACCATGCGCCTGGCGGATGGTCCGGACGAGGTCCATAACCGCGCCATTGCCAGACTTGAACTTCGGAAGTATGCAAACACGTCGCACTAACGGGAATGCCAAGATGGCGCTCCCCAAGAAACCTTGAAAAGAAATCTTAAGGGAGCGTCACCGTGGCGGACGGCGTCAGGAAAGACGAAGAGTTTTCGGGCACCAGGGAAGTCGAGGAGCGTCATCGTATCGATGAAAAGCGCCTCGATGGCTGGATGCGCGAGAACGTTGAAGGTTATCAGGGACCGCTGACCGTCCTGCAATTCAAGGGCGGCCAGTCCAATCCGACCTACCGGCTCGATACGCCGGCAAGGTCCTATGTGATGCGGCGCCGGCCGTTCGGCAAATTGCTGCCGTCGGCGCATGCGGTCGATCGCGAATTCCGGGTCATTGCGGCGCTGAGCAGGCAGGGCTTTCCGGTCGCAAAAGCCTATGCGCTCTGCACCGACGACGGCGTGATCGGTTCGGCCTTCTACATCATGTCGATGGAAGAGGGCCGGGTGTTCTGGGATCCGTCGCTGCCGAGCCAGACGCCGGATGCACGCCGCAAGATTTTCACCAGCAAGATCGAAACGCTCGCCAGGCTGCACATCTTCGATCCGGAGGCGATCGGGCTTGGCGATTTCGGCAAGCCCGGCAATTATTTTGCCCGCCAGGTCGATCGCTGGACCAAGCAATACCGCGCGTCGGAGACCCAATACATCGAGGAATTCGAGAAGCTCGCCGAGTGGCTGCCGAAGACGGTGCCGGAACAGAAGCGGGTGTCGATCGTCCATGGCGACTATCGCCTGGACAACATGATTTTCCATGCCACCGAACCGCGGGTGCAGGCGGTGCTGGACTGGGAATTGTCGACGCTCGGCGATCCCATGGCCGACTTCACCTATCTGCTGATGCAATGGACCATGCCGGGTCTCGCCAATTCCGATCTCAAGGCGTTGAACATTCCAAGCATGGAGGAGGCCGCGCAGATCTATTGCAACGTTACCGGCAGCGCCGTGCCTGACCTGAACTGGTATTTTTCCTACAATCTGTTCCGGCTTGCCGGCATCACGCAGGGTATTGCGGGCCGGGTTCGCGATGGCACCGCGGCCAACGCCAGGGCCATGGAGTCGGCGAAACGCACCGTGCCGCTGTCAAAGGACGCGTGGGCATACGCGCAGAAGGCCGGCGCAAAATAGCGAGACGTTGCGCGGCGCAGCGTGACAAGTTGCGCCGTAGCCTCAGGGTGGGCAAAGGCGCGTTTGCGCCGTGCCCACCATCTCTCTCTCCAGATCGTTGTTGCTAATGGTGGGCACGCTATCGCTTTGCCCACCCTACGATCCACTGGAATTTGAATTGGCCCTTTCCCCCAATATTCGCGGAAGCCTGTTGATGGCGGTTGCCATGGCCGCCTTCACCATCAACGACTCCATCACCAAGGCGGTGTCTTCGGAGATCAATTTCGGCGAGGTGATGCTGGTGCGGGGCCTGTTTGCGATCCTGCTGGTCGCGGCATTGGCCTTCCATCAGCGCGCCATCCGTTCGCTGCGCACGATCGTGATGAAACCGGTCGCGCTGCGTGTGGTCGGGGAAATCGGCGGAACGATAACGTTCATGGCGGCGATCACGCACTTGCCGCTGGCCAATACTTCGGCGATCTTTCAGGCGCTGCCGCTGGCGATCACGCTGGGTGCTGCGGTGGTGTTTCGCGAACCGGTCGGCTGGCGGCGCTGGCTTGCGATCACGGCGGGCTTCATCGGGGTGCTCATCATCGTCCGGCCGGGCATCGAAGGCTTCAACCAGTATTCGCTGCTGGCGTTGGTCTCGGTCGCGTTCTGCGCGCTGCGCGATCTTGCAACCAGGCAAATACCGGCGCAGATTCCCTCGCTGTTCATCACGCTGTTGATGACGGTGACGGTGACGGCGGCCGGCGCCGTCATCGTGTTTCCGCTCGGCGGCTGGACGCCGCCCTCGGGGCGCTCGCTCGCCCTGCTGGCGCTGGCCGCGATCCTGGTGTTGATCGGCTATCAATGCGTGATCATGGCGCTGCGGTCCGGCGACATCTCGGCGGTGGCGCCGTTCCGTTATTCAGCGCTGTTGTGGGCGATGCTGCTCGGCTATCTCGTGTTCGGCGACAGGCCCGACGCCATGATGGTAACGGGCGCCTCCATCATCGTGCTGTCCGGCCTCTACGCGTTCTACCGCGAACGCGTGCGGGAACGTCCGGTAGCGGCCGTCACGTCAGGCATACCGCCCGACGGGTTGTGATGGTGGTCTACCGGATGCACCGGCAATGGTCGGGTGGTTTGGCAATAGACGGGACTGCATTTTAATGAGAGATTTGTCGATGCCTTCTGGTTCTGCCGGCGAATTGCTCTACCTTTCACGCGCGGATGTCGCTGCTTGCGCCGTAACGGCCGAAATGCTGGAGGCGGCGATCCGCCAGGCGTTCGTCCAGCGCGCAACAGGCGGTGTCTGGTCCCACGCCAAGGTGACGATCGGCGCGGGTGGCCGAAATTTCTTTCGCGGAAAAGGCGCCGCGATGGACCAGCCGGCCTATGCGGCCTTCAAATGGTTCGGCTACTTTCCAGGTAACGGCATCGCCGGCCTGCCGGATTACATGCCGCTGATCATCCTCAACGAGGCGGAGACGGGCCGCCCGCTCGCCGTCATGGATGGCATCTGGATATCCTCGATCCGCACGGCGCTGATCTCGCTCATTGCGGCCCGATCGATGGCGCGCACCGACGCAACGACGATCGGATTTCTTGCCTGCGGTGCCCAGGCACAAAGTCATTTGGAGGTATTCTCGGCGGCACTTCCGTTGACGGATGTCGTCGCCTTCAGCCGCCGGCTCGAGTCGGCCGAAGCGCTTGCGATCCGGGCGCGTGACAAGGGCCTGCGCGCGCGCGCCGTTTCCGATGCGCGCGCCGCAATCGCGGGCTGCGACATCATCATCAGTTCGATCCCGCATGGTTCGACCGGAGCCGGGCAGTTCGACGCGAACTGGGTCGAGCCGGGCGCCTTTGTCGCCTCGGTCGACCTCGGGTTCGGTTGGCAACGCGCCAGTCTCGCCGCCTTCGACCGTACCGTCACCGACGACCGCGAGCAGAGCACCGTCGGCCCGAAGGGGACCCTGAACTACGATGGTCCTTTCGCCGCCGAACTCTCCGACCTGGTGACGGGGCGCGTTGCCGGCCGGGAAAGCGCCAACGAGCGCAATGCATTGATCTTCTCGGGCACCGGCATTGCTGACCTCGCTTCGGCAATCGTGGTCTATGAAACCGCTATCGCCAAGGGGATCGGGACCGGATTACCGCTTTGAGCGGTAAGGGCGCGTCAACAAGGGTTTCAGATTGGGATCGATCCGATGAGCAAGTACTTTCAAACCGGACGGCGGATATCGCCACTATCAACGCTGGACCGGCGGCGCTTTGTTACTCTGGCCGGCGCGTCCGCTGCGGTGCTCGCGGCGCCGCGCACCGTCCTGGCGCAGTCTTGGCCCGTGCGGCCGGTTCGCGCCATCGTCACCTTTGCGCCGGGCGGCACGGTCGACGTCTATGCGCGCCTCGCCTGCGCGCATCTTTCGCAGAGGCTCGGGCAACAATTCGTCGTGGAAAATGTCGCAGGCGCCACCGGCAATCGCGGCACGGCACAGGTGGCGCGGTCCGATCCTGACGGCTACACGATCCTGTTCGCCTTGAGCACCCATGCGGTGAACGCGTCGGTGTTCAGCAACCTTCCGTATGATCCCGTCGCCGACTTTGTCCCTATCAACCTCTCGGTCTCCTCGACCCACGTTATCTCCGCGCATCCTTCCGTGGCCGCCAACAATGCCAGGGAATTGGTCGCGGATCTGAAGGCGCGGCCGAACCAGAACTACGCCCACGGCGGCGTCGGCACCCAGGGACACCTTCTTGCCGAACGTCTCAAGCGGACGCAGAACCTCGACGTGGTCGGGGTGCCGTATTCCGGCGCGGGACCGGCCATTACGGCGGTCGTCTCCAATGTCGTTCCGGTCGCGTGGACCACGGTCGCATCGGCAGGTCCGATGATCGCGGGCAAGCAATTGAAGGCGCTTGCGGTGACCGGCAAGACGCGCTCGGCGCTGCTGCCCGATGTCCCGACCATGATCGAGCAGGATTTTCCGGAGATCCAGGGCGATACCTGGGTCGGCATCATGGCTCCGAAGAACACGCCGGAAAACATCGTGACTGCTATCAACCGGGAGATCACCGAGTTTCTCGGGCAACCGGCGGCGCGCCGGCGTCTTGCGGAGGTAGGCTTCGACGTGGTCAACAAGGGGCCTGCGGAGTTTGCCCGCGTGCTGGATGAAGAGATTGTGTTCTGGAGAAAGGTCGTCGAGGAGACCGGGGTCAAGGTCAATTAGCCAGTTCCAACTCTGAGCGACGGTGCAAGGCGTGGCCGCGATCGGCGAGCAAGAAAAATCGATCAAAAGAAAGAAAAGGGAATCAAACATGATTATCGACCACCAGAAGCTGCATGCGTTGACGAACCGCATCGTCACGGCGGGCGGCAGCTCGCCAGCGGAGGCGGCCATTGTCGCCGAGCATCTGGTCGAGGCCAATCTGCGCGGCCATGACAGCCATGGCGTCGGGATGCTGGTCGCCTATGTCCGCGACCTCGACGCCGGCACGCTGAAGGTCAACCAGACCCCCGAGATCGTTTCCGATACCGGCACCATCTCGGTATGGGATGCCCGCGCCGGCTACGGCCAGGTGATCGCGCGCCAGGCGGTCGAATGGGCGATCGCGGCGGCGCGCAAGCATGGCGTTGCGGTCAACGGGTTGCGCAATGCGCATCATATCGGCCGGGTCGGCACCTATGGCGAGATTGCCGCGCGCGCCGGCATGGTGGCGCTGCACTTCGTCAACGTCGCTTCCGGCGCACCCGGTGTCGCGCCGTTCCGGGGCCGCGAGGGCAGGTTCCTGACCAACCCGGTCTGCATCGCCATCCCCGGCACCGATAACAACGCGCCGATCCTGCTCGATTTCGCCACCAGCCGCGTGGCGCTGGGAAAGGTGAGGGTCGCACACAATGCCGGCAAGCCGATGCTCGATGGCGCGTTGCTCGACCACGAGGGCCGGCCCACCACCAACCCCGCGGTGATGTACACCGACCCACGTGGCGTGGTGTTGCCGTTCGGCGAGCACAAGGGCTCCGGACTGGCGCTAGTGTGCGAATTGCTGGCCGGTGCCATCGTCGGCTCGCCAAGCGTCACGACGATGACGCCGCCCGAGCGTGGCATCATCAACGGCATGCTGAGCATCGTCATCGACCCGGCGCGGCTTTCCACGCGCGACAGCATGATGAGCGAGATCGACGCCATGATTTCCTGGGTGAAATCGGCCAAGCCTGCGGAAGATGATCTCCCGGTGCTGGTCGCCGGCGAGCCCGAGCGAATGGCCCGCGCCGCGCGGATCGCCAATGGAATCGATATCGATGACACGACGTGGGCGCAGCTGGCGGCAATCGCCGAACGCTATCAGATCCGCGTGGAGGGCTAGGAAGGGCGGGGCGGCCTTGCGCGGTCAATCCGTCAGCGGCGTCGCATAGCTCGCGACCAGCTTGACGAGGTCGGCCTGCCGCGTGACGCCGGTCTTTTCGAACAGGCGGTTGACGTGGGTCCGCACGGTAGTGTCCGCGATACCGAATGCGGTGGCGACCTCCGGAATGCCGCCGACTTCGATGATCGCCAGCAGGACGCGAAGTTCGGTGGGCGTCAGCTTGAAGGTCTCGCCGATGACCTGCGAGGTCGAAGAGGCCAGCAAAGCCGCCTTGCGAACGAACAGCGCGGCGGCCGCCGTGTAGACGATGCCGGCCCGGCGGCGCGCTCCCGAAGTCAAAGGCAGCGCGTGCGCGACATAGCGTTCGCCGCTCTTGCCGATCAGCGGCACAGCTATCCCCCTGTTGCCCAGCGCCGCATCGCCCTGACCGGCCGCGGCAAAGACGTCACGCAGGGTCTGCTGGGCCTGCGCATCGCGGGCCACCAGCCGCCCGCCCGAGGAAATCAGGATATCGCTTGCGGCAAGTATGGCATTGCCCGCGGTATTGGCGTGAATGAGGCGCCCCTCGGCGTCGACCAGATACATGCCGGTGCTGAGCCCATCCAGCGTATCGACGAACGTCGCGAGCTCTGCCGCCCTGAACTCGAACATCCGGCCGATCAACACCGCACGCCTGACGTGCGGCGCGATCAACCGCATTTGCCGGCGCGCGCGGTCATCGACGATGCCGTCTCGTTCGTGGCGGAACACCCCGAAGATGGCGACGCTGATCGCCGTGCGTTCGATGACCGCGGTCAGGAAATCGACATAGCCGAGAGGTTGCGCCCATTGGCGATACAGTTCGGTCTTGGCCAGTTCCGTGAAAGGAATCAGATCGGTGGTTGCGATCGGTTGCTCCAGATCGCCAAGGAAGTGCCGCTCTGCAGACGAAGAAATCTTTTGGTAGAGATCGGCCGGCAGCGGCTTCTCAAACCCGAAGTGATGCGCGCTCGAGGCGTGGTCGGCGCCGACGTCCTTGCAAAACAGGGCCGCGCCGGCGCCGCCGACGAAATAGGCCGCCCTCTCGATCGCGTACTCCCACAGCGAGGGGTCGATCGCGGCATCGTAGATGACGCCGATCAGCTCGCTGAGCTGCTGGTCGCGCGTCCGGCCTGGCGGCGCAACAATCGGGAGCGGTCTCAGAACTTGCGCTGTATTCATTTCCGAAAGTCCTTGGGAGCCATGACCAGGCGTGTTCTTGATGGATCCGGTGGCGTCCGTCCTCGAAACTTGTGCTCCAGCGTGGCTCATCCAGGCGCAGTCGCGCCGCGACTTTACCCTGCCTCGGATACCGGCGCATCCTATAATCAGAGGATGGCCGGCAGGTTCGGCAGTCTAGCCGTCCATTCCGCGGATCGGCCTCGCCTAAAGGATGTTAGCACCCAGGTCCGTGCCGGAAAGCACGGCCCATAGCGAAGCCAGCAGGCACAGGCATGAAATGATGACGATCAATGCCAGGGACGGCGCGTCGATGCGCGAAGACGGTTGTTCGTCCGGCCAAACGCCGCGGATCGCAAGCTGGTCTGCAAGCACCGGCGCACCAGTCATCAAGCTCAAGCCTTTGCTCCGGAATGTCGCCCGTCGCGGCGGTGGAAAATCATCGCAAGCGGGGAAGCCATTACCAGCACGATCGCGAGCCCCAGCGCCGGGTCGCTCGAGACGGCCGCCGCCAGCATCGCGCCGCAGGCCGCCCCTGCCATTTGCGCGAAGCCGAACAGGGCTGCCGCGATGCCGGCCTTGTCGGCGAACGGCGACAGGGCCGTAGCGCTTGCCAGCGGGCTTACGATGCCGACGCCGAACAGGAAGATCGCTGCGGAAAGGATAAACGCGGGGAACGAGTTTTTCGCCACCAGGGCCGCGACAAGAAGCGCAACCGCGCCGGTTACGTTAAATCCAAGGCCGGTCAGTGTTGCCCGATAGGGACCGACCGAGGCCGACAATCTGGGCGCCAGCATGCTGGACACGAATACCAGCACGACGACGC
>Ga0310811_10007941_pt1 | contig 13612 bp, 9 predicted proteins | sample YCmetagenome_FD_207642 | JGI IMG/M metagenome (GOLD analysis project Ga0310811, IMG submission 207642) | Soil microbial communities from experimental microcosm in Duke University, North Carolina, United States - YC | ecosystem: Engineered > Artificial ecosystem > Soil microcosm > Unclassified ... | reverse complement strand
GCCGACACCGGATTCCTCGACCGCTACACCGTCGGGTTCGAGCGGTTCGCCCGGTACCTGCGCGGCGCGGCCGACGGGGTCGTCAAGGATCCCGCGTGGGCTGCGGCGATCACCGGCGTGCCGGCGCCGCGCATCCGGGAACTCGCGCACGAGATGGCCGCCGCCCGCACCATGGTGACCGTCAGCTGGTCGCTGCAGCGCGCCCGGCACGGGGAGCAGCCGCTGTGGCTCGGCGTCGTGCTCGCGGCCATGCTCGGCCAGATCGGGCTGCCGGGCGGCGGCTTCGGCCACGGGTACGGGTCCACGGCTCTCGTCGGCGAGCCGGCGCCCCAGGTAGGGATACCGCGGCTGCGGCAGGGCCCGAACGGGGTGTCCGCGTACATCCCCGTGGCGCGGATCGCCGACATGCTGCTGAATCCCGGTGCCGCTTATGACTACAACGGGCAGCGGCTGACCTACCCCGACATCCGGCTCGTGTACTGGTGCGGCGGCAACCCGTTCCATCACCACCAGGACCTCGCCCGGCTGCGCGAGGCCTTCACCCGCCCGGAGACGGTCGTGGTGCACGACCCGTTCTGGACGGCCACGGCCCGGCACGCCGACATCGTCCTGCCAGCGACTATGACGATCGAGCGGGACGACTTCGGCTCCGGGCAGAACGACCGGATGTTTTTCCCGATGCCCGCGCTGACCCGGCCGCACGGCGCAGCCCAGGACGACTACACGATCTTTTCCGAGCTGGCGGAGCGGCTCGGCGTGGGCAAGGACTTCACCGAGGGCCGCACCGCGCTGGAGTGGCTGCGGCACCTGTACGACGGGTGGCGGGACTCGCTCGCTTCGCGGGAGCCGGGCCGGACTTCGGTTCCGGGCTTTGACGAGTTCTGGGCCGGCGACGGCATCGAGCTGCCGGTGGCCAGCGAGCCGCAGGTGGCATTCGCTGAGTTCCGCCGTGACCCGGAGGAGCACCCGCTCACCACGCCGACCGGGAAGATCGAGATCTTCTCCGCGACCATCGACGGATACGGGTACCCGGACTGTCCAGGCCACCCGGTCTGGCGTGAGCCGGACGAGTGGCTCGGCTCGGCCGCCGCGGGGCGCTTCGGCCTGCAACTGGTCGCCAACCAGCCGCGGACCCGGCTGCACAGCCAGCTCGATGTCGGCGCGCACAGCCAGTCGGCCAAGATCGCCGGGCGCGAACCCGTGCGGATGCACCCCGCCGACGCGGCGGAGCGCGGGCTGAGCGACGGTGACGTCGTGCGGATCTTCAACGACCGGGGTGCCTGCCTGGCCGGGCTTTCCGTGGACAACGCGGTGCGTCCCGGGATCGTCCAGTTGTCGACCGGGGCCTGGTACGACCCTGACCCGGCCGACCCGGGGTTTTGCCGCCACGGGAATCCCAACGTGCTCACCGCCGACCTTCCGTCCTCGAGCCTCAGCCAGGGCTGCACGGGGCAACTGGCGCTGGTGGAGGTCGAGGCGTATCGCGGGACCCCGCCGGAACTGTCGGTTACCCGCCCGCCCGCCACCGCCTGAAGCCTCCAGCTCTCCGCCGGCCTTCGCGTAGACGAATGACTGATGCGGCCGAGGGCGCGGCTGCCTATGGTCGAGCCATGATGAAAGCAGTCGTGCTGGAGGAGTTCGGGTCGGCGCCGGTGCTGCGCAGCGTCGAGCGGCCGCTGCCAGGACCAGGCCAGGTGGTCGTCCGGGTCGCTTAGGCCAGGATGACGTTGCGGTCCGCCGCGCCGCCGGCCGCGTCCGCTCCCGGCTGGCCGACGTTCGCGGAGAGTTCCCTGGACCAGCCGGCCAGGGTCAGCGGGTCCTCGAGCGCGCCGGTGCGGGGGTCGGTCAGGCCGCGGTGGTCCAGGGTGGTGCACGCGACGAAGAGGCGGCCCGCCTCGTCGGTCGCTATCTCGACGATCCGTGCCTGCTGCGGCCAGTCGATGTGTGAGGCGGTCGTGATCTCCCACCAGGTGCCGCGGTCGCCCGCATCGGGGCGGGCAAGGACCCGGTTGACGTGGTCGTGCCCGTTGACCCAGGCGAGCACGTTCCCGGCGTCCCTGATCAGCCGGCCTACCTCCGCCGACCCGACCCGGTCGCCGCCCCACAGGTTGGTGAGCGCATCCAGGGGATGATGGCTGAACAGCAGGCAGCCCAGTGCCTCCGGCCGCTTGGCCGCGGTGAGCTCCGCCTCCAGCCATGCGAACTGCTCCTGGTCAAGAGACCCCTGCCAGCCGCCGTGCGGGTTGACCGTATCGAGCATCAGGCAGCGCAGCGGGCCAGCGTCGAACGCGTACCAGGCGCGGCCGTCCCGCGCCGACTCCTGGCTGAAGCCGTGCCCGTGGGGCAGGCCGGGCGAAGCGAGGTGCTCCGCGATCCACTGCCCGGCGGTGACCCGGTGCCGTGCGGGGTCGGCCGGCACGGGGAACATGGGCGCCTCGAGCAGAACCCGGTGATTGATCGGCTGGAACTCGCTGACGGCGAGCGCGTCCACCACGCCGGGGCCGACCGGGCCAGGACCGGGCTTGCTGGCCCCGGTCCCGAGCGCGGCGAGGGCCGGGGAGTAGGGGATGACCCCGCCGAGCAGCAGGTCGTGGTTCCCGTAGCCGGCGTACCACGGGAGGCCAAGGCCGGTGGCCGCGAACGGCAGGCGGCAGGCGTCGTGCAGGCCCGGCACGCGCGGAAAGCCGTACAGTTCGCTGCGCCGGTCCGCCGCGGAGCCGGGCGGCGGTCCGTCGGGGTACCAGTACCGGGGGTCGTAACGGTCCGTGGCGGCGCAGCCGTCAAAGCGCGTTGACCGGCCCGAGTCGGGCAGCACCAGCGTGCCGCCGTCGAGCAGGGCAATGTACGCCCGCAGTTCGTTGCCCTGGGCATTGTCGGTGGCGTCGCCCGTGGAGACCGCGAAATCGGGTGCCCTGCCGGTCAGCGGGCCACCGGAAACGGCGCGGACCGCGCGCGCCATCGCCTCGACGACGTGGTAGGTCAGGGGCTCCTGGGGACGGTAGGAGCCGACCCTGCGGAGCTTAGCCGCGTACTGCGAATCGCTGTCCGCGAGCCGGTCGAGGAAGTCCATCCGCGCCGGGCTCTGCGCGTCCAGCACGTGCAGGTCAGTGACGTGCACGAAGCAGGCGATGCCGCGCAGCCGCCCACGCGGCGCTGGCCCGCCCCGCAGCAGGTGTTCCGCAGCGGGCCCCGCGGCGAGCCTGCGGTACCCGAGCGGTCCCGGTTCGGCGCGCACGATCGTCGCGAGCTTGGTCCCCGCCTGTGCGCCCATGCCTGCTGTCCCTTCTGCCGACGGGTCTGCCGAACCTACGGTCGCATGCCAGCACAGGCAGGCCATGGCTAAGAGGAAAGGCCACGGTAAGCAGAAGTTGAACGGCCGGTGCATGGCCGTCATATACGATGCGGGAAAGGAGAACTGCGGCAAATAGGGCGGTGCTGAACCGGCTATGGCGGCTTCCGAGGCAGGCAAGAAGATGGCAGGCGACGTGCCACGTCTAGACGCCGGAGTCGCCCACATCGCACGCGTATACGACTACTGGCTCGGCGGCAAGGACAACTTCGCCGTGGACCGGGCAGCCGGCGACGAGGCGCTCGAGGCCTTCCCCGGGCTGATCTCCTCCGTCCGCGCCAACCGCGCGTTCCTCGCCAGGACCGTCCGTTACCTGGCGAAAGAGCAGGGCATCCGCCAGTTCCTCGACATCGGCACCGGGATCCCCGCGTCGAACAACACCCACGAGGTCGCCCAGTCCGTCACGCCGGACGCCCGGGTTGTCTACGTCGACAACGACCCCATGGTGCTGGCCCACGCGCGCGCCCTGCTCAACGGCGGCGAGCAGGGGGCGACGGCCTACCTCGACGCCGACCTGCGGGACGTCAGCAAGATCCTCCGCGTCGCGGCGGACACGCTTGACTTCACCAAGCCGGTCGCCGTGATGCTCATCGCGGTCCTCCACCTGATCAGCGAGTCCGACGACCCCGCGGCGGTCATCGCGACCCTCATGGCGGCGGTGCCGCCAGGGAGCACGCTCGCGATCTCCCATGTGCCGAACGACATGCACATGGGCGCCATGTCCGACATGAGCGAACGGCTCAACCGGCTGCTCTCCCAGCCGAGCACCTATCGCAGCCGTGCGCAGGTCACCGGCTTCTTCGACGGCCTTGAACTGGTGGACCCGGGCGTCGTCCCGATCCAGCAGTGGCGGCCGGACACCCCGGAGGAGGCCGAGGCGGTCGCCGCGATGTGGGGCGGCGTCGCGGTCAAGCGGTAGGGCCGGCCCGGCGAACAGGCGCTCCGCCCGTGCGGGCTCACCGACGCCGCTGTCATACTGAGCGCTGGGGCCGGAATCAGGACACGGCGCTCGGGAGAAGTGCCCCTGGACCGCAGGCAGCCAGGGTCTGGGTCTTGCCTCCGAGAGGGAGGTGCGGCGAACATGGCAGCGCGCCGGGCCGCCGGGGACAGGCGGGAACCCGCTGCGGATGTCGGCGCCAAAGCCGACGGCGACGCGATCGTGGTCGATCCCGGAATCGCCGCGGATGCGCAGCGGTCGCTGCTCCAGGGGCCGGCCGAAGCGCTGGTCCCGTATCGGGGACCCGTTCCGGTGCCGCAGCCGCCCGCGAGGAATCTCGCCACGCCGGTCGGGGGCGGGATCGCCCTGGCCGGCTGGGCTGCGGTCATCGCCGTGGTGGGGACCGGCGTCCAGTGGTCGCTGAACATGACCCTTCCAGTTACCCTCTGCGCCACGTTCATCGCGATCGCGGAGTACCGGGACCGGAAAGCCGCGTTGCGGCGCGCGCAGGACAACCCGGCGATCACCTGCCATCGCCGGTACGTACGGCCGGCCGCTGACATCGACGCGGAATACCGGGGGATGTGGGACCGCGCCGCTGCTGCCGGGAAGCGGATCAAGGCCGCGGACGTCGTCGAACAGCAGCTTGTCGACTCGGTGCAAGTGGAAGCGGTGCTGCCGCAGCGGCTTTGGGAGATCGCCGAGCGGCTGGCCCGGCTGTCTGAGGCACGAGCGCGGCACCAGGAGATCCTGCGCGGCGGCACGCCGGACGACGCGGGCGTCGCGGCCACCGTGGACCGGCAGCGGCGGGTGCAGGATCTCGCGGCGGCCGACGTGGCCCGGCGGGTGCAAGCCCTGGAGGCGCTTGCGGACCTGCTCGATAAGGCCAGCGCCGCGACCCGCACGGAGACGATCGCGACCGAGCTTGCCGACCTCAGCGCGATCCACGCGGATCTCCTTGCCGGGGTCGGCGAGACCGCCGCGGACGCGGACTTCGCCGAGCGGCTGGCCGGCGACGTGGCGACCGTCATCGAGCAGGCGCGCGACGCGGCCAGGCGGGCCAGCGAGGCGGCCCGCATCCTCGATTTGCCTGAAGGGGCACCGGGCGAGACACCGCGCTCGCCGGGCTCCTCGCCGCCGGATGCAGGCCCGCCGGGCGGCACTCCCTGATCTCCTTTGTCAGAGGTGCGGGAGTTCGCGCCAGGCGCGGACGGCCGTGACCAGTTCGGCGACGTCGCCGGGGTTGGCCAGGGCCCGGCCGGTGCCCGCCTCGATGCGGCGCAGCCGGTAGCGGACGGTGTTCGGGTGGCAGAAGAGCGCCGCGCCGGCCGCGGTGGCGGACCCGCTCGCCCGCACCCAGGCCTCGAACGTGCCGAGCAGCAGCTCAAGCTCGTCCTCCGGCAGCGCGAGCAGGGTGCCGAGCACCGCACGGGCCGCCTCCAGGGCGGCATGCGGCGCGGCCGCGACGAGCAGGTCGATCGGGCTGTCGCGGAACTGGGTCACCCCGGTGTCCCCGGAGTGACTGCCCAGGGCCAGCCGGGCGAGCTCGAGCGCCCAGCTCGCCTGGTGCAGTTCGGCGAAGACCGGGCTGGCGCCGACCCGGCCGGCCGCGTGCTTGCCGAGCACGGTGAGCGCCGGGCCGTTCCGGGAGCGGTCGGGCAGGGAAAGGACGCCGAGCGACAGCTCCGCGTCAAGCCGCCAGACGGAGCGGACGTCGAGCACCGCCAGCGCCGACTCCGCGCGCGGGATCGGGTCGTGGCCCAGTTCCGTCTCGGCCGCGATCACGAGGAACGCGCCGTCCAGCGGAAGCCGCAGGGCGTTGGCCACCTCCCACAGGGTGCCCTTCGCGGGAGAGCCGGCGAGGATCACCTCCACCAAGGCGGCCCGTTCGCGCTCCCGTGTGCGCAGCAGTTCCCTGGCCTCGTCGCGGTAGGCGGCGAGCGCGGCGTCGCTGTAGGTGTTCTGCACCGCGAAGACCGCGCCGGCGAGGTCGATGACGTCGGCGGCGGGGACGCCGGGCAGGCCGCGGGCGGTGACGGCCATCGCGGACCAGAGCTCCGCGACCCCGACCCGGTAGGCGGTGAGCATCTCCGCGAGCGGCGCACCCTGGGCCGCCCTGGCGCGGCCGGTAGCGTGCGGGGCGCTCAGGTTCGGGGTGGCGGTCCCGGTCAGGCTGGCGAGGATGTAGTCGATGTTGTCGCGCACCGACGCGCGCAGGTCGTCGGGGGAGACCACGTCCTTCCCGGCGTAGAAGGGGATCTCGGCGCGGATGCGTGCCACGACGCGCTCCGTCAGCTGGGGAAGGGCGGGCCGCAGCGCCGCGACGATCCGCGACGCTGTCTCGTGGTGACTCATCGCCGTTGATGCCGTCATGCACTTCATTGGACCGCGCGGCACGTGGCTGGATCAACCAGTGCGGCGAGCAGGAACTCGCTGACCAGCGGGGCGAGCTCGTCCGCCCTGGTGAGCAGGCCGAGGTGGCCGTCCGGGTAGACATGCAGCCGGGCCGCCCGGAGCAGCGCGGCCATGAGCCGGGCGTTGGCCAGCGGGATGATCGGGTCGTCGTCGCCGGCCAGGATCAGCGTCGGCTGCCCGATGAGCCGCAGCCACGGCAGGCTGGTCCAGCCGGCCGACGCGAGCAACTGGTACAGGTAGCCGCGGCGCGAGGCGGGGCCCGGCTGGCTGTGGGCGAGCGGGGCGGCGAGCTCCGGACGCTGGCGCAGGGCGCCGCCGTAGAGGTCGCCGGCGATCCGCAGCGCGTGGCCGGGGTCGCGGTGCCGTCGCGGGGAGGCAAGGTGCAGGAGGACGCGGAGCCGCGCGGGGATCATGAGGCTCCCGGTCGAGGTAGCGACCAGCACGACGCGGCGGCATCGCCTGGGGCAGGAGACCGCCAGCTGCTGGGCGAGCCCGCCGCCCCAGGAGATCCCGAGGACGTCGAAGCGTCGATAGCCGAGTTCGGTCATCAGCCGTGCGGTAAGGCGGGCCAGCCACGGCAGGGAGTAGGGCAGCCGGGTCGGCGGCGACCCGCCGGTCCCGGGCACGTCGAACCGCACGACGGTGATCGCCGGGTCCAGGCGGTCCGTGAACGGCGCGAGCGCCTCAAGCGGGGTGCCGATCCCGTTGCACACAAGCAGCGGCGGGCCGCCGCCGGTGCCGGGGCGGACTGCGACCCGCAGCCGCTGCCCGCCCACGGTCACCGTTTCGATGGCGTCTGCCCTCATGCCGCACGCACGTAGCTGCCGGGAGCGGGCTCGATGACGCGGAAGCGGTCGCGGCCCAGCCCGGCGGGGGCGGGTACCTGGCCGCCGGAGCGGGACGCCAGCCAGGCGGAGTAGTCCGGCCACCACGACCCGGCCTCGGTGGGCGCTGACTGCTGCCAGGCCTGCGGGTCGGGGGTGACGTCGTCGCTGACCTGGTAGCTGGCCTTCTTGCCGCCCGGCGGGTTGACCAGTGCCGCGATGTGCCCGCTGGTGGACAGCACGAACCGGGTCTTGCCGCCAAGCAGCTGGCTGCCCCGGTAGCAGGACTGCCACGGGCAGATGTGGTCGGCGACCCCGGCAACGACGTAGGCGTCCAGGTCCACCTGGCCGAGGTCGATCTCGGTGCCGCGCACGGTTAGCCCGCCGGGGCTGGCGAGCGAGTTGGCCAGGGCTGCCCGCACGAAGTCGCGGTGCAGGCCGGCGGTCATCCGGGTGGTGTCGGCGTTCCAGGACAGGATGTCGAACCGGGCGGGCTCGCGGCCCTGCAGGTAGTTGTTGACCCAGTAGTTCCAGATCAGGTCCTGCGGGCGCAGCCAGGCGAAGACCTCGGCGAGCCGCCGCCCGTCCAGGTAGCCCTTCCTCGCGGAGGCGGCGATGGCGGCTTCCGCCGTGGCCTCGTCGACGACCGCGCCGAGGGCGTCCGTGCGGGACTGGTCCAGCATGGTGACCAGGAGCCCTAGGCTGGCCACGCGCGGCCGCGCATCGGGCAGGGCGGCTGCCAGGCTGGCCAGGATGCCGCCCGAGCAGCCGCCGAGCAGGTGCACAGCGGGCGCGCCGCAGATGTCCGCCGCCGCGCCGAGTGCCTCGGTGACGGCCGCGGCGTACTCGTCGAAACCCCAGGCGGCGTGCCGCGCGTCCGGGTTGCGCCACGACATGACGAACACCTGCTGCCCCTGGCTGACCAGGTACTCGATCAGGCTGCGGCCGGGGGCGAGGTCGAGGATGTAGTACTTGTTGATCGTCGGCGGGACGATCAGCAGCGGGAGTTCGCGGACCGTCGCCGTGGCCGGCTGGTACTGGATCAGCTCGAACACCGGGGTGCGCAGCACGACGGCGCCGGGGGTCACCGCCAGGTCAGTCCCGACCGTGAACGCGTCCGGCGGCACCATCGCGGGCACGCGCGGCGCGCTGGACAAGTCGCTGAGCAGGTGCCTGGCCCCGGTCAGCAGGCTGCCGCCGCCGGACTCCAGCGCGGCCTTCCACGCCTCGGGCGACAGCAGCGCGCTGTTGCTCGGCGCGAGCGCGTCCACCAGGTTGCCCAGCGCGAACCGGAGCCGTTCCGTGTCGCGCCAGTCAAGCGCTGCCTCGTCGACAAGGCCGAGCGTGGTGCTCCCGGCCGCCAGGTAGGCCTGCATCACCCGGTGCAGCATCGGGTTGCCAGCCCAGGCGGGGTCGGCGAACCGGCGGTCCCGCGCGGCCGGGGCCAGGCTGGACGTGCCGCCGGCGATGCGGGCCAGTTCGGCCGCCAGGCCGCCCGCCTTGGCGGTCACGAGGCCCGGCCGGGCCGCCAGCGCCCGGGCGAACCTGAGCGCGGGGCCGCCGGGGAAGAACCGGTGCCGCGGGCCGAGCGCCGCCTGGGTGAGCAGCAGGTCGAGCGCGGCCGCGGTCTCTGGTGTCGCCTCCGCGGTCATGGCCGTCCCGCCTTTCCGGTCACTGCGCCCGTCACCTCGGCCGGGATGACGATCTCGCGCTTGAGGATCTTGCCGGTGGCGCCCTTCGGCAGCCCGTCGGTCAGCCACACGTGGCGCGGGTACTTGTACGCGGCGACGCGCTGCTTCACCCACTCCCGCAGTTCGTCCGGGGTGGCGGCGGCGCCGGGCCGCAGCGCGACGGCGGCGGCGACCTCCTCGCCGAGCGACGGGTGCGGGACGCCGACCACCGCCGCTTCCAGGACCGCCGGGTGCTCGTAGAGGACCTCCTCGATCTCGCGCGGGTACACGTTGTAGCCGCCGCGGATGATGAGCTCCTTCTTGCGGTCGACGATGTAATAGAAGCCGTCGGCGTCGGCCCGCCCGAGGTCCCCGGTGCGGAACCAGCCGCCGTGCATCACCGCCGCGGTGGCCTCCGGGCGCTTCCAGTAGCCCTTCATGACGTTGTGCCCGCGGATCGCGATCTCGCCGACCGCGCCGTCCGGCACGTCGGTCAGGTCGCCGCCGTCTGCGCCGTCGCTCGCGTCGTCGTCGTCTGAAGTGCCGACCAGCCGCAGTTCCACGCCCTCGACGGGCAGGCCGATCGACCCCGGCTTGCGCTGGTCCGTGCGGTTGAACGTGGCCACCGGCGAGGTCTCCGACAGGCCGTAGCCTTCCAGGATCACGGCGCCGAACTCCTTCTCGAAGCCGTGCAGCACCTCCACGGGCAGCGCGGCCCCGCCGGAGACGCACAGCCGCAGCGACGACGTGTCCGTTCCCCCGGCACCGGCGCCGAGCAGGCCGACGTACATGGTCGGGACGCCCTCGAACACGGTGACCCGGTCCCGCTCGATGACCTGCAGGGCCGTTGCCGGGCTGAACCGCGGGATCAGCGTCAGGCAGGCACCCGACTGCACCGCGGCGTTGAGCCCGCACGTCTGCCCGAAGCTGTGGAACAGCGGCAGGCAGCCCATCACCACGTCGTCCGGGCCGAGGGCGAGCAGCGACGTCGCGGTCACCGCCGCGTTGCGCCGCATGTTGGCGTGGGTCAGCTCGGCGCCCTTCGGGGTGCCGGTGGTGCCGGAGGTGTAGAGGATCACGGCGGTGTCGTCGTCGGCGCGCCGGACCATCTCGTTGCCCGGGGACGACGGCCAGGCGGCCACCTCGCAGAGGGTCGGCACGAGGACGGCCTCGGCCCCGGCTGTCGCTGCCCCGTCCGCCGCCCCGTCGGCCGCGGTTTCCCACGCGAGGACCAGGCGGGCGCCGGAGTCGCCGAGGTAGTGGGCGACCTCACGGGCCTTGAGCAGGGGGTTCATCGGGACGACCGCGCCGCCGGCCCGCAGCACGGCGTAGTAGAAGACCGCGAACTGCGGGACGTTGGGCATCATGATGCCCACCGGGTCACCGGGCTGGACGCCGCGGTCACGGAGCCAGGCGGCGGCCAGCGCGGACAGGTGGTCGAGCCGCGCGTAGGAGAGGATGGCGTCGTCCAGCCGGACAGCGGGGCGGTCGGGGTACATCTGCGCGGCCTCGCGCAGGTCAAGGGCGAGGTTGGTCATGGCGGCTCACGCTCCTGCGGTTGCGTTGAAAGCGGACAGGCCGGTGATGTCCCGGCCGACGATGAGGTTCTGGATGGTCGCGGTGCCCTCGAAGGTGTGGATGGCCTCGATGTCCGCCATGTGCCTGATGACGTGGTAGTCCAGCAGGATGCCGTTGCCGCCGAGCAGGTCGCGGGCCTCGGCGAGCACCTCGCGCGCGGCGGTCGTGTTGTGCGACTTGGCCAGGCCAGCGAGTGTCGGCGACAGCTGCCCGGCGATGGCCAGGTCGGCGAGCCGCCGGCAGTACAGTTGCATCGCGGTGACCTTGGCGAGCATCTTCACGAGGCGGTCCTGGACCAGCTGGAAGCCGGCCAGCGGCCGCCCGAACTGGGTGCGCCGCCCGGTATAGGCGAGCGCCGCGTCGAAGCCGGCGACCGCGTGCCCGAGCGCGGCCCACGCGCAGGTGGCCCGCGTGCTGGCGAGGACGGCCGCCGTGTCACGGAACGAGTTCGCGCCCGGCAGCCGGCTCTCAGCCGGGACGCGGACGCCGTCCAGGTCGATCTCCGCCTGCCACACGGCGCGCAGCGAGCCTTTCCCCTCGATCAGCCGCGCTTGGTAACCGGGCGTGCCCTTCTCCACGAGGAAGCCCTTCACCTGGCCGTCGGCGGCATCGCGGGCCCACACCACGACCACGTCGGCGATCGTGCCGTTGCCGATCCACTTCTTCTTCCCGTCGATCACGTAGCAGCCGCCGTCCTGGCGGGCAGTGGTCTCCAGGGCGACCGAGTCCGACCCGTGGTCCGGCTCGGTCAGTGCGAACGCGCCCAGCTTGTCGACCCGGGCGAGGGCCGGCAGCCAGCGCCGCTTCTGGTCTTCGGAGCCGAGCATCGCGATGGATCGCATCGCCAGGCCCGCCTGCACACCGAGGAACGTGCCGAGGCTGCCGTCCCCCCGGTTCAGCTCCATGGTGACAAGCCCGGCGGACAGCGGGTCCATTTCGGGGCAGCCGTAGCCTGCGATGCCGTCCCCGACGAGCCCGGCCGCGCCTAGCTTCGCCGCGAGGGGCCAGGGGAACTCGGCGCGCTCCCAGTACCCGTTGATGACCGGCAGGACCTCGTCGTGCACGAACGCCCTGGCCCGTTCCAGGTAGCCGAGCTGCGCGGGTGTGAACTCCTCGCGGAGCAGGAAATAATCGGTGCGGAGGGCTTCGCCGAGCCCGGTTTCGAGACCCATGATGGCGGCCTCCCTTGGTAAACGGATAGTGACCTCCTCATGGTGTTTCGGTAGCGTCGCGACCTCCATGGCCTGGCGGACAACGCCATCCCGCGGCCGGTTGTCCGCACGGACAATGGCTGTCGAACGTCAGCCGTCCCGGTAGGCGAGGCGCCCTGCGATGACCGTGGCGGCGGGGGAGAGGGCGGGAAGCTGCTCGTCCGGGCAGGTCAGCGGGTCGGCCCGGTAGGCGACGAGGTCGGCTGGGGCGCCGGGCACGAGGGTGCCCGCGGGCTCGCCGCCCAGGAATCGCGCCCCTGCGACGGTGTAGAGGCGCAGCGCTTCCTCCCGGCTGATCGCGTGCTCCGGACCGAGAACGCCCGCCGGGGTCGCGCGCGTGGTCATGCCGGAGATCGCGCGCAGCGGGCTTAGCGGCCCGATCGGGTGGTCAGTGCCGGCGCTGACCCAGGCGGAAGCGTTCATGAGGCCGCGCCAGGGGAACAACGCGGCCGTTCTGTCTGGCCCCCAGGCTTGCAGGAAGGCAGGAGCGAGCCCGTCGAGCAGCGCTTGCTGGACCGTGACGTGGACACCCAGGCTGACGGCCTGCGCGATGTGGCCGGCGATGAGGCCGCCGTGCTCCACCACGAACATCCCCGGCGGCGCGTCGCTCACTAGCGCGCGGGCGCCGGCGATGGCGTCGAGGAGCGTGGCGACCGCCTGGTCGCCCATGGCGTGCGTGCCGACGGGCCAGCCGCGCCGCGCGCACGCGGCCAGTGCGGCCGCCAGCGCTTCCCTGTCCCACATCAGCTCGCCGAGGTAGCCGGGCCGGTCGGCGTAGGCGCTGGTCATCGCCGCCGCCTCGACGCCCCCGTCGAGCACGAACTTCAGGCCCCAGACGCGCAGCAGGCCCTCGCCGGCGCCTGGCTTGATCCCCTGCGTCTCCAGTGCGTCAAGGTAGGCGTCCACGGAGCCGGCCGCGGCGATCGTGGCCGGGGTAGTGATCATCATGGCGTGGCAGCGGACCGACAGGTGCCCTTCGGCCTGCGCGCGGAGATAGGCGTGCCACTGGGGCGGCGTGACCGCGGCGTCCCGCACGGCGCCGAGCCCGTGCGCCGCGTAGCTCGCGGACGCCCGCCCCAGCCCCCCGATCAGGGCTTCCTCGGGCAGCGGCGGCAGAACCCGCTGGGCGAGTTCGAGTGCCGCGTCCTGCACCCAGCCGCGCGGCGCGCCGGACGCGTCCCGGTCGATAAAGCCGCCTTCCAGGTCGGGTGTGTCGCGGCCGAGGCCGGCCAGCCGCAGCCCGGCGGAGTTGAGCACGCCGTTGTGCCCGCCCCGCTGAAGGAGCACCGGGTGCTCCGTCGTGGCCGCGTCGAGTTCGGCGGCGGTCGGCAGGCGGCGCTCCGTGAGTCGCAGCTCGTGCCAGTCGGCGGCGGTACGGATCCACTGGCCAGGCGGGGTCTGCGCGGCGCGCTCGCGGATCAGCCGCACCAGCCCCGGGATGTCAGCGGCCTGGGAGACGGGCACGCCGAGGATGTTCTGCGCGGCCAGCACGAGGTGGTTATGCGTGTCGACGAAGGCGGGCAGCACCACGAGCCCGGGGGCGTCGATCATGACCGTGCCTGGGCCCCGCCAGGCGGCGAGGAGGTCACGGCGGCCGCCTTGCCCTGCTGTCGCGGCGATCTTGCCGT